>JAABUR0100000850.1_pt1 | contig 60338 bp, 49 predicted proteins | sample 5560091 | NCBI WGS metagenome assembly JAABUR01 (sample SAMN10711879, study PRJNA513375) | rock metagenome | isolation source: Antarctica rocks | place: Antarctica: Victoria Land, University Valley sud
CGGGGGGCACTTCGAGACGGCTTCGGCCAGCTGGCCACCCCGGCGAGTACGCCGATGAGCCCTCCGACCGGCCAGCCGAGGAAGGCGACCACGCTCTCGATCCGCATGTCGGTCGTGATGAGGTCGCCGACCTTCGCCTGCTTCACCTGCTCGTCGACGTCGTTGCCGAAGATGTCATGGCCGAAGCGGTAGGTCAGGTAGGACGCAACACTGGTGAGGGTGAGCGCTGCCACGATCGTGGCAAGTCCATGGCGGTGACCCCGCCATGCGACAGCGATTCCGGCGACGGTCCCGAACGCCAGGCCGATGGCCAGGAACCACCAGCTCAGCCCGACCAGGCGGTCGAGCTCCACCTCCCCGAGGAAGACGCCCCTCGCGCCCAGTACGGCACTCGGGGGGTCAGCGACCTGTACCCAGACCCAGGCCGCAGGAAGCGCCAGGACCGCGCCGACGACCGCGCACGCACCGACGAGCAGGGCCCGCGCGCGAAGCGGACTCGCGGCGGGTTCGGACAGCACTTGATGCGGTGAACGCAGGCTCTGCACCATCACGATGCCTGCGACAGGCAGGCGGGCCCGAGGAGCGCCTTGAGGTCAGCCATCAGAGCCGGGGACGGTGTGACCCGCAGACCCTGGTCGAGCCGCATCACCATGGTCCGGCCGGCCGACTGCAGCATCAGATGCACATCGGCAACCCCCGGGTGGGTGGCCAGCACGTCCTTGAGCTGGTCGACGATCGGAGGCGTCACCCGCACCGCAGGCATCGAGATGACGATCGGGCCGGCCGACGCTCCGGTCGTCAGGTCGGGGACGCTGATGTCGAGGGCCGCCAGCTGCATGGCCTCGTCACGGCCACGGCTCACCCGTCCCTTGATCACGACGACCGAGTCCTCGACGAGCAGCGTCGACGAGAGCTGGTAGTCGCGTGGGAAGACCATCACCTCGACCGCGCCCTCGAGATCCTCCACGGTCACCACGGCGTAGAGCTCGCCGCGTTTGGTGGTCTTGCGGACAACCGACGTGATGAGCCCGGCGATCGTCACCTGTGTGCCGTCGGGCCGGTCCTCCCCCGTCACCAGCGCCCCCACGGTGATGTCACAGCTGCGGGCCAGCACGTGCTCGAGCCCGTTGAGCGGGTGGTCGGAGACGTAAAGCCCGAGCATGTCGCGCTCGTAGGCCAGCAGCGACCGCTTGTCCCACTCGTCCAGCTCGGGCACCCGCACGGACACCGCGAGGAACTCGTCGTCCTCGAGCTCACCAAACAGCGAGTCCTGCCCGATCGCCTCGTTGCGCTTGAGGTCGAGGTACTGGTCGGCGGCGTCTTCGTGGACGGCGACCAGCGAACGCCGGGTGTGTCCGAGCGAGTCGAATGCGCCCGCCTTGCACAACGACTCGAGGACGCGCTTGTTGCAGACGGGGACCGGCACCTTGGACATGAAGTCACCGAAGTCGACGAATCTCCCCGCCTCGTTGCGCGCGCCCACCAGACCGGCGACGACGTTGTTGCCGACGTTGCGGATCGCCGACAGACCGAAGCGCACATCGAGTCCGACGGGGGTGAAGTTGGCCTCGGACTCGTTGACGTCCGGAGGGAGTACCTGGATGCCCATCCGCCGGCACTCGTTGAGGTAGACCGCGGACTTGTCCTTGTCGCCCCGCACGCTGGTCAGCAGGGCTGCCATGTACTCGGTCGGGTAGTTCGCCTTGAGGTAGGCGGTCCAGTACGACACCAGTCCATAGCCTGCGGTGTGCGACTTGTTGAAGGCGTAGTCGCTGAACGGGACCAGGATGTCCCAGAGCGTCTTGACGGCGCCCGCGGAGTAGCCGTTCGCGAGCATCCCGTCGCGGAACGACTCGTACTCCGCGTCGAGGACCTCACGCTTCTTCTTGCCCATCGCGCGCCGAAGTAGGTCGGCCTGGGCGAGGGAGTAGCCCGCAAGCTTGCGCGGGATCTCCATCACCTGCTCCTGGTAGACGATCAGTCCATGGGTGGGCTCGAGGATCTCCTTGAGCGGCTGCTCCAGCTCGGGGTGGATGGGGGTGATGGCCTGCTTGCCGTTCTTGCGCAGGGCGTAGTTGGTGTGGCTGTTGGCGGCCATCGGACCCGGACGGTAGAGCGCGAGGACCGCCGCGATGTCTTCGAAGGAGTCGGGCCGCATCAGCCGCAGCAGCTGCCGCATCGGGCCCCCGTCGAGCTGGAAGACGCCTAGCGTGTCGCCGCGTCCCAGCAGATCGTAGGTCGCGGCGTCGTCGAGCGTGAGCGACTCGACATCGACGGCGATGCCACGGTTGGCGCCGATGTTGCGGATGGTGTCGTCGATGACGGTGAGGTTGCGCAGGCCCAGGAAGTCCATCTTGAGCAGACCGAGGGCCTCGCACGACGGGTAGTCGAACTGGGTGATGGTCGCGCCGTCCTGGTCGCGGCGCATCATCGGGATGACGTCGATCAGCGGCTCACTCGACATGATGACCCCGGCAGCGTGGACGCTCCACTGCCGCTTGAGGTTCTCGAGCTGCCGGGCGGTGTCGACGATCCTGGTCACGTCGGGGTCGGCGTCGTAGAGGGTCCGGAACTCGCCCGCCTCGCCGTAGCGCTTGTGGCTGCTGTCGAAGATGCTGGCCAGCGGGATGTCCTTGCCCATCACGGCAGGAGGCATGGCCTTGGTGATCCGCTCCCCGACGGCGAACGGGTAGCCGAGCACCCGCGACGAGTCCTTGATCGCCTGCTTGGCCTTGATGGTGCCGTAGGTGACGATCTGGGCCACTCGGCCGTCGCCGTACTTCTCGGTGCAGTAGCGGATGACCTCACCGCGGCGGCGCTCGTCGAAGTCGATGTCGATGTCAGGCATCGAGACCCGCTCGGGGTTGAGGAAGCGCTCGAACAGCAACCCGTGGACGAGGGGGTCGAGCTCGGTGATGCCCATGGCGTAGCTGACGATGGAACCGGTCGCCGAGCCTCGGCCGGGGCCGACGCGGATGCCTTGGCCCTTGGCCCAGTTGATGAAGTCGGCGGTGACCAGGAAGTAGCCCGGGTAGCCCATGGCGAGGATGGTCGCCGTCTCGTGATCGGCCCGGGAGCGGATCTCGTCGGTGATGCCGCCGGGATAACGGCGACGCAGCCCCTCCTCGACCTGGGTGACGAACCAGGTGTCCTCGGTCTCCCCCTCGGGCACCGGGAACCGTGGCATCAGGTTGCGGCCCACTGCGAACTCGACCTTGCAGCGCTCGGCGATGAGCAAGGTGTTGTCACACGCCTCGGGCAGGTCACGGAACAGCTCTCGCATCTGCTGCGGGGACTTGAGGTAGTAGCCGTCGCCGTCGAGCTTGAACCTGCCCTCGTCGTTGATCGTCGACCCCGACTGCACGCAGAGCAGAGCGTCGTGGCCGATCGAGTCCTCCTGCTTGGTGTAGTGCAGGTCGTTGGTGGCTACCAGCGGCAGGCTCAGCTCCTTGGCCAGCCGCAGCAGGTCGTCGCGGACCCGCTTCTCGATCGCGAGGTCGTGGTCCATCAGCTCCACGAAGTAGTTGTGGGAACCGAAGATGTCGCGGTAGTCGGCGGCGGCCTGGACAGCATCGGCGTACCTGCCGAGCCGTAGCAAGGTCTGGACCTCACCCGACGGGCAGCCGGTGGTGGCGATGATGCCCTTGCCGTAGCGCTCGAGCAGCTCACGGTCCATCCGCGGCTTGTAGAACTGACCCTCCATCGACGCGAGCGACGAGAGCCGGAACAGGTTGTGCATCCCTGCCGTGGTCTCGGCGAGCATCGTGATGTGGGTGTAGGCGCCACCGCCCGAGACGTCGTCACCTCCGCCGTTGCCCCACTTGACCCGACGGCGCTCGAACCGGCTGGTCCCCGGCGTCAGGTAGGCCTCGATGCCGATGATCGGGGTGATGCCGCGGGACGTGGCCGCCTGGTAGAACTCGAACGCCCCGAACATGTTGCCGTGGTCGGTGATCGCCAGGGCCGGCATCTCCAGCCGCGCCGTCTCGTCGAACAGCTGCCCGACCCTTGCCGCCCCGTCGAGCATCGAGAACTCGCTGTGGACGTGCAGGTGCACGAACGACGACGACATCGAGGAAGTGCCTCCTGACCTCGGTCCGGAACAAGGTGTTCCCTGCCTGATGGACATGCCAAAGGGTCGCGACCACGCGGCCGCAGTGGGGAAGAGCCACAGCCTACTTCGACGTACCCTGGCAGCCCCGACCGACACTCGCGCGCCGTGCCGTGTCGACGTACCGCACATCCGGGGCGCCCTCTTCGTTGTCCCCGTCGCTCCACTCCACCGCCTCGAAACCGTGCCGCTCGTAGAAGCGCCGGGCGCCGAGGTTGCTCTGGAAGGTCCACGGCTGGATCGGTCCGGGGAGCTCCGCCCTGGCCAGCTCGACGAACCTGGCCCCGAGGCCCCGGCCGGTCGCCGAGGCTTCGATGGACAGGTGCTCGATCCAGTCGGGCCGGCCCAGCACCAGCGCCGCTACCAGGCTGCCGTCACGTTCGGCTACCCAGACCTCCTGCTGCGTCATCACGACGTCGCGCATCCACGCGCGCACCTCGTCGAGCGGGTGTCTTCCCTCCGGGATGCTGCCGAGGTTCTGCTGCCGCACCCGCCACAGCAGGTCGGCGCACGCCTCGGACTCGTCAGCGCGCGCTCTGCGGATCACCGGCCCGCTCAGTAGCACCCCAGCCATGCCCCGTCGCGCCCAGTCGTCATGGTGCGCCTCTCGTCAGTCCTCGTCGCGGATGACGTCCAGCGCGTGCGCGAGGTCGTCGGGGTACGTCGACTCGAACTCCTGCCAGGCCCCCGACTCCGGGTGCGTGAAGCCGAGCCGCAGCGCGTGCAGCCACTGGCGTTGCAACCCGACTCGCCTGGCGAGCACCGGGTCGGCGCCGTACGTCAGGTCACCCACGCAGGGATGGTGCAACGCACTCATGTGCACGCGAATCTGGTGCGTGCGTCCGGTCTCCAGCTTGATCTCCAGCAGCGACGCGAACCGGTGGGCCTCGAGCGTGTCGTAGTGGGTGACGCTGTTCCTGCCACCTTGGCCAACGGTGAACTTGTAGTCGTGCTTGGTGTGGCGCACGATCGGCGCGTCGACGGTGCCACGCAGCGGGTCGAGATGCCCCTGGACCAGCGCGTGGTAGGTCTTGTCGACCGCTCGCTGTCGAAAGGCGTCCTTCAGCCGGGAGTACGCATACTCCGACTTGGCGACGACCATCAGGCCGCTTGTACCGACATCGAGCCGCTGCACGATCCCCTGCCGTTCGGGCACACCGGACGTCGCGAGGCGATAGCCCGCGCCGGCAAGATGGCCGAGAATCGTAGGACCGGTCCATCCGACGCTGGGGTGTGCGGCGACGCCGACTGGTTTGTCGACGACCACGAACGCGTCGTCGTCGTACACGATGCGCACACCCTCGACGATCTCCGGTCGCACCGTGACGGGGCTGGGAGGTGCGGGGATCGCCACCTCCAAGAAGGCGCCTTCGTGCACGCGGTCCGACTTCGCAGGGGCGGCACCGTCAACAGTGACGTCGCCGGCAGCCACCAGCTCGGCAGCCTTCGTGCGGGACAGCCCGAACATCCGCGCAATGGCGGCATCGACGCGTTCACCGGCGAGCCCGCTCGGAACGTGGACCACCTTGCGGTCGGAAGACGCGTTCATCGTCGGTGGTCGCGGCTCCCGTCGAGCCGCACCCCGCCAAGACTGAGCCCGATGAAGAGCACGGCGGCCACCGTGATGGCCGAGTCGGCCACGTTGAACACCGGCCAGTTCGGCAGCTCGAGGAAGTCGACGACATGGCCCCGGAACGGCGCTGGTGGCCGAAACAGCCGGTCCGTGACGTTGCCGAGGGCGCCGCCGAGCAGGAGACCGAGCGCCACCGCCCACCAGGCACTACGGATCCGCCCAGCCATGGAGAGGACGACGCCGATGACCGCGAGGGCGATGCAGGTCAACACGATGGTGTAACCGGTGCCTACGCTGAACGCCGCTCCGGGGTTGTAGGTCAGCCGGAGCTGCAGCAGGTCACCGACCAGCGCGCGTGGCTGCCCGCTGACGAGCGCGTGCTCGGCCCACCACTTGGTGCTCTGGTCGGCGGCGAGGGCCACGAGGGCGACGGCGAAGCACTGCGTAAGGCCACGCTTCCCGGAGAGGGGCGCCTCGTCGCTCGAAGTGTCGTCGCTCAGCGACGTTCCTGGCGTTGTTTGCATTCCAGGCACAGTGTCGCACGGGGGAAAGCCTGCAGCCGCATCTTGCCGATCGGGCCGCCGCAAGACTCGCAGACGCCGTAGGTGCCTTTGTCGATCCTGGCGATGGCGCCCTCGACAAGCTCGAGGTTCTCACGGGAGTTCTTCGCCATGCTCATCTCGTGGTCACGCTCGAACGTGTTCGAGCCGACGTCAGCCTGGTCGTTGCCGGCACCCTCTCCGCCCTCGCGCAGGAGATGGCTGATCTCCTCCTCGGTGGCGGCAATCTCGGTGATGAGGCGCGCGCGGTCCTGTTCCAGCGTCGCGCGCACCTCCTTCAGCTCAGCAGCCGACCAATTCTTCTCACCCTCCCGCGCGGCAAGCCCGCCGGCCTTCGAGGGAGTCGTTGCCTTCTTCACCGCGGCCTGCTTCGGGTTCGTCGTGGTGGTCGTGGCCGATGAGGTCGCGACGGCCGCCTTCTTGGCCGGCGACTTCTTGGCCGGCGACTTCTTGGTCGGCGCCTGCTTCGTACCCGATGCGGACTTCGCAGCCGACTTCTTCGCCGGCGTTGCCTTCTTCGCCGTCGTTTTCTTGGCTGGGGTGGTCTTCGCCGGCGTTTTCTTGGCTGAGGCGGCCTTCGCCGTCGCCGGCTGCTTCGCCGCCGTCTTCTTGGTCGCCGTCTTCTTGGTCGCTGACTTCTTGGCCGGCGCCGAGGCTGCGGACTTCTTCTGCGCGGACTTTTTCTGCGCAGTCTTCTTGGCGGTGGTCGTCTTCTTCGTGGCCGTCGTCGATGCGGAGGTGGGCTTCGCGGCTGACCCGGTGGCCGGTGTCTGCCCCCGGCCGGTCGCCTTGGCGACTGCTCGCTTGACCGCGCTCATCGCAGACGACTTGTTGGCAGCCATGGGCGGCATCTCCTCGACACTTGTTCCCCGGATTCCGTGCCGAGAGGATAGGGGCATCCGGGCGTCGCTTCAAATAGCCACGCATGACCCGTACACCTGCGGCACGAGTGATATCGAGGTGCGTCCGCCGGGGCTGACCACCTAGACTGCTGGCGTCGCACGACATTGATGGGGTTATCGCCTCGGAGTTGCCGGAAGAACGGCCAGCAATCCTGGCTCACTAGAACCGGCCGCGACGACACACGAGAGGGCCACCGCCGGCACCAGTCCGCGGGTCGGTGAGCCAAGGAGGGTGGTACCGCGGGACCGACCACGACCGGTCGGGCTCGTCCCTTCGCCGCGAGAGCGCACCAGCGCCGTGACGTGGGAAGAGAACCGCATGCCGTACCGAGCAGTCCCGCCACAGGTCGACCTGCCAGCGCTCGAGCGCGAGATCCTCACCTTCTGGCGTGAGAACGGCACCTTCGCCGCCAGCCTGGCAGCCACCGTCGGCGCACCGCGCTGGACGTTCTACGAAGGGCCCCCCACAGCCAACGGCAAACCTGGTACCCACACCATCGAAGCGCGCGTCTTCAAGGACGTCTTTCCCCGGTTCAAGACGATGCAAGGGTTCCGGGTCGACCGCAAGGCGGGCTGGGACTGCCAGGGCCTGCATGTCGAGGTCGGCGTCGAGAAGGAGCTGGGCGTCTCGGGAAAGCAGCAGATCGAGGCGTACGGCATCGCTGAGTTCAATGCGAAGTGTCGCGAGTCGGTGCAGCGCTCCACCGGGTTGTTCGAGGAGATGACCGAGCGGATGGGCTACTGGGTCGACACGGCCAACGCCTATCGGACGATGGACCCGTCCTACATCGAGAGCGTCTGGTGGTCCCTTCAGAAGATCTTCGACGCCGGCCTGCTCTACGAGGCACACCGCATCTCGCCGTACTGCCCTCGCTGTGAGACCGCACTGTCCGACCACGAGCTCGGGCAGCCGGGCGGCTACGAGACCGTGGTCGACCCCTCGGTGTACGTGCGCTTCCCACTCACGTCCGGCCCGTTCGCGGGCGAGGCTGCGCTACTCGTCTGGACGACGACGCCGTGGACGCTCGTCTCCAACACCGCCGTCGCCGTCAGCCCCGACGTCACCTATGTCGCCGCCAGCAACGGCAGCGAGACTCTCGTCGTCGCCGAGGCGCTGATCGCCTCGGCCCTCGGCGACGACTGGACCGTGCAGTCGCGCTTCACCGGCCGCGACATGGAGCGCTGGACCTACCAGCGCCCGTTCGAGCTTGTTACGTTCCCGGAGGGAAGAGATGAGCACAGCCCGCAGGGAAGAGATGAGCACAGCCCGCAGGGAAGAGATGAGCACAGCCCGGAGGGAAGAGATGAGCACAGCCCGGTGGAGGCACATTTCGTCGTTCTCGCTGACTACGTGACGACCGACGACGGGTCAGGTCTGGTGCACCAGTCTCCCGCGTTCGGCGCCGACGACATGGAAGTCTGCCGCGCGTACGGGCTGCCTGTGGTCAACCCCGTCCGCCGCGACGGGCATTTCGAGGACGCCCTGCCGCTGGTCGGTGGGCAGTTCTTCAAGCATGCCGACGCCGACCTGGTGACCGACCTCGAGCACCGCGGCCTGATGTTCCGCCACGTCGCCTACGAACACTCCTACCCGCACTGCTGGCGCTGCCACACACCGTTGATGTACTACGCCCTGCCGGCGTGGTACATCCGCACTACGGCTGTCAAGACGCAGCTGATTGCCGAGAACGACAAGACGAGCTGGTATCCGGAGACGATCAAGCACGGCAGGTTCGGCGACTGGCTCGAGCACAACGTCGACTGGTCGCTGTCGCGGACCCGCTACTGGGGCACGCCACTGCCGATCTGGCGTTGTGGTGACGACCACCTCACCTGCGTCGGCTCCTTGGCCGAGCTCGGTGAGCTGGCCGGCGAGGACTTGTCTGCGCTCGACCCGCACCGGCCCTACGTCGACGACGTCGTGTTCGCATGTCCAAGCTGCGAAGGACAGGCGAGGCGTGTTCCGGAAGTGATCGATGCCTGGTATGACTCCGGGTCGATGCCGTTCGCGCAGTGGGGATACCCCTACCTGCTGGGGTCGGAGGATGAGTTCGAGCGGGCCTACCCGGCGCAGTTCATCAGCGAGGCGATCGACCAGACTCGCGGCTGGTTCTACTCCCTGATGGCGATCGGCACGCTCGTGTTCGGCCGGTCGTCGTACGAGAACGTCGTCTGCCTGGGGCTGCTTCTCGCCGAGGACGGTCGCAAGATGTCGAAGCACCTTGGCAACATCCTCGAGCCGATGCCGCTGATGGACGAGCACGGTGCCGACGCCGTTCGCTGGTTCATGGCCGCGGCTGGTTCCCCGTGGGCGGCGCGTCGCGTTGGGCATGGCACGTTGCAGGAAATCGTCCGCAAGGTGCTCCTCACGCTGTGGAACACGGTGTCGTTCCATGCCCTCTACGCGCACGCGAACGACTGGACCCCCGGCGTCGCGACGCGGCCCGTCGCCGAGCGTCCCGCTCTCGACCGGTGGCTCACCTCGCGGCGTCACCGGCTGGTGCGCGAGGTGACGGCAGCGATGGAGGTGTTCGACACTCAGCGGGCCGGCACCTTGCTCGCTACGTTCATCGACGACCTGTCGAACTGGTACGTCCGGCGGTCCCGCCGACGCTTCTGGGACGGCGACGATGCCGCCCTGTCGACGTTGCACGAGACGTTGGACGTGCTGGTCCGGCTGCTGGCACCGCTCACGCCGTTCATGACCGAGAGGGTGTGGCAGGACATCGTGCGGTCGGTCGACCCCACCGCACCCGCATCCGTTCACCTGGCGGAGTGGCCGTCGTACGACGACGCAGCAGTGGACCCGGAGCTCGACCGCGGCATGGCGCTGACCCGCCGGCTGGTCGAGCTGGGCCGGTCGGCGCGGGCCGAGGGCAAGGTGAAGACGAGGCAACCGCTGCGCCGGGCGTTGATACCGTCGAGCGCCTTCGCCCAGCTGACAGACGAGCTTCGTGCAGAGATCGCGGCTGAGCTCAACGTCGAGAGCGTCGAGTCCCTGGGCTCGACGGGCGAGCTGGTCGACCACACCGCCAAGGGCAACTTCCGCAACCTCGGCAGACGTTTCGGGAGTCGCACACCGCACGTCGCCGCTGCCATCGCCGCTGCCGACGCAGCCGAGCTCGCCGAAAACCTTGCCAGCAAGGGACATGCGACGATCGAGTTCGAGGGTGGAACCGAGATCTCGGTCGACGACGTGATCATCGCGGAGCGTCCGCGCGAAGGATGGTCGGTGGTCAACGAGCACGGTGAGACAGTGGCCCTTGATCTGCATCTCAGCCCGCACCTCAAGCGCGCTGGACGTGCGCGCGAGATCATCCGGACGGTGCAGGAGGCCCGTAAGTCCGACGGCCTTGATGTGTCAGACCGGGTCTCGCTCAGCTGGTACGCCGAAGGTGAGACCGCCGACGTCCTCCGCGACCAGGCGGAGGTCATCGCGGGCGAAGTACTCGCCGTCGATGTGTCAGAAGCTGCAGGTGAGCACCTGCACCACGACGCCGAGCTCGGTCTGTCGTTCTCGCTGCGCAAGGCCTGATCGGGCCCCGGGTCCTGGGAGCAGGCGTCCGCCCTGTCGCAACTCGTCCTGGAAGGGATGGGCCCCGATCTGGACGGTGGCGAGTCCACCGGTACAGGGTTCGTGCTCTCCACGCGGGCGGCCTGGCAGTCGCTCTGCGAGGAGGTCGTCCGTCGAGCTCTGCCGGGCTTCCGGGCGCTCGCACAGCATCCCGTCGTCTCGGCCAAGCGCGCAACCCTGGACGTGATCAGGCGACCAGACATCTCGGTGGTGAAGCGAGACGTCACGGAACTCTTGCTCGACGCGACGTACGAGACCCGGCAGCACGGAAGCCATCAGTTAGCAGCACAGATCTCTACGAGTCCCTGGCCTTCCTCCGAGCTGGCACGACCCGGGCGGCTTCGACCGACCGGTTGCCGGCGTCCAGCACTCCTTGACCCCATGCTCTCATCGACGCCCGTGCTGCCTCCGCTTGACCGTCTGCGCCAACGCCGCCGCCAAAAGCACGACCCCTGCGACGACTAGGACGAAGAACCAAAGCCACCCCGCAACTACGACTATCCCCACGTCGCTGTCGACGACATCGAGTCCAATCAGGGACACGAGTATTGCCAGCGCGCCGAGTAATGGCTTCGTGAGGCTTCTCCCATTCGACGATGAGTTACCGGACATTTCGGCTCTCGCGGTCCGGTATCAGTGCTGCTGCTGGTCCTCGCCGAGAAGCTCTCGCAGCCGGCGTGGGGTCTCACCGTCGGCGGACGGCGTCAGCGGGGTCTCCCCGCCGTCGCCCTCGCCGTCGAGGGTCCGGAGCTGCGCCTGGAAGTACCCTCGCAGCCGGCTACGGTACTCGCGCTCGAACGCGCGGAGGTCCTCGAGCTCACGCGCCAGGCTCTCCTTGTCACGCTCGAGCTGGCCGAAGAGCTGCTGCCGTCGGGCGTCGGTCTCGGCATCGAGCTTCTCGGCGCGGGTGCGTGCGTCGGACTCGAGCCGCTCGGACTTCGACTTCGCGTCAACCTCGAGCCGCTCGGCCTTGGTGCGGGCTTCGCCGAGGATCCGGTCGGCGTCGTCTTTGGCCTCGCCCACCAGCTGGTCGGCGTTCTGGGTGGCGATCTCGAGCAGCCGCGCTGCAGCGGTCGACGCCTCCGGGACGGTCTTGACGGCCGGCAAGGGGGCAACCGCAGGGGCGGCCGGCTCAGGCTCCTGGACGGGGGTGGGCTCAGGTGCGGTGACCGGCGCCTGCTGCGCAGGTGCGCCCGTCGACGCGGCCGACAGCTTCGACCGGAGGTCGTCGTTTTCCTCATGCAACCGGGTGAGCTCTACTTCGACCTCGTCGAGGAACTGGTCTACCTCCCCCATGTCGTAGCCCTCCCGCAGTCGGACGGGCGTGAACGTCTTCTTGTGGACGTCTTCGGGCGTCAACGCCATTGAGCTCACTCCAGTAAGTCGTCGGTTCGGCACGTGCACGCCGAACGCTACTCCGTTCGCTCGTCTTGCGAACAGACGGTGTGGCGGCGGCTACTGAGCAGTCAAGAGGATATGACGGTTCAGGTACAGCAAAACGTAGCAAATGAGCAGTACGAGAAGCAGCGACAGGTCGAGCGCGACACCACCGAAGCGCAGCGGCGGCATCACCCGGCGAAACGCCTTGATGGGCGGGTCTGTGGTGCTGTAGACGACCTCGAGCAGCACGAGGACAGGTCCGCGAGGGTGCCACGAGCGGGCGAACATCTGGACCCAGTCGGCGACGATTCTCGCCAAGATCAGCAGGATGTAGAGCCAGAGGACAAGCTCGATGATGAATCCGACGACGACCACTTGCCGAATATAGACGGTCGCGTCGTCAGCTCTGGTTGAAGAACCCGTCCTCGGCGATCCGCTGCTTGTCCTCGGCAGCCACCGAGACGTTCGGCGGCGAGAGCAGGAACACCTTGCTAGTCACCCGTTCGATGGAGCCCCGGGTGGCGAAGACGAGCCCGGCCGAGAAGTCGACGAGACGCTTGGCGTCGCTGTCGTCCATTTCGGACAGGTTCATGATCACCGGGATGCCTTCTCGGAAATGCTCTCCGATCGTGCGTGCCTCATTGTAGGTGCGGGGATGCAGGGTCGTGATGCGCGACAGCTCGGCGACGGACTGGGCGGGACGACGACGCTCCGACAGTGATGCCACGGGGGGATGCCTCTCGTCGGGGACGGCGCTGACGGGCCGGGGCGACGAACGCGCAGGCTCATCGCCGTCGGCGTAGTAGTCGTCTTCGTAGCGGTCGGTGTCCTCGAGCAGGCCCAGGTAGACCCCGACCTTGCGCATTGAACTCGCCATGACCTCAGTGCCTCCGCTTGTCGAACGATGCTGAGCCGGTGGTGCCTGCTCGTGGACGGCTGTTGCCGCCCTCACTCGCACGGCCGAGACTACCCGAGCACAGGGCGTGGGCCGAGCACCGCGCTGCCGACACGCACGTGTGTCGCACCGGCCGTGATGGCGGCCTCGAAGTCGTCACTCATGCCCGCCGACACCCAGGTGGCGCGCGGGTACGTCGAGGTGATCTGACGCGACGTCTCGAGCAGCTGCGCGTACGCCGGAACGGGGTCCGCACCCAACGGCGCAACGCCCATCACTCCGCACAGCCGGACCCGTCCTGCGCTGTCGAGGGCGCGGGCCACCGGCTCGACGTCGTCGGGACTCACGCCACCGCGCCCACCGCCTGCCCCCGCGGCGTCGAGGTTGACCTGCACCAGGCAGTCGACAGCGCGGTCGAAGCGGTGGGCGCCACTGGCGAGCCTCACGGCCACTCGTTCGGAGTCGACGGAGTGGACGACGTCCGCGTAACGGGCGATCTTCGCCGCCTTGTTGGACTGCACCTGCCCGACGAAGTGCCAGCAGATGTCCAGGTCGGTGAGCTCCCCGGCCTTCTCCTCGAGCTCCTGCTGCCGGTTCTCCCCGAGGTCACGCACGCCCAGCTCATGCAGGAGCCGGAGGTCGCTGACCGGCCAGGTCTTCGTCACGACCACCAGCGTCACGTCGTCGGCGTCCCTTCCAGCCGCAGCGCACGCACGGTCGATGCGCTGACGGACGTCGGCGAGGCGACCCGAGAGCTCCTGTTGCCGACGGCCGTCAGGCACGTTCGCCTCCGCGGATGACGACCAGACCGGCGAACCTTCCCGACCGGTCACCGTCGCGCCGGTAGGAGAACAGGTCGTCGGACTCCCGGGTGCACCGACTCCGGTCGTGCGCGACGCAACCCGCCGCCTCCAACTGGGCGTTGACGGCTGCCCCGAGATCGAGGGACGGCGTACCCCACGTGGTGCACGCGAACGCCGCCGGCACGAGGTTGGCGACCCTGTCGCGCAACGTTGCGGGAACCTCATAGCAACCGCCGCACACGTGCGGGCCGACGTAGGCCTCGACATCGACAGCGCCGAGTCGACGCATGGTGGCGAGGGTCGTGCCAACGATCCCGGCGGCTACGCCGGACCGACCGGCATGCGCGACACCGACGACCCCTGCGGTGGCATCAGCCAGCAGCACCGGGACGCAGTCGCCGACGCGGACGCACAGCGCCACATCGAAGGCCGTGGTGACAAGGGCGTCGCAGCTGCCGGACACGGGTCCGGGTGCGTCGACGACGCGAACCTCGGTGCCGTGCACCTGCCGCATGGTCGCGAATCCCGGCACCGCGAACGCCTCGGCCAGCAGCCGTTGGTTCTCGGCGAGCTCGTCGTCGCGTCCCGGACGCGACCGGCTGAGGTCGAGGCTGTCGAACGGGTCCGCGCTGACGCCACCATGGCGGTCCGTGAACGCGATCTCGACGGGGCTCGACCCCAGGCGCTCACGGCTGGCGAACACGGACTACTTGAGGAAGTCGGGGACGTCGAGGTCCTCGTTGTCGTCGAACGGGATCGCCCGTGGTTGCTTGGCGGGCCCCGGGGCCTGCTTGGCTGCCCCCGTCCGTGCGGTGGCCGAGTCGGGTGTGGTGGACCCCTGGGAGGCTCCGGCAGCTGTTGCGGGCGGAGGCTGCTGCCCGCCCGGAGCCGCTGTTGCCGTCGGAGCCGTCTCGCGCCGCAGCGCGGGTTGCGACTGGTCGCGCCGCTTGGGCATCCCCCCGTCGAAGCCTGCCGCGATCACCGTGACCCTCACCTCGTCGCCGAGTGCGTCGTCGATGACCGCACCGAAGATGATGTTGGCGTCGGCGTGGGCTGCCTGGGAGACCAACGCCGCTGCCTCGTTGATCTCGAACAGTCCGAGGTCGGACCCGCCCGAGATCGACAGCAGCACTCCGTAGGCCCCGTCGATGGACGCCTCCAGCAGCGGGCTCGACACAGCCATCTCGGCAGCGACAACGGCGCGGTCATCGCCGTTGGCCCGCCCGATTCCCATCAGCGCAGACCCTGCGTTCTGCATCACCGACTTCACGTCGGCGAAGTCGAGGTTGATGAGACCTGGCGTGGTGATCAGGTCGGTAATGCCCGAGACGCCCTGCAACAGCACCTGGTCGGCCTGCTTGAAAGCGTCGAGGACGCTCACGTTGCGGTCAGAGATCGACAGCAGCCGGTCGTTCGGGATCACGATAAGGGTGTCGACCTCCTCCCGCAGGGCGGCGATGCCTTCTTCCGCCTGGTTGGCGCGCCGGCGGCCCTCGAACGCGAACGGCCGGGTGACGACACCGATCGTCAATGCTCCGAGCGAACGGGCGATCCGGGCGACGACCGGAGCGCCACCGGTGCCGGTGCCGCCACCTTCGCCGGCGGTCACGAAGACCATGTCGGCGCCCTTGAGGACCTCTTCGATCTCCCCTGAGTGATCGCCGGCGGCCTGTCCCCCCACGTCGGGGTCGGCGCCGGCACCGAGCCCGCGGGTCAGCTCGCGCCCGATGTCGAGCTTGACGTCGGCGTCGCTCATCAGCAGCGCCTGCGCATCGGTGTTGATGGCGATGAACTCCACACCTCGGAGTCCGACCTCGATCATCCGGTTGACGGCATTGACTCCACCGCCGCCGATCCCTACAACCTTGATGACCGCCAGATAGTTCTGCGGTGCTGCCACGAGCGCGCCTCTCGATGAGTTAACGGGGGCGGACTCGTCGTCGAACCCGCCCGGTGGTTCGGTGCTGCCTGGGGTGGTGCGGTGGGGAAGGGCACGCCGGCCGACGACTTCTGCTCAACTCTCAACCTTCAGTGGAGAGTCATGGTTGTCTCAACCTCGCCTGTTGCTCAACCTAGGTCACGGTTGCGGCGCAGGGCAACCGACACGCCCGACCAAGTTCGTCCTGCCCCGCCACTGTCACCGCGCGGAGGTCGTCGGCTGCTCGGGAACGCTCACGTCGTAGACGGCGGCCGGGCGCTTCAACAGCAGCAGCAACACCTTGACCTTGCGGTCCGACTCGGCCGCGCTGCCCCAGACCACTCCCCTTCTGCCCTTCAGGACAAGGCGGATCGAGTCCATGGACCGCGCCTCGACACGCTGCAGCTGGGAGCGGATCTGCGTCGGTAACGCCGTCACGACCCGCCCGACCTCCTGCAGCGCCCGCTGGTTGGCCGCACCGCGGAACTGCACCACGGCAAGCTCCGGACTCCGCTCAGGCGTCGTGCCGTAGAGGACACCTTCCTTGTCGAGGAGCTGCCAGGAGCCGTGGCGGTACACGGTGGCGACCGGCTGCCGCTCCTCCACCGTGATCATGACCGTGTGAGGCCAGGAGCGGTGCACGACGACGTCGGCCACCGCCGCCAGCTCGGAGACCCTGGCGTCGACAGCATCGAGATCGACCCGTGCCAGCGGGGTGCGCGGGTCGATGTCAGCTGCCTTGACGACAGCCTGGTCGGGGACCGTGGCACCGCCGTGCACCTCCACCCGGTCGGCGGCGAACCAGGTGGAGAAGTAGGTCGCGTAGGCGGCTCCGCCGAGCACAGCGACCGCGACGACCGCCAACAAGACCGGCCTGAGTCGCCGACGCCACTGGTGTCGAGGGAAGCGCGCAACGGGGCCAGCTGACGTGGTCATCGCGAGGTCCCCTCCCGCTGCTCGAGCAAGGTGATCACGGCCGGACCGATCTCGGTCACGTCGCCGGCGCCGAGCGTCATCACGAGGTCGCCCGCGTGTGCCCGGCCGGCAACCACTACCGCTGTGTTCGACCAGTCCGGTGTGAAGGTGACGTGTGCGGCACCGAGCGGCACCGCCTCGGCGACCATGGCTCCGCTCACGGTCGGGTCAGGGTCTTCACGCGAACGGTAGACATCCATCACCACGACCTCGTCAGCGGCGCCGAGTGCCGCGCCCATCTCGCCCGCGAAAACCCTTGTCCGGCTGTACAGATGCGGCTGAAAGCACACCACCAGCCGGCCGTCACCAGCGACTCGTCTCGCAGCCGCCAGGTCCGCGGCGATCTCCACGGGATGGTGCGCGTAGCTGTCGAAGACACGGACTCCCGCCGCCTCACCCTTGAACTCCATTCGCCGACTGCTGCCGCGGAAGGCGGCCAGACCGGTGGCGAGGTCGTCGAAGGGGAAACCGAGCTCAAGACCCGCGGCGAGTGCAGCCAGTGCATCGGTGACGTAGTGCTCGCCCGGCACCCGCAGCGTGATGCTTCCCAGCGTGGCGTCGCCACGACGCACGTCGAACTGTGACGTCTCACCCACGTACGCGCACCGCACCGCCTGCAGGTCCGTACCGTCGGCACGTCCGACCCGGACCGTCCGGAGCCCGCGGTCAGCCGCCTCGTCGGCGAGCTTCGCGGCTCCGTCGTCGTCGACGCAGCACACCACGAAGCCGCCGGGGTCGATGCGGCCGAGAAACATCCGAAACACCTCGGTGTACGCCTCCACGGTCCCGAAGTGGTCGAGGTGATCTGCGTCGACGTTGGTGATGACGGCACCCCATGGTGCGTAGGTCAAGATGGCCGCGTCGCTCTCGTCGCCCTCGACGACGAAGATGTCGCCGGAGCCCGCGGCCGCGTTGAGGCCGGAGGCAGTCAGCGTCGAGCCGATCGCGTAGGACGGGTCGGCGTCGGTCGACAGCAACGCGGTGGTCAACATCGACGTGGTCGTCGTCTTGCCGTGCGTGCCGGTGACCACCACCGCCCGGTGAGCCGACAGCACCGACTGGACGGCCGCCGATCTCGGCCAGAACCGCAGACCGAGCTCCTGGGCACGAACGACCTCAGGGTTGTCCTCGCGAACAGCGGTGGACACCACCACCGTGTCCGCGCCTTCGACGTGGGTTGCGTCGTGACCCACCCAGCATCGGATGCCCAACGTGCGCAGGGATTGCAGCATCGCGGAGTCAGTCTCGTCGCTGCCGGAGACGGCGATCCCCCGCATCGTCATCACCCGTGCGATGCCGGACAGCGCGGCACCCCCGATCCCGACGAAGTGCACCCGGCCGAGCTCGTCGGCGGGCTCGATGGAAGCCGGTACGTCGACCCTCATGAACGTGCTGCCCCGATGACGATGTCGGCGAGCAGGTCGTCGGCGTCTCGCCGGATGAGGCCGGTGGCTGCCGCACCCATCACGGCCAGCCGGGTCGGGTCGCGCAGTAGCGCAGGCAGTGTCTGTCGCACCCAATCGGGCGTGAAGTCGGCGTCGGACACGAGCACTGCGCCGCCGGCCTCGACGACCGCGGCTGCGTTCAGCGCCTGCTCACCGTTGCCGATCGGCAACGGCACGAACACCGCGGGGAGCCCGATCGCGGCGGCCTCGGTGACGGAGTTCGCGCCGGCGCGGCCGACGACCGCATCCGCCGCGGCGTAGGCGAGCTCCATCCGGTCGACATAGGAGACCACGACGTACGGCGGTGCGTTGGTCGCCCGGTCCTCCAGTAGCGGCACCTCACCCTTGGGCCCCTTGACGTGCAACACCTGCACGCCGGCGTCGGCGAGCGCAGCAGCGGCCGCACCGACCGACTCGTTGATACGCCGCGCACCCTGCGAGCCACCCGTGACGAGCAACGTCGGGGTCTCCTGGTCGAGACCGAAGTGGTCACGCGCGAGCGCGCGCAGCTCCTCTCGGTCAAGGGTGGAGATCGCTCGCCGAATGGGCAGTCCGATGAAGCGCGCGTGCGGCAGCCTGGTGTCGGGGAACGAGGTGGCCACCTGCTTGGTGCAGACCCGGGCGCCGAACCGGTTGGCTACTCCGGGGAGAGCGTTTCCCTCGTGGATGACGAGCGGCACTTTCTCCTTGCGTGCAACGACGTACGCCGGCATGGACACGTAGCCGCCGAATCCCACGACCACGTCGGGCTGGACGCGGCGAAAGACCTCACGGGTGGCTGTGACCGCAGCTCGGAGCCGCCCAGGGACACGGGCAAGGTCGAGGCTCAGTGACCGAGGCAACGGGACCGACGGGATCAGCTCGAGCCGGTAGCCGGCCTCGGGAATGACGCGCACCTCGAGACCGCGCGCCGTGCCCAGGCAGGTGATCTCGACGCCAGGAACCTTGCGACGTAAGGCGTCTGCCGTAGCGATCAGTGGTGACGTGTGACCGGCCGAGCCACCGCCGGCAAGCAGGACGCGCATCGCGTCACCGTCCCGTAGCAGCGGACGCCGACGTGCGTGCGTTGCGACGCCGGGCGCGCAGCGCTGCCTGGGCGCCCGGCTCGCTGCGCGCGAACGACATCAGCAGGCCGAGCGCGACGAGCGTCGGCACCAGCGCCGAGCCACCGTAGGAGATCAGCGGCAGCGGGATGCCGATGACCGGGAGCAGGCCCAGCACCATCCCGATGTTGATGAGTGCTTGTCCGAGCAGCCACACGACGATGCCGGCAGCGGCGAACCGCACGAAGCGGTCGGTTGTCCGGGACGCGACCCGGATGCCGGCGTACGCCAGCGCCGCGAACAGCATGAGCACCATCAGCGTCCCGAAGAGCCCGAACTCCTCGCCGATGATGGCGAAGATGTAGTCGGTGTGCGACTCGGGGAGCCCGCCCCACTTCTGGCTGCTGGCCCCGATGCCCTTGCCCCACAGGCCGCCGGTGGCGAGTGCGAAGAAGCCGTGGCTGGCCTGCCATCCGCCGTCGCCATACTCCGCGAGCGGGTCGAGGAAGCCGGTCAGCCGGGAGACGCGCTCCTGTTCGGTGGTGGCGATCGCGAACGCAGCGACGCCGATGACCAGGAAGGTGGCGCTAAAGAGCCGGGCCGGGGCGCCGACGATCCACAACATCCCCACGATGATCCCCAGGAGCACCAGCGCCGTACCGAGGTCGCCCTGGCCGATCACGAGCGCCACCACGAACACCGAGACCGGCACCATGGGCACGATGAGGTGCCGCCACTCACGCAGCAGTGTGCCCTTGCGGGCGTAGATGTCGGCAAGCCACAGCACCAAAGCGAGCTTCGCGAGCTCGGACGGTTGGATCTGGATCCCCCCACCGACGGAGAGCCAGTTGCGGTTGCCGTTGACGAGCACACCGAGGCCCGGGATGTAGGTGAGTGCGATCAGCACCGACGCGGTCACCAGTGCCGGCCACGACAGCCAACGGATCATCCGCTGGGGCAGCCGAGAGGTCGCCCATCCGAGCGGGACGCCGATAGCCACCCAGAGGGCCTGGCGCAGGAAGATCGCGTACGAGTCGCCGTACTCACGCAGCGACGAGACGCTGGAAGCGCTGAGGACCATCAGCAAGCCGAGCGCGAGCAGCAGCGCGGAGACACCCAGCACAATGTGGTACGAGGTCAGTGGTCGCTCCAGCGTGCGTTTGAGCGCGACCCGCAGCGTGTCGTGGTTCGCCAGTGGGAGGGACCGGTCGGGGGTGGTCGCCACGTCAACCCTTCTCGAGACCCGCGTCGGCGGGTACGGCCGTCAGCGCCCGGCGAGCGACGCGACGGCTGCGGCGAAGGCGTCGCCGCGCGCCGCGTAGCTCGCGAACATGTCCTGGGACGCGCACGCCGGTGCCAACAGCACCGTGTCGCCGGGGCGGGCGAGCGTGGCTGCGGCGGTGACGACGCGCTCCATCGCTCCAGTGTCGGTCTCTCCCACCTCGATCACCGGCACATCCGGCGCGTGTCGCGCGAGCGCCTCGGCGATGACGGCCCGGTCTGACCCGATCAGGACCACACCCCGCAGCCGATCGACGGTGGACATGACCAGGTCGTCGAACGTGGCACCCTTCGCCAGTCCGCCCGCCACCCACACCACCGAGGAGAACGAGCGCAACGACGCAAGCGCCGCATGCGGGTTGGTCGCCTTGGAGTCGTCGACGTAAGCAACGTCGTGCATGGTCGCCACCTCGGCGATCCGGTGCCGGTCGAGCTCGAAGCTCTGCAGCCCCCTGCGCACGGCTCCGGCCGACACACCGTACGACCGCGCCAACGCGGCGGCGGCCAGTGCGTTGGAGACGTTGTGGGGGGCACCGGTCGGGACATCGGCGACCCGGGCGAGCTCGGCGGCGTTGCGGTCGCGTCCCTCGATGAAGGCACGGTCGGCGAGCACGTCGTCGACGACGCCGAGCATGCTGACGGAGGGCACTCCCAGCGTGAAGCCGATGGCGCGGGCGCCTTCGACCACCTCCGCGCCCTCGACCATGCGCCGCGTGACCGGGTCGTCGACGTTGTAGACGCACGACACTTGGCAGCGTTCGTAGATCTTCGCCTTGGCGGCGCGGTAGCTGTCGAGGTCGCCGTGCCAGGACAGGTGGTCGGGAGCCAGGTTGAGCACGGCCGCAGAGTGGGCGGACACCGACCGGATCCAGTGCAGCTGGTGCGACGAGAGCTCGACCACCACGACGTCCAGCGGCTCGGGACTCATCACGACCTCGCACATCGGAATCCCGACGTTGCCGGCGGCGACCGACCGAACCCCGTCGGCGCGCAGCATGGCATCGAGCATCTGCACCGTCGTCGTCTTGCCGTTCGTCCCGGTGACGCACAACCAGGGGGTGTCGTGCGCCGGGTCGCGCAGCCTCCACGCCAGCTCCACGTCTCCCCAGACCGGCAGCCCGCGCTCCGACGCAAGAGTGTGCACGGGTGCGGTGGGCGGGACTCCCGGTGACGTGACGACGAGGTCGACCTGCTCGGGGAGCGCGGCCTGTTGGTCGTGCCCCAGGCGTACGTCGACGCCGAGGATCTCCAGCAGCTTGGCCTTCTCGAGGGTGACCTCGTCGGTGGAGGTGGACAGCACCGTCACGTGTGCGCCCAGATGCTGCAGGGCGTCCGCAGCCGCGAACCCGGAGACGGCGAGCCCGACCACGGTCACCTTCAGCGTCGACCAGTCGGATCCTCGGTGCGCTGTGGGCAGCCAGGAGACGTCGGACGGCTGCGGCGTCATACGCCGAGCACCCACTCGGCGTAGAAGATGCCCAGACCGGTGGCAACGCAGATGCCGCAGATGATCCAGAACCTGATGACGATCGTGACCTCGGCCCATCCCAGCAGCTCGAAGTGATGCTGCAAGGGCGCCATCCGGAAGATCCGCTTGCCCTTGCTGAGCTTGAAGTAGCCGACCTGGAGGATCACCGAAACGGTGATGACCGCGAACAGCCCGCCGAACACGATGAGCAGCAGCTCGGTGCGGGTCATAATCGCGAAACCGGCCATCGCGCCGCCCAGGGAGAGCGAGCCGGTGTCGCCCATGATGATCTGTGCAGGTGACGCGTTCCACCACAGGAAGCCGAAGCATGCGCCGGTGATGGCGGCGGCCACCACGGCAAGATCGAGCGGATCTCGAATCTCGTTGTAGCACTCGCTCCCCGGGGTGATCGCACAGAACTGGTTGTTCTGCCAGATGCCGACCAGCGTGTAGGCGCCGAACACCATCACGGCGCTTCCTGTCGCGAGGCCGTCGAGCCCGTCAGTGAGGTTCACCGCGTTGCTGGTGCCGACGATGATGATCAGCACCCAGATGATGACGAGGATCGTCGGCAGCTCCCAGTTGACGACACGGATGAACGAGATCGCGGGCGAGGCAGGGGCGTTGCCCCGTGAGTCCGGGAACTGCAGGCTGAGCCACCCGAAGGCCACCGCGATGAACGTCTGGCCGCCGAACTTCGCCTTGCTGCGAAGGCCAAGACTGCGCTGTTTCACGATCTTGATGTAGTCGTCGACGAACCCGACCGCGCCGAGGCCGACGAACAAGAAGAGCAGCAGCATCGCGGACGCCGACGGAAGATCTCGGGTCAGCAGCTTCGCGCCGGAGTACGCGACCAACGTGGCAAGGATGATGACGAGGCCACCCATGGTCGGTGTCCCACGCTTGGTGTGGTGAGAGGTGGGACCGTCGTCGCGGATCAGCTGCCCGTATCCGTGCTTGGCAAGGACCGAGATCGCCCATCGGGTGCCGAGCAGGGTGCCGATGAGGCCGAGACCGCCGGCGAACAACAAGGCCCTCACGTACCGGCCTCCGTCCTGTTGGCAAGCAGCGCCAGCGCGACTTTCTCCAGTCCCACGGCTCTCGATGCTTTCACGAGGACCACGTCTCCGGCGCGCACCGCGCCCTGTACGAAGGCGATTGCCTCATCGGCGTCGGCGACGTGGACCGGCACCCCCTCGCCTGTGGCAGCCTCTCCGGCGCCCTCGAGCAGGGCGCGGGCGCCCTCGCCCACGGCCACCAGCTGGGTGATGTCGAGCTCCCGGGTCAGCCGTCCGACGCCGGCATGCGCGTCGACACTGTGCGGTCCGAGCTCCAGCATCTCGCCGAGCACCGCGAACGTTCTCGCCGGCGGTCGCCGGCCGCGGCCGATCTGGGCCAGGGTCTCGACCGCTGCCCGCATGCTGTCGGGGTTGGCGTTGTAGGCGTCGTTGATGACCGTCACCCCGTCCCCGCTCTCACCAACCTCCATCCGCCACCGTGACCGGGGCTGGGCACCGTGCAGGGCGGCCACCACATCCGTCAGCGGCAGTCCGAGTCCCGTCGCAACCGCAACCACCGCGGCGGCGTTGCCTGCGTGGTGCTCGCCGACAAGTCCGAGCTGGACCCGCGAACGCATCTGACCCACGGTGAGGTCGAACCCGACCCGGCCGGCGTCATCGAGGGCGGCCGCGCTGATGCGCACGTCGGCCGTCGGGGACGTGCCGAAGGTGACCACCCGTGCCGAGGTGCGGTCGCGCATCGCGGCGACGTGGGCGTCGTCGATGTTCAAGACGGCGAGACCGTCGGCAGGCAGACCTTCGACGAGCTCCCCCTTGGCCGCAGCGATGCCCGCGCGCGACCCGAACTCGCCGAGATGGGCGGTGCCGACGTTCAGCACGAGCCCGACGGTGACCGGAGCGATCGAGGTCAGGTAGGAGATGTGACCGGGTCCCCGCGCACCCATCTCGAGAACGAGGTAGCGCGTCGACCCGGTGGCACGCAGCACCGTCAGAGGGAGGCCTATCTCGTTGTTCAGGGAGCCTTCGGGCGCAACCGTCTCGCCGAACTGCTCCAGCACGTGGGCGAGCAGGTCCTTGGTCGTGGTCTTGCCCTGCGAGCCCGTCAGGCCGATGACCGTCAGCTGCGGGAGCGCCGCTGCGACGTGCTTCGCCAGTCGGCCGAGCGCCTCGATGACGTCGTCCACCTGCACGGCCGGTACGCCGACGGGCCGGCGCACGAGTGCACCCGCGGCGCCGGCTGCGACCGCCCGCCCGGCGAAGTCGTGGCCGTCGACCCGCTCCCCGTCGACGGCCACGAAGAGTCCGTCGGGTTCCACCTCACGGGAGTCACGGAACGGTGCGCCCGTGACGTCGACGTCGACCGAGCCGTCGACGACTCGCCCACCCACGGCCTGGGCGATCTCGCCGAGCGTCATCGCGATCATGCCTGGCCGCCTCGGTCGAGACGCTCCAGCACCGCAGCGGCGACGGTCCGGTCGTCGAACGGGTGCATCGTGCCGCCGACGTCCTGGCCGGTCTCGTGACCCTTGCCTGCGATCAGCACGGTATCGCCGGGCTGCGCCTGGCCGAGGGCGAAGCTGATCGCGGCCTCACGGTCCCCGATCTCGTGCAGCTCCGCAGCGGTCGCTACCGCGACGGCGCCCGCCATCAGCTGAGCCCGGACGGCGGACGGTTCCTCACTCCGCGGGTTGTCATCGGTGACGACCACGACGTCGGCAGTGCGTGCCGCCACCTCACCCATCAACGGACGCTTGCCCTGGTCACGATCACCCCCCGCGCCGATCACCAGCAGCAACCGCCCGGACGTGACCTTGCGCAGCGCCAGCAGGGTTGCTGACAGCGCGTCGGGCTTGTGGGCGTAGTCCACGATCACTGCGAATGCCTGTCCGCACTCGACCGGCTCCATCCGACCCGGTACGCCGGCCATGGCGGCGATGGCCCGGGCCGCGGCGGCGACGTCCCCCCCGATCTCGCCGATACACGCGAGGGCGCACACGGCGTTGCTGACGTTGAACTCTCCCGCCAGCGCGATCGCGGCGTCCACGCGCGTCCCTTCCGGACCGGTCAGCACGAACGATGAACCTTGGTGGGTGGTGGTGATCTCGGTTCCTCGCCAGTCAGCGTCAGCTCCGCCCGTGGCGAAGGTGGTGAGAGGCAGCTCGGCTCCGTCGAGGAGGCGTGCGACCTCCCGGTCGTCACTGTTGACAAGGCCGCGAGCCGCCCGCGACGGGGTGAAGAGGCTCGCCTTGGCAGCGAAGTACTCCTCGACCGACCCGTGGAAGTCGAGGTGGTCGCGACCGAAGTTGGTGAAGGCCGCCAGGTCGAAGACGACTCCGTCGACGCGACCGCTCACCAGCGCATGGCTGGAGACCTCCATCGCGCAGACGTCGATGTCATGTTCGCGCATCACGGCGAACAAGGCCTGCAGGTCGGGCGCCTCCGGGGTCGTCAGGCTGCTGGGCACCGGCTGGCCGGCGATCCGAGTGCCCATGGTGCCGATGACTGCCGTACGCCGCCCGGCACCGGCGAGCCCCGCCTCGATCAGCTGCGTCGTCGTGGTCTTGCCCTGGGTGCCGGTGACGCCGATGACGGTCATTGCTTCGGCGGGGTGGCCATACACGAGCGCCGCCGTCGAGCCCAGCCAGCGTCGAGGGTCGTCGACGACGAGCATCGGCAACCCCGACCCGGCGGCCATGCTTGCCCCCGCGGCGTCGGTGAGCCAGGCACTGGCACCGGCAGCCTCCGCGTCAGCCAGATAGCGCGCCCCATGGGTGAGTCCCCCGGACCTGGCGACGTACAGGTCGCCGGGGCGCACCTGGCTCGACGACTGCGCGACCCCGGTCACCGCGACCACCGAGTCCGACCTCAGCTGGTCGCCGACGCCCAGCTGGGCGGCGACGTCACGCAGGCTGACCGGCGTAACGGTGGACGGTCGCGCAGGTGCAGCCACGTCCGGGCTCTGGGAAGGCACAGCCGAAGGCTAACAACGAGCGTCACCAGGTGACGGGGAGTGCGGGCTGGCGCTCCCCTGTGGGTGGTACGCCGAACTTCTGCAGGGTGGCCGCCATCAGGTCGTGGAAGACCGGTCCGCCGGTCGTGCCGCCGCCACCGCCGTCCTCGGGCTCCTGGACCACGACGTAGACGACGAACCGCGGGTCGTCGGCCGGCGCGAACCCGGCGAACGACACCGTGAACGAGCCGTCGTAACAACCGCAGGACTCGTCGACGCGCTGGGCGGTACCGGTCTTGCCGGCGATCCGGTAGCCGGTGATGTTGGCGTCCGGCGCTGTGCCCTCGGGGCCCGTCACCTCCTCCATCATGCGGGCCACCTGCTCCGCGGCCCCGGGTGAGACCACTCGGTGCCGCTCCGGCGCCGCGGCGCGGGTGACCTGCCCGTCCTGCTCGACGTAGCCCTCGATCAGCGACGGCTGCACGTAGACGCCGTTGTTCGCCACCGCCGCCACCGCCGCCGTCATCTGGACGGCGTTGACGGAGAGCCCCTGCCCGAACGAGATCGTGTCGTGGGTGATCGGCAACCAGTCCAGCGGCTGGGGCAGCAGCCCCTTGGACTCCCCGCCGAGACCGACATCGGTCTTTGAGCCCAGGCCGAAGGCGCGCAGGTAGCCGAACAGCTCACGGCTCGGCATCCGCTCGGCCGCCCGGACCGTGCCGATGTTGGACGACTTGGCCACCACGCCGGCCGCGGTCAGCCGCAGCGTGCCGTGGGAGAAGTAGTCGTTGATCGTGCTCTCAGCTCGCGGCAGCACTGGCGGGACGGTGAGCTTGGTCCGCGGCGAGACGTAGCCTGCGTCGATGAGAGCCGCGAACGTCAGCACCTTCTCGACGCTTCCCGGTTCGTAGACGTCCTGCAGGGCCCGTGAACCGTAGTCCTCCGGAGCGGACAGCTTGCGGTCGTCGGGGTTGAACGTGGGGGTGTCGGCCAGTGCCAGCAGCTGGCCGGTCTTGACGTCCATCACCACCGCGATGCCCGAGGTGCCACCCGAGTCGCGGACCGCCTGCGCCAGCCGTCGCTGCGCCAGGAACTGGAGGTCCTGGTCGATGGTGAGCTGGACCCCCCTGCCCTCCTTGGGCTGCTCGACCGTGCTGTCGGCCAGCGGAAGCTGCTGTCCGTCCGCCGACACCTCGAAGGTGGCAGACCCGTCGCGGCCGGCGAGGATCTGCTCGTACTCCGACTCGACCCCGGCGCCGCCGTAACCGTCGTCGGTCAGGAAGCCGACGATGTTGGCGGCGACGTCGTCGGCGGGGTAGGTGCGCAAGGTGTCGTCGTCGACGTACACCCCCGCGTAGTTGGAGCGGTGCAGGAACGCGACGATCGAGGCTGCCTTCTCGGGCTGCACGTGCCGCGCGAGCTCGACGTAGCGCGTGCTCGTCTTCCGGAGCAGTGCGACGGTGTCGATGTAGTCGACGCCGAGCCGGCGGTGCAGGACCGTGGCGATCTCGGTGGCGTCGCCTTGCGCGTCGGTCGGGTCCGCCACGATCTTGCTCGCGTCGACGGTCTCGGCCAGCGCGACCATGTTGCGGTCGTAGATGCCTGCCCGCGGCGCCTCCAACGTGACGGTCTTGGCGCCTTTTTGCGCTGACAGTGCCGCGTAGTCGTTCTCGTCGATGCCCTGGAGTTGGATGAGTCGGGCGGCGAACAGCGAGAGCACGAACGCGACGACGCAGAAGCTGCTCCACAGCCGGAACGGGCCGGTGGCCAGCTTCATCGTGCGCGGGCCGCGCTTGAACCGCTTGCGGGTGGACCGGTTGGGGATCGGCCGCCGAGCCGACGACGACGCCGACCGTCGCGGGTGGCGGCTCTGGGCCGCCGGCCTGCGCGGGCCACCTGGCGTTCGCTGGGTCACGGCTGTGGCTCGGAGGCGGGTTGCGTGTCGGGGGAGTTTGTCGGCTGCCCGGTCGTGCTGTCGTCGCCGGCCAGGGCCTTGTCGGGCTTGCGCTGCACGAGCGCGGTCGCGCCGCTGACATGCTCACCGGCGAGCTCCGGCGACACCTTCCCTGCACGGGGATCGCCCGCGACGGCCGAGCCACCGAGGTCGATCTTGTTGATGGCGACGCCAGGCACGGCCGCACCGACGATCTTCCCCGTCTCGATCGACAGGAATGCCGGACTGTCGTTGCGGACCATGCCCAGGCGCAGCGCCCGCTCAGCAAGGTTCTGCGGCTGCTGGAGATCGGCGACCTGCACGCGCAGGTTCTGCTGCCGCAAGGTCAGGTCAGCCGAGGTCTGGCGTAGGTCGGTGGCCTCGTACGCGCCCTGCTGGAGACCGGTGTTGAGCAGCAGCAGGCCGACGAGCCCGAGACCGAGCACGGTGACGACGAGCAGCACGAACGGGATGCGCGGCGTGCGGGCCGCGACCTTCGGGACGATCGTGAGCCGCGGCCGCGGCAGCGGCGCCGGACGCAGGCTCCGGGCCCGTGCCGTGTTCAGCAGTGAGCTCATGCGGCCTCCCTGACCCGGACAGCGGCACGCACCTTCACCGAGGCGGCGCGCTGGTTGTGCTCGATGTCGTCGGCGCTGGCCACCTCGGCCCCGCGGGTGAGGAGTCGCAGCTCCGGCTCGTGCCCCGGCGAGACGACGGGCAGGTCGAGCGGGGCTGTTGACCGTGCGCGTGCCGCCAACGCGTGCTTGGCGAGGCGGTCCTCGAGCGACTGGTAGGACATCACCACGATGCGCCCCCCGACGGCGAGTGCGTCGATCGCCGCGGGCAGCGCCCGCTCGAGGACAGCGAGCTCGTCGTTGACCGCGATACGCAGGGCTTGGAAGGTGCGCTTGGCGGGGTTCCCGCCGGTACGCCGGGCCGCTGCCGGGATCGACGTACGCACCAGGTCGACGAGCCGGGCACTGGTGGCGAAGGGCTCGCGCTCGCGCTCGCGCACGACGGCCTCGGCGATGCGCCGGGCAAAACGCTCCTCGCCGTAGCGCGAAAGGATGCGCGAGAGCTCGTGCACAGAGGCGGTGTTGAGCAGCTCAGCGGCGGTGGTGCCCCGTTGCTGGTCCATCCGCATGTCGAGCGGCGCATCGTGGGCGTAGGCGAAGCCGCGGCCGGTCTCGTCGAGCTGCATCGACGAGACGCCGAGGTCGAACAGCACCCCCTGCACCCGGTCGCAGCCGAGTCGCGCGAGCACGGTGGGGATCTCGTCGTAGACCGCGTGCACCAGCCTGGTCCGTTCGGCGTACGGCTGCAGCCGCTCGCCTGCCAGCTCCAGCGCCCTGGCGTCCCGGTCGAGCCCGACAAGGTGCGCCTGCGGGCAGGCGGCGAGAATCGCCTCGGCGTGACCGGCGAGGCCGAGTGTGGCGTCGACCAGCACCGACGCCGGCTCGGTGAGCGCCGGCGCGACGAGTGCGACCACCCGGTCGACCAGGACCGGGACGTGGCGTGGCTGCGGCATCTGAGGTCAGCCGGCCAGTTTCGTCACGAGCAGCAACCCGAGGGCCATCGCGGTCGACGCGAGCGCTGAGGTGACGATGACGGCGACGCCGTCCTTGACGACCTCACGCACCCGGCGGACCGGTTGCTCGGGCTCGTGGGCGCTGACTCCCCAACTCGACATGTTCGACCCTTCGAGAGTGTGGTGCGACACGGTCGCGGTGGTGGTGCGGTGCTGGCTCGGCGGCTGTGGACGGGAGGTGCTGCAGACGGGAGGTGCTGTGGACGGAAGGTGCCGTGGACGGGTGAGGCGGGGTGCCGTTTCGTACGGCCAGGCCCCCGTCCGCTCCTTCGCTTGCTGCTCGTCTGGCACCGGGGAAGGTGCGCCAGGAGAGCTGAAGGGGCGGCTCGGAGACCTCGACGTACGACGCCGGGGTCGGCCTAGAACTGGTGGGAGCCGGGCAGCACCTCCTCTGACCAGTCCGCGTAGGCGGGCTCCTGCTCGGCGCTGTAGGTCGCCCAGGCGGCCGCGTCCCAGATCTCGACCCGGGTGTAGGCGCCGATCACGACGCAGTCGCGCGTCAGCCCGGCGTACTCACGCAGCGCCGGGGGCAGCGTGACGCGACCTTGCTTGTCAGCGCTCTCCGCGGACGCACCGGCAAACAGCATCCGCATGAAGTCGCGGCCGCGGCGGTTGGTCACCGGCGTCTCGCGCAGGCTCTCGGTGAAGCGACGGAACTCCGCGCTCGGCCACACGTACAGGCAGCGCTCCTGTCCCATCGTCACCACGAGTCCCTCCGACAGCTCGTCTCGGAACTTCGCGGGCAGGAAGAGACGGCCCTTGTCGTCCAGCCGAGGCGTGTGCGTTCCCAAGAACACGGACGACCCCCTCCCTGACGCTCATTGACATCCTCCATTGCGCTCCACTGTACTCCACAATTCTCCACCGTCAACCATTCACATTGCAGATGACCTGCGTGTTCGCCCCACCGGTGGCGAACATGGCGGTCGGGAGCAGGGAACCGGACGCGCTCAACCGGGCGTTGACCATGAGGTAAGTTCGCTGACACGGCCGGGGCCGGTTGCGTCGCTTCACTGGCAGTGAGACCACGCGTCACCACATCGTTATCGAGGTGACATCCCAGACCTGGCTGCGAGTTGCCAAGATGCAAGCCTCCGGGTCGCACCCGACCCGGCTGACGTACGTGGGCACAACGGCAAGGGGAACTCATGACCAGCGTCGACACCTTGGAGACAGTGACCCGCCGGGTCACCGACAACATCGAAAAGGTGATCGAGGGAAAGTCAGACGTCATCCGCACGTCGGTGACGGTGCTGCTGGCCGAGGGCCATCTGCTCATCGAGGACGTGCCGGGCGTCGGCAAGACGATGCTCGCCAAGGCGCTGGCCCGCTCCATCGACGGCACGGTGAAGCGCATCCAGTTCACCCCCGACCTGCTGCCGTCCGACGTGACCGGGGTGTCCATCTACAACCGTGACACCCGCGACTTCGAGTTCCGCCCGGGCGGCGTGTTCGCCAACGTCGTCGTCGGTGACGAGATCAACCGCGCCTCGCCGAAAACCCAGTCCGCGCTGCTCGAGTGCATGGAGGAGCGACAGGTGACGGTCGACGGGACCACCTACCCGCTCGACGCTCCGTTCATGGTGATCGCCACCCAGAACCCCATCGAGATGGAAGGCACCTACCCGTTGCCCGAGGCGCAGCGGGACCGCTTCATGGCGCGGGTCTCGATGGGCTACCCGCTGCCGAAGTCCGAGCTCGCCATGCTCGACAGCCACTCGACGACCAGTCCCCTGGACGACCTGGAGGCGGTCGCCGACGCCGCCGAGATCGCCAAGCTCGTCGACATCGTCCGCACCGTGCATGTTGCCGACACGGTGAAGCAGTACGCCATCGACATCACGTCGGCCACCCGACGCTCGCCGGAGCTTCGCCTGGGTGCCTCGCCGCGGGCGACCCTGCACCTGGTGCGGGCAGCACGGGCCCACGCGGCCCTGGAGGGCCGTGACTACGTCATTCCCGACGACCTCCAGTCGCTGGCCGTGCCCGTCATCGCGCACCGCCTCATCACCGGGCTCGAGGCACAGATGGGCGGGCGTGGAGCCGAGCAGGTCGTCACGTCGATCATCCGATCGATTTCGGTGCCCGAGTCGGCGCACTCCGATCGCTACGTCTGACCGCTGGGATGCGCGCCGCACTGTCGACCCTGACGACCCGTGGACGGGCCTTCCTGTCCGCAGGTGTCACCAGCGCGGTCTGCGCGATCCTGCTGGGCCAGAAGGACCTGCTGCGTGTCGGTGTGCTGCTGATCCTGCTTCCCGTCGTCACGGCGCTGCTCGAACACCGGTCGCGCTACCGGCTGTCATGCTCGCGTGAGATCGTCCCGACCCGGGTGCAGGCCGGGCAGCCGGCCCAGGTGTCACTGCGGCTCGACAACCCGGGCCGCGTCCCTACCGGTCTGATGCTGCTCGAGGACCAGGTGCCCTACGTCCTCGGCAGCCGGCCACGGTTCGTCCTCGACCAGCTGCGACCGCGGTGGGAGCGCACCATGAGCTACGTCGTGCGTTCGGAGGTCCGGGGCCGCTTCGCGATCGGGCCGCTCACGGTCCGCCTCAGCGACCCTTTCGGGTTCGTCGAGCTGACCCGCGCCTTCACCTCACGCGCTGTGCTGGTGGTCACCCCGGTCGTCGTCGACCTGACCAGCTTCCGGCTGTCCGGCGAGTGGTCCGGCACGGGCGACAACCGACCGCGCGCCTTCGCCGCCGCCGGCACCGAGGACGTGACCGTGCGGGAGTACCGGCTCGGTGACGACCTGCGCCGCATCCACTGGCGGTCAACCGCCCGCACCGACGAGCTGATGGTTCGGCGCGAGGAACAGCCGCATCAGAGCCGCGCCACGATCATCCTGGACACCCGTGCCGGAGCCCATCGCGGCTCCGGACCCGCGTCGTCGTTCGAATACGCCGTCTCTGCCTGCGCCTCGATCGGTGCGTACCTTGCGGGTCAGGGCTTCGTCGTCCGGATGCTGACCGACGACGTCCGTGCCTCTGAGGCGACGTGGCACGACCGGGGCGTCAGCGGACCGGTGGAGGTGCAGCTGCTGCTCGAGTCGCTGGCCGTCATCAACACCTCCACGAGGCCGACCTTCAGCCAGACCTCGCCCGAGCACAACGCCGCCGGGCTGCTCGTGGCGATCCTCGGCAGCTGCTCGGCAACGGACGCCGCCAGCCTGTCGGCCCTACGGGTGGGGTCGACGCGCGCGCTGGCGATTCTCCTCGACGTCGGGGCGTGGGCGCGGGCAGACAGCCGCGTCGAACGCCCTGCGGCCGAACAGGCGGCCAGCCTTCGAGCGCACGGCTGGACCGTCGTCGTCGCCACGCCAGGAGACCCGCTCGCGCAGGTCTGGGCAGACGTCTGCAGACCGCCCTCGGCGCGACTCCACACCCTCGGACCGCCTGCCCAGACGGGACCAGCCGCATGAGCCAACGCCTCGGGGAGCACGTCCGCCTCTCGCTGCTGGGCTGGTTGGCCACCATCGCCACCGCCTGCTGCTTCCTGCCGACGATCAGCAACCAGTCCTACCTGATCCAGGCAGCGTTCCTGTCCGGACTGCTGGCCGCTGTCGGCATCGGGCTGCGCGCGTGCCGGACCCCCGCCGTGGGTGTGCTGCTCGTCCAGCTTGCACTCCTCATCGAGGTGCTCGTCGTCGCCTTCGGTGACAAGCTGAAGTACCTCCTCCTCCCGACCCCGGGAACCGTCGATGGTCTGCGGGCCGACATCAGCGCCGGGCTCGAGGTGGCGCAGAAGTTCGCCGCACCTACACCGAAGAGCGCCGGCCTCACGTTGCTGGTGCTGTTCGGCATCGGTGTGGTGGGTGTGCTGGTCGACTTCTTCGCGGCTGGTGTGCGCCGTGTCCAACTGACAGGGCTCCCACTGCTCATCCTGTACACGGTGCCGGTGACGGCGTTGCCCGACGGCGTCCCGGTCTACGGGTTCCTGCCCGGCGCCGCAGCATATATTGCGCTGCTGCTCGCCGACGAGCGTGACCGGCTGAGCCACTGGGGCCGGCTCGTGTCGCGCACGCCCCACGACACCGCCCCGTCCACGATGGACACCTCCGGGCTGGTGTCCAACGGACGCAGGATCGCGGTGATCGCGGTGGCGTCGGCGGTGGTCCTCCCGCTGTTTATCCCCGCCTTCTCGAGCGCCTGGTTCGACAACGGTCGCGGCGTGGGCAACGGCCGCGGCAACGGCACGAACCTCAGCTTCAGCGACCCGATGGTCAGCCTGGCGCAGAGCCTGCGCCGACCGGTCAAGGAGGACGTGCTGAAGGTGTCGGGGCCGGCTCCACCGGAGTACCTGCGGTTGGTCGTGCTCGACCAGCCGGGGCCGGACAACTGGAGCGCCTCCGCCCTCGACCTCGACAACACGCTGCCGCTGGACCAGCCGCTGCCCGGTCCCGAAGGGGTGGCCGACGACGTGCCGAGCACCGCCGGCCAGCTCGCCATCGCGCCGACCGACGAGTTCCCGACGGACTCCTCGTGGTTACCGGTGCCGTACGCGCTGCGCAACGTCGACATCAACGGCGACTGGGCGTACGTTCCCCGCGACCAGACCGTATCCGCGACCAGCCTGACGTCGGCAGACAACATCGACGAGTACTCCGTGAGCTACTCCGAGCTTGGTTTCACCGAGGCGCAGCTGCGGGCTTCGGGCCCCCCGCCGGCCGCCATCCAGCAGGAGTTCGCGCAGGTGCCCGACGGCGTGCCGGCAGTGGTCCCGAACGTCGCGCTCAGCGTCACCGCGGGCACGCAGGACCCCTACGAGCAGGCGGTCCTCCTGCAGACGTTCTTCCGCGACTCCGAGCAGTTCACCTACGACATCGACGCTTCCTACGGCTACGGCTACGAGTCCATGGCTGAGTTCCTGGACAAGCGCAAGGGGTTCTGCCAGCAGTTCGCGGCCACCATGGCGATGATGGCCAGAACGCTCGACATCCCGTCGCGGGTCGTTGTCGGGTTCCTGAAGCCCGACCGTCAAGAGGCGCCAGGCACCTACGTCATCACCTCGCACGACGTGCACGCCTGGCCCGAGCTGTACTTCGAAGGGCTCGGCTGGGTGCGCTTCGAGCCCACGCCAAGGTCGGGGGCTTCGGTGCCGTCCTATGCCGACAACCTCACGGTCCCGAACGGCATCACCCCGAGCCAAACCGGCACCGCGGCCACCGATGACTTTCGCAACCGCAACCCCAACACCGAGCAGAACACCACCGCCACCGATGCCGGTGCCAACGGCGGCTCGGGCGGCGGTGGCGCCGCCCCCTCGAAGTACTGGGTGGTGCTGGTGCTCCTCATCGCGGTACTGCTGCTGCCAGCGGGGCTCCGGCACGGGGTACGCCGCAACCGTCTCAACCGGCCGGTCGAGCACGCGGAGGCCGCCGAAGCAGCCTGGATGGAGCTGCGGGACCACCTGCGCGACCTCAGGCTGCCCTGGACCGGCTCGATGACGCCGCGCGCTCGCGAACGCTCCGTCGCGGGGCTGTTGGTCGACGACGCCGACGGGCTGCAGGCGCTTCGACGGCTGGCGCTCAGCGTCGAGCGGTCTCGCTACGCGACGGCGGCGCTGTCAGGCGCCGACCCGGCAACCGACGTGGTCGAGGTGATGGACGTGATCGACCGTCGCGCCGAACGGGCTCAGCGGCTGCGGGCCACGTTCCTGCCGGCATCCCTGCTGCCCGATCTACGCCGCGCCTGGCGGGACTGGCGGGCCGGCCACCGCCGGAGTCAGCCCGACGAGGCCGCCTGACCCGGAGACCAGCAGCTGCTCAGAAGTCGTCGCGGCGGCGACGCCAGCGGTCTTCCATCCGGTTCATGAACCCGGACTGGCGTGACTCGCTCGAGGTCTGCTTGGAGCGTCCGATGGGGTGCACGTTCGGAGGGAGGTCGGGCTCGGACAACCGACGCCCGTGCGTGAGCGCCAAGTAGGCACAGCCCAGCATGACCACGAAACCCACGACCGCGATGACGGTCATAGCGACGACGGCACCGGTCATCAAGACGGCGACGCCAACGAGGAACCCGACGACCGAGGCGATCACGACGCGCTTGTGGTGACGGCGCGACGAAGCGCCGCGCAGCGCTGAGACGAACTGCGGGTCCTCCGCAGCGAGCGCTTCTTCCATCTGCTCGAGCAGACGCTGCTCTTCTTCCGAGAGCGGCATCGTGTCCTCCAACCGGCCAGGGATGAGTCGGGTCGTTGCGGCCAGTCTAGGCACGCTTGGCTGGCGACGAAACCCAGGCAACCAAATTGGTGGGCACCGCGTCCATACATGTGTCGGTCTCACGCGCCTGCCGGGACGTCGCAACCTTTCGACGGCCGAGGCGTCGCGAGTGTCCGTCGCGACCGTTAAGGTTTACCCCGGACCACTCGCACGGGGGGTCCGGTCCATCGCTCTACCCGCGCACCGGGGTGCGCACGAAGGAAGACATCGTGAAAAAGTTCCTGGGGGTCTTCGGCGCTGCCGCGGTTGCGGTCAGCCTGGTCGTCGCCGCTCCTGCAGATGCGCGCACCGTCTCCACCGCGGGCACGGTCGCGTCGGCGACGTCCGCGGTAGCTACCGGTGGGTTCTCGATGCGCGACCGGTACGCCCGCGAGATCGTCCGCTACGGACAGTCCGACCGGGGGGTCTACAAGATCGCCCATGTGCGCGAGCTGCAGTACCGCCTGCGCTGGGCGGGCACGTTCAAGGCAGGCGTGAGCGGCTACTTCGGTGACGTCACCCGCACCGCCGTGCGGCGCTACCAGCGCCGCGAGGGCATCAACGTCACCGGTGTGGCCAACCACGTGACCTGGGCGCACCTGCTGCGCGACACGATCCGGCACCGGCACGCGTTGCCGCGGGTGTGCCGCAGCAACGGATGGCATGCGTGCTACGACCGCTCGATGCACCAGGTCGTGCTGCTGCACAACAACAACAACGTCAACACCTGGCTGGTCCGCGGTGGCATGTCCGACCACAAGACCCGGCTGGGAACCAACCTCGTCTACTACCGCGACATCGATCACAAGTCCGCGACCTATGACGGCAGCCCGATGCCCTACTCGCAGTTCTTCGACGGCGGCGAGGCGTTGCACGGCTCGGGTTTCATGACCGACCCGTTCTCAGAGCACAGCCACGGTTGCATCAACATGTTCATCGAAGACGCCCGCCAGCTGTGGAACCTCACCTCCAGCAAACGGCTCGTCGTCACGGTCTACGGCGCCTGGTCGTAATCTTGAGGCTCGCCGGCGCGCGGTGACGCCGGGCGGGCGCGGTCCGACGACTTCTGCAGGAGGGTCGCCGGCCGTACCGCTGAGCCGCCGAAGCGGCTCACGGCACGGTCGACGGCCCTCTCGGCGTCCTCCCAGCCGTGCACAGGCTCATCCAGCCTCAGCTGCCGGGTGGCACGGGCGACATCGACGAGTCCTTCGACCCGGACACCGACCAGCCGGATGCGCGCCCGCTCGAGCCCGAGCCGGGAGAACAGCTCGGCCGCGGTCGCATAGATCTCCTGGGTCCCGGACGTCGTGTCGCGCAGCGTGCGTGAGCGGGTGATCGTGGTGAAGTCGTGGAACCTCACCTTGAGGGTGACGGTGCGCCCGCACACCTGCGCAGCGCGCATCCGCATCGCGACCTTTGCCGACAACCGCAGCAGCTCACGCCGGACGACCACCTCGTCGTCGGTGTCACGGCCGAACGTCTCGTCGGAGCCGATGCTGCGCTCGGGCTCGTCGGGCCCTCGCCGCGGTGTCACCACCCGGTCGTCGACTCCCCATGCCATCGCATGCAGCCGGGCCCCACTGCCTGCCCCCATCGCCCGCTGGAGCACCTCGACCGGCGTATGCGCAAGGTCACCCACCCGCCGCAGACCCAGCCGGTGCAGCTGCGTCGCCGTCGCCTCACCCACCCCCCACAGCTCCTCGACCCGCATCGGGTGCAGGAACGCGGTCACCTCGTGGCGGGGGACGACGAGGAGCCCGTCTGGCTTGGCCCGACGCGAAGCGAGCTTGGCCACCGTAGGGGTGGCCGCGACCCCTACCGAACACGTGATCTGCTGTTCGTCGTAGATCCGCGCCCGTAGGTAGCTCCCCACTTCCGCAGCCGAGGCGAAGCGACGCAGCGAGCCCGACACGTCGAGGAACGCCTCATCCATCGACAACACCTCGACCACCGGGGTGACGGTGCGAAACGTCTCCATGACCGATGACGAGACGATGCTGAGCTCGTCGAAGTCGGGCGCGATGATCACCGCTTCGGGACACAGTCGCCGTGCCCGGGTCATCGGCATCGCCGAGTGCACACCGTAAGCGCGGGCGGCGTACGTCGCCGACAGCACCACTCCACGGTGTCCGCCCCCGACGATCACCGGCACGTCCTGCAGCTCGGGACGGTCGCGGATCGCCACCGAGGCGTAGAACGCGTCCATGTCGACGTGCACGATCGTGCATCCACCGTCGGCAACGGTTCGGACGGGAGGAACCCGGCAGGCGGCCTCAGCCACCGTGGTCCTCGCTGTCAGCGGCGCGTGGCGAGCAGGTGGAGCTGGGTCGCGATCGCCATGAAGTCGGGGTGGGTCGCGACCTCGGCCTCGAGGGCACGCAGCGCGGCGGCCGCGCCTGGCTCGGTGTCGAGGACCGCACCGCTGAGGTGGTCGACGAACACCCGCACACCGCGTACGTCGGGGCGGTCGAAGCCGGCGTCGGAGAGCAACGTCTCGAGCTGGTCACGGCTGAACCGGCGTGGCGTCGGATCGGTGCTGCCCCAGGTGCCGTCGGGGTCGGCCAGGGCCGCCCGGGCATCGCCGAGGTGGCCCGCGAGCGCACGTCCGAGCACGGCAGCGGAACGCTGCGCGACGAGCACGCTGAGGGATCCACCGGGCACGAGCACCGCCGCAGCGGCTCGCAGCGCCTCGGCCGGAGCATCGACGACCTCGAGCACGCCGTGGCAGATGACGACGTCGCACCCCTGCTCCCCCACAGCGTCGCCGAGGGTGGAGGCGTCACCGAGCACACCGCGCACGGAGGCGGTGACACCGCCCTCGGCGGCGCGGCTCTCGAGCGAGGCCAGCGCGTCGGGGCTGGGGTCGACCACGATGACCTGGTGACCGAGGCCGGCAACCTGGACGGCGAGCCCGCCGGTGCCTCCGCCGAGGTCGACGACCCGTAGTGGCTCCCCGGCGGACCCGGCGGCCACCCGGCGAGCGTGCAGCACGGCCTGCAACGCGTCCCACACCACAGCGCTGCGGATCGCGCTGCGGTGACGCTCACCGCTGCGTCGGCCGTCAGCGCTGCGTTGACCGTCCGCCATGGGCGGCCTCCTGTATCGACCCCGAACACCTGGTGGCCCAACCCTAGTACCGCGGCAGGCAAGGTTTGCCCTGGCGAGCGTCGTCCAGGGCGTGCGATGGCAAGGCGCCGATGCGAAGGCAGACCGGGCGTCTTTCGAGCTTCGGCAACGCCGCCAGTGTGCGTCATGGGCGGCGCGTAGCGGGCAAGGGTTGCCGGACGCGGTACTAGTGCCGCGTCGTGGACGCCTACGTCGGTCAGCGTCACCCGGGGCTCCCGGGACTGCGATGCCACAGGCTGCGTGGCACCGCCGAGGTGTCCTCCCCGGCCGGACGGACGTCGGAGTACGGCGACTGCTTGAAGCCGCTGGCATGCACCAGCACCCGGCGGCGGCCCATGCCACCGGCCGTCGGACCAGCCTCGCCCTCGGTCTGCTCGTCGTCGAAGCGCGGCGGCTGCGCCATCACCGGCCGCGTGGACCGGCTCTCGGCCGCACCCTGCACGCAGTGCCCGTCGGCGCCGAACCCGGCCGGCAGCTCTGCCATGAAGTCGTGAACCGCGACCATGCCCTCGCGCTGCCAGATCTCGTGCAAGGTCGGCAGCTCCCAGCAGCCGGTCGCCCGCAGCGAGACCCCGCGCGGACCGGTCCGCCGCAGCTCGCCGCGCACCACCAGCAGCCACGAGTGGAACAAGGTGGCGGCGTAGGGCCCCTGGGCGTCTTCGAAGAACGTGGCGTCGACCGGGCCGGTGCCGTCGTCAAGAGTGAGGAACACGACCCGGCGGCCGGAGCGGATCGGAGGCGTCTGGGTGGCGACCTTGACCCCGGCCACGAACAGCTCGGACCTGCTGCGGCGCCGCAGCAGGTCACGGGACCAGGTGACCTGGAGCTGCTGCAGCATCGGAGCATAGAAGTCGACCACGTGATGGCTCACGTCGAGGCCGAGGATCTCGAGCTCGGCCCGCACCCGTTCGGCCCCCGACATCTCCGGCAGCCCCGACGCCTCACCGAGGCCGGGGGTGTCGCCGAGATCGAGGGTGAGCTGGACGGCGGCGTCCGGGCCGACCGGCAGCGCTGCCTGCGACTGCACCGCGGCCTGCACACGTGGGTCGTTGCCGCCGGGGCCGGTTGCCACCGCGGGGATCTTCTTGCGACGGGGTGAGGCGGCCCGCACGGCCTTGTCGGTTGCCCGGCTCCACCGGTCGAGCTCGACGACCTGGAGCAGCAGGTCGCGCCGGGTGACCGTACCCCGCCGGCGTACGGGGACCGGCAACCCGATGCCGTAGAGCGAGTCGAGACCACCGGCGAGCACGAGCCGTTCGGCGAGGGGCCGCGACGGGCGCGCACGCTGCCACAGGTCGGTGAGCGAGTGGTAGGGCCGGGCGGCGATGATCCTGGCCACCTCGGCGTCGCTGATGCCCTTGACATCCGCAAGAGACAGCCGGATGCCGTAGCCGGCTCCGAGTTCTTCTGCCGCGAACTGCGGGAAAGTGCCGCCCGCAACCGGCGTGTCGCCCTGCACTTTCCCGCAATTCGCGGGGGGGTCGACCTTCTCGACCCGGTAGACGTCGTCGGAGACGTTGACGTCGAGCGGGAGCACCGTGATGCCGAACTGGCGGGCGTCGTCGAGGATCAAGCGCTTGGGGTACATGCCGGGGTCGTGGGTGAGCACCCCGGCGAGGAACGCTGCCGGGTGGTGGGCCTTGAGCCAGCTCGACTGGTAGGTCGGCAACGCGAACGCGGCCGCGTGGGCCTTGCAGAACCCGAAGGACGCGAACGCCTCCAGCACCTCCCAGGACCGCTGAGCGACGAAGGAGGTGTAGCCCCGGCCCAGCACCCGGGGGAAGAACCAGGTCTTGACGTCGTACTTGCCCTCGTGGTCGCCGAGCGCCCGCCTGGCCTCGTCGGCCTCGGCCAGCGTGCACCCCGTGAGCACCGCGATCATCTCGATCACCTGCTCGTGGAAGACGACCACCCCGCACGTCGGGGCCAGCACCGGCTCGAGGTCGGGATGGAGGTACTCGGCGGTGCTCCATCCCTGCCGCGCGCGCAGGAACGGGACCACCATGTCGCTCTTGACCGGGCCGGGTCGAAACAGCGAGATGTCGATGATGATGTCGTCGAACGTCTCGGGCGCGAACTTGCCGATCAGCTCGCGCTGCCCGGGCGACTCGACCTGGAAACAGCCGAGGGTCTTGGTGCTCTGGATCAGCGCATAGGTCGCCGGATCGTCGCGCGGCGCGTGCTCCTCGTCGTCGATGTCGATGTCGATGTCGAGCCCGTCGACCCGGCGTACCTCCTCGGTTGCGTGCGCCATCGCCGACTGCATCCGGATGCCGAGCACGTCGAGCTTGAGCAGCCCGAGGTCCTCGACGTCGTCCTTGTCGAACTGGCTCATCGGGAACCCGAGGAAGCTTGCCTCGACCGGGGTGCGGTCGAGCAGTGTCGCGTCGGACAACAGCACGCCACACGGGTGGACGGCGATATGGCGGGGCAGCCCGTCGAGCTTCTCGACCAGCCGGAACAGCACGTCGAGCCGCTCCTCGCCGAGCCCGGAGGCGCGCAGCTCGGGCAGCTCGCGCAGGGCGGTGCGGGCATCCTTGGCGCGGATGTGCGGGAACGCCTTGGCGATCGAGTCGATCTCACCCGGCGGCATCCCGAGAGCGGCACCGACGTCGCGGATGGCGTGGCGCACCCGGTAGGTGTCCATCATCGAGACGCAGGCGCACCGGGTGCCGGTGTAACGCTCGAGGATGCGTTCGTAGACCTCGGTACGCCGGGCCGACTCGACGTCGATGTCGATGTCGGGCAGCGCCTGCCGAAGCGGTGAGAGGAACCGTTCCATCAGCAGCCCGTGGCGCAGCGGGTCGACGCCGGAGATGCCGAGCAGGTAGTTGACGAGGCTGCCTGCCCCGGACCCCCGCGCCGCTGCCCGCACCCCCATGTCGCCGATCAGGTCGACGACGTCGGCGACGGTGAGGAAGTACGACGCGTAGCCGAGCTGGCCGATGATCTCGAGCTCGTCGTCAAGCCGCTTGCTCACCTGCGGCTGCTGGTCGAGACGGTAGCGGCGGCCGATACCGGCGTCGCAGCGGGCACGCAGCACAGCGTCGCCGGGCGAGCCGGAGCCGTCCGGCTGGCCACCGGCGAGCAGCTGCGGGCTCTGCAGCTCAGGAAGGTGCACCTCCCCCAGCCCGAGGTCGGCGCGCGGGTCGATCGCGCACCGGTCGGCGACCGCGCGGGTGCGGGCCAGCAGCCGGTCGGCCTCGCGCTGGTCGAGACCTGCGAACCGGCAGATCTCGTCGGCGATGTCGGCCATCTCCTTACCGGTCTTGAGGAAACCCTCGGCGTTGACCCGGTCGACGTGGCGTGGGTCGAGCGGCACCAGCCGGCGGACGGCGTCGAGGATGTCGGCGGCCGGGGCGTCGGAGCGGTCGGCGTAGCGCACCGCGTTGGTAAGCACGACATCGTGGTGGTGGGCCCTCGCCACCCCCGCCATCCGAGCGGCGTGCGGGCTCGAACCAGGCCCGGAGCCGGCGACCCGGTGCGACACCACCTCGACCAGCAGATGGGTCGGTTCGACCACCTCGCGCCAGTGCCGCAGCACCGCCTGACCCAGGTCGTCGCGACGGCGGGTCGCCGCCCACCCCAGCTCCGAGGCGGGTCCGAGCATGACAAGCAGGTCGTGGCCGGACGTGAGCCCGGCCAGCTGGTCGGCGATCAGCTGACGGGTCGTGACCGGTGTGCCACGCTCGCCGCGCAGGTGGGTGGCGGAGACGAGCCGGCACAGCGCCGCCCAGCCGGGTTTGCTGCCGGCAAGAAGCGTCACCCGCGCCAGCTTGGGGTCGCGGTAGCCGCCTCCCCGGGCCGGCGAGGACCGGCGCCGCGGGCCAGGCTCGGCGGGCGGGGTTGCTGCCCCGCCCGGCCCGAACAACCCGGACGGTTCGATCGCCAGGTCGACACCGAGCACCGGCCGGACTCCCCCGCTCAGGCACGCCTTGGCGAACCGGACAGCGCCGTAGAGACCGTCGCGGTCGGTAAGGGCGAGCGTGTCCATGTCGGCCTCGACGGCACGCTCGACGAGCCGATGAGGCGAGGAGGCGCCGTACTTCAGGGAGTAGCCCGAAGCGACGTGCAGATGGACGAAGGGATCCATGTGCGCCGTCAGTCCGCACAGCCGACGAGCCGCCACTGGGCGTCGTCCCAGTCGAACGCCAGGTCGAAGACACCGACGTTGTCGACCAGCCGCCCCCGCCCTGCCTCGACACGCCAGACGTCGCGCTCTGCCAGCAGCTCCGCACCCAGCCGCCCGCCTTCGAGCTCCGGCCTGAGCATGGCGTCGTCGGCAGCCGCCTCTCGGTCGGGGGTCGACCCGGCACCGAGCAGCGCGGCCACCCCTGCCTGCTCCCACCAGGCGCCCGTCTCGACCCAGTGGGCGAGGACGTCACGCACCACCCAGAGCCGGCCGCGCCAGAGGAACTGCTCGGGCGCCTCCTGCCCGGCGACGAGCCCTCGGCGTACGTCGATGACGTCGTGATAGCTGCGCATCTGGTGCCTCCCGCTGACCGACGTGCCCGAGCTGACCGACCTGCTGCGTGACGGCGACGGACCGTCGGGTGCTCGTGTCGTGGGAAGCGACGAACTACCTGCGGATGCTCCAGCCGGTCTCGGGGTGTCTGCAGGCTTCCCCACCGCCAGCACCACGAGACCGAGCTGGGTCATCCAGCGTCTCGCCCGACGGAAGCGGGGGTCGAAGCCACTTCCGTCGGAACGAGCCGCTTTCACCGGGTGGGCCGCGAAACACCGCCCGGTGGTGATGATCGAACACTTGTTCGATCACTGAGGACAGTAAACCTCGGCCAGCGACTACCGTCAAGCCTTCCTGACGAGGCTGGGGATAACCGCTCGCTCGACCTCGCCCGCTGCGCGGACCCATGAAAGGTCGGTCGATGCCGTCCGCACGTTCCCCGAGGGCGTACGAACCGCCGAGGAGCTCGGCTGCGACGTGGGTGCGATCGCGAACTCCTTGCTCTTCGACGCCGACGGCTCCCCGGCCCCGATCCTCACCTCCGGCGCCCGTGCCGACGTACCTCGACCGTGCCCTCGCCCAGTACGACGTCATCTGGGCCGCGGCCGGTCACGCGCACGACGTCTTCCCCACCACCTACGCCGAGCTGCGGACCCTCACCGGCGCGGTCGAGATCGACGTCGCCTGAGCACGGGTAACCCGGTGGTGGGCAACCCGGCGGCCGGGTTGCGCGTCTGAGACGATGGACGTCGTCGAACGACCGCGCAACGGGGGCACGCCTTGATGGACGAGAACACCAGCTGGCAGAAGCAGCTGCTCGTCGCCGCCGGCATGCTCGTCGTCGTCGGGCTGCTGGTCGGCGGTGTGCTCGCGGTGGTCGCTCTCAAGGCCGCCGACGTCGCCGGTGTCGGGCAGCCCCGGGTGCAGAGCACCGAACCTCCACTAGGGCTTGGTACGTCGACGCCGCCAGCGACGGAACCGACCTCTAAGTCCCCCACCACGTCGGCGACCCCCACCACGTCGGCGACCCCCACCACGTCGGCGACGACCAAGCCCCCGCGACCTCGCCCGCAGCGAGCGATCCGGCTGCTCGTCTCACCGCAGCAGACGGGGACGTACGAGCGCGTCAACCTGACCGGCGTCTACCGCGGTGCAGCGGACGGAACCACGCTGCAGGTGCAACGCGACCAAGGGGCCGGCTGGGCGGACTTCCCGACGAGCGCGACGGTGAGCGCCGGCTCGTTCGCGACCTACATCGAGACCGGCGTCACTGGCCTCAACCGCTTCCGCATGCTCGACACGAGCACCGGGCGCGCGTCGAACGTGGTCAAGGTCCGCATCTCCTGACGGGCTGAAGCCGCCAGTGCAGTGCCAATGCCAGTGCCAGTGTCGGCGTCTGCCGGGCGGTCTCCCCGCGTAGCAAAGCGCCCCAGTCCGGGAGGGGGGTTCGGACCGGGGCGCTTCACCTCAACAGGTGCAGCTGTTACGTGTTGACCACGACGTCGGCAGCGCGGACGAACGCCATCCGGTGCCCGAACCAGATCTCGTAGTACTTGTCCTGGCCGGTGACCACGGTGTGGTCGTCGGGGATGGAGTCGTTGTAGGTCTTGGCGTAGTAGTACTCAGTGGCGATCGTGGCGTCGGCGAGCGAGTACTTCTGCCCGGCCTTGATCGAGTACTGAAGCGGCCCCACCGTCTGGTACGGCACGGCCGTCCCGGCGTACGCCGACTCCTCCGGGTAGGCGCGACCGTAGACAGGCACCGAGGCGGCGCCAGGCTTGGCGGACACCGTGGCACCGCCGGAGGGCAACAGCACGGGGTCGGACTTCGGTGTGTAGAGCCAACCGATCTCACCGAGGTACCACACGCCTGCCCAGTCGCCGGAGCGCTTCGCGACAACGACCTTCTGACCGGCGGAGAGGCGGGCACCGATGTCGGACACGTGTGTCGTCGAGTAGCTTCCGTCGGGGTGCAGGCCGGCGTCCTTCACCAGCGGGGAAGAGGCGTTCGGCTGCGTGTGCAGGTAGACGAAGTTGGTGCCCTGGGTCTTGCACGGCTGACCGGCCTCCGTGCACCCGACGACGGGCTGCACGTTGTCGGCGAAGCCTGGGGCCACCGTCCACACGCTGGACTGGGAGCGACGGTCGGCCTTGAGCGGGGCGCCGATCAAGCGCATGTAGTGCTCCCAGTTCCAGTACGGGCCCGGGTCCCAGTGCATGCCACGAACATTGGCGGGCAGGATGCCCGGCACCTGGTCGTGGCCGATGATGTGGGCACGGTCGAGCTTGACGGAGTACTTGGCGGCCAGGTAGCTCACCAGCTTCGCCGAGTTCTGGTACATCGCCTCGGTGTACCAGGAGGCACCTTGAGCGGCGTAGCCCTCGTGCTCGATGCCGATCGAGTGGGTGTTGATGTACCAGTTGCCGGCCTGGTACGCGACGTCCTTGGCGTCGACGTGGTGGGCGACGTGGCCGTCGGACGAGCGGATGGTGTACTGCCACGAGACGTACGTCGGGTCGGTCACCAACCTGATGGTGCCGGCATAGCTCGTCTCGGTGTCGTGGATGACGATGTAGTCGATGTCGAGGTCGTTCTCGCGGTCGGCGTAGTCGTGGTTGCCGTACACGTAGGGGTTCGGCTCGCCGTACCACTCGTAGGGGGCCGGGATCCACTCGCAGTCGAGCCCGGTCGGGCAGTCCAGGTGCTCGGCGCTGCCGTCGGCGGCCGCGCTCGGGCCCGAGCTGGACTGAGTGGCGATCTGCGGCTGTGCGGCCAGCCGGACGCGCTGGCCGTCGGTGGTGGTGCGCTGCTCGCCCCCCTTCAGCGTGCGGTAGACGCGCTGGGCGAACGCCGCCTCGTCAGCAGCCGTGGCGGCACCGCTGTACTCCTTCACCGCGGCGTACCAGGAAGCGGCCGTGGTGGCCGTCCCGGTCGACTTGCCGAGGTCACGCTGGTAGGACGCCAGCAAGGCGGCGCCGCCGCAGATGTTCGCGGCGTCGTCGGACGTCAGCCGACGGACGCTGAGCTTGGTCAGCGCCGCGGCGGTGCTCGCCGTGTGGAGCGAGTCGGGCCCGTCGGACCGGCGTACGGTACCGTCACCCTTGGCCAGCGAGTTGTCGGGCACCGTGACGTTCGTCAGGTGCATCGGTCCGTAGCCACCGGAGGTGCTGGGTGAGGCGCCGTGGTCATCCCAGCGCGACTCGAGGTAGGAGACGCCGAGCAGCACCGACTGCGGCACGTTGTAGGTGCGCGCAGCGGCGGCGAAGGTGCGTTGGCGGGCTTGGGCGGCAGGACCGTCGCCGACGGCGCGCAGGCATTCAGCGCCCGTCGGGTCGGACTGCGCGTTGGACGGTGCCGCCGTCGTACCGACGGTGAGGCCGGCGACTGCGAGCGCGAGTGCACTCGAGCCGGCGACAGCCGCCAGCGTGCGTCGGCGTGTGGCATGAGACATGGGTTCTCCCTGCGGGTGCGGGCCGGGTGACATTTCGGTCCAGCCAAACACACCTGCTGCGAGAGTGCAATGACCATCGCGGCCGGTGAGCATTACATCCCCGGATCCCAGGCAGTTCTGCCCTGTCCGACACGTACTGAATACAGTGTGGGCGTGGATCTGATGGCGCTCGTGCTGACGTCGGGCTGGGCGAGCGGCATCAACGCGTACGCCGTGATCGTGCTGATGGGGCTGCTGGGCCGTTACACCGGTCTCGACGGCGTGCCCGGGTCGGTGCAGGAGACCGAGGTGCTGCTGATCGCCGGCGGCATGTACGCGGTCGAGTTCGTCACCGACAAGATCCCCTACGTGGACTCCCTCTGGGACACGATCTCCACGCTGATCCGGCCGACGCTCGGTGCCATGCTGGGCTACCTGATCGCCGGTGACGCCGACTCGGTGCACCAGGCCTGGTACGCCGCCGCAGGGGGCGGCTCGGCGCTCGCGTCGCACCTGGTGAAAGCCGGCATCCGGCTCGCCATCAACGGCTCACCGGAGCCCGTCACCAATGTCACGGTCTCGCTCGGCGAGGACCTCACGGTCGCCGGCGTCGTCACCCTGGCGCTGGTCCAGCCCTGGCTGGCGCTGGCGATCGCCTCGTTCCTGTTCCTCGTCGGGGTGGCCCTGGTGATCGTGCTGTTCCGGCTGGTCCGCCGCGGGTGGCGCCGGTGGCGCGCCCGGGGCGTGGCCCATGCCTGAGCCGCCGACCGAGGTCGACCCGTGGGAGTGGTACCTGAGCGAGCCCGTCCGCGACCGTCCTGTCATCGTCGCGTTCGAGCTGCTGGCCGGCATGAACCGCACCGTGGCCGACCTGCAGCGCTGGGGCGCCCGACGACCGCTTCTCCTGGCCGACGGGCGCGGCACCGGCCCCATCCCCGCGCCCGAGGCTGCCGACGTGGTGATGCTCCCCGACGAGACGTTCGACTCGCTCACCGACCAGGTACGCGCCCGGATGCGTCCGGAGTCGCGGCTCACCCCCGCAGTCGTCTCGGAGGTGGACGACTACTACCCGGCGGGGGACGCCTGGTGGTGGGTGAGCCCGGTGTCCCCCAACACCGCGATGCTGGGCCGCCCGGTCCTCGGCGGCCGGCCGCCCGCTCAGGTCGCCCTCGAGGACAAGATGCTGGTCGACCCCCTGCTGGCCGAGATCGGCGCCCCCGCCAGCTGCGCGGTCGATGCGGCCGCGACGTACGACGAGCTGATGCAGGCCACCGCCGGGGTGCTCGCTGCAGCCGGCGGCGACCAGGTGGTGTGGGCCGGCGACACCCTGGGTGGCACCAACGGTGGCGGCGACTACGTCCGTTGGGTCCGCACCACCGATCACGCCGTCGAGGCGGCGGACTTCTTCGCGCAGCGGTGCCGGCGGGTGCGCGTGTCGGCGTTCCTCGAAGGTGTCCCCTGCAGCATCCACGGCGTCTGCCTGCCGGACGGTGTCGCCGTCCTGAGGCCGGTCGAGCTCGCCACCCTGCGCGATCCTGACCGCGGCCGGTTCGTGTACGCCGGGATGGGGACGACGTGGGACCCGGCAGCGTCGGACACCGAGGAGATGCGCGGGCTGGCGCGCGCACTGGGCGAGAACCTCACCCGGAGGTACGGGTATCGCGGCGGCTTCGGTATCGACGGGGTGATGACCGCCGACGGCTTCCGAGTCAACGAGATCAACCCCCGGTTCAGCGGCGGGCTGACCCGGCTGGCACGGATGGCACCAGCCGCCCACCTCGAGCTGGTCCAGGTGAACGCGCTGCTGGGCCGCGACATCGGCAGGTCCGCAGCCGAGATCGAGGAGCACGCCAGGGCGATCCTCGACGACAACCGCTTCATCGACGCGATGGGGCTGTCGGCCAAGCACCTTCTGGAGGACCACGTCGAGATCGCCGTGACGGCCGGCGACGCCCGGCTCGAGAGGGCAGACCTGTCCGATCCCGATGTCGCCCGCACCTCCCCCGCTGCGTTGAGCGCGGATGCCCTCAGCGTGATCGGAGCCGTCGCCGCCGGACCGAGTCCGCTGGGCTCCTTCGTCCGCTTCACGGTCAACCACGACGTACTCCGGGTCGGGGACCGGGTTGCGCCCTACAGCGCGCTGCTGCTCGACTTCGCCGACCGCACCTGGGGCACCGGCTTCGGTCGGGTGCTGATGGCACCCGACGCCCGACCCGGCAGCATGACTGTGTCTTCCGACGAGGCGCTCCAGAGGCCGGCCGGTGGCTGACGTCGCGGTAGTGGGCGCCGGCCTCGGCGGGCTGGCGGCGGCGGCCCGGCTCGCCAAGCTGGGCCACCACGTCACGCTGTTCGAACGCCTGGACACTGCGGGCGGCGCGATGCGACCGGTCGAGTCCGCCGGGTACCGCTGGGACGGCGGACCCACCGCGGTCACCCTTCCGGCGGTGCTGCGTGACCTCTTCCGCACGTCCGGGCGCCCGATCGAGCGGTACGTCGACCTGGTCGCACGTGATGTCGCCCGTCGGCACGTCTTCACCGACGGCACCGTCGTCGACCTGCCGGTCGGCTCCCGCGGCCCGCAGATCTCCGCCGTCGATGCCGGTCTCGGTCACGGCGCCGGCGAGAAGTGGGCGGCGTACGTCGACGCCCAGACGGCGACCTGGGAGACCCTGCGCACCCAGGTGCTCGACCCACCCGACGGTGGCCTGGCATACGCCGAAGCCGCGGTGGCGAAACGGCTCAAGGCCCGTGCCACCGTGGCCAAGCTCGTGCAGCGGGCGTTCAAGGACGAGCGGCTGCGCACGATGGCTACGCACCAGGTCCTTGCCGCTGGGTCACTCCCCCGAGACGTCCCCGCCTACGGCGCTCTCGAGCCGTACATCGAACGCAGCTTCGGCGTCTGGGACGTGCGCGGTGGGATGGGCAGCCTGGTGGACGCGCTCGTGACCCGTCTCGACGAGCGCGGGGTGGACGTCACATACGACGCCGAGATCGTCGCCATCCACGCCGACGCCGACGCCGTGTCAGGGGTGGAGACCGCGTCGGGGTCCTTCCACGCCGCACAGGTGGTGGTGACGGACCTGGACCCGCGGGCCGTCTTCGGCCGGCTGCTGCAGCACCCCGCGGCCGAGGCCGGGCGGCGTGTCTTCGACGTGGCGACCCCCGCCATCCCGATGTCCGCCACCCATCTGGGTCTCCGAGGTGACGTGCCCGACCTGCCTGCCGAGGTCGTCCTGCACGGAGACCCGCTCATCGTGGTCACGACGACCGACGGGGCGCCTGCCGGCTGCCGGGCGTGGACGGTTCATCACCGCGGCGCGCCGGGTGAGGACATCGTGGTGACGATGGTGCGCCGCGGTCTCGATGTGCGGAACCTGGTGGTGGCTCGGCTCGAGCGCGACGCCGTCGCCCAGATCCAGGCGACCGCGGCGTCGCCGTACGGTCTGGCCTGGGCCGGCCACCGCGCCCATGCCCGTCGCGCCGCTCTCGTCCAGCCGCTGTTGGGCCTGCATCTGGTCGGGTCAGGGGTGCATCCGGGGGCCGGTATCCCGTACGTCGGCTGGGGCGCGGCGCACGTGGCGGCGCGGGTGGGCAGGGCCTGAGCCGGTCGGGACCACGAGGCGGCTCAGCCCCGTACGAGGTTGGCGAAGATCTGTCGCGTCGCCGTCGACCGGTTCAGCGTGTAGAAGTGCAGACCCGGGGCGCCCTGCGCGAGCAGCTCGTTGCACATCTCGGTCGCGATCTCGACCCCGATCTTGCGCACTACGCTGGGCTCGGAGACGCCGTCGAAGCGGGCCACGACCTCTGCAGGGACGGCCCGCCCGGAGAGCTCGGCGAACCGCTGGATCTGCTTCAGGTTCGTGATCGGCATGATGCCGGGGATGATCGGGATCCGCGCTCCGGCACGCTGCGACCGCTCCACCATCGCGAAGTAGTCGGCCGGGCGGAAGAACAGCTCCGTGATGGCGAAGTCGGCTCCCGACGCCTCCTTGGCTAGCAGGACGCGCGCGTCCTCTTCCAGTGACCGCGCCTCGCGGTGCCCTTGGGGGAACGCCGCGACCCCGACGCTGAAGTCGCCGAGCGAGCGGACCAGCGCGACGAGCTGGTCGGCGTGGTTCAACCCCTCGGGGTGGGCCGTCCAGGGTGTGCCCGGTCCACCGGGTGGGTCGCCGCGCAAGGCGAGCATGTTGCGCACCCCTGCGTCGGCGTACGCACCGATGACGGCACGCAGCTCGTCACGGCTGTGCCCGACGCACGTCAGGTGACCGACCGGGGTCAGTGTGGTCTCGCCGGCGATCCGGGCGGTGATGCGCACGGTGCGGTCACGGGTCGAGCCGCCGGCGCCGTAGGTGACGGACACGAACGTCGGGCGCAGCGGCTCGAGCTCACGGATCGCCTGCCACAGCCGCCGCTCCCCCTCGTCGTCCTTCGGAGGGAAGAACTCGAACGAGAACGAGGGTCCTGGTCGCTCCAGCAGGTCCCGTACGCTCGCTGCCGGCCGACCGATCCTCATGCGAGGAGGGTACCGAGGAGACCGAGTTGTCAGCGCACAGTGGACACGGTTGCGCTCACGCCACGCTGACACGTCGGTCGTGGGTAGGCTCGCGCAGTGATCGAGCCGATCCCCGCCGAGCTCACCGACACGGTGACGACGATCCTCGACACGTTCATCGACGCCAAGCAACGCCAGCTCGCGCCGATCGGTCCCGAGCTCGACCAACTGGTGGACGCCGCCCGACGAGCCGTCCATGGCGGCAAGCGGCTGCGGCCCGCGTTCGCCTACTGGGGGTGGCGCGCGGCCGGTGGCGGGGTCCACGACGCCGAGGCGCTGCTCACCGCGGCAGCGGCGATCGAGCTGGTACATGCCAGCGCACTCGCCCATGACGACGTGATGGACGACTCGGAGACGCGACGCGGGCAGCCGGCTGCCCACCGAGGCTTCAGCGAACGGCTCCAGAGCGCGACCACCGGTCGCGCCGACGCGGAACGTTTCGGCCGGTCCGCAGCCATCCTGCTCGGTGACCTGCTGCTGTCGTGGTCCGACGAGATGCTGGGGACCAGCGGCTTCGAACCCGCGACGATCGTGCGCGGGCGGGTGTACTTCGACAAGCTGCGCAGTGAGGTCGTCGCCGGCCAGTTCCTCGACGTACTGGCCCAGACCAGGGACACGAGCAGCGCCTCCGAGGCGCTGCGGGTCGTCCGCTACAAGTCGGCGAAGTACACCGTCGAGCGACCGCTGCAGTTCGGGGCGGCCCTCGCCAAGGCGGACACGGAGCTGCTGGACGCGTTGTCGTCGTACGGCGTCCCGCTGGGTGAGGCTTTCCAGCTGCGCGACGACGTGCTCGGCGTCTTCGGGGAGCCGCGCGTCACCGGCAAACCGAGCGGTGACGACATCCGTGAGGGCAAGCGCACTCTGCTGGTCGCACGAGCGTTCGACAACGCCAGCCGCGCACAACGTGCCGTCCTGGACCGGTACTTCGCGACGCCCGAGGTCGACGCCGACGGGGTGGCCGCCGTGCAGCAGGTGATCCGTGACACCGGAGCCCTCGCCGCGGTCGAGACGGTGATCGCGGAGCTGACCGCCGCGTCCGAGGTGGCGTTGGCGGATGCGCCCATCGCTGACGCGGAGGCGCGTGCAGCGCTGGGGGTCCTGGTCGACCGGGTGACCAACCGGACCGTCTGAGCCGGCGTGCCTGCAGCGGGAGTCAGACGATGACCTGGGCCCGTCGGCGTACCTCGGTTCCGCGGTCCTCGCGCAACGCGTCGATGGGGCGGCCCGGCAGCGAGTCGTCGGCGGTGAACATCCACTCGAGCGACTCCTCGTCGCGCAACCCGTGGTCGGCCAGCACCGTCAAGGTGCCCCCGAGGCCCTTGACGATGAGGCCGTCCTGCAGGAAGGCGGCCGGTACCTCGAGCTCCTTGCGCTGGGGACGCCTCAGCACCACGAGCTGGTGCTCGCGCGCGAGCTGGCGCACCTTGCTGGGGGTGACGCCCAGCTCGTCGGCGGCCTCGCGCAGAGTCAGCCAGGCGTCGACGAGGGTGTCGAGGTCTGCAGGGTTGTCGACTGTTTCGCTCACGTGCCTAGCCTGACATGCGCCTGCCCGCGAGGCGCCGTCGAGGGCCGCCAGCCGGGTCGCCGACCGGGTCTCCGAGCGGGTCGCCGGGCGGTGAGAGTGCCCGGGACCGGCCGGCGGTGAGCGGCGCGGGGACGGCGAGGCTTCCCGGTGACCCGGGAGACGCTCCGTAAACTCGGGGCCGTGGAACGATCCGCGACCACCGACCCCCTCGTCGGGCGCCTGCTCGACGGGCGGTACCGCGTTGGCGCGAAGATCGCCCGGGGTGGGATGGCTACCGTCTACGAAGCCACCGACCTGCGGCTGGACCGCCCCGTCGCGATCAAGGTGATGCCGCACGCGCTGGCCGACAACGAGGAGTTCAGCCAGCGTTTCGTACGCGAGGCTCGTGCTGCCGCCCGGCTCACCCACCCCAACGTGGTCGCGGTCTACGACCAAGGCGACGACGACGGGACGCTCTTCTTGGCCATGGAGTACGTCGCCGGACGGGTCACCTTGCGTGACGTGATCCGCGCCGAGGCGCCGCTCTCGCCGGGGCGGGCGCTGATGCTCTTCGAGGAGATCCTCAAGGCCATCGCCGCCGCGCACGAGTCCGGGATCATCCATCGCGACGTCAAGCCCGAGAACGTCCTGATCGACCCGCGGGGCCGCGTCAAGGTCGCCGACTTCGGCCTCGCCCGGGCGATCAGCTCCGCCACCACCGCCACCGCTACGGCTGGGGTGCTGATGGGCACCGTGTCCTACATCGCCCCCGAGCTCGTCACCGAGGGGCGCTCCGACGCCCGCTCTGACGTGTACGCGCTCGGGGTGCTGCTCTTCGAGCTCTTGACGGGCCACAAGCCGCACACCGGCGACAGCCCGATCCAGGTCGCGTACAAGCATGTCCACGACGACGTACCGGCTCCGTCGGCAATGGTCGACGGCATCCCGCCGTACCTCGACGCCTTCGTCGCTCGCGCCACCGCGCGCCAGCGCGACCTCCGGCCTGCCGATGCGCACGTCATGCTGCAGCAGCTACGGCGCGTGCGCCACGCGCTCGACCACGGGGTCGCCGACGACGAGGAGCTGACGAGCGACCTGACGCCGACCGTCGCTGTCGGCACCGCACCAGGTGACGGGTGGGCGTACGACGACGTGTTCGACCTGCTGAGCGACGACGAGACCGTGCGGTCCCAGGACCCTAGCCAGCCAGCACCGGCAAGCGAAGACGAGGTCTTCGACGTCGCTGCCTGCGACGACTTCCGGCGGGTCGACTCCCACTTCGTCGCCGCCGCGGGCGTGACGGGTGCCGGGCCCGACTTCGTGCGCGCCCACGACGACCGCACCAGCGTGTTCCCCACCTCACGCCGCGACGAGCACCGCGACACGCTCGAGGCCCCCCGGCAGGACGAGCGTGCCGACGACTACACCGCTCCGGGCCGCCCGATGGTGCTGCCGCGCAGGCGCAAGAAGGGTGGCTGGATCGCCTTCTTCCTGGTGCTCTTGCTGGCCGCCGGGGCGGCGACGGCGGGCTGGTACTACGGCATCGCCCGCTACCGCGACACCCCCAATATCGTCTCGGTCAGCCAGGACAAGGCGGCCGCGACCCTGGCCGACGCAGGTCTCGACCTGAGGGTCCAGGATTCGGCGTACTCCGAGAGAGTCCCCGAGGGATACGTCATCTCGACCGACCCAGGCCCTGGCGGCAGGGTGCTCGAGGGGGGAACCGTGACGGCGGTGCTGTCGAAGGGACCCGAACGCCACCTCGTGCCCGACCTTCGCACGATGACCGAGTCCGAGGCCGTCGACGCACTTCGAGACAGGTCCCTCACCGCTGCGGAACCGAAGCGGATCTGGAGTGACAAGCTCGCCGCCGGCCAGGTCGTCAGCTTCAGCCCGAAGGAAGGCACCCCGTTACGGCCCGAGAGCGTCGTCCGGCTGGTGATCAGCAAGGGGCCCAAGCCGATCACGATCACCGACCAGACCGGCGAGCAGGCCGACACCGCCGTTGCGACGTTGAAGGACATCGGTTTCGAGGTGACACGCACGCAGGTCTACAACGACGAGGTCGCCGAGGGCGTCGTCATCCGTCAGCGCCCCACCGACGGCACCGGACACCGGGGGGACACGATCCGCCTCGTCGTCAGCCGCGGCCCCCACCTGGTCGAGGTGCCCGACGTCGACCGCGCCGGCATCGAGGCTGCCCAGCAGATCCTCGGCGACGCCGGCTTCGAGGTGACGGTCACGGAGTACCAGCCGTACTTCGGTTTCGGCTATGTAGTCGGGCAGAACCCCGACGCCGGCACGATGGCGCCCTACGGTTCCACCCTGGAGATCGTGGTCATCTAAACGCCCGTCGAGACATCTTGGGTTGAGGCGTCGCGGACCGGATGCTGCCTGGTGTCACCATCCTGGGGAACGGTAGACCAGCTTCCTGGCTGTCCAGGCGGCACCGTCGACGACTCTCAGCAGCAGCCAGACCATGGCTCCACTCCTGTCCTGGTTCGGGTGCGACCTCCCCGCACCCGGTTACGTGTCAGTTCACCGCGACGAGATGTTCGCCAGGTGCACGGTCTGCGTCGCCAGGGGTCAGGTCCGGTGAACATCGCGTGCCGAACGCCAGGCAGCTTCTGCAGCCGCGAGTCGCGCCAGCGGCGCTAGCGGCGCTGCTCATCGCCTGAGCGTGCCTCTCTAGAGTGAGCCGGTGGTCAGCAGACGAACCGGTGCGCTCCCGACGCTGGCGTTGCTGGGCGTCACTGCCGCCTGGGGGTCGACGTTCTTCCTCATCAAGGACCTGCTGGACGAGGTGTCGGTGCTCGACTTCCTCTCGATCCGCTTCGCCGTCGCAGCAGCGGCACTCCTCGCCCTTGCCCCTACCTCGATCCTGAGACTGACGCGCGAAGAGGTCCGCCACGGTGTCGTTCTGGGGGCCGTCTACGCGGTCGCTCAGGTGCTGCAGACGCTCGGGCTGGAGCGCACACCGGCAAGCGTGTCCGGGTTCGTGACCGGCATGTACGTCGTGGCCACGCCGATCTTCGCCGCTCTGCTTCTCCGCGAGCGGATCAGCTCGACCGTCTGGGTCGCCGTCGCTTCGGCGACGGCCGGCCTGGGATTCCTTTCCCTGCAAGGCTTCACGGTGTCGTACGGCGTGATGGTCACCTTCGCATCCGCCATGCTTTACGCCTTGCACATCATCGGCCTCGGCCGGTGGTCGCGTACGTCCAACACGCTCGGCCTCGCCGTCCTACAGATGATCGTCATCGCGATCGTCTGCACCGCGGTCAGCGCCCCCAACGGGATCGGCGCACCTGACAGCGCGGCCGGTTGGTCGTCGCTGCTCTACATGGCGCTGATCGCCGGCGCGCTCGCGATGCTGGCGCAGACCTGGGCGCAAGCCCATCTGGCCTCCACACGGGCGGCGATCATCATGACCATGGAGCCTGTCTTCGCCGCGTTCTTCGCAGTGCTGCTCGGTGGCGAGAGCCTGACGCTCCGGATGCTCGTCGGCGGCGGTTTCGTGCTCACCGCTATGTACCTGGTGGAGCTCTCGCCGAGGCGCAAGGTCGAGGGAGAAGTCACACACCTGGCCGTGTGAGGTCAGAATCGGCGCACAGCGCGCGCTGCTGACAGAGCCGGCGTCCGACTCAGCCGGTGGCGTCAGCGATGACGGCGGCCGCCTGCTTGGCGTCGTCGGTCGAGACGTCGAGGTGGGTGACCATCCGCACGACCCGCGGGCCTACCGCCGAGACGAGCACTCCGCCCTCGCGGCAGCGCGACACCAGCTCCGCCGCGTCGTCCGTCCGCACGACGACGATGTTGGTGTCGACGAGCGCCGGGTCGACACCGGCCGCGTCGGCGATCAGCTGCGCGTGGGCGTGGTCGTCGGCCAGCCGCTCGACGTGGTGGTCGAGCGCGTAGATCCCGGCTGCGGCCAGCACACCGGCCTGACGCCACCCACCCCCCAGCCGTTTGCGCCACACGCGGGCGTCGGCCACGGCGTCCGCCGACGCGAGCATCAGCGAGCCGACGGGTGCCCCGAGCCCCTTCGACAGGCACACCCCCATCGTGTCGGCCATGCCGCACAGCTCGCGGAGGCCGACACCGGTTGCCACGTGGGCGTTCCACACCCGTGCCCCGTCAAGATGGACGCCGACCTCGGCGCGGTGAGCGAGCGTCCGCAGCTGCTCGAGCCGCTCGACCGGTTGCACGCGACCGCCGGCGAAGTTGTGGGTGTTCTCCACCGACACTGCGCTTGTCTTCACGAAGAACGGCCCGAGGTCCGGCGCGATCAGCGCCTCGATCGCATCGATGTCGGCGTACCCGTCGGGGTCGGTCCAGGTGCGCATCGTGATGCCCATGACGGCGCCGTGCGCGCCCAGCTCGGCGCGGGCGATGTGAGCGGCCGACTCGCAGAGGATCTCCTCGCCGACTCCGACAAGGGCCCGGACGGCGAGCAGGTTCGCCAGCGAACCGGTGACGGTGAACAACGCTGCCTCGAAGCCGAACATGTCCGCAACCCGCTCCTCGAGCCGCCGGACAGTGGGGTCCTCACTGTAGACGTCGTCGCCGACCTCGGCCGCCGCCATCGCGGCGCGCATCCCGTCGGTCGGCCGGGTGACGGTGTCGCTGCGCAGGTCGATCATGCGTCGCGGCTGGCGCGCAGCATCTCGGCCACCAGGAACGCCAGCTCGAGGGACTGTGTGCGGTTGAGGCGGGGGTCGCACACCGACTCGTAGCGATGCCTCAGCCCGGCCTCGTCGAGGGCCTCTCCGCCGCCGATGCACTCGGTGACGTCGCCACCGGTCAACTCCACATGCATGCCGCCGGGCCACGTGCCGAGCGCCCGGTGCACCTCGAAGAACCCGCTCACCTCGTCGATGACGTCGTCGAACCGCCGGGTCTTGTAGCCGGTTGACGTCTCGAACCCGTTGCCGTGCATGGGATCCGTCACCCAGGCCACCTCGATGCCGGCCGCCGTCACCTTCTCGATCAGCGTCGGCAGCACGTGGCGGATCCGGCCCGCACCCATCCTGGTGATGAAGGTCAGCCGGCCCGGCTCGTTGCGCGGGTTGAGCTTCTCGGCGTACGCCACCGCCTGGTCCGACGTCGTGGTCGGACCGAGCTTGACGCCGACCGGGTTGCGCACGCGCGACAACAGCTCGAGGTGTGCCCCGTCGAGCTGGCGGGTGCGCTCCCCCACCCAGAGGAAGTGGCCGCTGACGTCGTAGGGCTGCTGGGTGCGCGAGTCGATGCGGGTCATCGCCTGCTCGTACTCGAGGATCAGCGCCTCGTGGCTGGAGTGGAACGCGACCCGGTGCAGCTCCTCGGACTCCGCGCCGATGGCCTTCATGAACCCGAGCGCCCGGTCGATCTCGGCCGCCATCTGCTCGTACTTGGCGCCGACCGGGCTGGTGCGCACGAAGTCGGTGTTCCACGCGTGCATCTGCCGCAGGTCGGCGTACCCGCCTTGCAGGAAGGCGCGCGAGAGGTTCAACGTCACGGCGGACGCGTGGTACATCCGGACCAGCCGGTCCGGGTCGGGCAGCCGGCTCTCGGCGGTGAACGGGTAGCCGTTGACGGCGTCGCCGCGGTACGCCGGCAGCGTCACGCCGTCGCGCGTCTCGGTGTCGCTGGAGCGCGGCTTCGCGTACTGGCCGGCGATGCGGCCGAGCTTCACCACCGGGACCGAGGCGCCGTAGGTCAGCACGACTGCCATCTGGAGCAGCACCTGGAGCTTCGCGCGCACGTTCTCCGCAGTGAGCTCCACGAACGTCTCCGCGCAGTCCCCACCCTGGAGCAGGAACGCGCGCCCGGCCGCGACCTCGGCCAGCTGGGTCGTGAGCTCGTCACACTCGCCGGCGAACACCAACGGCGGCATCGATCGCAGGGTCGACACCGCCCGGTCGAGGCCAACGGGGTCGGGCCAGCTCGGTTGCTGTGCCGCGCCGAGGGCCTTCAGCTCGTCCAGGGTGGGGATGCTCACCCGTCAAGGTTAGTTGCAAGGCGGTCGGCGCCCCGCCGGTGTCCGTCAACCGACCCGTCACCCCCGGCCGCGAATTGCGGGAAAGCGCAGCCCGACACGCCGGTGCAAGCATGCAGGTTCCCGCAGTTGCGGGGAGGGAGGTCAGCCGAACAGCACCTCGGCCTCGGCGTACTGCGCCGGGTCGACGGTCTTGAGCTGGCCGGTGCCCTCGATCAGCTCGACGCGCACGATGTCGGTGCCGCGCAGGGCGACCATGGTGCCGAAGTCGCCGTCGTGCACGGCCGCGATCGCATGCAGGCCGAACCGGGTGGCGAGCCAGCGGTCGAAGGCGGTCGGCGTACCTCCGCGCTGCGTGTGTCCCAGCACGACCGCGCGTGACTCCTTGCCGGTACGCCGTTCGATCTCACCCGCCAGCCGGTCGCCGATGCCACCAAGGCGGGCGTGGCCGAAGGCGTCGAGCTCCCCGCTCACAATGGCCATCGTGCCCTCGGCGGGCACCGCGCCCTCGGCGACGACGATGATGGGGGCGTACTGCAGCTCGAAGCGCCGCTCCACCAGCGCGCATACCTTCTCGATGTCGAACGGCTGCTCCGGGATGAGGATGACGTTCGCGCCGCCGGCAAGCCCGCTGTGCAACGCGATCCAGCCCGCGTGGCGTCCCATCACCTCGACGACCAGCACGCGATGGTGCGACTCGGCCGTCGTGTGGAGCCGGTCGATCGCCTCGGTCGCGATGTTGACGGCGGTGTCGAAGCCGAAGGTGAAGTCGGTGCCGCTGAGGTCGTTGTCGATCGTCTTGGGTACGCCGACGACGTTGACACCGAGGTCGGCCAGCTTGGTCGCCACGCCCAGCGTGTCCTCACCGCCGATAGCGACCAAAGCGTCGACACCCAGGTTCTTGAGGTTGGAGGTGATCTTCTCCACCCCGCCCTCGACCCCGAACGGGTTGGTCCGCGACGACCCGAGGATCGTGCCGCCACGCGGGAGGATGCCGCGCACCTGGGGGATCCCGAGCTCGCAGGTGATGTTCTCGAGGGGGCCGCGCCACCCGTCGCGGAATCCGACGAACTCGTAGCCGTACTCGCCGACTCCCCGGCGTACGACGGCGCGGATGACGGCATTCAGGCCGGGGCAGTCGCCACCGCCGGTCAGCACTCCGACGCGCATCTGTCGTCACCCCTTCATGTATGTCGAGCCGGTAGTGGCGGCGTGACCTGGTCGCGGGCCGGTCCACCGCAGACACCGACCCTGCCGCTACGCCGAGGGAAACCCTAGCGGCCAGGCCGCGGCCGGGCGGCGGTGCGCCGAGCCAGCGCCCACATCCTGGGACAACCGCGGGCAGAGCCCGCCCGCTGGCGTCAGCCGGCCCGCAGGTGCTCGTCGAAGTACGCCTCGATCCGCGCCCACGCGTCGCGGGCGGAGTCGGGCTCCGGACCGACGTTCGTCACCTTCAGCAGCGGCCGCATCCAGCGCGGCCCGATGGGACCGTCGTTGAGGAAGGAGTGGCCGGCGGCCGGGTACTCCTTGACGTCGTGCGGTACGCCGACGCGGTCGAGCGACGCGGCCAACCTGGCCGCGGCACCCCTGAGCGCGAGGTCGCGGCCGCCGTACGACGCCACGACGGGACAGGCGCCCGCCAAGGCCTCGTCAGGGTCCGACGGCAG
>JAABUR0100000851.1_pt1 | contig 60333 bp, 55 predicted proteins | sample 5560091 | NCBI WGS metagenome assembly JAABUR01 (sample SAMN10711879, study PRJNA513375) | rock metagenome | isolation source: Antarctica rocks | place: Antarctica: Victoria Land, University Valley sud
CCGAGACGTTCGCTCCGCTCCTCGGCCCTTCGCTCGTACCTCGCTCCGGGCCTGCGATGCTCACTCACCGATCGCGCTATTCAATTCTGATCTTCGCGACCCCGAGACGTTCGCTCCGGGCTCGTACTGCTGGTGCTACTTGACCGTGATGCCCATGGAGCGGGCCGTGCCGGCGATGATCTTCGCAGCTGCGTCGGCATCCTTGGCATTCAGGTCGACCTGCTTGAGGGCGGCGATCTCGCGGACCTGAGCCATGGTCAACGACGCCACCTTGCGGGTGTCCGGAGTTCCGGAGCCCTTCTCGATACCCGCCGCCTTGAGAAGCAGGCGCGCGGCCGGTGGCGTCTTCAACTTGAAGTCAAACGAACGATCTTCATAGATCGAGATCTCGACCGGGACGACGTCACCACGCTGGGATTCGGTGGCGGCGTTGTACGCCTTGCAGAACTCCATGATGTTGACACCGTGCTGGCCGAGCGCGGGACCGACCGGCGGTGCGGGGTTGGCGGCGCCGGCCTTGATCTGCAGCTTGACGATCGCTGCCAGTTTCTTCTTCTTCGGAGGCATGACTTCTCTCTTGCGGATTTCCGTGGGTGCGCCGGGAGGTTTCCCGGCGCCGATATCGACTCAGATCTTCGAGACCTGGGCGAAGGACAGCTCGACGGGCGTCTCTCGACCGAAGATCGAGACCAGCACCTTGAGCTTCTGACCGTGCGCGTCGACCTCGTTGATGGTCGCCGGCAGGGTCGCGAACGGGCCGTCCATGACGGTGACCGATTCGCCCACCGAGTAGTCCACCTCGGTCCGGACCGGCTGGCCGGTCCCAGTGGTGCTGGCGGCGGACTTCTTGGGTGCGGCCGGGGCGAGGATCTTGACGACTTCGTCAACGCTCAACGGCGACGGCCGCTGAGCGGTGGCACCGACGAAGCCGGTGACCCCGGGGGTGTTGCGGACGGCACTCCATGAGGCGTCCGTCAGTTCCATCCGGACCAGGATGTAGCCCGGATAGACCTTGCGCTGGACCTGCTTGCGCTGACCGTTCTTGATCTCGGTGACCTCTTCGGTGGGCACCTCGATCTGGAAGATGTAGTCCTCCATGTCCAAGGAGTGGATCCGGGTCTCGAGGTTGGCCTTGACCTTGTTCTCGTATCCGGCATAGCTGTGCACGACGTACCAGTGGCCGTCCGCGGCGCGCAGACTCTCCCGCAGCTCGGCGACCGGATCCGCTGCGTCCGCGTCCTCGTCTGCTCCAAGATCGTCCGCAGCGGGAGTCGCGTCGGTGTCGACGGCGGCAGTCGCCTCGACCTCCGCCTCTTCGGCGGCGGCGTCGATGGATGCGTCCTCAGCGGCATCCGCTGCCTGTTCGTCGGTGAGGGGGGTTCCGGTGAACTCGGGGCTGGGGTCGGCCTCGAGCGGCTCCACCATGGACTCGGTGCCGCTGGTGTTCTCGACTGCATCATTCCGGGACGGGATCGACACGGTTATCTCACTTCCTTCTCGGGGTGTGGCGTTCGGTATCGGCTGCGGTGGCCCGGTGACCCGGGGTCAGCCGAAGATCGCCAGCACTCCCTTGGCGAACAGCAGGTCGAGGGCGTAGACCAGCGCGACCATGAAGACGACGAACACGATCACCACAAGCGTGTAGGTGACCATCTGGTTGCGGCTGGGCCAGATGACCTTGCGCAGCTCTCCCACCACTTCGCGCAGGTAGCGGGAGATCCGCGACAGGATGTTGGACCTGCGGTCGGCCGAGTCGTCCCTGGCGACGGTGGCACGGCCTTTCTTCTCGGTGACGCCTGACCTGACGGCCGAGCGCCGGGCCGCTGCCCTGGCGGACCCCGCGGCCGCGCCCACAGCTGCCAACGACCCGTCCGCCTCGTCGACCCCGGAGTCGGCGTCATCTGCCGGAAGATCGCCATCTTCGAGATCGTCGGTTCTGGGATCGTCGGTTCTGAGGTCGCCGTCACCGAGGTCGCCGCCGGAGTCCTCGCCCGCAAGAGGCGTGGAAACAGCGTCATCGGTGTCGGGACTGAAGGGGCTGCTGCCTGCCGGCCGGATCGGTGTGCTGCCGGCTGAAGGGCTGGGTGTGCTGCCGGCGGGACTTTCCTGGCCATCGGCGGCCCGTCCGGCGTCCTCCGCGGCGTCCGAAGTCGGCCCGGAAGAGCGGTCAGAGCGATCGGTGTCCGGGTCGGAGGGGTCGACTTCTGACCCGGGGAGGGTGTCCCCGAGGTCCGCGGCGCCTTCGGCGCCGTCGCGATCGTTGCTCACGCCTACCTCGTCCTTACCGTTCCGGCCGCTCAAGTGTACGAACAGCGTTGCCCTGACTGGCTCGGTCGGCAGGTGGCCGAACCGATCCGTCCCCATTGGACGGTTCCGGCCGAAGCCGGATGGTGATCCCGAAGCCAGAACCTTCCAGGCCCCGCGGAGCAGGGGCGACAGGACTTGAACCTGCAACCTGCGGTTTTGGAGACCGCTGCTCTGCCAGTTGAGCTACGCCCCTCTGAACTCGCCGCGGGCCCGGTGCCATCCCCGCAAGCAGACGGACGATCCGGTCCCGTTCACGAGACCGGGATGCGCTCGCCGCCGGCCGCCTGATGAAGCCGTGCACTGTGATCAAGCCGTGCACGCGCAGCACTCGACGGGCAGGCTTAGGCACACCCCAGAACGTCAAGTGTAGGCCACCACCCCATCGGCAGACCAATCGTCGGCCGCCGGCCGGACGAGGCATCGGGCCGCGGCTCGGCCCCCCTCGGCATGACAGCATTGACTCCATGACATCGCAGGCTCAGGACCGCACCTCCACCTCTGCTGCCACGGTCTCCGATCATCCGAACCCCGCCACCCGCTCGCGGGTCTCCGCACGAATCGGCGGCATCGCGGAGTCCGCCACCCTCGCTGTCGATGCCAAGGCCAAGGCGCTGAAGGCATCCGGCCGGCCGGTGGTCGGCTTCGGCGCCGGAGAACCGGATTTCCCCACCCCCGAGCCGATCGTCCGGGCGGCTGTCGCCGCTGCCGTCCTCCCGGCCAATCATCGTTACTCCCCCACACCCGGACAGCCGGCCCTGCGCGCCGCCGTCGCGGAGAAGACGGCCCGTGACTCCGGCTATCGGGTGCAGCCGGAACAGGTCCTGGTGACCAACGGCGGCAAGCAGGCCGTCTACCAAGCCTTCGCCAGCCTGCTGGATCCCGGCGACGAGGTGTTGCTGCCCGCCCCGTATTGGACCACCTATCCGGAGGCCATCACGCTGGCCGGTGGCGTTCCGGTGCCGGTGGTCGCCGACGAGCGCTCCGGATATTTGGTGACCGTCGAGCAATTGGATGCGGCCGTCACGGACCGGACGAAGCTGCTGATGTTCTGTTCTCCGTCGAATCCGACCGGCGCGGTCTACCCCCCGGAGCAGGTCGAGGCGATCGGCCGGTGGGCCGTCGGCCGCGGCCTCTGGGTGGTGACCGACGAGATCTACGAGCACCTGACGTATGACGGGGCGCGCCACGTCTCGATGCCGGTGGTGGTTCCGGAGCTGGCCGACACCTGCGTAGTGCTCAACGGAGTGGCCAAGACCTATGCGATGACGGGCTGGCGGGTGGGCTGGATGATCGGCCCGGCCGACGTCATCGGGGCGGCCACCAACCTGCAGTCGCACCTGACGTCGAACGTCTGCAATGTGGCGCAGGCGGCTGCGCTCGCTGCGGTAGCCGGGCCACTGGACGCGGTGGCCGAGATGCGGTCGGCCTTCGATCGGCGGCGAACCATGATGGTCGAGCTGCTGCAGGCCATCCCCGGTGTCCAGTGCCCGGTTCCGCAGGGCGCGTTCTATGCCTACCCCTCGGTCCGGGAGCTGATCGGTAAGTCGTTCGGTGGGGTGCGGCCGTCGTCCTCCGCGGAGCTGGCGACGCTGGTCCTGGACAGAGCGGAGGTGGCCGTCGTTCCCGGGGAGGCATTCGGCACCCCGGGTTTCTTCCGGCTGTCCTATGCGCTCGGCGACGACGATCTGGTGACCGGCGTACGGCGGATGGGCGAGTTCCTGGCCACCGCGGCCGACTGAGAGAGTAGTTCCGGGCGCCGGCCGTTCCGACATGCCGTTCCGGGTCCTCCCGATCCGCCACCACACGACAGCGGCCGTTCCGCTCGGACTGGTCGGCCGAGTCAGCTCAGACGGACCTGCGCCCTGGCCTTGCCCAGCACGGTCTGGCCGTCGAAGGTGGCGGTGATGTCCACCCGCGCGCTGCGGGCGTCCGCATCCAGAGCCCCGATCCTGGCGCTGATCTGCACGTCCGCGCCGTTCGGATCGGCCACCACGACCGGCCGGGTGAACCGGACACCGAAGTCGTCGATCGCGCCGGGGTCGCCCACCCAGTCGGTGACGACCCGGCCGGCCAGCGCCATCGTCAGCATGCCGTGGGCGATCACATCCGGCAGTCCCACGGAACTGGCCGCCCGCGGGTTCCAGTGGATGGCGTTGAAGTCGCCGGAAGCGCCGGCGTAACGCACCAGCTGCGCCCGGTCGATGTGCACCGTGAGTGCGGGCAGTGTGTCGCCCACCGCCACCGATTCGAACGGGATGCTCATGGTGCCCTGGAGACGAGCGTGGAATGAGCCGTGCAGACCGGCTCGCCGGTGACGCCGCTGATTTCGGTGCGCAGTCCGATGACGTCGTTGCCGGCCAGTACCCGGATGGAATCGATGTGAACGACGCTGGTCAACTCGTCGCCGGCGACGATCGGCCGGTGATGGACGAACCGTTGATCGCCGTGCACCACCCGGGAGAAGTCCAGCCCCAGCTCCGGGTCGAAGATCACCGCCTCCTGGGCGCCCGCGATCACCACGATGGCGAAGGTCGGTGGTGCCACCACGTCCGGGTAGCCGGCAGCAATCGCGGCCGAGCGGTCGTGACAGGCTCCGGAATCATCGCCGATGGCTGCCGCGAACTCGCGGATCTTCTCGGCGCCGACCAGGTACGGCCGCGGCGGCGGGAACGACCGGCCGACGAAGGCCGGGTCCATGCCCATTCTCGGCTACCTGGCCGCGAGGTCAGCGGGTTTCTTTGTGCACGTTGTGCTTGCCGCAGTTGGGGCAGAACTTCTTGATCTCCAGGCGGTCCGGATCGTTGCGGCGGTTCTTACGGGTGATGTAGTTGCGGTGCTTGCAGACCTCGCAAGCCATGGTGATCTTCGGGCGAACGTCGGTGGCGGCCACGGCGGAAGGCTCTCTTTCTCGGAACGGGGATGACGGTGCTGGCGCACGGCCACCCGCGGGCGGTGGACCGCCCGGCGGGCGGCGTGGTAGCGGTGGCCGGACTTGAACCGGCGACACAGCGATTATGAGCCGCTTGCTCTACCGACTGAGCTACACCGCCTTGCCGATCGGATCCGGCCCAGCCGGTTCCGATCAGAACAACGGCCGCGGACCCGAGCCCACGGCCGATCGTTCCGAGCCCCTTTACGGAATCGAACCGTAGACCTTCTCCTTACCATGGAGATGCTCTGCCGACTGAGCTAAAGGGGCCGTACGGGCACGGCACCGATCCGGCGCGCTGCCACGACGTCGACAACGATACAGCACCAGGCGAGTCCCACTGCATCAGCGGACGAGCCCGATCCGACCCTCCGAACAGCGAAACAGCGGGTCCTCCGGCCGGAGGATCCGCTGTTTGCTGCGGCGTGGCAGGTGAGGGATTTGAACCCCCGTAGGCAATGCCGGCTGATTTACAGTCAGCTCCCTTTGGCCGCTCGGGCAACCTGCCGTGTCGAACCAGACTACAACGGCCGCACCCTGGGTCCAATTGCTCGGGTGACGGGCAAGATGGGGGTCGGCGCGTCCGGTTCGACGCACCGGCTATGAGCGGGACCGTCAGACAGGAGCGTGAGCAGTGGCAGATCCATCATTCGACGTCGTGTCGAAGGTCGACCATCAGGAGGCCGACAATGCGGTGAACCAGGCCGCGAAGGAGCTGAGCCAGCGCTTCGATTTCCGGGGCACCGGCGCGAGCATCCAGTGGGCCGGCGAGAACGCGGTGACCATCACCGCCGGGACCGAGGAGCGCTGCAAGGCCGCCATCGACGTGTTCAGGGAGAAGCTGATCAAACGCGGCATCTCGCTGAAGTCGTTCGAGGTCGATGACCCGGAGTCGTCGGGGAAGGTCCACAAGGTCACCGGCAGCTTCCTCGACGGCATCTCCAGCGAGAACGCCCGGAAGATTGCCAAGAAGATCCGTGATCAGGGCCCGAAAGGCGTGCAGGCACAGGTCCAGGGCGACCAGTTGCGGGTATCTGCCAAGAAGAAGGACGACCTGCAGTCGGTGATCGCGATGTTGAAGAGCGCCGACTTGGACGTCGCCCTGCAGTTCACCAACTACCGCTAGAGAGTGCGCGTTCACCCTGGCCGTCGGCCCCGACCGAAGGTCAACAGGGGACCAGATCGATGGTGTGATCGAGGCGGCGGAGGTCCCCGGGGTCGCTGGTAACGGTCACCGCACCGAGGAGGCGGGCGACGAGCACGACCGACGCGTCGATGACGTCGGACGTGGCGGTGGCGGCGCACAGCTGTCCCGCTGCGCGGGCGCTGGCGGCGTCGAGTGGGTGGATGACCACGCCGTCCGACGACACGACACGGACGAGGCGAACTTGGCGAGCTGGATTGCGCCAGGCTTGGGCGAGCGCCCCGGCAGGCACGTGGATTTCCTGCGCCAGCTCCAGCAGCCGGATCAGGCGTCGGTCGGCTCGATCGATGGCGATCAAGGCGCCCGCGTCGAGGACTACTGGCCGAGGACGCTTCGTGCCCACGCAGTTTCCTCGTTGGTCGGGGGTCCGAGTTCAGCGCGGATCCCGGCAAGGACGTCGGCCAGCTGTTCGCGGTGGGCCCGGTCGGTCATAGCCGCCGCGACCCATGCGCTCACCGAAGGGGCGCGCCCAGCGGCGACAGCGGCCTCGGCAGCGCGCACAGCGGCATCGTCGACGGTAACTGTGACCCGGGTGCGCATATGAACAGCATACCGCCGCAGCGAATCGTATGCATAGCCCCCGGGGATGGCTGCAAGTGGGCATGCCGCGGGGCGTGGAAGCATCGCACCGGCCGCCTCAATGGTGCGGGATCGACAGTTGGCTATGACGTCAGTCGCAACCCAGCGCTTGTCGTACCGATGTCGGCGAGGAGCGTGAGCAGGTGCGGTGCGGTGCGATGCATTCGCCGGAGTGACCAGGCCGTCGGCTGTGCCGGTAGCTGCCGGTCACGTCATGGGCTCCGGGAAGCAGCCTGTACGGCGTCGAGCAGGCCAGGGAACCGCTCGTCGATCTCCTCCGGCGCAGCCGGACGGCGCTGCCGTTGCCGAGATCGCGTTGGCGGATCAGGCCGGCCTCCCGCAGCATGCGCCAATGGTGCAGGATCGTACCTCTCGAGGAGGGCGCCCAATGTTGTTGATCTTCGACATCAACGAGACGCTGCTGGACCTGTCTCCGCTGGACGACGTCTTCGGAAATCACCGGCCGTGGTTCGACCTGCTGATCCGCACGGCCACCGTCCGCACCGCCGCCGCCAGCTATGTGGACTTCGGTCAGCTCGGCGCCGCCTGCGCCCGCCAGGTGCTGGGGATCGCCGAGGGGGCCGACGACCCGCGCCTGGCGAGATTGACCGACACGATGCGCTCGCTGCCCCCGCACCCCGACACCGTCGCGGGCCTCCAACTCGCCCGCCAAGGCGGCCACCGGGTGGTGGCGCTGGGCAACTCACCGCGGGCCACCGTGGACGCGCAACTCGACCACGCCGGGCTCAGCACACTGTTCGACGCTGCCTACTCCGCCGACGAAGTGCGGGCACTCAAACCGTCGCCGAGCGCCTACCGCATGGTCCTGGAGAAGGAGCACGCCGCGGCAGACGCGGCCACACTGATCGCGGCGCACGACTGGGATGTCGCGGGGGCCTCGCTGGCCGGGCTACGCAGCGTCCTCGTCCGGCGCGGCGGGATCGTCGCCTTGCCCGGCCTCCCGCCGACCGCCACCGCCGTCGACATCCCCTCGGCCGTGCGAGCCGCAACCAGCTCGGTGGCGACAACCCAGCATTGATCATCAACCACATGACCGCTCATCCAACCCCGCCGAGATCCTCTGCCGCGGCCACTGTCAGCAGGAGGACGCGGTCGTTGCGGCCTCGTCCAGGCTGCTCGACGGCGAGCTTTGGGCTCACACCCCCCGTCGAACCTTCGGGTCAGTCGCGCAGCTCCAGGGTGCAGCACTTGATGCCACCGCCGGCCTTGCGGAACTCGCTGACGTTCACGGGCACCGGCGTGTAACCAGCAGCGGCCAGGTCACGCTGCAACTGCTCCGCCTGGGCGGCCACCACCACGTTCCTGCCGTCGCTGGTCGCGTTCAGCCCGAACCAGCGGGCGTCGGCGAGCGAGGCGATCACCGCGTCCGGGTACATCTGCCGCAGGGTCCGCTGCGACGCTTCACTGAACGCCTCGGGCAGGTAGGCGACTTGATCGTCTCCGAGCACTGCCAGCGCCGTGTCCAGGTGGTAGAAACTCGGTTTCACCAGTTCCAAGCTGACGACCCGGACACCCAGCACGTCGGCCACGTCGGCATGTGCCCGCGGGTCGGTGCGGAAGCCACTGCCCGCGAGCAGGGCCGAGCCCGTCCAGAGGTAGTCGCCCTCGCCCTCGTTCACGTACTCCGGTATCTCGACCTGGGAGAAGTGCATCCGGAACCAGTCCGCATACGGCTCCTCCTCGCCGGTGCGCTCCAGCTGCAGGAACTTGGCCGCGACCACCTTGCCGCCGATCACGGTGCCGGCATTCGCCGCGAACACCATGTCCGGCAGCCCGGGCGCGCCTTCGATCACCGCGACGGTGTCGCCGAGTTCGAGATACGCATCCCGCAGCGATTCCCACTGCCGCATCGCCAGTTCCCGATCGACATCGACGTCGGCGTGCATCCAGGCATTGATCTCGTAGGTGACGTCGAAATAGGTGGGACGGCACATGAGGTACCGGCGTGGGCGCGCCACGCGCCGCATCGGGAGGGATTCGTTCTCGAGAGCAAGGGACATGACTGAACGATAGGATCCCCTCGGACGAAACAACAAGCCGTTGTGCGGACGCCCGGAAGGCCAATCGTTGCAGATCGATAAGATCGACAGTCATATCATTTCGTGCCTTGTGTCCGAGGCTCGCAGTTCGTTCCGCGAAATCGGGCACCAGGTCGGTCTGTCGGCTCCCGCCGTCAAGCGCCGAGTGGACCGGCTGCGGGCCGATGGCGTCATCACCGGCTTCTCTGCGCGCATCGATCCGGCCATGGTGGGGTGGAACACTCAGGCGTTCGTCGCCGTCACCTACCGCGGCAACGTCCCACCCGACCGGATCGGCCGACTGCTGTCCCCCATCCCCGAGGTGATCGCGGCGTACACCGTGTCCGGGAACGCGGACGTGCTGGTGCATCTCCGGGCGGCGGACATGGCTCACTTCGAGCAGGCGCTGGAACGGATCAGGTCCGGGGACGGCGTCGCCCGCACCGAATCGACGATCGTTCTGTCGGCGGTGCTCGACCGTCCGACGAGCGTGGTGGAACCGAACTTCGAGTGATCTTCCGCCGCGGGGCCACACCGGAGGATTGACCTCTGGGGACCGTTGAGTAACATTGTAATCATGACGTCTCCTACTAGCCTGCTGTCGGCCATGGGCGGGGAATCGGCGATCCGGGAACTCGTCGGTGGCTGGTACCGCCGGGTACTGGCCGACCCTGTCCTTGTTCCGCTGTTCGGTACCGGCGATCCCGACCACGTCGATCACCTGACGGCTTTCCTGGTCGAGGTGTTTGGCGGAGATACCCGGTACACCAACGAGTTCGGCGGATTTCCAGCTCTGCTGGCGGCCCACCGTGGGCTGGCCATCCAGGACCACCAGCGCCGCCGGTTCATCGAACTGTTCCTGGACGAGTACGACCGCCAGGAGGTGTCGGACGCTGCGACGCGAGATCGATTCGCCGGGTACCTCGACTTCGGCACCGAGGTCGCCGTGGTGAACTCCCATGCCTCGACGGGGGCCGAGCTTCATCCCTGCCAGGAGGTTCCGCGCTGGCGGTGATGGCAGCGCGTCCGACCCCGGTACCTGCCCAGCACTGCCGATGCGCGGCCAGCGACGGATGCCTAGAGTTGCTCACAGGATGGTGATCGGGAATCCGAGGGAGGAACGCACATGGGCATCCTGGACTCGCTGCGCGGTCGCAGATCTCGCGACGAGGATCACCCCGAGGATCACGCTGCGGATCAGACCGGCGGTGAGATCGGCCCTGGCGACCCGGCAGGACCGGATCCGGCTGACTTCCGCCCACGCACCGATGGCGTCTATCTCTCCGATGCCGCGGCGCTGCAGTTCACCGGCTCCCGGGTACGCGAGGCGGCCGGCGGCTTGGACCCGGCGGCCGCTCGGACGGCGTTGGCCGCGCCGGAGGTTCGCTCCGGGGAATACACCCCGTCGGGCCGGTTCAGCGTGAGTGCACCGTTCGAGATGCTGGTCGCCTACACCGTCATTGAGGTGGGTGAGGACTCCTTCGTCGCCCGGCGAACCGACGCGAACGACCGGTCGACCGCCGACCTGCGCTACCGGTTCACCCCGTTCCCGGTTCCTGACGACACGAGCCGGTAACCCCGCGTGGCGGTCTGCGCTGACCGCGCTGGCACGGCTGTGCCGCGACTGCTAGGCGAAGAGCGCCGTGCCGAACCAGTCGCCGGCCTTGGACACACCGGGTGGGCAGGCCCAAGTGCCACCGCCGATGTGCGTGATGTACTCGTTCAGCAGATCGCTGGTGCCGAGTTTCGTCTGCAGCGCCCTGAATTGTCCGACATCCTTCTGGAAGGCGATGAAGAACAGGCCGGCGTCCAATCTGCCGGTGGTCACGTCCTGACCGTCGGTGTAGTTGTACCCGCGGCGCAGGATTCGCACGCCGTTGTTCTGTTCCGGCGCGGCGAGCCGCACATGCGCGCGGGCATCGATCACGGGGACCGTCGTAGCGGACCGCTCCCCGCGGCCCGCCACCGCCGCCTTCGCCTCGAAGTCCGGTCGGGCGAACTCGTCGCCGCCCGACAGAGGCGCGCCGGATGCCTTGCGGCGCCCGAAGATCCGCTCCTGCTCGGCCAATTCGGTGGCATCCCAGGATTCGATGATCATGGCTATCTTGCGGGCGACCAGGAAGCTGCCGCCACGCATCCACTGCTGCTCGGTCTCCTGGCCGACCCAGACGTCGGCGTCCAGATCGGCGGTCTCCTCGGCGTGGATGTTACGGGTGCCGTCCTTGAACCCGAACAGGTTCCGCGGCGTCCTCTGCCCGGTCCCGGTGGCCGACGCCCTGACGAAGCCGAGCTGCGACCAGCGCAGAACCGCTGTGCCACGGGCAATCCGGGTGAGATTCCGGATCGCATGGAACACCACCTGTGGATCGTCCGCGCAGGCCTGCACACAGATGTCGCCACCGCTGATGTCGGGCTTCATGTCTCCTTCGCCCGGTACCCTGCCGAACGGTGCGAGCGCCTTCGGCATCTTGTTCGCCAGCAGCGATTCCGGTACCGAGCTCGGCGCGAGCACCGCGAAGAGGTCCAGCCACACCTCGTTGCCGACGGTGATCCAGCCGGCCTCGTAGGCATGGTGCAGACTCAGCACACCGCCGGCCACCAGGACCAACACCACACCGGTGATCCGGAAGAACCTGGACAGGTTCACCTTCACGCCACCGCGATAGATCAGGTAGCCCAGGACCAAGGCCACCGCGACACCGAGGGCTGCGCCCCCGAAGGTGACGCCGCCGGCCGACGTCTGGGAGGCAGCGACCAGGAAGACGGCTGTCTCGACACTCTCGCGTACCACCGCTAGGAACGCGATCGCCACCAAGGCGAACGAGGTGCCCTGCTCGAGCGCTCCGCCGGCGGCCCGGGCCAGTTCCTTGCGGAGATCCTTGGAGTGCTGACGCATCCAGAGCACCATCCAGGTGACCATCGCGAGCACGCGTTCGGCGCCCTGGTGCGCGACATCGCCGGCCAGCGCTACCCGGCACTCGTCGAGACGGTCATGGCCAGCCAGGGCACCGGGGCGCGGTTGCTGCCAGCGGCCGGCGCCGAGGCCCTCGTTCGGGAAGCAGTGCGCCCAGTCCAAGACGGCGAACTCGCTCTTCGCCGTCGAAGCGACCCGCCGGTGGGCCTCCGACGGCATCGTCGCCAATGCGGTCAACCCTGGCGGTGTCGCGACCGGACTGCAACGAAACTTCACGACACAGCAGAGAGAGTCCCTCGACGCTGCCGAAGCCGCCGGCGTCTTTACCTACAAGACCGTTGAACACGGAGCCGCCACGACGATCGTCGCGGCCGTCGCCCCGCAGTTCGCTCACTCCGGAGGTCACTATCTCGACGACGCACGGGAGGCCTACACCGTGCCGACCGACGCCGACCTCGCGCAGCACCCACACGGTGTGAAGGAATGGGCGCTAGATCCCGCTGCCGCGGAGCGGCTCTGGAGTGTCTCGACCGACCTTCTTCGCGCTGACCCCGCAGCGCCACCGCCATCTTCAGTCGAAGCGCCCCAACTTTGTTGTGCAGTGAAGGATCGCCGGACGGGCGGTTGTTCAGGCGCTTACCCCGCGGGGGCAGTCAGCGCGGTGACCCGGAGCCCGGCCGCTGAACGAACGAGTGATGCAACCGCCGGTGACTGATTATTCGGAGGCCAGGCAATCACCGTGGTGACGTTCGGTGCGTCGACGACGGGCACCGCGACGTGATCAGGCCACTGCCAGGCACGGCTGGAGGCGGGTATGACGAGCAGCGTCCTGCCCAGCGCCACGAGCTGAGCGAGCTGGGACTGGGTGTGCACCTCCGGTCCGGGACCGTCCGGGTAGGACCCGTCGAGCCGAGGCCAGCGAGCGATCGGTAGGTCCGCCACATCGCGGACATCGGCCAGGGTGAGCTGATCGCGTGACGTGAGCGGATGCCCCGCGGGAAGGAGCGCGACCTGGCCTTCGACGAAGAGGTCCTCAGTGTCGAACCCGGCGAGATCGTCGAACGGCTGGTGCATGAGTGCCACGTCGGCGCGCCCGTCGCGGAGCAGACGTGCCTGCTCGCCGACCTCGCACAGGAGGACCTCGATCGGTGTCGCGCCGGGTTCCCTGGCAACCGCGTCCAGAAGCCGTTGCAGCAACTGGTGGGACGCCCCGGCCTTCGTCGCAAGTACTAGCGTCCGCCTCGGACTTCCAGCCCGCCGCGTCCGACGCGCAGCGCCCGAGACTGCATCGAGAGCTGTCCATGCCTCGCGGAGCAACACCCTGCCGGCGTCGGTGAGCGCCACTCCACGACGGTCCCGCTCAAGTAGCTGAACGCCGAGCCGCTGCTCCAGCTGGCGGATCGCGCGTGAAAGCGGCGGTTGTGCGATCCCGAGCCGAACGGCGGCGCGTCCGAAGTGCAGTTCCTCCGCGACGGCGACGAAGTACCGGAGCTCGCGGGTCTCGAGATCGGCCATGGACGAAGTCTACCGAGCTGATACCGGGTAAGTATCACAGCTCACTGAATCGATCTTGGACAACGAGCAGGTGACTGACGGAGCATGGATGGAATGAACGACACGAAGACTGCGCTGGTCACCGGCGCGAACAAGGGAATCGGCTTTGCCATCGCACAGGGCCTGGGAGCGCGCGGCTTCATGGTCGCGGTGGGGGCGCGCGACGATGCCAGGCGCGAGGAGGCCGTCGACCGTCTGCGCATCACAGGCGTCGACGCGTTCGGGGTGGCCCTCGACGTCACCTGCGACGACAGCGTCGCCGCGGCAGCGGCGAGCATCGAGCAAACGGCAGGACGCCTCGATGTGCTCGTCAACAATGCCGGCATCTCCGGCCGGACTGACGGTGGCGCGCAGGACCCGACGACGCTCGACCTTGACGTCGTTCGCACCGTCCTTGATACGAACGTGCTAGGGGTCATCCGGGTGACGAACGCGATGCTCCCGCTACTGCGCCGGGCGGACTCGCCACGCATCGTCAACATGTCGAGCAACATGGGCTCGCTGACACTGCAGACCGGCCCGGTCATGGCCGCGTACGCACCGTCGAAGTCGATGCTCAACAGCGTCACGGCGCAGTATGCTCGCCGACTTGCCGACACGAACGTCATCGTGAACGCCGCCTGCCCGGGCTACGTTGCGACCGACTTCACCGGCTTCAACGCGCCGCGGACCCCCGAGCAGGGTGCCGCGATCGCGATCCGGCTAGGTACCTACCTGCGGGCGTACTCTTCAGCGGCCGATGCTGGGGCCGTCTCGTCCGGTGGTCGGGCCGTAGCTCGGCCCGTAGTGGCGGTCAGCCTCGCGCATGCGCTGTCGGGCGGCTTCTTCGGCTTGCCGGGCGGTGGCTGGTGGCGGCGGTGTACACGCCCGCCCTGGTCGAGCAGTAGACCCAACCGTCAGAAAGGGGCAGCGGCGGCGATGGCATTTCCGGCAGTCTCGACACTGCTGCGTTTCGAACCGTCGACGTTGTACCGGTTCGTCTGCGGACTGATCGGCGTCGTGGCTGTCATCGGGTTCCTGCCCGGCGTGCACACCGGGACACCGCTGGAAGCGCTCGACCACGTGGCCCACTGGTGGGCCGGTCCGTCGTCGTGGACCTGGCCGCTGCGCGCCCACCACTGGATCACCGAGCGCTCCACCCAGCTCGGTCCCATCGCGTTCGTGGCGATGTTCGTCGGCGTGTTCGCCGCGCGCGGCAACGATCACAGCCCGGACCAGTGGCGTGGCTCGTCGACCGCGTTGGCGGGCTGGGCGCTGGCCGTGGAGGCCGGCGCCGGGGGCAACGGCCTCGGCTCGCTGCTCATCGCCTCGGCGGTCGGCATCGCGATCACCCGGCCGTTCGCGGACCGGACACCGCTCGGCGAGCTGCTCGCCGACACCCTCTTCGCGCTCTTCATCGCCGCGCTGTACGCCGCGTCCCCGCTGATCTGGATGATCTCCCGGCCATCGCACAGCGACGAGCCAGCCGACGCCAGAGTCGGCACCTGACGTCGCCATCCCACCTAGACAGACCTGGACAACGCGCGTTGTCCAGGTCAGGACGCGACGAGCTTGCGCAGCGTCCGCACGTCGGTCTCGAGCCGGTCCAGCATGGTGGCGGTGTCATCGGGCCCGTAGCTCTCGGCCGCGAGGCGAGCCACGATCCAGCCGCGCGCGATCGTGGAGGCGGGCACGCCCTGGGCTTGGGCGTAGTCCTGGAGGGCGGCCAGTTCTTCGGGGTTCAGCCGCAGCGAGAACGTCACCGAGCGGGCCAGGCCCGGACGGGTCCACACCACCCCGGCGGGGGGCGGGTCGTTCCTGGTGGCCTCGGCATGCTCGGCCTCGGCGTCCAGCAGCCGCGCCAGTTCACTCGGATCACCACTCATGGTTGCTCTCCTGCCTCGTTCTCTGCCTCATAGCGTCGGGTGTCGATGTCGTTGGACGGCCAGCCGTTGACCCCGTAGGTCACGCCGTCCTCGGCGACGGTGATGATTGTCAGCAGCCGCCGCGCGCTGGTCGACCAGCCGATCGTGCGCACGCTGCGCCCGGACTGGCTGGCGTAGTCCGGGTCGGCCACCGCCGCGTGAGGATCAGCTAGCGCCTCGTTCGCGGCCTCGACGCTGACACCGTGCCGGGCCTGCATGTACTCGCCCCGGTGACTCCAATCCGCCCCCACACCACGAGCGTACTACGGCGTATACGTAGCGTCAACAACTATTGACAATCACGGACGGTCAACTACTGTTGACGGTATCGGCGATGCCGTGCGAGGGAGAGTCCGATGGGATGGATCAGAGACAGCGTCTACGACCACGAGGGCTGGGTCGCCAACGTCCTGGCCGATGGCCGGGTCGCCGGGGCCAGCACCGGCGGTGGGGTGATCGTGCATGAGCTAACCGCTGACGACATCGCCGCCGAGCGGGAGGTACGCCGCTACCCGAACACCGGCCACGTCGATGTCGTGATCCCGTGGGACCAGGTGGTCACGTGGCGTCTGACCTGCGAGTGCGGCTGGACCGGGAGCGAGCGGCCTGCGCAGGTGGCGCCAGACTCGCCGATCGACGGCTACCGCGACTACGACGCGTTCCCCGAGATCGAGGAGGCCTTCGCGCGGGAGTGGTCGGCCCATGTCGCGCCGTTCGCCGCGCTCGCCGACCTCGACGAGATGACCGACCAGCTGCGTGACCTCGAGCAACGCATCGCCGAGAAGGTGCAGCTGGCCCGCGCCGGCGGCGCGTCCTGGACTCAAGTCGGCCGGGCCGCCGGCCTGAGCAAACAAGGCGCCCAACAGCGCTGGGGCCACCTCGTCGCCGCACCTGTCGGAACGTAACCGCGTAGCTACGTAGTCACGTGCTCGGGTGATCTCGGCGACGCGCGAGCAGCTCGGCGACCGCGGCGGCGACCGCGGCCGCGGCCGCGGTGATGCTGCCCGGATCGGCGGCTGGCGCGGTCACCTCTCGCGCCGTGGGCGATCTGTGGGTCGTAGCTGCGGCGCTCGAAGTGGAGGTCGTCGAAGTCGATGCCGGAGCGCATGTGCGCCGTCGAGCTGAGCGACTTCCCGCGCGGGCACGGTGGACGTCCGCGCAAGCCGCGTCAAGACGAGGAGTTGCCACTCGACAAGAGCGCCTAAACGCGGAATGGCCGCCCCTTGAGGGACGGCCACCGCTACATCTGACGCCGGATCGGTGCTGACAACACCTACCCTGGCAAACACATCTCCCTGACTGTCCATCAGGAGGTCTTGTGTTGCCTGCTCACTGTACGACGACAACCGACCGCCTGCTAGCGCGGTACCGCTTTGACACGCCGGAAACTGGATATTCAGTTCCCGAGCCGCACGTCGCGGCCGAACTCGCGGCCGCGCTGCGCCCCGGCTGGACCGTGGCGCCTCGGCAGGCAGCATTCGTCCGTGCGGTCGAGGACCTGGCCGACGAGCACCAGGTGCGTGTGACGGGCGGCGGAACCTGCTCGCGATCGCCTGGGTGTACCCGCGGCGCACGGGCCGCCCGCCGGAGCGGGCGATGGTTACCAGCCCGTCGCGGACGCTCGTCATGCAGCTCACGGGCCTGAGCGATGCCACGGTGAAGCGCTGGACGTGCTGGATGGTCCGGCACGGCGTGATGGCCCAGCTCGAAGTGGGCCGCCTCGCCCGGTTCCGGCCGATGGCTGTCCAGGACGAGGGTGGGCGGGTGTCGGTGTACGTGCTGTGCACCCCGGGCGTCACCGTGGCAGCTGAGCCCGCCGCGGCGGTGGTCGAGGTCCTCGTCGACGACGTGCCGGCGGCCAACGGCGCGACGCATCCGGCTAGTCCTGTGGACAAAAGTGACCCGTCTGTTTGTCTAGGTTTTCTTCTTAGAGGAAACCCCTACCCGGGCGCGCGCGAACGGTCCGGCCGCCGCGGTGCTCGGGTTTCGAGCCGGGGAAGAGCGCAGCGACAAGCGGGGGTGGCCACGGTGTGCCGTCGCCGGCTCCCGGCACGACGGCTGGATTTGGTCGAACGGTTGCAGGTCGAGGCGCCGGCGTTGCGGCCGGCGTCGGCTCGCCGGCTGCGCAAAGTGCTGCTGCCGTGGCTGGAGCGGCCCGAACTGGGCTGGACGGTGGCCGAGTTGCTGTACGCGATCGACCACACCCCGGACGGCCGGGCGCACACCTTAACCGCCGCGGTGAAGGTCCCCCACAAAATGGCTGGCGCACCGGATGCGGGCCTGGCGCGACGAGCGCGACGAGCGCGACGAGCGCGACGAGCCGTTGCCGGCGCCGGCGGTAGCGGCCGCGGACGCGCGGGCGGCCGGGCAGGCTACGGCCGCGCAGGCCCGGGCCGAGCGGCGCGCCCAGGTGCAGCGGATCGCCGACCACCGCGACCAGCCCGTCACCGTTTCCAGCATTTCCTGCCGGCGGTGGGGCAACGAACCCGACAGCACGGCCAGCGTGATGCCGATGCCCAGCCATAGCAGCACCGCGAGGGCGACGCCGGTCCACATCAACCGCAGGGCGCGCGACTTGCCGTCCTGAGCGAGGAATGCCGCGATGATGCCGACGATCAGCGCCGCCTCGAGCCCCTCCCGCAGCCCGATGACGAAGGTCGCCAGCACCCGGCATGCCCCTCTCGATCGCGCGCCCGTCAGCCCGGGGCGCTAGTAAGGACAGCCGCCTATCTTGTTGGGTCAGTCAACTTCGGCCGGCCGATCTGCCGCCCCGGCCAGCGAATCGTCGTACTCGGCGGTCAGTGCTCCCCCGGCATCGCCGGTGTTGACGACGCCGGCAGGTTCGATGAGCACCGCGCGGACCTCCCCGTCTGTTCGCGGGCAGTGCTGCACGCCTCGGGGTACCACGAACATCTGGCCCGGGCCGACACGCACATCACCACCGTCGGCCGCCCGCAGCTGGATGGTCAGCTGCCCATCGAGCACCAGGAAGAGCTCGTCGGTGTCCGGATGGGCATGCCAGACGAACTCGCCGTCCAGCCGAACCACCTTGATCTCGTAGTCGTTGAGGCGGGCGATCACCTTGGGGGACCAGGCCTGGCTGAACTGGGCAAATCTCTCGTCGAGATCGATGGGCTCTGGCACCGGTCAAGCGTACTGGGGCGTTGGTCACTCCTGATCGACCGAAATGCCGGCATCTGGCGGCGTCACCGGACCTCGCCTCAGCCGGCAGCGGATGGACGGTGACCGGATTTCTGCCGCACCTGACGCTGGATCCTGCCGAGCATGCCGCTCATGCCTCGCAGCCGCAACGGACTGACGGCGTCCGCCAGTGACAATCGCATCGGCAGGTCGGCCGGAACGTCCAGAACCTGTTGCACCGCAAGGCCGTCCAACCCTTCGTGCAGGATGCCGGCGAAGCCCCTGGTGGTGGGCGCCTCCGGCGGCGCGCTGAAATGCACGTGGACGGTGCCCTGTGGTCCGGATCCCGACACCTCGGTGATCAGGAATATCGGCGACTGGCATTCCGGAACCGGCTCGAGCAACTCCGGGTTCTTGGCGTACTTCGCCGGAAGTGGCGGCAGTTCCTTGCTGAAGTCGAGCAACAGCTGTAACCGGTCGGGATTGCCCAGAGCCGCGAAGTCGTCAACGATCTCCTGAAGGGCCGCCGGCAGATCGGACGCCGGGGGCGCTGTCACACCGGTGCTCATGCCCGCACCGGAACGTCACCCGGCTGGTCGCCCTTGACGATCGGAACCCGGACGGCGTTTCCCCATTCGGTCCAGGATCCGTCGTAGTTGCGCACCTTGTCGAAACCGAGCAGGTGGGTGAGGACGAACCAGGTATGGCTGGATCGCTCCCCGATCCGGCAGTAGGCGATGACGTCGTCGCCGGGCCGGAGCCCCTTCTCGTCGATGTAGATGGCGGCCAGCTCGTCGGCGGACTTGAAGGTGCCGTCCTCGTTGGCGGCGCGCGCCCATGGCACCGACTGTGCGCCGGGGATGTGTCCGCCCCGCAGCGCCCCTTCTTCCGGGTAGTCCGGCATGTGGGTGCGTTCGCCGGTGTACTCCGCGGGGCTGCGGACGTCGATCATCGGCTGGCCGAGGTGGCCGAGTACTTCCGGGAGGAACGCCCGGATCGCGGAGTCGGACCGTTCGACTACCGGATAATCGGCTGGGGCGCGATCGGGAGCGTCGGTGGTCAGCTGTCGCCCCTCCGCCTGCCATTTCGCCCGCCCGCCATCCAGCAACCGGATGTCGGCGTGCCCGAACAGGCTGAAGACCCACAGTGCGTACGCGGCCCACCAGTTGGACTTGTCTCCGTAGATCACGATGGTGTCCTCGCGGCTGATCCCCTTGCGGGACATCAACTCCGCGAAGGCATCAGCATCCAGGTAATCGCGGGTGACAGCGTCGTTGAGATCGGTGTGCCAGTCGACCTTGATGGCTCCCGGAATGTGCCCGGTTTCGTAGAGCAGCACGTCCTCGTCGCTCTCCACCACCACCAGATCAGGGGTACCGAGATGGTCGGCGAGCCACTGCGTGCTGACCAACCGTTCGGGCGCGGAGTAATCGGCGAACTTCGGGTCGGCGTCGTTCGGGATGCTCAGGGTCGGCATTGCATGCCTCCGGGAATCGGCGCGGACGGGTCCAGCCAGGTCAACCGAGCGGGATCGTTCCATGTTCCCACCTTCCGGTCCCGGCGCCGGAACCCCGCCCAGTGTTCGATGCCGTTACAGGGCGACAGACCGCGGTCCGAGGGTGCGATCCGCTCGGACGCCGAGCAGATCATTCGCCAGGCCGCCGACTGGGCCAGTGCCATCAGATGGCCACCCGGCAGGGCATCGACCTCGAGCCCGAGTCGCATCCGAGCCAGCGACCGCTGGAACTCGACGGGAAGAACCGGTCCTGCGCGCCGGCCGCAAACCCGGATCGGGGTCGATCACTGTCCTTTCGCAGATGCGGGTCAGCGGCGCCGGCAGCCGCCGGGGACCGAGCAACTGAACCCGGGGAGTTTCCGGGCTCCGGTCGCCGGCCAGCCGGCTCTACCGCGAGCGGTCCATCACGAACGTGACCAGCGATCCGAGCGCGTCCACCGCGGCCGACGACGGCAGCTCCGCCAGCGCTGCCTGAGCGGACTCCGCATACTCTCCGAGGGTGCGGCGGGCAAGCGTCATCCCCGGCGAGACCCGCAGAAGCGCAACGGCTTCGGCGATCTCGGCGTCCGAGGAGATCGGCGCGGACACCAGCGTCACCAGCCGGCGATCGACGTCCGGGTCTGCCAGCGTGTACAGCACCGGCAATGTGGGTACACCCTCGCGGAGGTCTGTCCCGGGGGTTTTCCCGGAGTCGGACGAGGTCAGATCGATGATGTCGTCGGAGATCTGGAACGCCACCCCGATGGCCCGGCCATAGCGACGAAGCGCCTGCACCTCGGAATCCGCGGCGCCGGAGAACATTCCGGCGTATCTGCCAGAGGTGTCGATCAGCGCCGCCGTCTTCTCGTTGAGCACCTGCAGGTGGTGCTGGATCGGATCCTGATCCACGCCCGGGCCGATGGTCTCGCGAGTCTGCCCGGTCACCAGTTCGGCGAACGTCTCGGCGATGATCCGCACCGCCTCCGGACCCAACCCGGCCACCAGCCTGGACGCGTGCGCGAACAGGAAGTCCCCGGTCAGGATGGCAATCGAGTTGTCCCATCGCGCGTTCGCCGACTTCGCGCCGCGCCGGATGTCGGCCTCGTCCATCACGTCGTCGTGATACAGCGTCGCCAGGTGGATCAGTTCCACCACGGCGGCTGCGGTGACCACCTCGTCGGACCCGGGCGCCGGCCCCACCCCGGCGGCCACCAGGGTGAACAGTGGCCGGAATCGCTTGCCGCCGGCCTGCATCAAATGCGAGGCGGCCTCGGTGACGAATCCGAATTCACTGACCACCTCGGACTGCAGGAGCCTCTCGACGCGCACCAGACCGTCGGCGACCCGGGCGGCCAGTGCCGGGTCGGCGAGCTCGATACCGGCGAGAGCCGTCGGCGCGTTCACACCACGAGCCTATGACACCGGCCCACGGCCGCCCGCGCCCGATGCGGTCAAATGATCTCGGCATCGGGGCGGCCGGCGCAGGTCAGGCGGTTCCACCTCATCCGGCGGACAGGGATGACGCGCCGTTTCGGAGAGCCGGACCCGGATGGGGTCGATGCCGGGGCGCAGGACACCGCCGTGGTCGGCTCGCGGCGTGTGGCCGAGGTCACCGTCCAGTTCACCATCACTCCGGGTGTGTACCTCGTGCAGGCACGACCCGGACCAGCTGGACAGGATGTGGGGTGACCCTGTTCCATGTTTGGCACCGTTCCATGTTTGGCACTGTTCCATGTTTGGCACCGCGCCGGCCGAGTGACCGGGGACGGAGGCGCTACGTGAGTCCTGGAAAATTTCTGGTCCCGGCTGTCGATTCCGGCGATCCCGTTCGTGGACAGGATGAGGGCGGGCATCCGGGCCGCCCCACAGCGAAGGAGAATCTGATGGCCACTCAGTCCCAGTACCTGCTCTCCGTATTCATGAATGAGGCAGACGAGGCCCCTTCGGACGTCGACATGCAGCGCATCTACCAGCAGGTGGAAGACGTGAACAACGAGCTGAGGAGTGCAGGAGCCTGGGTCTTCGCCGGCGGGCTGCACCCGCCGAGCACCGCCACCGTCGTCCGCACCGAGAACGGCTCGCCGGTCACCACGGACGGGCCCTACGCCGAGACCAAGGAACAACTGGGCGGCTTCTGGGTGATCAACGCTGACGACCTGGACGCCGCGCTGGGCTGGGCCCGTAAGGCTTCGGCGGCGTGCGAGGGGCCGGTCGAGGTCCGTCCGTTCGGGGACGAGCCACAAGCCTGAGCCGAGCCGGACCCGACCACCGCACCGAACTCCCGGCGATGATCGTTCCCGGAGTCGACCGCGCTGCCCTCTCCCGGATCTTTCGGGAGGAATACGGCCGGGTGGTGGCTGCCCTGACCCGCATCTTCGGTGACATCGACATCGCCGAGGAGGCAGTTCAGGAGGCGTTCGTCACCGCCGTGCGGCGATGGCCGGACTCAGGCACGCCACCGAATCCCGGTGGATGGATCACCGTGACGGCCCGCAATCACGCCATCGACCGGCTCCGCCGCGAGGCGTCCCGCGACAACCGGTACGCAGAAGCCGCACTGCTGCAGGCCCGCGCTGACCACACCGCGGCAGATGCGGCCGACACGGCGCTGACCGGCGCCGATTCGGAGGAGCCGGTGGACGACGATCGCCTGAAGCTCATCTTCACCTGCTGCCATCCATCGCTGGCACGGCCGGCGCAGATTGCCCTGACGCTGCGGTTGCTCGGCGGTCTGCAGACCGCCGAGATCGCTCGGGCGTTCCTGGTCGCCGAGCCGACGATGGCGCAACGATTGGTCCGGGCGAAGAACAAGATCCGCGTTGCCCGGATCGCTTACCGGGTTCCCGCCGGAACCGAACTCCCGCAGCGGTTGTCGGCCGTGTTGGCCGTCATCTACTTGGTGTTCAACGAGGGTCACACGGCCACCGCGGGCGCCGATCTGGTGCGGGCGGACCTGTGCACAGAGGCGATCCGGCTGGCCAGGGTGCTGGCCGAGCTGATGCCCGACGAGCCGGAGGCGAAGGGTCTGCTGGCATTGCTGTTGCTCACCGATTCCCGGCGCCCTGCACGAACGTCCGGTGACGGCGCGATGGTGCTGCTTCCTGATCAGAACCGCGGTCGCTGGAATCGGGCTCAGGTCGAGGAGGGTCAAGCCGTCGTCCGCTGGTGTCTGCGCCGCAATGCCCCCGGCCCGTACCAGATCCAGGCGGCGATCGCCGCCGTGCACAGCGATGCGGCCGAGGCTGGCGACACCGATTGGGGGCAGATTCTGGCGCTTTACGATCAGCTGCTGGCGATGGATCCGAGTCCGGTGGTGACGCTGAACCGCGCCGTTGCGGTCGCCGAGATCGCGGGCCCGGCAACGGCTCTGGCCCAGATCGAGGGGCTGGACCTGGACGGGTACCACCTGTTCCATGCCACCCGCGCTGACCTCTGGGTCCGGCTCGGGCGTACTGACGCAGCACTTGCCGCGAACCGGCGGGCGCTGGAACTGACCGACAATGCTGCCGAACGGAAGCTACTGGAGCAGCGCATTGCAGACCTGGAAAGTCCGGTCAAGTAGACCGGGTCAAGCGCGCGACTCGATGTTGTCCCAGATTGCAGCGGCAATCGTTGCAACGTCTCTGATCGCTCCGGAAGCGACGGCTATGACCAGATCGTATGCCGCGTCGTTGGTCAGGGTCAGACGCCACCCGTTCAGACCAAGGAACGCGATCGCTGCCGCCAGGGCCAGCCGCTTGTTGCCGTCGATGAGGGCGTGGTTCATCGCCACCGAATGCAGCAGTGCCGCAGCCTTCTCAGGAAGCCTGGAGTAAGCATCCTCGCCGAATGCGCTTGCCTGCGGCCGCGCAGCAGCAGACGACAACAATCCCTGGTCACGTATCAGGTTCGGTCCGATGACCCTCTCAGCGACCAGAACAAGGTCCTCGACGCTGAGGTAGATCACCGTCCGAGCCGATCCAATGCCTCGGTGAAGCGCGGAATCTCCTCCGCCAGCACCTGCTCGAGCAGATCCGTTCTGCTGTGGCGGTCGATGTACTCGCGCACCGCCTGTCTGGCCACCTCTTGCATCGACCGCGACTCCAACTCCGCGCGCCGACGTAGCGCCACAGTCTCGGTCTCGTCGAGTCGGAGAGTCATGGCCATGGCTACATGCTACCAAGAGTGATACCAACGCGGCCGACGGCTCAGGAGCCGACGGGAAACAGAATCGGAGCAGATCGGGCAGGCGGTCCCGTCACCGGGCACGCACGGTCAGGACGCGAAGTCATCGGCGCAGTGCGGAGCAGACGCCGTTGCTGAGCCGGCGCCGCCAGTTCGGCTCGGTCATCGGAATTCCCGTTCGAACGTATGTTCACCCAGCATAGCCGCGATTGGTTCAGGAAAGGAAGGGCACCGTCACCGTGAGCATGTCCAGGCCCCAACTCGGGATGACGCCGAGCACCACCGTCGCGATCGCGCACGCGCCGATCACCACCGCGGTGAAGCCGCCGGGTACTACCACGTGCGGTGCGTTCTCCCCCGCCACCGGCTCGGAGAAGTACATCAACACGACGATGCGCAGATAGAAGAATGCGGTAATCGCCGTGGCGACCATCCCCACCACCACCAACGGCACCATTCCGGCCGAGGAGGCGGCGGTGAAAACGCTGAGCTTGCCGATGAACCCACTGGTCAGCGGAATACCGGCGAACGACAGCAGGAACAGGCTCATGGTCGCCGCCAGCACCGGGGACCGCTTCGCAAGCCCGGCCCAGTCGGCGACGTGGGATGCCTCTGAGCTGCCCTTGCGGACCAGGGTGACGATGGCGAACGCACCGATGGTCGACAGGCCATAGGTGAGCAGGTAGAACAGGGTCCCGGAGGCGCCGCGCTCGGACACCGCCATCACCCCAAGGATCAGGAACCCGGCGTGCGCGACCGACGAATAGGCGAGCATCCGTTTGAGATCCGTCTGGGTGATGCCCAGCACCGCGCCGATCAGCATCGAGGCGATGGCGACCACCCACAGCACCGGCCGCCAGGTCCACACCATGGGTTCCAGGGCGACCATCATCACCCGCAGCATCGCGGCGAACGCGGCCAACTTGGTGCAGGCGGCCATGAATGCCGTCACCGGAGTGGGTGCGCCCTGGTACACGTCGGGCGTCCACAGGTGGAACGGGCCGACCGATGCCTTGAACAGCAGTCCGACTACCAGCAGCGCGATACCCACGATCAGCAGCACGTCGGAGCCGCTGGCCACCGACGCCGCGGCCCTGATGCCGGAGAACTTGATGGTGCCGGCATACCCGTAGATCAGGGCGATGCCGTACAGCAGGATCGCCGAGGTGAACGCTCCCAGCAGGAAGTACTTGACCGCGGCCTCCTGGCTGATCAGCCGGCGACGGCGGGCCAGACCGCACAGCAGGTACAGCGGAAGCGACAGCACCTCCAGTGCGACGAACAGCGTCAACAGATCGGACGCCGCCGGGAACACCAGCATGCCGCCGACCGCGAACAGGGTGAGCGGAAATACTTCCGTCTGCATGGGCACGGCGGTCGCTGTGGCCAGCCTGTCCCGGGACGAGCCGACCCGTACCGACGCCTGCGCGACGAAGGCGCCACCCGGCTCGGACACCCGGTCGGCCATCAGCAGCACCGATGCCAGCGCCAGGACCAGCAGCACACCCCAGCTCACATAGGTGGCGCTGTCGACGGCGATCGACCCGGCGAAGGTTACCGCGTAGTGCTTGTCGGTGGCGCCCAGGACGGTGAAGGCGCCGGCCCCCACGATGGACAATCCGGTGACGACAATTTGCGCCTGGTACCGGATCCTGCGGCCCAGGACGGCCTCCACCAGCACCCCGAGGCAGGCGCCGCCGAGCACGATCAGCACCGGCAACACCGCCCGCAGGTCGACGGCCGGCGCCGCGATGGCGTCGGTGGGTGCAGTGACCAACAGGATCGATGTCACTTGTTCTCCTCCTGCGGCGCCTGCGCCGTCCCACCCAGCACTGCCGAGTGCCCGCTGTCGACGACGGTCCGCACCGCGGTAGGGCTGATCACGTCGAGAACCGGCTTCGGATAGACGCCGAGGAACACGACCAGGATCACCAGCGGGCTCAGTACAGCGATCTCCCGCTTGGACAGATCCTTGAACAGTGCCAAGGGACGGCTCACCGGATGGGACCCGTCGACCGCCGGACTGCCGTGCGGGTCGGTGAGGGCCTCGGTCACTGGACGCTGCACGGTCGTTGGATGCTGCACGGCCGCCCCAGGCTGCACGGCCGCCCCAGGCTGCACGGCCGCCCCAGGCTGCACGGCCACCGCAGCAGTCCTGGTCACCGAGGATCCGGCCGGCGTCGTGACGGCCCACTCATCGCCCGGCGCCGGCGTGGTCACCGAGGATCCGGCTGGCGCAGCGACAGCCCACTCTGGCGACGAGCCCGGGCGCCGGGCACCGGCCCGCGGTTGCCCGGGAAGCTGCTGCGCCGGGGTCGAACCGTCGACGGCGTCGCCGATCACGCCGCGTCCGCGCACCGGCCCGGTGAACACCTGCTGGAATATCCACAGCATGTACACGGCGGCCAGCACGATGCCGACCGTGGCGATGCTCGCCCATACCGGCTGGGTCCGGAACGATCCCAGCAGCACCAGGAACTCTGAGATGAACGAGTTGGTGCCGGGGACCGCAATGGTGGCAAGGGATCCGATCAGGAACATGCCGCCGAGGATCGGCGCCACCTTCCACACGCCGCCGTAGTCGGCGGTCAACCGGGATCCGCCCCTGGCGGTCAACATGCCGACCGCCAGGAACAGCAGTCCGGTCGCCAGACCGTGGTTCACCATGTAGAGCACCGCGCCCGCGACGGCCTGGCTGGTGAACACGAAGCAGCCCATCGCGATGAAGCCGAAGTGGGCGATCGAGGTGTAGGTGACGAATCGCTTCAGGTCCGTCTGCCCGGCGGCGACGATCGCCCCGTAGACGATGCCGATCACTGCCAGCAGCAGCATCAGCCAGGCGAGTTTCACCGACGCCAGAGGCAGCAACGGGAGACAGATCCGCAGGAAACCGAAGGTGCCCACCTTGTCCAGCACGCCGACCAGCAGGGTTCCGGCTCCGACCGGCGCCTCGGCGCCCGCGTCGGGCAGCCAGGTGTGCAGCGGCACCAGCGGCGCCTTGATGGCGAATGCGATGGCGAAGCCGGCGAAGATCCACAGCTGGCTGGACAACGGGATCTGCGGAGCGATTTTCCGCAGCTCCGCCCAGTCCAGGGTGCCGCCCTCGGGGCGGATGCCTGCGCTGGCGACGTAGATGCCGATGATGCTGGCCAGCATCAGCAGACCACCGAACAACGAGTACAGGAAGAACTTGGTGGCGGCGTATGCGCGCCGCACGCCGCCGTAGGCGCCAATCAGGAAGTACATCGGGATCAGCATGACCTCGAACATCACGTAGAACAGGAACACGTCCGTCGCGGCGAAGACGCCGATCATGGCGCTCTCCAGGGCAAGCAGCAGGCCGAAGTAGCCGGCAGTGCCGCGCCCGGCCGGCAGCCTCTCCTCCCAGGAGGCGCCCAGCACGATCGGCACCAGCAGGGCGATCAGGGCGATCATCACCAGCGAGATGCCGTCGACCCCGAGGGAGAACCTGATGCCGAAGGAGGGAATCCAATCCACCGAGAACGTCTGCGAGAACAGCGGAGCCAGGCTGGCCGGTGGGGTGGCGGTGGGCGTCGGCATTCCCGCGTAGGGGTTCGACATGTCCCGCTTGAACCCGATCCACAGCACGACGACGAGCGCCAGCGGCACCAGCGACACCAGCAGCGCGATGGTCTTCGCGGTGCGCTCGGGGATCCGCTTGCCGAACGCCATCGCCGTCGCCCCGAGCAGGGGCACGGCGATCATCAGCAACAGCAAAGGGTTTCCCATCGGTGTCATCGGTTCGCCTCCGCGATCGCTCCGGTCCTCGGCACAGAACCGGATTGCTCGGCTCCGCGGTCGCTCCGATCCTCGCCCTTGCGCTCGTCCCTCGCTGCAGGGCTGCGATCCTCACTCCCTGTCGCCTCGCGGCTCGTGCCTGGCTGCATGCCTGCGATCCTCACTCCCTGTCCGCTCACGCATACCTCACCAGGAGCAGGGCGAGGACCAGCGCCAGCGTCCCTGCCATCATGGACAACGCGTACGAGCGCACGAATCCGTTCTGCCAGCGCCGGGACCGGCCGGACAGCCCGCCGAGGCCGGCCGCGATGCCGTTGACCGCACCGTCGATCCCTCGGCCGTCGGCGAAGACCAGCATCCTGGTGGCCCAGATACCCGGCCGGCCCACGAGTGCCTCGTTGATCGCGTCACCGCCGACGTTCGCCCTGGCCAATGCCACGACCGGGCTCACCCGCGCCGGCGCCCGCACCGGAACCGGCCGTCGACCGACCATCAGGTAGGCGAGCAGGACGCCCAGCGCGACCAGCACCAGGGTCATGACGGTGATGGCGGGAGCGGAGATCGGCAGCGCCTCGTTCTCGGCGAACTCACCGACCACCGGCGACAGGAATCCGACCAGTCGGTGCCCAATGGCCAGGAACGCGCCGGCGCCCAACGCTCCGACCGCCAGCAGGATCATCGGAATCGTCATCACCGCCGGCGCCTCGTGCGGGTGGTAGGGACGAGCAGTGGCGCCGGTCGATTCCAGCTGCTTCCATCGCGCATCGCCGAGGAAAGTCATGATCATCATCCGGCTCATGTAGAAGGCGGTGATGCCGGCGCCGATCAACGCCGCGAGGCCCAGGATCCAGCCCTTGGCCCCACCGGCCGCGAAGGCGGCTTCGATGATCGGGTCCTTCGAGTAGAAGCCGGACAGGAACGGGAATCCGATGATGGCGAGGTAGCCGCAGGTCATCACCCCGAACGTGATCGGCATCCGCCTGGCCAGGCCCCCCATCCGGCGCATGTCCACGTCGTCGTTCATGGCGTGCATCACCGACCCGGCGCCGAGGAACAGCGCCGCCTTGAAGAAGCCGTGGGTCAGCAGGTGCACGATCGCCAGGCCGTATACCCCGGCACCCAGCCCGACGGCCAGGAACATGTACCCGATCTGCGAGACCGTCGACCAGGCAAGGACTCTTTTGATGTCGTCCTTGGCGCAGCCGGCAATGCAACCGACCAGCAGGGTGACCGCGCCGACGATGCTGACCACCAGCCGGCCGTCGGCGGTCAGGTTGAAGATCGGGTTGGACCTGGCGATCAGATAGACCCCGGCGGTCACCATGGTGGCGGCATGGATCAGCGCCGACACCGGAGTGGGGCCCTCCATCGCATCCGGCAGCCAGGCCTGCAGCGGCACCTGGCCCGACTTGCCGCAGGCGCCCAGCAGCAGCAGTACCGCGATCAGCGTCACCGTGCCCGGCGAGCGGGCGGCCAGGTCGCCGATGCCGCCGAAGACCCCGGCGTAGCTGGTGGTGCCCAGATTCTTGAACAGCAGGAAGATCGCCAGCAGAAGTCCGACGTCACCGACCCGGTTCATCACGAAGGCCTTCTTGGCGGCGGTGGCCGCGGACCGGCGATCGGACCAGAACCCGATCAGCAGGTAGGACGCCAGGCCGACACCTTCCCAGCCGGCGTACAGCGTCACGAAGCCGTCGCCCAGCACCAGCAGCAGCATGGCCGCCACGAACAGGTTCAGGTAGGCGAAGAACCTGCGACGTTCCGGATCGTGCGCCATGTAACCGATCGAATAGATGTGGATCAGCGAACCCACACCGGTGATCAGGAGCACGAAGGTGATCGACAGTGGATCCAGGCGCAATCCGAAGCCGACGTCCAGGTCGGCGACCGGGACCCAGTCGAACATCCGCACCTCGGCGAAGCGCTGCTCGCCCGGGCTACCCATCAGGTTCAGGAACAACATCACCCCGATGACGAACGACGCGATCACCGTCAGGCAGCCCAGTAAGGGCCCCACCCGATCCAGCCGGCGTCCGCCGACCAGCAGGATGACGGCGCCGGCCAACGGCAGCACGAGCAGCAGCCAGGCGACCGACGTGAGTCCGGAAGTCACGCGATGCTCTCTCTCTGTCGGCTCACGGGGTCATAACTTCAGCAGGTTCGCGTCGTCGACGGAGGCACTGCGCCGGCTCCGGAAGATCGACATGATGATCGCCAGGCCGACGACGACTTCCGCGGCGGCCACTACCATCACGAAGAACGCCATCACCATGCCGTCAAGGTTGCCGTGCATGCGGGAGAAGGTGACCAGTGACAGGTTCACCGCGTTGAGCATCAGCTCGACGCACATGAACACCACGATCGCGTTGCGGCGCACCAGGAAACCGACGGCGCCGATGCCGAACAGCAGCGCAGAGAGCACGAGGTAGTGGGTGGGGCTCATAGCCGGTCCTCGTCTGTGTGATCGCTCTGGTTCTTCGACCCTGGGCTACCGGCGGGGACGGTGGCCACCCGGTAACCGTCCGGGGTGACGATCTCCATGTCGACCACGTCGGTTCCGCCTTGCCCGGTTACGGCAGCGCCGTCCGCCTCGCCGGGGCGACGCGGGTGCTCGCCGGTCTCCAGTTCGGCCAGAGTGTGCCCACCGGCGAACCGCCTGGCCACCCGCTCCGATTCGCTCTGCTCCACCAGCGAGGACACGGAGGCGGGGGCGATGGAACCGTCCGGCAGCAGAGCCGGGGTGGCGTTGGAGGAGGAGGTGGCGAACACACCGGGCCCCGGCAGCGGGGACATCTGATCGGAGCGCAGCCGCGCGGCCACCCGGAGCCGCTGATTGCGCTTCTCGCCGGGCAGCTTCTCCACATGTGCCAGCACCATGGCGCCGACGGCCGCGGTGATCAGCAGCGCGCTGGTCAGCTCGAACGGGAAGAGGTAGTCGGTGAACAGCGCCCTGGCGATGGAGCCGATCGGTCCGCGTTCCGCCAGCGATGCGTCAAGACCCGCCATCGGCGAACTCTGCAACGCCCGCAGCAGACCGGTGGCCACCAGCGCGACGAAGCCGATGCCCAGCAGCGTCGCGGCAACCCGCTGGCCCCGCAGGAGTTCGATCACCGAATCGCCGGCGTCCCGCCCGGTCAGCATCAGCACGAACAGGAACAACATCATGATGGCGCCGGTGTAGACGATCATCTGGGCGAACCCCAGGAACTCGGCCTGATTCAGGATGTACATCGCGCCGAGCGACAGCATGGTCAGCACCAGCCAGAGCGCCGAATGTACGGCCACCCGCGCGAACACCATGCCGATGGCACCGAGCAGCGAAAGTGGCCCGAGGATCCAGAACATCACCTGCTCGGCGCCGGGGTGGCCGGCGACCGCGGCCACCGCGCCGGAGGTGGAAGCCAGCATCACCTCGATCACCGTGGACCACCGAATCCGTTGCCGGGTAACGGGTCAGGACCGGCGGGGACCGGGGCCGGGTGGGCCGGCGCTCCTCCCGGGCGGAACGTCGGATCGGCCAGTAGCTGCGGACCGTAGTTGTAGTAGTCCTGGGTGCTTCCCAACCGCATGGGGTGCGGCGGCGCTTCCATGCCCGGCTGCAGCGGCGCCATCAACATGTCCTTGGTATAGATCAGCCGTTGCCGATCGTCATCGGCGATCTCGTACTCGTTCGTCATGGACAACGCGCGGGTGGGGCAGGCCTCGATACACAGGCCACAGCCGATGCAGCGCAGGTAGTTGATCTGATAGTCCTTGCCGTAGCGCTCGCCCGGCGAGAACCGTTCCTCCTCGGTGTTGTCACCGCCTTCGACGAAGATCGCGTCCGCCGGACATGCCCAGGCGCAGAGCTCGCAGCCAACGCACTTCTCCAGACCGTCCGGGTGACGATTGAGCTGATGACGGCCGTGGTATCTGGGCGCCGGCTGCTCCGGCCTGCGCGGGTAGTCCTCGGTGACGACCGGTTTGAACATGGTGGCGAAGGTGACGCCGAATCCCTTGACCGGGTCCAGGAACGACATGCTAGTTGCCTCCGGTATCGGGTGTCGCAGTGTCGGGCTGCGCCGACCCTGACCTGACGAGCTGCCCGGCCGGCTGCCGTTGGCCGCCGGACAGGCGCCGCGGTGCAATGGGAACCGCCAGATCGAGCGGCGGTATCGGGTATCGGCCGATCGCCGGCTGCACCACCCGGCCGTTGTCGATGCCGTGGCCCCGCGGCTGCACAAGGCCCTCCGCCTCCATGTCGGCGTCGATCTCGGCGTCGGTTCTGCTGTCGGACCTGCTGGGCCAGAAGGCGACCGCCAGCAGGATCACCACCAGGGGGATCCCCATCCACAGCAGGACTTCCCTGGTGGACAGGCCTGTGGAGTGGTTCAACACCCGCGCGGTGGCCACCAGGATGATCCAGGCCAACGAGACCGGCACCAGTACCTTCCAGCCCATCGCCATGAACTGGTCGTATCGGATACGCGGCAGGGAGCCCCGCAACCAGACGAACACGAACAAGAAGATCAGCACCTTGACGAGGAACCAGATCATCGTCCACCAGCCGGTGTTCGCGCCCGCCCACAGCGACAACGGCCACGGCGCCTGCCAGCCGCCGAGGAACAGGGTGCTGGCGATCGCCGAGACGTTGATCATGTTGATGTACTCGGCCAGATAGAACAGGCCGAAACGCATCGAGGAGTACTCGGTGTTGTAACCGCCGACCAGTTCGCCCTCGGCCTCCGCCAGGTCGAACGGTGCCCGGTTGGTTTCGCCGACCATCGAGATGCAATAGACGATGAACGAGACCGGCAACAGCCAGATGTACCAGCCACCGCGCTGCTGTTGGACGATCCCGGCCATCGACAGGGTCCCGGAGTAGATGAACACCGCCACGAACGAGAGCCCCATCGCGACTTCGTAGCTGATGACCTGGGCCGCCGACCGCAGGCCGCCGAGCAACGGATAGGTGGAGCCGGACGCCCAGCCGCCGAGCACCAGACCATAGACCCCGATGGACGCGAACGCCAGTGCGGCAAGGACTCCCACCGGCAGGTCCACCACCTGCAGAGCGGTCTGGTGCCCGAACATCGACACCTGTCCACCCATCGGGATGATCGAGAACACCAGGAACGCCGGGATCGCCGCCATCACCGGGGCGGCGATGTACACCACCTTGTCGGCGTTCTTCGGAATGATCCCCTCCTTGAAGTGCAGCTTGAGCGCATCCGCGAGTGACTGCAGCAGCCCGAACGGACCGTTCCAGTTGGGCCCAGGACGGTGCTGCATCCGGCCCACCACCCGGCGTTCGAACCAGATCGTGAACAGCGTCATCACCAGCAGCAGCGCGAAGATGCCGATGACCTTGATCAGCATCAGCCACCACGGGTCGTCGGCCAGCAGCGCCGACACCGATCCGTCCGGCGCGATCACCGCGTTCGGGTCGTCGGCCAGTCTCGCTCCGATCATCGCCCGCCTCCGTCCATCTGCACACTGCCCAGGTGTTCGTCGCCGCCGGCTGCTGCCCGGACAGCGACCCGGCCGCCGACCGCCATACCCAGGGTGACGGTGACAGGTCCGGACCCGACCCTGGACGGCAGCCAGACAGTGTCCGCCACCATGTCCGCGTCGGGCAGCACCCGCAACGGGAGCGTCACCGACCCGGCCGGCCCGCTGACCGTCACGATGGCCGCGTCGGTCAGGCCGCCGGCCTGCGCCGTTGCGGCAGCGATGACCGCCACGTCGGCCTTCGCGGTCCCCCGCAGGTGCGGCTCACCGTCCAGCATCGATCCACCGTCCAGCGCGGTTCGCCAGGACGCCAGTCGCAGGCCGTCGGACTTGTCGGAGCGTGCCCGACGGGCCGCCCGTGAACCGGCCGGCGCGGTGTCCGCGGTTGGTCCGCGCCACCGGCCCAACCGCTCCATCTCGGCCTGTGCAGCAGCCGGGGACTGGGTGTAGAGGTCGACGTCCATCTCCACGCCCAGCGTGTCCAGCACCCGGCCGTCGTCCAGCATTCCGGGCTTGCGGATGGCTACCCCGAACGGCCGGAGCCGGCCCTCCCAGTCGAGATAGGCGCCGCTCTTCTCCACCGATGCCGCCACCGGGAACACCACGTCGGCCAGATCGGTGATCACCCCGGCACGCAGTTCCAGGCTCACCACGAATCCCGCTGCCCTGACGGCCGCGATCGCGGCGTCCGGGGACGGGAGATCCGCCGGGTCCACCCCACCGATCAGCAGTCCGCCCAGCTCCCCGCTGACCGCGGCCGCAAGGATGCCGGCGCTGTCCCGGCCCGGCGTGGTGGGAAGACCTGCCCCCCAAGCCTTCTCGATGTCGGCGCGGGCCCGCGGATCGGAGACCGGCCGGCCGCCGGGCAACAGCGTAGGCAGCGCACCGGCGGCCAGCGCTCCCCGCTCACCGGCCCGCCGCGGCACCCAGGCGATCCTGGCTCCGGTGGCATCGGCCAACTCGCCGACGGCGGTCAGCAGGCCGGGGGTCTGGGCGGCCCGCTCTCCGACCATGATCACCGCGCCGGGGCCGTCGCCGGTCGACAGCGGAACGTCGGCCCGGCCGGCCAGCGCGGCGACCACATCCACCTCGCCGCCCGGCGCGGCCGGCAGCAACGTGCCGGCGAGCTTGTGCAGACCGCGGGAGGCCATCGCGGCCACCGAGAACACCTTGAGCTTCCGGCGGGATGCCTTGCGCAGCCGCAGGAACAGGATGGGGCTCTCCTCCTCCGGTTCCAGCGCCACCAGCAGAATCGCCGGTGCGGAGTCCAGGTCTGCGTACGTCACGCCCCCGTTGTCCGGCGACTGCCCGAGCACCCTGGCCGTCAAGAAAACCTCTTCTTCTGCGCTGCCGTGACGGGCACGGAAGTCGATGTCGTTGGTACCCAGGGCGAGCCGGGCGAACTTGGCATAGGCGTAGGCGTCGGTCACCGTCAACCGGCCACCGGTCAGTACTCCGACACCGCCGTCGTACCTTGCCCGCGCCAGTCCTTCGGCGGCCACCGTCATCGCCTCGGTCCAGGAGGCTGGTTCCAGCCGGCCGTTGTCCCGGCGGATGAGCGGTGTGGTCAGTCGGTCGGCCTCGGTGACGTAGGTGAAGGCGAACCGGCCCTTGTCGCAGTTCCACTCCTCGTTGACCTCCGGATCGTTGCCGGCCAGTCGCCTGGTGACCGCTCCGGCCCGGTGGTCGGTGCGCAGCGAGCATCCGCTGGCACAGTGTTCGCACACCGACGGAACGCTGACCAGGTCGAACGGGCGGGCCCGGAAGCGGTAGACGGTCGAGGTGAGGGCGCCGACCGGGCAGATCTGGATGGTGTTGCCGGAGAAGTAGGACTGGAACGGCGCGTCCTGGCCGATTCCGATCTGTTGCTTGGAGCCGCGTTCCAGCAGATCGATGAACGCGTCACCGGCGATCTCCTCGGAGAACCTGGTGCAGCGCTGGCACAACACGCAGCGTTCCCGATCCAGCAGGATCTCGCTGGACACCGGGATCGGTTTGGTGAAGACCCGTTTGGCGTCGACCAGCCTGCTGTCACCCGGGCCGTTGGACATGGTCTGGTTCTGCAGCGGGCACTCGCCGCCCTTGTCGCAGACCGGGCAGTCCAGTGGATGGTTCAGCAGCAGGAACTCCAGGTTGCTGCGCTGCGCCTTCTCGGCCACCGGGGAGGTCAGCTGGGTCTTCACCACCATCCCGTCGGCCACCGTCTGGGTGCAGGACGCCTGCGGCTTCGGCATGGGGCGTCCGCCCATCTCCACCTCGACCAGGCACTGCCGGCAGGCGCCGACCGGGTCGAGCAGCGGGTGGTCGCAGAACCGCGGAATGGCGATACCCAGCCGCTCAGCGGTGCGGATCACCAGCTCGCCCTTCGGTGCGTCGACCTCGATGCCGTCGATGACCAGCCGGACGTGACCCTCAGGTACCGCAGGCTTTCCTGGTTCCAGGTTCTCGGTGGGTTTGTCTGTTGCCAACGTCATGTCAGTGCGCCCCCACCAGGTCGCCGGACCGGACGATGGGCGGAGTGCGGCCCGTCACCAGGTCTTCGAATTCACCGCGGAAATACTTGAAGCTACTCAGGATCGGCGTTGCCGCGGCGTCACCGAGCGCACAGAACGACCGGCCGATGATGTTGCCGGCGGCGTCCTCCATGGTGTCCAGATCCGCCAGAGTGCCCGCGCCGGTAACGATGCGCCGCAGGATCTGGGTCAGCCAGCCGGTGCCCTCACGGCACGGCGTGCACTTGCCGCAGGACTCGTGTTTGTAGAACTCCAGCCACTTCCACACCGCCCACGGGACCGACACCGTCTCGTTGAAGCACATCAGTGCCGTGGTGCCGAGCATCGAACCGGCGGCCGCCACGTCATCGAAGCTGAGCGGGACATCGAGGTGCTCCGGGGTGAAGATGGGGGTGGACGAACCGCCCGGGGTGAAGAACTTCAGGGGAATGCCGTCCTTCATTCCGCCGGCGGTGGCCAGCAGCTGACGCAGCGTGGTGCCCATCGGCGCCTCGTACTGGCCGGGCCGGGTGACGTGACCCGACAGGCTGAAGATCTTGGGGCCGGGGGACTTCTCGGTGCCCATCTTCCGGAACCAGTCGCTGCCGCCGGACACGATGGCCGGTACCGAGGCGATGGTTTCGACGTTGTTCACCACGGTTGGCCTTGCATACAAGCCGGCGACTGCGGGGAACGGAGGCTTCAGCCGTGGTTGCCCACGCCGGCCTTCCAGCGAATCGAGCAGTGCGGTCTCCTCGCCGCAGATGTAGGCCCCGGCGCCCGCATGCACCACGATCTCGCAGTCGAAGCCGCTGCCCAGGATGTTCCGGCCCAGGAAGCCGCGTTCTTTGGCTTCCTGCACTGCCCTGGCGACCCGTCGGATGGCTTGGACAGCCTCGCCCCGGATGTAGATGGCGCAGAAGGTGGACCCGATCGCATAGCAGGTGATGATGCAGCCCTCGATCATCGCATGCGGGTCGGCCAACATCATCGGAATGTCCTTGCAGGTACCCGGTTCTCCCTCGTCGGCGTTGATCACCAGGAACCGCGGTCCGCCGTCGGAAGGGGGCAGGAACGACCACTTCAACCCGGTTGGGAAGCCGGCGCCGCCGCGGCCACGCAGGCCGGAGTTCTTCACCAGCTCGGTGAGCCGCCCGGGCTCCGTCTTGAGAGCTTGCGCCAACGCGGTGTAGCCGTCGAGTTTGCGGTAGCTGGAGATGCTCCAGGATTGCGGCGCCGACCATCGCCGGGTCAGCACCGGAGACAGCACCGCCGGAGTGTCGTCGGGGCTCGACGGCGGCACCGGAGCCTTGCCGGCCTCAGTCCCGGTGGCTGCGCCACTACTGGATTCGGTCATCGCGGCCTCTTCGAAGGATCTCCGACGGTCATTTCTTCTCCGGCAGCGGTGGCATCTCGTAGGAGTCGGGCATGGCGGGCGCCGTCTGCCGGTGGCGTTCGGCATACTCGTTGCCCCGCAACGTCTCCACCGATGCGGTGGGGGCGTCCACGGCGGTGGCCAGATCGGTGAAGATGCCGGCGATTTCGCGCTCGGTGGTACGGAAATCGGTCAGCGGCGCGCCCCGCGTCGGGTGCGGGGTCCGCCCCGCCCTGAGCTCTTCGACGATCTGCGCGGCCGACTCGGGTGTCTGGTTGTCGTAGTACTCGTAGTTCACCGTGACGACCGGAGCATGATCGCAGGCCGCCAGGCATTCCGCGTTTTCCAGGGTGATGGAACCCCGCGCACCCGGCTCTCCGGCGGTCTGCTCGGGCCCCACTCCGAGTTGCCCGGACAGGCGCGCGAAGATGGCGTCGCCGCCGAGAGCCGCGCACAGCGCGTTGGTGCAGACGCTCACCAGGAAGCGTCCGCACGGTGTGCGTTTGTACATCGTGTAGAAGGTGGCCACGGCTTCCACCTCGGCGATGGTGAGTTCCAGCTTGCGGGCGCAGAACTCGATGCCGCCCGCGGTGACGCACCCTTCCACCGACTGCACCAGATGCAGCAGCGGCAGCAGGGCGGACCGCGCTTGCGGGTACCGGGCGATGATCTCGTCCGACTGCTGGCTGGTGGTGCTGTCGAAGACGACACCCGTGCGCAGGAACTCCGGCGCGCCGATGCGATGGTTCTCGGTGTGCCCCACCGGTTCCGCCGGACCGCCGGCCGGCAGGCCCAGACCGCCGGCCGGGACGGCGTTGCCGTTCAGGCTGGAGGGTGACAGGCGTCGGGTGACTGCTGCGTCGGGTTCGGCGGGACCGGCCGGAGCCGGCACCGCTGAGTCCCCCTGGTTCGGGATCGCCGTGATCGGCCCGGTGATCGGTTCGCGCGGCCCGCGCCGCGGTTGCTCGGTCATCAGCGGTCGACGCCTCCCATCACCGGATCGATGGAGGCCACGGCCGCCACCACGTCGGCGATCAGGCTGCCCTCGGCCATCGCGGGCATCGCCTGCAGGTTGACGAAGCCGGGGTCGCGAAGGTGCACCCGCCACGGCCTGGTGCCGCCGTCGGACACCACATGGCAACCCAGTTCACCGCGCGGATTCTCGATCGCGACGTAGGCCTGGCCCGCTGGCACTCTGAAGCCCTCCGTCACCAGTTTGAAGTGGTGGATCAACGCCTCCATCGACTGGCCCATGATCGTGCGGATGTGCTCCAGGGAATTACCCATGCCGTCGGCGCCCAGCGCCAGCTGCGCCGGCCAGGCGATCTTCTTGTCCTGCACCATCACCGGGCCGGGTTCGGACAGCCTGGCGTTGGCCTGTCGCATGATCTTCAGCGATTCGTGCATCTCGGCCACCCGCAGCCGGAACCGGGCGTAGCAGTCGGCCTCGGTGGCCGTCGGAACCTCGAAGTCGTACGTCTCGTACCCGCAGTAGGGCATGGTCTTACGAAGATCCCAGGCCAGGCCGGCCGACCGCAGGATAGGACCGGTGATGCCCAGCTGCAGGCAGCCCTCGAGCGGAAGGATCCCGACGCCCTCCATCCTGGCCTTCCAGATCGGCTGGCCGGTCAGCAGTTTGTCGTACTCGGGCAACCGGGATTCCATGATGTCGATGAATGCCTGGATCCGGTCCTGCGATCCGACCGGCAGATCCTGAGCGATGCCGCCCGGTCGGATGAATGCCATGTTCATCCGCAGCCCGGTCAGGAACTCCATCAGGTGCAGGGCTTCTTCGCGTTCCCGGAAGGCCGCCGTCATCCCGGTGAGGGCGCCGAGTTCCAGACCGCCGGTGCCGATCGCCACCAGGTGGGAGGAGATCCGGGTGAGCTCCATCAACAGCACCCGGATCACGTCCGCCCGCGGCGGAACGGTGATGCCCAACAGCTTTTCCACCGCAAGGCAGTACGCGGCCTCGTTGAACGACGGTGCCAGGTAGTCGGCGCGGGTGACGAAGGTGACGCCCTGCACCCAGGTGCGGTACTCGCAGTTCTTCTCGATGCCGGTGTGCAGGTATCCGATCACCGACCGTGCCTGGGTGACCGTTTCGCCTTCGAGTTCCAGGACCAGCCGGAGCACGCCGTGGGTCGACGGGTGCTGCGGCCCCATGTTGATGATGATGCGTTCGTCGCTGAAATCGCCGGCGTCCTGACCGCCGTCGGAACCCTGGCCGGTCCCCAGTTCGGACACCAGGTCGTCCCAGTCGCCACCGGTGACGGTGAACATCCGGCCCTCGGTGGTTTCGGTGGCGCGGGCTCGGCGCGGATCAGATGCGGCGTCCGGGAATTCGATCCCCGCTTCGTATTCCTCGGCGTCGTATTCCTCGGCGTGGTAACCCTCGGCGTCGGACCCTCCGGCGGTGAATCGTCCGGGGTGGGACCCTCGGGCGGCGTGACGTCCGGCGTCATGACGCGTTCTCACGAGTACACCCTTCTCTCGTCCGGTGGCGCGATCTCGGCGCCCTTGTACTCGACCGCGATGCCGCCAAGGGGATAGTCCTTGCGCTGCGGATGGCCGTCCCAGTCGTCGGGCATCAGAATGCGGGTGAGCGCGGGATGTCCGGCGAACACGATGCCGAACATGTCGTAGGTCTCCCGCTCGTGCCAGTCGGCCGTCGGATACACCGGTACGGCCGTCGGCAGGTAGGGGTCTGCCACATCGACCGCGACCTCGAGCCGGACCCGCCGGCGGTAGGTCATCGACGTCATCTCGTACACCACATGCAGACGGCGGGGGACGGAAGAGCCATCGGCCGGGCCGCCGCCAGGGCCGTCCTCGACACTGCCGTAATCGACGACACTGCCGTAATCGACACCGCTGAGCGAACTCAGCAGTTCGAATCGCAGAGCCGGGTCGTCCCGCACCGCCCAGAGCATCGCCTGCAGGTAATCGCGCTGCAGGTAGAAGGTGATCTCGCCGTATGCGACGGTGGTCTGTTCGATGGCCGTTGCCGGGATGCCGCGCTCGGCCATCGCCGCCAGCAGAGCGTCGGCAACCGCGTCGAAATAGCCCCCGTACGGCCTGGGGGTGGCGGCCGGCGTGTACGGCGCCCGGCGGAGCAGACCGTATCCGGAGGTGTCACCGGAGCCGCCGGCACCGAACATCCCGGCCCGTTCGACGCCGGTCGTCAGGGGCGCGGTGGGTGCCGGCACGGCGAGTTCCCCGACCTCCGGTTGCGCCGCCGCAGGCGGAGCAGCGCTCGGTGGCTCGGCGGCCCGCGCGGTCTTGGGCTCGGCCGAATCCGTGGTGCCGGTCTGCGTCGATGCCGGTGAGTCGACCGAGTCGTAGCCGCCGGGTGCCAGTTCTCCGGTGGTGTCCGGTGCGCCGCCGGACGGGCGGTGTTCCCCGCGGGCCTGTTCGCCCTTCGGGTTCACCGAGCGGCCGCCGTCGGCCGGATCCTGTGGCTGGGTCACCTCTTCACCCCCGAGGAGACACCGGGCTCGGCACCCGGCTTGCCGACCGCCAGCCGTCGGCCACGGCCGTACTTGACCGACGAGGCGATCAACTCGGTGCGCTGTCCCTGGAACTCGGCGGCACGTTGGGGGCCCAGTGGGTCGTCCATCACCTTCGCGTGGAGTTTGAGGATCGCGTCGATCAGCATCTCGGGCCGCGGCGGGCAACCGGGCAGGTACATGTCGACGGGCACGATGTGGTCGACGCCCTGGACCACCGCGTAGTTGTTGAACATCCCTCCCGACGATGCGCAGACACCCATCGCCAGCACCCATTTCGGCTCCGGCATCTGGTCGTAGATCTGCCGCAGCACCGGCGCCATCTTCTGCGACACCCGCCCGGCGACGATCATCAGGTCGGCCTGCCGGGGGGACGCCCGGAACACCTCCATCCCGAACCGCCCCAGGTCGTAGCGCGGCGCACCGGTCGTCATCATCTCGATGGCACAGCAGGCCAGGCCGAAGGTGGCCGGGAACATCGACGCCTTGCGGGTCCAGTTCACCAGCTTCTCGACGCTGGACAGCAGGATGCCGTTGGGGAGCTTCTCTTCCAGTCCCATGCCGTGCCGCGCCTCTCAGTCCCAGTCCAGGCCGCCGCGACGCCACACGTAGGCGTATGCGACGAAAACGGTGATGATGAACAACGCCATCTCGACCAGCCCGAAAACGCCGAGAGCGTCGATGGACTGGGCCCACGGATAGAGGAAGATGATCTCGATGTCGAAGACGATGAACAGCATGGCGGTCAGGTAGAACTTGATCGGGAACCGCCCGGCCGTTCCGGGCGGCAACGGCGTCGGCTCGATCCCGCATTCGTAGGCGTCCAGCTTCGCTCTGTTGAATCGCCGCGGCCCGAGCTTGTCGGAGACGACTGTCGCCATCGTCACGGCGAATCCGCCGGCGACGATGAGCAGGATGACGATCGGCAGATAGGCGTCGAGCATCATCGGTGCTCCTTTCCGATGCGGCGGGCAGATCCGTTGTCACACACTGGGTACCGCCCTGTTCAGCGTCCGCACGACCCGGTCGGCCCAATCGCCGCCGGAGCTGTCGTACAGCCCGGCGAGCACCTTGAGTACCAGGTACATCATGCGCTTACGGGGCAGGCCGAATCTGGTCGCGGCGCGCATCACCCGCGGATTGCCGATCAACGTCGAGAAGATCCCGCCCAGCCGGTAGTAACTCCCCAGGTGCTTCTGCATGGCTGCTACATATCCGTGCAGCGCCGCCTCCCTGGCAGCACCTTTCCTGCCGGTCGCCTGCAGCACCGCGTCGACGGCGATGGCGGCCGACTCCATGGCGTAGGCGATGCCCTCACCGTTGAACGGGTTCACCACCCCACCGGCGTCGCCGATCAGCAGCAGACCCCGGTCGTAGTGCGGTGTCCGGTTGAATCCCATCGGCAGCGCGGCGCCGCCGACGTTGCCGACCGCATTCTGCTCACGCAGCCCCCATTCCTCCGGGGTGCCGTCCAGCCAGGTGCGCAACAGTGCGCGGTAGTCCGTATGGCCGAAGGCCTTCGAGGAGTTCAGCATGCCCAGACCGACGTTCACGGTTCCGTCCCCGAGCCCGAAGATCCAGCCGTATCCGGGTAGCAACTTCGGGTTCCGTGGGTCGCCACGATCCCAGAGCTCAAGGTGGGATTCCAGATGGTCGTCGTTCGCCCGGGGGCTGCGGTAGTACCTGCGGACGGCAACTCCGAGCGGCCGATCGTCGCGCTTGTTGATGCCCATCCCGAGCGCGACCCGCGCCGACACACCGTCGGCGGCGATCACCAGCGGCGCACCGAAGCGGCGGACCGCACCACCGTCGTCGGTGGTCTTCGCCGCCACTCCGACGATCCGATCCGAACTCTCGTCGATCACCGGTCCGGTGACGGTGGTCGCGGTCCGCAGGCGGGCACCGGCCTTGACCGCCAGGGTCGCCAGCATGTCGTCGAAGTCGCGCCGCGGACGGACGACCCCGAAATCCGGGAAGTCGGCCAGCGTGGGCCACGGCAGTTCGATGGTCACGTCGCCGCCGACGACCCTGAGTCCGCGATTGCGGATCCAGCCGTCGCCGCTGGTGTCGATGCCCAGGGCGTGCAGCTGCCTGACGCCACGTGGCGTGAGCCCGTCGCCGCACACCTTCTCCCTCGGGAAGGTCGACTTCTCGAGCAACAGCACGTCGATCCCGGCCCTGGCCAGCAGGGTGGCAGCCGTCGAACCGGCGGGGCCGGCGCCAACGACGATGACGTCGGCGCTGTCCTGTGCTGGTATCGGCTGGCCGGCCAAGGCTCACCTTCCTGTGCTGCTCACACGGTCGCGGGACGTGCGCTCCGAGCTTGTGAACTGATTCACGAAGTCCTCGCAGGGCCAGTGTAAGGCCGCTCACAGCCTGAAGTGTGCGCAGGGTGGGCTCACCCTTGACGGTCTGCCAGCGGGGAGCCCCGGCCGGTCGGCTCAACCGGACCGGATGGCGTGGTGCAGCGCCACCACCCCGAACGTCATGCTGCGCCAGGTGACGTCGGTCCAGCCGGCGGCGGCGATGGTCGACGCCAGCTTCTTCCGGTCCGGCCAGGCACCGATCGACTCGCGGAGGTAGGAGTAGGCCTCCGGATTCGACGAGAACTTCGCGGCGATGGCCGGCAGGACCTTGCGCAGGTGGAAGTGGTATCCCCAGCGGAACGGCCGGTAGGGCTGGGAGAACTCGCAGACCAGCAACTGCCCGCCGGGCCTGGTCACCCTCGCGAACTCGCGGAGCGCCCCGGCGGTGTCCACCACGTTGCGCAGCCCGAAGGAGATCGTCACCGCGTCGAACGCGCTGTCGGCGAACGGCAGCGCGAGTGCGTCGGCGGCCACCATGGGCTGGGAAACCTTTTTGGCCCCGGCCCGCAGCATGCCGAGCGAGAAATCGGCGGCGACGCACCAGGCGCCGGTGGCGGCCAGTTCCTTGGTGGAGACGGCGGTGCCGGCGGCAATGTCCGCCACCTTCATCCCCGGTTCCAGTGCCAGCGCGTTCACCATGCGCCAGCGCCAGCGACGATCCCGTCCGAAGGACAGCAGCGAGTTGGTCCGGTCGTAGTTCTGGGCCACCCCGTCGAACATCGCCGCCACCTGCTGCGGCTGCTTCTGAAGGTCTGCGCGTCCCATGTGCCGGGAGAATACCGACGGTCCTGCGACCGACGGTCACGGCGGTCCGGTCGGGTCAGCCGACCGTGTGCGGATCCCGGCCGAGGCGCCGGCTGGGGCGGTTGAGCGCGATCAGCGTCGGCGTCGCTATCAGCCAGGTGCCCAAGCCCGCGAACACCACCATCAGCAGACCGTTCCTGGCCGAGCGGCCGGCCACCCGCACCACCTCCGGCTGGGAGGCCGCGTACTCCACCACGAACTGCTGGCCGACCCTGAGCAGCCCGGGGTACAGCACACCGCCGATGGGACGGATGGTCAGACCCTGTCGATCGACGAACTCGATGCCGGTGCGCAGCGCGGAGACGTTCAGGACCGTTCCGGTCGCCCGGACGGGCTCGGCCTGGATCCTGGAATCGTTCATGAACATCGCCAGGGTGAGCGCCACCAACATGACGGTGATCAGGCCGGCGACCACCGCCACCCCGCGCCGGGACCAGCGCCGGATGCGCGGTGCGCGGGCAGGGCTCACCGCGCGAGTGTAGGGGCCTTCCACCTTCAGATGGAGAGCCTCGGTACCAGGGGTGGCCGCCGATCCCGCAGCGGGGAACTAACCTCGGCAGGCGTGACGGCCTTTCGCCCGATGTCCCCCGCCAACGCCGGCTCGCCATCGGTCAGCGCCGTGACCCGGCTGATCGATCCGATCGCAGGTCCGCTGCTGACGGCCGTCCCCGATCCGACCAGGGCACTGGCATTCGTCAACGGGGCCGATGGGCTGGTCGGCTGGGGTGAATACGCCCGGCTGTCGGTACGCGGCAGCGATGCGGCCACCAGGATCGGCGAATGGTTCGATCGGCTGCTCGCCGGATTCCGGATCGACGACGGGCTCGGCCACGGCGGACCGGTGGTGTTCATCTCACTCGGGTTCGACCCCCGCGACGAATCCGTCGCCGTGGTACCGAAGGTGCTGCTGGGGCGCCGCGGCGGCCAGTCGTTCAGCACGGTGATCGGTCACATGGACCATCGCCCCTTCACCCCGGTGCGCGCTCCGGGCGCCGTCCGCTACTCCGACGCGACGATGTCGGTGGCCGGATACACCACGGCCGTGGCAGCCGCCACCCGGCGGATCAGGGCTGGTGAGTTGGAGAAGGTGGTGCTCTCGCACGACCTGACCGCCACTACCGAGTTCCAGGTCGACGAACGGTACTTGCTGAACGCGCTGGCCACCCGCTACCCGTCCTGCTGGACCTACGCCGTGGACGGGCTGATCGGCGCCAGCCCGGAGATGTTGATGCACCGAAAGGGATCGCGGATCCACTCCCGGGTGCTCGCCGGGACCGGCTGGGCCGAGCACGAGACGGATCAGGTCTCCGCGGATCTCATGTCCAGCAGCAAGAACCAGCAAGAGCACCGGTACGCGGCAGAATCTGTCGCGGCCGTGCTGCGGCCGGTGTGTACGTCGTTGACGGTACCGCAGGGACCCAGCCCTCTGGTGCTGGCGAACCTGACCCACCTGGCCACCGACATCACCGGGGTGCTGGCCGAGCCGTCGCCGACGGCCCTTCATCTGGTGGATCTTCTGCATCCGACCCCAGCCGTCGGCGGAACGCCCACCGACGTTGCGCTGCAAGTGATCCGGGAGCTGGAGCCGATACCCAGGGGAGGATACGCAGCACCGATCGGTTGGATGGACGCCAGGGGTGACGGCGAGTTCGCGCTGGCCCTGCGCGGGGCCGAGGTGCGCGGAAACGTCGTGCGGTTGCGGGCCGGTGGCGGCATCGTCGCCGACTCCGATCCAGAGAAGGAAGCTCGCGAGGCGCAAGTCAAGATGATCCCAATGCGGGATGCGCTGGAGTCCCCGGCCTGGTGACACTGCCGACCCGGCTCCAACGACCCAGTCAGCTACACCCGGCGGCGGAGGTCGCCGGTCCTCCGCCCGCCTGAGCCGTACCTCGCAAGGCAATCGCCGCACGGCAGCCACGGCGCACGACGCGCCTTGCTCAGGCGACCGCTCCGCCACCCATGTCGGAGGATCGCGAACGGCGGCGCGGCAGTCAGTTGCTAGCCGTCGATCGCCGCCCGGACATCCTCCGCTGCCCGGGCCAGCCATGCCCGCAGCTCGGTGCGGGTGCACGGCACCTCGATCACCCGGATACCCTCCGGCCGGCCAATTTCCTCCCGAAGCTGATCGGGCTCGGTGACCAGGAGGTGCTCGATGCCCAGTGCCTGCGCCGCGGGGCCGAGCGCAACGCCGTGCGGAGTGCCGAAGACGCGCTCGAAAGCGCTGGCGTGCCGGGCTTCTCCGGGTTCCAGGGTGCCGAAGATGGCGCCGCCGTCGTTGTTGCCCACCACGATGCTGAGGTCCGGGCGGGGCTCGTGCGGCCCGATCAGCAGACCGGTCAGGTCGTGCAGGAAGGTGAGGTCGCCCATCAGCGCAACCGATGGGCGACCCACCGCGAGCGCCACGCCGATGGCCGTGGAGTTCGTGCCGTCTATGCCGGCCACACCACGGTTCGCGATCACCCTGACCCCGTCTCTGGCGGCGGAGAACCGGCCGACATCCCTTGGCAGTTGAGAGGATCCGAGGATCAACGCGGTTCCGTCCGGCAGGCATCCGACTACATCGCGGGCCAGCCGCGGGGTGAGGGCGAGGTCGGTGTCGGCCAGCCGGTCGGCGATCACCGCGCCTGCCGCCCGGTTCGCCTCGGCCCAGCAGGCGCCGAACGCCGGTTCTGCGGAGCGATCGATCGGCGCCAGCCAGCCGGATACGGTGTGCGCCCGCCCGGTGGGGTCGCCGATCGGCCCGGTCGGTCCGACCACATCGACCCGCTCGGCCGTGCCCAACAACTGGGTAACCGCACGGAACAACGTCGGCCGGCCGAGCACGATCACCCGTTCCGGCGGCGCCGCATGCCCGAAACCTGCTTCCAGCAAGAGAATCCCAGCCTGAAGGACGGCGCGGCCGGCAGCGCCGCCGGCTTCGGACACTACCGGATGGCCGGCCGCGGCCACCCGGCCGGCGGCCGGATGGGTCAGGTCGGCGATGAACAACACCCGCTCGCCCGGCGCCGGCGCCGGGACGGGAGCGAGCAGCTGGGAGAACCGGGGCGCCTCGATCGGCGAAGCTCTTTCTGCTCCAGTTTCGTTGTCCGTCAACGGCTCCGGTTGATCATCGTCCCCCGGGAGCAAGGGCTCGGCCATCGGCAGGTTCAGCTGGACCGGGCCGGGCACCTCGCCGGTGGCGGCCGCCAGGGCGGCGGCGCCGGCGGAGCGCCACCGCGGCCGCTGATCCGGACCATCGTCGGGAGTGTCGACTTCGCGGAAGTAGCGCAGCGCCGGCCAGAAGACCCCTCGCTGGTCGATCACCTGATTGGCGCCGATCTCCCGCAGCGCCGGCGGACGGTCGGCGGACAGCACGATCAGCGGAACCGCGCCGTGGTGTGCCTCCAGCACGGCGGGGTGCAGGTTCGCCACCGCGGTTCCGGAGGTGGTGACGACCAGGGCGGGCCGGCCGGAACCCCGGGCCAGACCGAGTGCCAGGAAACCGGCGGTGCGCTCGTCGATCCGCACGTGCAGCCGGATCCTGCCGACGGCGTCGGCGTCATGGAGCGCCAGCGACAGTGCCGCGTTGCGCGAGCCCGGTGAGAGCACCGCGTCGGTGACGCCGCCCGCGATGAACTCGTCGATCAGGACTCTGCCGAGTGCCACCGACGGAGGGCTGTTCACCGGCCCAGTCTGCCGAGGGCCGTCAACAGGCCGGCGACCCGGTGCAGCCGGGCCAGCCAGTACTCGGTGGTGGCCCGGTCGGCGACCACTGCTGCCAGCCGGTCCGGATCCGGGGCGTGGCGCGGCACCGGTAATCGCCCTGTCGTCGGCAGCGGACGCCCGGTGACGACGTCCTCGGCCAACAGCGATGCGGTGCCGAGCCCGCAGGCGAACGGCAGCTCGGGTAGCGCACCGGCTGCCGCCAAACCGGCGGCCAGCCCGACGGCGGTGTCGACGGCGGACGACACCACGATCTGCATCCCGGACTCGCTGCGGACCTCGCCGGCGATCCGCAGTGCGGCGCTCACCCCACCCAGCGGCGCCACCTTGATCACCGCGATGTCGGCAGCGTGCGCCCTGGCGACCGCCAACGGGTCGGTGGCCAGCCGAATCGACTCGTCCGCGGCCACCGGGGTCGCAATGGCGCCCCGCACCCGGCTCAGTTCGGCCACGCTAGGGCAGGGCTGCTCGACGTACTCCAGACCGCCGGCGGCCGCCACCAGTTGCGGTACCAAGGCGATTGCCTGGTCGGCAGTCCAGGCGGCGTTCGCATCGATCCTGATCCGGCCGTCCGAACCGAGGGCTTCCCGCACGGCTGCCAACCGGTCGACGTCCGCCGACTGGGACGCGCCGTGGTCGGCGACCTTCACCTTGGCGGTCCGGCAGCCTGAGCTGCGGACCAACCGGAAAGCCTCCTCCGGCTGGACCACCGGCACCGTGGTGTTGACCTCGACGAATTCCCGGACCGGAACCGGCCAGGGGTTGCTCGCCGAATCGATGGCCGCGCGCAGCCACGGGACACATGCGGGGTCGTCGTAGTCGTGGAAGGGGGCGAACTCCGCCCAGCCGGCCGGCCCCCGCAGCAGCACACCGTCGCGGACCGCGATCCCGCGGAACCGGTTGACCATCGGCAGGGTGAAAACCTTTGCAGTGGAAAGAATCTCGGACAGTTCGATGATGTAGGTCACCGAGCCGGCTCGGACAGCAGGTCCCAGCGGTTACCGGCAATGTCGACGAAGACCGCGACGGTGCCATATTCCTCGGTTCGTGGTTCGGTGACGAACTCAACGCCGGCATCCTTCATCCGACGGTAACGCCCGTCGAAGTCCTCGACCCGGAGGAACAGGCCCACCCGCCCGGCGAACTGATGGCCGACCGCCGCCACCTGCCCCGCTCCCTCGGCCCTGGCCAGCAGTATTCCAGTCACCGATCCGGGCGGCCGCACCACTACCCATCGCTTTTCACGCCCGTCATTGGTCAGCGACGGGGAATCCTCGGCCAGCTGGAAACCCAGCACGTCGACGAAGAAGGCGATGGCCGGGTCGTAGTCGTCGACAACGATGGCGACGAGGTCCAGGTGCACCCGGTCAGCCTAGTGAGCCCGGCGGCCGGATCAGCAGCCGCTCCATCAGCGCTTCCTGGTCGCCTGCCGGCCGGCTGCTCCGTCGAAACAAGAGGGCGCCATCACCTCACACTGGGTTGGGTTGACGGCGGCGCAGGCCGGAGGCCCTGGTGACCGGGCGGTTCACCGCCGCCCGCACCGCGTCCTCTGTGCCGATCAGCCGCACATGATCGCTGGCCCTGGTGGCCGCGGTGTAGAGCAGCTCCCTGGTGAGCAACGGGGACTGGGCCGGCGGCAGGATCACCGTGACGGACCGGAACTGGCTGCCCTGGCTCTTGTGGATCGTCATCGCGTGCACGCTCTGCACCCCGGACAGCCGGCCGGGGCGCACCAGGATCGGATCGTGCGGGTCGCCGAACGCCGCGACGATGCCGCGCTCCGGATGCCGCACCACCACCCCGGTGTCCCCGTTGAACAGCCCCAGCTCGTAGTCGTTCTCGCCGACCAACAGCGGCCGCCCGGGCTGCCACCAACCGGCGTCACCGGAGTCGTTGCCGGGCAAGGGATTCCTGGCCAGATCCTCGGCCGTCCAGCGCTGCACGAACATGCCCCACAAGGCGGCACCGAAGGGGCCACGCCGGTGCGCGCACAACAGCCGATGCCGGTCCATCGCCGCCAGTGCCGCAGGGACGTCACCGGACATTGCAGCCGCGGTCAGCGCTCTGGCCGCTGCCACCATCTCGGTGCGGAACGGCACCAACTCGGGATGGTCACGCTGCGCGTGCCACGGCAGGAAGGACACATCGTGGTGTCCGGCCGTCAGCACCGACAACGCGGCATCGGCATCGCCGGTGCGGACGGCATCGGCCAGGTCGGCGATGACTCCGTCGAACCGGAAGCGGTGTGACAGCCTAATGACGCCGGCCGCGATTTCCGACCGCGACCGGGTGTCGATCCCCGCGAGATCCCGCGGGCACAGGGCCTGCACCAGCCGCAGTCCGTCTGCCGGGTCGCCGCCGGTCGCTGTGATGGCGGGCACGCCCGGTCCCGGCCGATCTGCGGCGCTGGATCCGGTCGCCCGGGCGACGACATCGCCGAGCACGGCGCCGGCCTCCACCGACGCCAACTGGTCCGGGTCTCCGACGAGCACCAGTCGAGCGTCCGGTCGCACCGCCTCCATCAGCCTGGCCATCATGGTGAGCGAGACCATGGAAGTCTCGTCGACCACCACGATGTCGTAGGGAAGCCGATTGGTCCGGTCGTGCCGGAACCGTGACTTCGACCGGGGTTTCCAGCCCAGCAGCCGGTGCAGGGTTGACGCCGTCAGCTCGCCGAGCCGCTGCCGATCCCCCGCATCCAGGGTGGCCACTTCCTCCCGCACGGCCTGCTGCAGCCTGGCGGCGGCCTTCCCGGTGGGAGCGGCCAACGCGATCCGCCGACGGCGCCCGTCCTGGTCGACGAGGACCGCCAGCATTCGCGCCACCGCGGTCGTCTTTCCGGTGCCGGGTCCGCCGGCGATCACCGCCAGCCGGCGGACAGCGCAGGACGCGGAGGCGATGCGCTGCCGGGCCTCGTCGTCGGCCGGGAACATTCGGGTGATCGCCGCGCGCAGGCGATCCAGGTCGCAGTCGGCCGGCAGCCAGTCGTCACCGCCACGGGCATCGAGTTCGTCGGCCACCAGCCGCTCCTGGCGCCAGTATCGATCGAGGTAGAGAAGCCCGTCCGACCACCGCAGCGGTCGGGCCGGTCCGCCGGCCCGTTCGGCCTCGCCGGTCGGAGCCGGTTGCATCACCGTGACCAGCGGGCTTTCCCTGCACGACTGCGCCCATCGGCCCGGCTCGGGCCAGGTGAGGGCGCCCACCGCGGCCAACTGCCTGGCCAGTTCCGGGTCTGCGACGGCCGCCGGGAGGATCGCTTCGGCCACATCCCCGACGACCGCGTCCTGCACGGTCGCCAGATCCAGGCACACGGAACCGTTGCGGACGGCGCGCACGGCCAGCGCCACGGCCAGCAACACGTCCGGGTTGCTTTCTCCGCCGAGCACCCCGAGCTGCCGCGCGACGTGCACATCGGCGGCCGACAAGACCTCTGCGCGGTTGAACTCTGCGAGCACCCCGGACATCGCGATGGCCAGGGTTCGGCTGTAGGGATCGAGCGGTGGTGCCCCCGCCCGCGCCAGGTCCGATGTGGTCACCAGGGTTCCCCCTCGGGCACCGGGACGGTCGATCCGGGTGCGCCGGCCAGCACCTCGGATGCCTCGATCACCAGTTGCGCCGGTGGCTTCCAGCCGAAGACACCGCACGGTGTGCCGTCGACGGTGGGGGTATCCGGTCCCGACATCCCCCGGACGAACAGGTAGAGGGCGCCGCCGAGGTGTACGGCCGGGCGATAGCCGGGTTGCCGCCACCGCAGGTAGCGGTGCAGTGCCACCGTGTACAACAACGCCTGCAGCGGGTAGTGCGCCTCCATCATGGCTGTGGCCATCGCTTCCGGTCGGTAGTCCCAGGCGGACAACGGTTGTCCGGCGGCCCCGAGCCGGTTCGTCTTGTAGTCGATGATCAGGTAGCGAGGTGTTCCGTCGGCGCCGCGCACCCTCAGCACCACGTCCAGGCTGCCGTTGAGGTAGCCGCGCAGCGGCTCGCCGGCCAGCAGTTCCTCGCGCAGCAGGTCCGGGTAGGGGGACAGCGGGTCGCCCGCTGGCAGCTGCCGGGCCAGCACATCGGCCAGATCACCGAGCCGGGACTCGGCGTGCGGATCGTCCCCGCCGGCCAGCGGCAACTCGAAGCTCATTTCGGCCAACCGATCCGGCACCGGAACACCGGCCAGGGGAATATTTCCGGCCATCGGTCCCAGGGGCGTGGCCAGCACCGGGCCAAGGGCGGCGGCCAGCGCACCGGGGTCCAATGCACCATCGGCAGGTTCGGTACGCGGCGCGGCGCCGGCACCGAGCACCCGCCGGCAGTGCGCCAGCAGCTCGGCGGGCAGATCGGCCGCGTCGGTGTCCAGATACTCCAGCACCTCGTGGACGACGGTGCCGAAGGTGGTGCCGCCCGGGAACTGTTCCATCGGCGAGGGCACCGCACGCAGCGCGGCTTCGCTGGGGCTCTGGGAGCCGCCGCCGGCCGCATCATCTGCCGGATCCGCCACCGAAAGTCCTTGGAATACAACGGGTTCGTCGATGGTGCCCGGATCCTCGGGTTCGGTTCCGGAAGCCGGGTCGGCGGCATTCCCCTGGTGCCCGCCGACGTCGGCGGTGGCGCCGCCGCTCCCGCTGCCGGCAAGTTCGAGTCCTTCGTAATGTGCTGCGTGCGCGGCGGCCGTCAGTGCGGAGTACGAGGTACGACGCCAATCTGCGTCCAGGGTCCGGCGGAAGATCCGAGCGGCCAACTCCGGAGGCTGTCCTGTGGTCCCACGGAACGCCGGGTGCCGCCCGGGGTCCGCCTGCTCGATGGCGATCGAGCCACCGGATCGGGCGGCGATGCCGACCAGTCGTTCGGTGACCTGCTGGTCTTCGCCGATCGGCACCCGCGTCGGCAGCTCACCGTCCGGGCCGGCCGCACCGAACAGCACCCGGCTCAGCGGCGAGCAGGGCGTGTTCGCGGTCGGAGCCCACCAGGTGACCAGCAAAGACCGGGCCCTGGTGAACGCCACGTACATCAACCGAAGATCCTCGCCGAAAGCTTCCGTCCAGTGCGCGAGTTGCCGCTCACCGTAACCGGGCCCACCTGGGCCGCCGACGTCCAGGACCTGATGCCCGCCGTCATCGTGCAGGCGCAACGGATCCGGGTCGTCACGGACGTGCCGGTTCCAGGCGAACGGAACGAAGACCGCGCCGAACTCCAGCCCCTTACTGCGGTGCACCGTGATCACCTGGACGGCGGCGTCCTCCGAGGAGAGCCGGCGGCTCAGCTCGTCGGCAGCTTCCTTGCCGGACTCGTCGATCCGCCTGCGCAGCCACTCCAGCAGTGCCGACGGGCCCAGATGCGATGATCGGGCGACCGCGTGCAGTGCGTGCGCCACGTGCCTGATGTCGGTGAGCAGCCGATCCCCGTCCGAAAGGGCCAGCACCCTGGCGGCGATGCCTCCGGTCACCGTCACCGACTCCAGCAGGGCCGCCACCCCGCCGGCGGCGAATCGGTCGGCCCAGTCGCGGAGCCGGTCCACCAGCGCGTCGATCTCGGCAGCTTCGGCTGCTGCCAGGCGATCGGCCGTCCAGCCGAGGAACGGTGTCAGCGCGGCAGCCCGCACCTTCGCGGAACGGTTCGGTGACTCCAGTGCATCCAACAGGGTCAGCCAGTGGTTCGCCGCCTCGGAATCGAAGACGCTGGCGTTGCCGGTGAGCACCACTGGAACATCCAACTGCCGCAACGCATCGCGGATCAGCACACCCTGATCGTTCTGGTGTACCAGTACCGCGATGTCCGAAGGTCCGATCGGCACCTCGCTACCCAGATGCTCCAGGATCGCACCCGACTGCAGCAGTTCCACCACCTCGGCAGCCAGGTCTTTGGCGATCGCCGCCCGGGCCGAATCGACCCTGCACAGCCCGCCTGCATTCTGCGCCGCCTGCTGGCGGATCAGCTGGCGGATGCGCAACGGTGCCGGACGGTCGGGCAGCTTGAACCGCGAACCACTGTGCCGGGCGTCGATTGGCCTTATCGGAATGCGCTTGTCCCCCAACGACAATCCTCCCCACAGGTGATCGAGCGCACGTACCAACGAGGCGTCGCTGCGCCAGTTGGTACCCAGCGTCGCCTGCCGATCGGCGGAGCCCGCTGCCGCCAGGTAGGTGAACACATCGGCTCCCCGGAAGGCATAGATGGCCTGCTTCGGGTCGCCGATCAGCACCAGGGTGCTGTGCGTGTGGAAGGCAAGCCGCAGAATCTCCCACTGCACCGGATCGGTGTCCTGGAACTCGTCGACCAACACCACCCGGTAGGCAGATCGCAGCACCTGTCTGGCGGCGCGGCCGCGCACCGGGTGGGCCAATGCCTCGGCGAGCCGTATCTGCAGATCGTCGAAGTCGAGTAGTCCGGCCCGTCTCTTGCGCAGATCGAAACCCGCCCGGACGCTCGTGGCGAACTCGACGCGCTCCCGGGCCGGGGTGCCGGGCGCCGCGTTCGCCGGTTCCAGTCGGGCGTACGGAATTCCGACTGCCTCGGCCGCCAGGCGATGGGCGGTGGCCGCGTCGAAGGGCCTGCGCTCGACGCTCGAGTAACGGCGCAGGTACTCGTCGTCGGTCACCTGCCGCAGGAGATCCGACGAGTTCTCCAGCAACGCGGCGTCGGACTCCGAATCCGCTGCCACACCGAGTCCGGCGAGCATCTGCTGGCAGAAGGAATGTGTGGTGGCGATGGTGGCTTCGTCGAACGAGGCCAACGCGGCGGCCAGCCGATCGCGGCGGGCGCCGACCCGATGATCGTCGCCGGTGGCCAGTAGCCGCACCGCCTCGTCGTCGGAGGCTACGGCCGACGACGGATCGGCCAGCGCCCGCTCGACGTCCACCAGCCGCAGACGCACCCGGTCTCGCAGTTCTTGGGTGGCCATCCGACCGAACGTCACCAGCATCATGTCCTCCAGGCGGGTGACACCCTCGGCGAGGTACCTGGTGGCCAGCGAGGCGATCGTGTGTGTCTTGCCTGTTCCGGCGCTGGCCTCCAGCACCATGGTGACGCCGTCCGGTAGTGGATCGGTGATCGAGAAGTTGGGCAACTGCGGGAGCTGCGCCGCGGCGGGTGTCATCGATCGCCCAACTGTTCCGCGTCCAGCAGCGGACCGTAGGTCTGCACTGCCAGCTCGCCGAAACGCATTGTCTCCCCGGATGTTCCGGTCGCCGGACCGAGTCCGGTCGAGATGGCCTGCAGATCGGCGCCCGCCCAGATCCGGCGATGCTCCGGATCGTCGGCCTCCCCACCGAAGGCCCGGCCGGTCCATTCCACGTCGGCGGCCGCGAAGGCCTCTGCGGTGTCCCTGCGGCTCCGCAGCCTGGCCAGCGCGTACCCGAGCGCTGTCTTGGGAGTGAGCGGCAAGGGCGTGCACAGGCCGAGGTCGCGGATCCCCACCAGCGTCCCCAGCAACTCGGCGGCCCGGCCGGCTGCCGGTGCCTGAACACGCGATACCGCGACCGGCTGATACTTGCCGCCCCTTCCGATGATGATGCCCCGCGGCGCGAACCCGGGTCTCCCGGCAGCGAGTGCGAGCAGCGTGACCCAGGCCCGGATCCGGTGCTTGGCAGCGAGTTTCGAATAGGTGACCCTGGTCAGTACACCGTGGCGTATCGGGCCGATCGTGCCCACAACACTGCGGCCGTCCGGCAACCAGGCGATCACGTCGTGCTGGTCGGCCGAACCGCCGAGGTGCGCCTGCGCGGCGGCGACCAATGGCTCCACCTTGCCGTTGAGATCCTTGAGCAGCTCGGAGGCCTGGGTACCGGGCGGAAGGTGTCCGCGCCGGAACTCGGCCTGCCGCACTGCATCCGGATCGGCGCCGACCAGCCGGGCCTGCAGCATGCGTTCGCCAATGTTCCACTTGGTGAGCTCGTCGACCGAGGTCGCCAGCTCGTCGGGGATCTCATCCTCGGCGAAACCGGCGGACAGTCCCAGCCGCTCGCGCAGGAATGCTCGTGCCGGGTGCTCGAAGAACCGCACCAGCGCGTCCAGATCAACGGTGTCCGACGGCGGCGGGGGGGGCAGCGGACCGCTGAGGAACGCCGCCCCGGCCGGCCGCGTGGTGATCCCGGCACGGGCACCGGCGAGCGCCGCGGTGTCGAAGCTGAACGGCCGATGCCGCAGGGCATCCGGTTCGAAATTGCGGATGTCGAACGGCTGCAACGGGTGACGGATCAGCAGCTGGCTGCGGGCCGATCCCCCGTCGGCCGACCGAACCGTAGCGTCCAGCACGTCCAGGATCTCGCCGAGGGCGGCGGCCGGTGGACGAGCGGCCCCGGTGCGCTCGTCGGCGCCGGAGTACAGGAACACCAGGCTCTCGGTGGCGGCGTTCATCGCATCCAGCAGTAGCTGTCGGTCCTCACTGGTGCGATCCCGTTCTCCCACAACCGGACCGACGGCGAGAATGTCGTCGCCATCCACCCGTCCGGTGCGCGGGAACTCGCCGTCGTCCAGCCCGAGCAGGCAGACCACCCGGTGCGGGACCGACCGCATCGGCACCATCGAGCAGATGGTGAGCTCACCGGTCCGGAAATTCGCCCTGGTCGGCCGCCCGCGCAGCGCGTCGGACAGCAATCCGACGATGTCCGGCAGCCGGAGCGGCACCTGCGATGCCAGCCCCCCGGCCCGGTCGACGGTGTCGGCAATCGTCCTACGCGCCTGGTCGAGCTGCCAGGAATCCGCGTCGGTGACCTCGGTGAACGATTCCACACCGGAGACGAGTGCGGCCGCCCACTCGGTGAGCACCTGTGGCCCGGCAAGGCTGCGCAGCATCACGGCCAGTCGATCGATCACCTCGGCGAGTCGACCAACCAGGTCGATGTCGGAGGAATCCACATCGTCCAACGGCAGCGCCAGCCCCAGGTAGTTCGGCTCGTCCTCGCTCATCGCGACACCCAGCAGGATCCGGTCGAGGCCCGCGCGCCAGGTGTTCTGCCGCAGGTCGCCGAGCCCGTACGGTTCGCGGCCCCGGCTGTTCAGGGCCCATCTGATGCCGGAACCGATCACCCATTCCCGCAACCGCTGCAGGTCGTCGTCGTCGAAGCCGAAGCGGTGCCGCACCGGGGGCAGCCCGACGAAATCGAGCACCTCGGATGCGGTCAGCCGCGCTCCGGTCAGTTCCAGCAACCTGGCGAGCACATCCAGCACCGGATTGGTGCGGCGGAGCGCCCGGTCCGCCAGCCGGACCCGGATGCCGTTGGCCGGATGCGACCGGGTGACCCCTTCGGCGGGACCGACGCGGGAGTCGCCGCCGAAGGCGGCCAACATCAGTGGCGCGTACACCTCGATGTCCGGGCACATCACCAGGATGTCCCGCGGCTGCAGCGTGGCGTCGTCCTCGAGCAGCCCGGCCAGCACATCCCGCAACACCTCGACCTGCCGAGCCCTGCCGTGGCAGGCGTGCACCTGGATGCTCCGGTCGCCGGCGCCCAGTAGCGACCCGCCATCGGTGGCGCGCAGCGCCGGGGGGTTGTCTTCGGCCAGGTCCCGCTGCAGCCGGCCGAGGACACCGGCCGCCGGCTCCAGTGCTGGATGCAGGTGGTCCACGATGGCGGCGGTAAGGGATGTCAGCCGCAGTTGGAGTTCGCGGCTGTCCCGGCCCAGCGAGCGCAGCAGCGGATGCCTCGGGCGGCCGATGGTCGGGTCGTCACGGCGCCGGACAGGGTGCGATCGGTCGGTGGGGAGCCGGTGCGCCAGCTCCGCCCACAGCGCCGGTGACGGTTGTGGGATCCAGATGTGCACATCCCTGCCGTCGGCAAGGGCGTCGAAGACGGCGAGTTCCTGGGCGGACAGCCTGGTCGGTCCGAATACGGACATGCGTGGTGGCGACTCGATGATCTGCGGCCGCTCCCGGATCGTGGCGCAGACCTGGGGCAGTCGTTCCGCCGGGCTCGGGACGCCGACAGTGGCACGCAGCCGGCGAAACAGCTCGGCCTGCCAGACCCGGTGCGGGGCAAGGGATTCGTCCAACCCATCGGTGTCCTCGCTGGCGACCCAGGCCCGGATGACCGGTGGCCGCATGGTCCCGTAGGAGCTGAACAGGCCGGCCAGCCTGCGAGCGACGGTCAACCTGCGGGCCCGGCGCAGTTCGGTGCGCTCGGCGACAGGTGCACTCTGGCCGGCTGCAGCAGCCGGCGGGTCGCCGTCGACCGCGCCGAGATGATCGGCCAGGGCGGCGCACCACGGCTCGTGGACGCAGGCGTCGATGGTGGCCAGCAACGGCCAGATGAGCCTGTCGACCGCCCACGGATCGGCATCCGGCTCGATACCACTGGCTGCACTGACCGCCCGTTCCACCAGCGAGGCGGGCGAGCGGAAGTCGACATTCGCGCACACCCCGGCATCCGGCCAACATGCTGACCCGCTCCGCGCGCCAAGCCGATGTGAGAGCCGTTGCGTCAGCCAGCGTTCGATGCCGCGGGCCGGGACCGCGATGATTTCGGTGGCCATCGGATCGTCCAGCGGCTCACTCAGCACGTCCGCCAGCCCAGCCACCAGCGCATCACTGCGCTGGGCACGGTGCAGATGTAGCGCCATCTACTCCCCCGAGTCCCTGTCGGACCGCTCGTCGATCGGAGCCGAGCGTACGACCAGGCTCCGACGGCTGGCCGGGCGTCAGCTCAGCGAACGAAGATGGCGTCACCGACCGGACGTTCACCGGTCGCATCGGACGGGTGGGAGACCAGCTCGCCGCGCACGGCCATGGCCGTCGACCCTCCGCCGTCCAGGTTGATCGCATCCACCATGCCCAGCGCCTTCGCGACGGCCGCTGTCTCCGGGACGGACAGGCCGAGCTCCCCGAGTTGGCGACCATCCACCGTCACCAGCAGCGTCCGGCCACGCGCGTCAACGCCGGCGAAGGTGCGTGGATTGCGTTGCAGCGCCCAGCCGTAGGCGAACGACGGGTCGTCGGGGTGCACCATGCCGTCCTGTCGCTGGGTGATGTGCACCTGTCCGTGCCGCATCAGCTGCGGGCCGCCGTTGACCACAGTGACACCCTTCCGGGCGAGTTCGGCTCGCCCATCGGTCAGCACTGTGCGCAGTCGCACGTGCTGCCCCTCATGCAGCGCCGTCAGGACGTGGGTGCGGTCGCCGGTGGCCTGCACGGACCGTTGGCCCGCCCGGAGTACCTGGCCTCGCTGGCCATGGACGCCGAGCACCTTGCCGTGCTGATCGATGACCGCCTCGGCGCCGGCTCCGGACGGCGTACTGGCACCGAACGCGGTGGTGAAGGCGACCAACTCGTCGGGGTCGGTGCAGGTGGTGTCGTGCAGCGGGCGATCGGTCGGGGTGTCGCCGATGCCTCCGCAGTTCCGGATCAGCCCGGGCACCCGGTTGAGTCCGTCGAGGGTGACGGTCCGGTGGACGGCGGACAGCGTCCCGCGCCAGGAGGGCCGGATCACCGCGGTGTGCCTGGCGCGGCTGTCGAGCAACAGCGCGGGTCGGCCGGCGACCGTCTCCGATTCCAGCGTGCCGTGGTAGACGCCGACGCCGGCCGGGTCGCCGGGGGCCCCGGCAGCCGGGTCCAGCACGAAGAAGCCGGCGTTGATCGCAGCTGTTGCCCCGACGTACCCGCTCAACGCGCTGGTCGTCTCGCGGTTCTCGATGTTGGGACCGAAGGTGGCGCCCAACTCCCCGTGAAACCGCCGCGGGTCGATGGTCAGCACGTTGACCGTCCAGCGGCCCCGGACGTCGCTGCCGCCGTCCCACCCTGTGTACCAGTCGCGCCCGGTGAATCCGGCCGCCTTCAGCCGGGCGACGGCCGCCTTGGCGTCGACCTGGCCGCCGAACGTCGCGGTGAGGCGCACCCGGTAGCCGATCACTGAGGCGGCGACATCGGCGGTCCGCGGTTGCCATACCGGCTGCGCCTGCGCCGGGAACCCGGCAGCGGCCAGCCGGTCGACCAGGGCGCGGGCGCTGGCTTTGTCCTGCACCGACTTGCCGGGCGCATCCGGATCGGGGTTGTCACCGGGCGGAATGCTGAGTTCGACGACCCACCGGGTTGCCGGGTCGACCTCACCGCGGACGATGCGGTGCAGGGTGACGCCGGGTGCCAGTTGCTGCCCGGTGACCGACTGCGGAAGGTCCGCCGCGCCGAGCGGGAGCGCCGGTATGGACTGTGGACCGGCCGGTTGATGGCCGGTGGCCGGGCCGGCGGCGCCGACCAGACCGGAGATGACCAAAGCCATCAGCGTGACGACGGACGTGGCAGTGCGGCGGTTTCTCACGGCACCGAGTCTTGACCTGGCGTCCGTCGATCGCAACAGGTGGCGGCTGCCCGTCGTTTCGCGGTGGTCGTTCCGCGGCGAAGTGGGGGATCTTCGTGTGACCAATCGTGCTGTGCAGTCACCCCGTTGACGGTGGTGCGCGGTGCCCGGTGAGCCGAGTGTCACTGGGGTACCGGTTGCTCTGGCCCTCCGCGCCCAGGTCCTCAGCCAGCTGGTCCGGATGCGAGGTGAGCGAGGCAACCACTAGATGGTTGATTCCTTGAAGGTCAGTGGTCGTAGGCGGTCAGTGAACGTTTGGTGGTGGTTCCGGTGGCCCAGTTACGCCAGATTCCGGCGGCCATCGCCAGTAGGCGTTGAGCGACTCTGGTGA
>JAABUR0100000852.1_pt1 | contig 60330 bp, 53 predicted proteins | sample 5560091 | NCBI WGS metagenome assembly JAABUR01 (sample SAMN10711879, study PRJNA513375) | rock metagenome | isolation source: Antarctica rocks | place: Antarctica: Victoria Land, University Valley sud
CGGCATCGACCGCTACGCACCCACCCGCTGACCCAGCCGACCTAGGTAATACACCACCCTGCCCGAAAACCCTGCCACACCAGGGCAAACTCCAAAACGATCAAGAAAGCCCGGAAACTCCCGCTAGAGGCGCAGGCAGCGTTCGACCGCCGCCGGGCGTACGCGTTCACCCCACTGACCAAGCGGGACAAGGACGGCTACCAGCGGTTGAAGGGTCCGGCGCTCGCCGGACTGGTCCGCTGCGTCAACCGCTCCCGCTCGATGCGATTCCCGCACGCTCGCCCCACCACGACCTGCTCGCCGGGCAACGAGTGCGCCTGCTCCAAGACCGTGACGATCGGACCGACCAGTCGGCTCGTGAACGCCAGCCGCAGCCATGGGGGACCACTGACTGGGCGGCGGCCTACCACCGCCGGTCGGCCATCGAATCGACCAACGCCGAAGCCAAGACCCACCGGCTCGACATCGGACGCGGGTTCACCAGAGTGTTCGGCACCGTCCGCAACACCATCTTGGTGGCGTTCGCGTTCGCCGGCATGAACGTACGAATCCTGCGCGACTGGCACGCCAAGCGACGCCTGGCTGACCCGTGGGCCACCTACCTGGGCGAGCCCGACCTCGTCGACGGACCCAAACCCCGAACCACCCGGCCGCGCCGCCGAACACGGACCCTGGCCGACCTGCTGGACCGCCCGCCACCGGGCCGCGATGTCAAGCCCGAACCCGAGGGCCCACGATGATCACCACTGACCGTTTCACCTGACACCCGAGCTGAACAGCCGTGCCCAAAATCGCCCACCAACGTCAGTTGGTGGGCGTTTCTCGTTGCAGCGACCTACCTGTCGACGCCTGACCCGGATCTAAGATCGCGACTCCGGCGCCAAGACGCAGATAACCCGCCCGGACAAAACCGGGCGGGGTTATCTGAACACCACTTAGGGAGTTACCTGAACATCCCTGAGTGGGCAAGGGGGGAGTTGAACCCCCACGTCCTTTCGGACACACGGACCTGAACCGTGCGCGTCTGCCATTTCGCCACTTGCCCGAGCGACCGATCCAGATTAACACGCAGCCTCATTTCGCCGGACCCGGCTCAGCCCTTGTGCGGTTGACGCTGAGCGGCCGGATACCAACCCTTTCCGGTGTGCCGACGCTGGCAAATTGTGGTCGAGGCTGGCGAAATATCGCCAGCGCCGGGTGTGGATCGCCAGCGGACGGCTGAAGCGGATGGCTGAAGCGGGTGGCTGAACCGGGGAAACCGAAGCGGGGGAACCGAAGCGGGGAACCGAAGTGGCGGGGCTCGGGGCGGGGTCTGGGGGTTCGGGAGCTGCGCGCCCCCAGGCGCCGAGCGCCAATAGCAGGGTGGCAGAACTACAGCTCGCCGGCCTGCCCGCCGCGACCCCGCTTGACCTCGCCCCTGCGTTTCTTGGCGGAGATCCGGCGTTCCTGCGAACCCCTGGTCGGTGTGGTGGGCCGGCGCTGGCGGGGTGGCGGCGCGGCAGCCGCGCGGAGGAGGGTCAGCAGCCGGAGCCGGGCAGCTTCCCGGTTCGCCAGCTGCGCGCGCTGCTCGCTGGCCGCGATCGTCAGCACGCCGGCCACCAGCCGGTGGGCGAGTCGCTCGACCATCCGGTTCCGCAGATCGGTTGGCACCGAAGGGGAATGGGCGACGTCGAAGGACAGCTCGACCCGGGAATCGGCGGTGTTGACGCCCTGCCCGCCCGGCCCCGAACTCCGGGAGAAGCGTTCGTGCAGCTCGGCGGCGGGGATCACCAGCCTGCTGTTCACGATCAGCTCGCCCGCCATGGCATGAGTGTGCCGCACGCCTCGGCGACGCCCTGGCTGATCGCAAGCGGTGCTCGGCTGCCGGCGTCAGCGGTACTCGTCAGATCGTGGACTACCTGAGCTACCAACGGCCCTGGGGCGTCGGGCCACTGCTGCAGCGCGCCAGCGTCAGGGCAACGGCGAACTCGGATCTCCGCGAGAGCCGCGGTGGCCGATCGGGTTCGGAGCCTGGTCGAGGCCTCAGGGCTCGGGCAGGCGGAGTTCGCCAGCCGGATCGGCACATCGCGATCGCGGTTCTCGACGTACTGCCCAGGCCGGGTCGTCCCGTCGGCTGCGCTGGTCGTTCGGATGCAACAACTCGTCGCCCGGATTCCGGACAGCGGCGCCCCGGGTGGGTCCGCGGGTCGTCGCAGCCGTCGCGTCGGGAAGCCGGCCAGGCATTCCTCCGCCGGCACATCCGCGGCCGGTCTGTCGACCTCGATCAGTCGGTCAGCCGCGACACGACAGACTGAGGCGGCGATCAGCCGGCGACACAAACTGTCCGTCGGGAAACATTGAACTGTGACGGGCGTCGGGCGGAGGTCGGGAGTGCGGCACGGCGGATGGGCGACGCGTCGCGCGGGCGCCCGGGCACGTCTGCTGGCCGCGCTGACGGCTCTCAGCTTCACCATTACCGTGCTGATCACCGGCATCCTGGGTCTGGTCGACGCCGGTTCGGTGGACGGCGTACGTCAGTACCTGGCCGGCGTGGACGACACGGCGGCGGTCAGCCAGTTCAGTACCAGCCTGGCGAACGACCCGGCAGCGCAAGAGGCTGCAGTGCGCGCGCTGACCGCCGTCGAATTCGGCGGCCTACCCGTCCGGCAGTATCGGCGGCTGAAATCGTTGCCGTACACGGTGAACGAGCCGGCATCCGGCGGCGGACTCGCAGACACCGTCATCCGGTTGGGCAGCTACGACGACTTCACCAGGCACGCCAGGATCACCTCCGGACGGTGGCCCGTCCCGGGCGGCGGCTCCACAGCGGGCAGTGCCACAGCGGTGGCCGTTCCACAGTCGATCGCCCGGCAGTGGCGGCTGACCGTCGGAGACCGGCTCCAGGCCAAGGGCACGGCCGGCGCCCTCCGAACCCTTGAGGTGGCCGCGGTGTTCGCGCCCGATCCGGGGCCGTTCTGGCGCGCCGATGTGGCACTGGTCAACGAACAGTCGGCGGCCGATCTCAGTCCGACGCTGGTGGTGTCCGAGGCTGCGCTCACCGCGGCCGGCGGGTCGCCGAGCGTCGGCTGGATCTTCCAGGTGGCCGCCGACCAGATCTCGCCGGAGCAGGTGGGTCCGCTGCGCCGGGCGTTCGCCGGTTTGCCGGACGTCGTCCGCCGCGACTTCACCGTCTCGGTCAACGGCGCGTTGTTCGCCGGTGATCTCGCCGGATCCCTGGCGGTGCTGCAGGGCAGCCTGGACGCCGCCGTGGTCGCCCAGCCGCTGCCGATCATGCTCATCGTCGCGTTCGGCTTGGTGATGGTCCTGCAGATCGGCCGGCTGATCACCGACGACCGGCGCAGCGAAACCGCACTGCTGAAGTCACGCGGGCTGTCGGCCGGCCGGTTGTCCCGCTGGGCGGCCGTCGAGGCGATCCTGTTCGCGGTGCCTGGCGCGCTACTCGGAGTGGCGGCGTCGGCGCTGCTCACCGCGGTGCCGGTGGCCGGCTGGTGGACGGCGCTGGCCGTGGTGCTGGTCGCCCTGGTCGCCTGCACGGTCCCGGCCTGGCGGGACGGCGTGGCCACCCTGATACGCAGCCGGATCGACGACTCGGGGCGGGGCGCAGGAGCCGTGGCCGGGGGCGCACTGGTGCTGTTGGCGGCCGCGGCGGCATTCGCGGTCTGGCGGTTCCGGCGAAGCGGGGCGGACGCGGTGCGAGATGTCGGCGGCCGCCGGGTGCTGGATCCGGCCGTGCTGCTGGCCCCGCCGGTCGTCCTGGTGGCGTTGTCCGCCGCCGGACTGGTGCTGTTCGGGCTGGCCGGAGCGGTGGCCGAGCGGCTGGCGGCCCGGCGATCGACGGCGCTGACGACGGTGCTGCCGGCCCGCCAGCTGGCACGTCGGCGTGCGGTCTTCGGGACCGCGGTGATGTTGATCGCGATGGCGGTGGGCGGGTTGTGCGTGGCGGCCGGCTACGCCAGCACCACCGCCCGGCACCAGCAGGTCACCGCGCGGCTGGGCAACGGCGCCGACATCAGGGTCGCCACCCCGGCCGGCGACCTCAGCGCCTACGCCGGCTACCGCGACCCGGCAGCCCGGTACGCCGCGCTGCCCGCCGTCACCGCCGCCGGCACGGTCCAGCGGCTGGACACCGCGGCCGGCGACACCCCGGTCACCCTCGTCGGTATCGGCGCGCGCGGGCTCGAAGGACTCACCCGCCCCGCCCCGCGGTTCGATCCGGCGGCCCAGGCGGCGGTGCTGGGATCGGGCGCCGACTCTGGCGCGCCGCTACCGAGCGGGGCAACCACCCTCACCCTCCGAGGAACTGTCAACACCGGCAACGGCGGCGCCGGAAGTCCCGCCTCCGTCCAGATGCCGGTCACCGGCTGGCTGCTGACACCCGACGGCGCGCTGGCCCCGACCCTTCTCGGCGTGGCCAAGATTCCGCTGAACACCATCAGCACTTTCGAGTTACGGGCGCCGCTGCCCGGCCTGCGCCCGGGTACTCGGCTGGTCGGGATCGATCTGCCGGTCACCGGCAACACTGCCGACCCGCTCAGCTATCAGGTGCTGCTGGACGTCCGGGCCGGCTCGGCCGCCGGCGAGCAGCAGCTCATCGCCAAGGGCTGGGGAGTGCGACCGCTCGGTGAGGACACCACCCCGTTCCAGAATGCCGCCGAGGGGCGCCTGGGATTCACCGTGGTGATGCCGGCGAACGACGCCGGCCAGCACGCAACGCTGCCGGTCACCGCGCGGCTGCTGGCTCCGGACGCGGGCCCGAAGGCGCTGACCGTGGTCGCGGACCAGGCACTGGCCGGCCGGCTCGATCTTCGGGTGGGCGACCGGCTGTCGCTGACGATTCCCGGCATAGCCATCCGCGCGCAGATCGGGGCGATCGTGCCGCAGCTGGCCGGGTTCGACTCCGGCGCGGCCGTGGCGCTGGCAGATCTGCCGTCCCTCGGGATGACGTTGCTGCGCAGCACCCAGGTAATTCCGCAGACCACCGAGGTCTGGCTGGCCAGCAGCGATCCGGCAGCGACCCGGCAGGCCGCCATCGCCGCCGCGGGACCCGTAGCCGCCGTCACCCAGGTCGGCGAGGACGCCGTCCAGGCGCTGCTGCGGCCGGCCGGCCAGGCCCTCTGGTGGGGGATGGGCGGAGCGCTGCTGCTCGGTGCACTGTCGGTGCTCCTGGTGACGGCCACGCAGGCCAGGAGCCGCAGGGCCGAGGCTGTTGTGCTGCGGGCGCTCGGTGTGCACGCCGGTGAACAGGCAGCGATGCGACGCCGGGAGTTGCTGTCGACCGTGTTGCCGGCCTGGGTGCTCGGCCTGGCCGCCGGGTTCGGGACCGCGTTGCTGATCGTCCCCGGACTGGCCCGGCAGGCAGTCGTCGGCGGCTCGGCCACCCAGAATCCGCCGCTGCTGGTGCAGTGGCCGCTGTGGGGTGTGCTGCTGGCCGGTCACATCATGCTGGTGCTGCTGACCATCGGGTGGCATGGGTTCGCCATCCGCCGGCACGCTCGGGTGGCCGATCCCAGGGAGGTAACGGCGTGACCCGGCCGCCGGCCAACCGGTGGCTGAGTCTGGGAGCGCTGACCAGACGGCAGTTGGCGACCGACATCTGGCCGGCGTCGGTGCTGGCGCTGATGGTGCTGCTGGTGGCGGCGATCTGCACGGCGGCACCGGCCTCCATGTCGGCGATCGCCACCTCGGAGATCCGGCACTCCGTCACCGCGGTGTCGCCGAACGACCGCAACCTGACGGTGCGTGCCGACTCGGCGCCCCCCGACGGTCTGGCGCCCGCCGGCACCGCTACCGATCTCCCCCTGGATGCCGGGCAGCAATGGGGCGGCTTCGCGGCCCAGCTGGCGGCGGTCAGGAGCCGATTCCCCACCCAGGTGCAGCGCGCCACCGGAGCCGGGAGGTTCGTCGTGTCCACCGACGCGATCGAACTGGCACCGCTGCCGGCTGACAACGCGATCATGCAGGTGTCGATCAATTCCGATCCGTACCTGCCATCGCATCTGCGGCTGACGGCCGGGCATTGGCCGGCGGCGGCCGCCACCGCCACCGGAACCGAACCGGTCCAGGTGGTGCTGGCCGCCGCCGCCGCCGAGCGAATGGGCTGGCGCATGGGGACGTCCAGGAAGATCTTCACGACGGACGAGCCGGTGATGCTCACCCTGGTCGGGCTGGTGGCGGAGAATCCGGCCGACCCCGACTATCCGAGGATGAGACCGTCGTCGACAGCGCCGGCCATCTTCGACGACGGCAACGCTCCGGTCAGGGTCACCGGCTTCGTCTATCTGGCCGCTCCGCTCTGGCCCAACGTCGCGACCCTGGGCCAGGTCACCACCGTCGTCTGGTTCCCGACGACCGTCGAGGCCTTCGACGACGGGAACCTGGTCACCCTGGCGGCGGATATGCGACGGGTGACGGCGGTCGAATACCCGCTCGGCGGGCCGGATGCCGACACCAGCGGGATCGATGCGACACCGCTACAGGTGCTCCGGTGGAAGTCCGACCTCCCGGCCGCGCTGGATGCGGCGCACGCCCGCATCGTGTCCGCCTCCGCGGTACAGACGGTGGCCGGCCTCGGCCCTGGCGGTGCGGCGCTGGCCGTGTTGGCCCTCGGACTGCGGTCCTTCATGCGCCGACGGGAACAAGTGGTGACGTTGCTGCTGACCAGGGGTGCATCGCCGGCCCAGCTCCGCCGGTCGATGGTGGCGCAGGGGCTGCTGATCGGGGTGCCTGCCGCGGCGGTCGCCGTGGCAACCGTCGTGTTCCTGTTCGGCCGGACCGTGCCGTTGTGGGCCGCGGCCGCGGGCGTACTCGCCGGTCTGATCCCGGCTGCTGCCCTGCCCGCCGGGGTGTCCGGGCGCCGGCTCCGCACGGTCCGCACCGACCTGAGTGCGCGCTCGCCGCACCGCATTCGCCGGCTCGCCGAGGTGGCAGTGCTGGCGCTGGCAGCACTCTCGCTCTACCCGCTGCTCTCCGGAGGTCTGACGGCCGGTTCCGGCGGCGGCGCGGATGTGCTGGTGGCGGCCGCGCCGATCGTCCTGACGCTGGCGGTCTGTGTGCTGGTGATCAGGCTGTACCCGTTGCCGCTCACGGTGATCGGGCGGGCGCTGCGGCGGCGAAGGGGTGTCGTCGGTTACCTGGGGACGGTGCGCTCGGTGCGGGAACCGCTGGTGGGCGTGCCGCTGATCCTGGCCACCGTCACCGGCGTTGCGGTCGCGGTGTTCTCGGTGCTGATGCTGTCCACCATCAGCGCCGGTATCGACGGGGCCGCCGCCCGGACGGTGGGCGCTGACGTGTCGGTCGCCGGCGGCTTCATGACCGCCGACGTGGTCGAAGCGGCCCGCAAAGCCCCTGGGGTGCAACAAGTCACGCCGGTCGGGTTCCTGGGGGCCGTGTCGGTCAGCAGTGCCAGCGGGACGCGGAAGCTGACGGCGTACTCCCTTGACAGCTCCACTGCCGCCGAGGTCCAGCGCGATGTTCCCGGCGCACCGGTGGTGCCGCCCGGCATGGCTGTCCCCGGGCCGGCGGGCGTTCAGGTGGTGGTGCCAGATGCATTGCGCGCCAGCATGTCCAGTCCGCTGACGGCGGGCAACGGGACGGCGGTCCAGCTGGTCGGCGGCGGGCGGCTACCGGTCGGGTTCGGCAATGACGACAACTGGATGCTGGTGGACATCGCCCAGGTGAACAAGCTGGTCAACACCGGCGTGGTGCCGGCGAAGATGCTGGTCGCCGAACGCCCGGGTGCCGACCCGGCGGCGGTGGACGCCGCATTGTCGAAGATCATCGGTCCGAACATCGTCCTGCAACGGCCGTCGGCGGAGACTGCCCAGCTGCGGGCGGCGCCGACCATCGGCGGGATGCGACTCGCGCTGCTCGCAGCCACCGCGCTCGGGGTGTTGCTGGTGACGCTGGCCGTTGTGGTGACGGCGGTGTCTGCGACCAGGTCGAGGAACAGGTTGCTGTCGGTACTGCGGCTGTTGGGGTTCGACCATCGCCAGGTGACCCAGCTGGCCGCTTGGGAGCAGGCGCCGCCGGCGTTGACGGCGGTGCTGGTCGGCGGAGGCTTCGGCGTCGGGCTGGCGGCGCTGATCCGCGGCGTCGTCGACCTCCGGGCCTTCACTGGCGGGACGGTGCAGCCGGACCTGGCTGTGCAACCCTGGGGGCTGGTGGCCGTGATCGGCGGATTCATGCTGGTGACCGCGCTGGCGATCGGTGTGTCGGCACTGCTGGCCAGGCAGGCGAGCGCGGCGGTGCTGATGCGGACGGAGGAGTGAGACGGTGACAACGCACAGAACCGACCGGGAGCGCGGTACCGACTCAAGCGGCGATGCCGAGGATGCAGCGGGCAGCGCAGCAGTTCTGTGCGCCGATCTGGTCAGGGTGTACTCCGCCGAGGGCGTCGAAGTTCAAGCGCTGCAAGGCCTCAGCCTGCGAGTCGATCCAGGCGAACTGGTGGCCATCGTCGGTGCGTCCGGCTCCGGGAAGTCGACGTTGCTGTCCATCCTGTCCGGGATCGACCAGCCGACAGCGGGTACCGCCACCGTCGCCGGGCACCGGCTGGTCGGGATGTCCCGCGCCGATCGGGTCGCCTACCAGCGGCACGCCGTCGGGTTCATCTGGCAGCAGACGGCCCGCAACCTGCTGCCCTATCTGACCGGTGCGCAGAACATCGCGATCGTCCTCGCGGTGGCCGGCCACCGACGGCAGCGGGTCCGGATAGAGGAGCTGCTGGAGCTGACCGATGCCGGCGCTGAAGCGGACAAGCTGCCGGCGGAGATGTCCGGCGGACAGCAGCAACGGGTGGCGATCGCGGTCGCGCTGGCCAACGACCCGCAGGTGCTGCTGGCCGACGAGCCGACCGGTGAGCTGGATGAGGCGGCGACCCAACTGATGTTGCAGACGATGCGCGCGGTGAACGAACAGGTCGGCACCACCACGTTGATCGTCACCCACGATGCCAGCGTGTCCGAGCACGTGCGGCGCACCATCCAGATCCGCGACGGCAGGATTGCCGCGGAAACCCTGCGCCGCAACGTGTTCGGTGCCGACGGCTCGCCCTTGCAGATCGCCGAGGACTTCGCGGTGCTGGACCGGCTCGGCCGGATGCAGCTGCCACCGGAAACCGTGCGCACCCTCGATCTGCGGGAACGGGTGCGGCTGGACGAGCGCGCCGATCACCTGGCGGTCTGGCCGGGCCGGCCGGGCGGCGCAAGCCAGGGGGATCACCGGTGAGCGATCCGCTGTTCCCCGAGTCCTGGACCGATACGGACCCCGAACGGGTATCCGAACCCCTTGCGGCGCAACCGCTCCCCGGTCGCGACCGGCGCCGGCCGACTCCCCTCGCTTCCACTTCGTCGGCCGGGATGCCCGGTGCCGGGTCGTCGGTCGCCGGCGCCGACCAGCGGCAACCGTCGCCAACCGCCGGCATGCCGGACCTTGGCCAGGGCCTGGGCCTGGGCCGGAATCTGGGCCCGGACCGGGCGCTGCTGGTGGCCAGCGGCGTCACCAGAGTGTTCCGGTCGCCGGCCGGCGACCGGGTGGCCAACGATCGCGTCGATCTGGTAGCCCGGCCGGGTGAGCTGGTGGTGCTGGCCGGCCCGTCCGGCGCCGGCAAGACGACGCTGCTCAACCTGCTGGCGGGGCTCGACCGGCCTACATCGGGCCGAGTCAGCCTTGCCGGCAAGGACTACGCAGGGCTGGGCGACCGGGAACTGTCCCAGCTGCGGCGGGAATACATCGGCTACGTGTTCCAGGCATTCGGCCTGCTGCCCATGCTGTCCGCGCGGGAGAACGTCGAGGTGCCGCTGCGGCTGCTGCGGACGGCGCCGGCAGTCAGGGACGCCAGAGTCCTCGAGGTACTCGGCGAGGTCGGCCTGGCGGGACATCTGGATCAGCGGCCCTACGAACTGTCCGGCGGGCAACAGCAACGGGTCAGCCTGGCCCGAGCGCTGGTGGCCCGGCCGCGGCTGCTGCTGGCCGACGAACCCACCGGTCAGCTGGACAGCGCCACCGCCGGCACCATCATCGAGCTGATCCAGCACCTGGTGCACCGGCTGGGAGTGGCCGCCGTCGTCACCACCCACGACGAGACGTTGATGGCGATGGCCGATCGGGTGGTGCTGCTGCACGACGGGAGGGCGAGCGAGCTGCCTGGCACTCAACGCCCGGCCGCCGCCGGCGGGCGGCACGCACACCCCGGCTGAGTCCGCTGGAGATTCTGGGCAGAGCCGGTTCTGGGCAGAGCCGGTTCGCCGGGGCGGGGCTCCCGCAGCAGAACCATTGGAGTGCCAAGGTTTTTCCGGCAACGGTGCTCAGCTGCCATGCAGCTCGCGTTTGAGGATCTTCCCGGATGCCGTCTTCGGCAGGGACTCCACCACGATCACCTGGCGCGGATACTTGTAGCCGGCCAATCGGTCCTTGACGAACTGGGAGATCTCCGCGGGGTCGGCGGACTTGTCGGGCGCCAGCACCACGAAGGCGGCGACCTCCTCGCCCAGCGTGTCGTGTGGGACTCCGACGACCGCGGCTTCGGCGATCGCCGGGTGCTCGTACAGCACCTCCTCGACCTCGCGTGGGTACACGTTGAGGCCGCCGCGCAGGATCATGTCCTTGATCCGGTCAACGATGTAGAAGTAGCCGTCTTCGTCCCTCCGGGCCAGGTCACCGGAATGGAACCAGCCGTCCTTGATCGCCTCGGCGGTCGCCTCCGGCTGGTTCCAGTAGCCCCGCATGATGTTCTGGCCGCGGATGACGATTTCGCCCAACCCGCCGGTCGGCACCTCGACGCCGGACTCGTCGACCACCGCCATCTCGACGCCCTCGATGGCGAAGCCGATCGATCCGGGCTTGCGTTCGGCGTCCGGATGGTTGAACGAGGCGACGGGCGAAGTCTCCGAGAGGCCGTATCCCTCCAGGATCATGCAGCCGAACGTCTTCTCGAACTTGTGCAACACCTCCACCGGCAAGGACGATCCACCGGCGACGGCGAGCCGCAGCGAACTCAGGTCGGTGTCCCGGCCTGCGGCCTTGTTCAGCATCGCCATGTAGAAGGTCGGTACCCCTTCGAACACCGTGACCCGGTCCCGGGCGATGACGTCGAGGGCAGCGTCGGCGTCGAACCGGGGGATCAGCGTGAGGCTGGCTCCGGTAGCGACCACCGTGTTCAGGCCGCAGGTCATCCCGAAGACGTGGAACAGCGGCAGACAGCCCATCACCACGTCATTCTCGGTCAGGTTGAACAGCGTCCGGGCGCTGACGTCCTGGTTGCTGTTCAGGTTGGCGTGGGTGAGTTCGGCACCCTTGGGGCGGCCGGTGGTACCGGAGGTGTAGAGGATCACCGCGGTGTCGTCATCGGCCCGGTCGGCCACGTCGGAGACCGGGGCAGCCGAGTCGACGATTCCGGCCATCGCGATGGTGTCGCCGCCCTCGACCGGAACGAACCTCACCCCGGCCGCCTCGGCAGCCGCCTGCGCCTCGCCCGGCATCGCGAAGATCATCGTGGCGCCGGAATCGGACAGGTAGTACTCGATCTCGCGCCGTTTGAACAACGGGTTCATCGGTACCACCACGCCGCCGACGCGCAGCACCCCGTAGTAGATGACCGGGAACGCCGGCACGTTCGGCAACATCAGCGCCACCCGGTCCCCGGGGTGGATCCCTTGGGCGACAAAGTATCCGGCCATCCTGGCGGTCGCGGAATCCAGCTCCGCGTACGACATCCTGGTGTCGTTCAGAATGATGGCTGCCCGCTCCGGGCCGGCGGCGGCGGTGCTCACCAGATTGCTGGCAAGGTTGGTCATGGCACTCCTTCGTGCTCGTGGCCTGGCGGTCGGCTACCCGCCGGCACGGCTACTCCACCACGACGGCGCCCGTTCCGGAAGTGGGGGGGCAGCGAGCGGCGGTGACCTCTCGGTCGATCACACCAGCACCACTCGACCCTCATGATGTGCTGGCGGCGGTCGTTGAAGAACGGCTGACGCTTCGCTTTCGACGTGGCGTTCGGCTTGGCATTACGAGCGGGAATTCAGCTGGCTGGCGCTGGCCGCCTCCACCCTGCGCAAGACGCCGCGGAAACCTTCCTCGGCGCTACTGCCTGCAGCCGTCATGCTGCCGGCAGCCGAGGCGAGCCGGCTGTAGGCCGCGTGGACCTCCTGCTGCACGGCGCGACCGCGCTCCGTGAGTTCCACCGAGATTGAGCGCCGGTCATGGCGGTTCACCTGCCGGTGGATCAGGCTTCGCCGCACCAGGCGATCGCACACGCTGGTCAGGGTGGTCGGCCGTTGAGCGGTCGCGCGCATCAGCTTCGGGAGCGGGAGCGGCGTCTGGGGGTCGAGGCAGGCGAGAGCGTTCACTTCGGCGGCCGACAGCTCAAGCGCCGCGACCTCGGCCTGCGCGCCGGAGCGACGTCCGAACTTCGTTCCCGCCCGGACATACCAAACCGTATGGTATGTTCTCGCCGTGCCTGACCGCTGGCTTGACGAAGGCTTGCTGCTGCTCTCCGAGTTCGGCATCAACGGCGTGCGGATCGACCGGCTCGCCAACCGGCTCGGTCTCACCAAGGGCTCGTTCTACCACCACTTTCCCGGCATGTCGGGCTATCGGCTGGCCCTTCTCGATCACTACGAGCGCAGGTACACCACGCGTTACATCGACCTTGCAGAACGCGGAGGTTCGGTCGACCCAGCGGCGAAGCTCGAGGCTTTGATCGCGGCCGTCAGTGCCGACATCGAGGACAGCGACGACATCGAGGTCGCTATCAGGGCTTGGGCCGCCAAGGACGACGATGCCCGGTCCACGATGGAGCGGGTCGACCGAATCAGGATGAACTACCTGGCCGGGCTGTTGGCAGCGCTCAGCCCGGACCGCGGCGACGCCGAGCTGTGGAGCCGGACCATGTACCTCACGCTGATCGGCGCCAGTCACGTGTTCCCCCCACTCCCGGTCGCCGACATCCGCACCATCTATGACCGGCTCCTCGCCATCATCGGGATCGGCGTTCCGGCATGAGAGTCACGGTGCGCCCGCGTCCGTGGGTCGGCTGGAGCATCAGCGGCATCGCGGTCATCCACCTGTTGAGCGGAGCAGCCTTCTATGGGCCGTCGCTCCGGAGCATCTGGGCCGGCGGTGTCATCAACGCCGTGGAGGCCGACCCTGGCAGCGAGCTTCTTCGGTCGGTGGGATTCTGGTATCTCGCCAGCGGCTTGTCGACGCTCGGCCTCGGCCTGGTGGTGACCTGGCTGCAGCGGCGCCTTGCTGAAGTGCCGACGATGCTCGGCTGGCTACTCCTGGGCATCACCGCGTTCGGTGTCGTGTTGATGCCGGCCTCGGGGTTCTGGTTGTTCTTGGTGCCTGCCACACTCACCTTCCTGGAAGCACGGCGGTTCACCTGTGATCGCGCTGCCAATTCGGTCTCGGCAAGCCGCCGTTGAGAAGCCAGTTGGCCTCGCGCGAGGCTGGATTGCACGCCTGCGGATGCATCCGTCCGATTGACGTTGCCGGTGCCGGATTGCCCGGCCGTCGGACCTGGTGGCGGTGGCGGCAATCCGGTCCGCCAGGTCGAGGGTGTCGTCGTCGAGGGGCACCATCCGTTCGGAGTCGAGCCTGCTTCAGCTGTCAACCGCTGGGGGCGTGGGGGGTCGCCGCAGCTCACCGAGCCGCACCAGCACCACCCCGGCGAGTACCAGGACGCCACCGGAGAGTTGTACCCCAGCCGGAATCTCGCCGAGCAGCAGCCAGGCGATCAGGACCGCGAACAGGACTTCGGTCAGCCCGAAGAAGGAGGCCATCGTGGAGCCGAGCCGGCGGCTGGACGCGACGCCGGAGAGGTAGGCGACGGCCGCGGTCATGACGCACAGCCAGGCCGCCGGGATCATCCAGCTCAGCGTGGCACCGGCCAGCTGCACGTCGACGGTGGCTGCTCTCATCGGCATCACGCCGGTCAGTCCGGCGATGGCCAGGCCGATGGTGCCGACCAGCATTCCGGCCGTGACCACCACCAATGGCGGTAGTCCGTCCTCGGTCCTGGCGGCGAGCACGAAATAGACTGCCAGGCCCACCGCGGCGCCGAGTCCCCACAGCACGCCGATCAGCGACAGGCGCGTCCCACCGAAGACGTCGAGTACCAGGGCCAATCCGACGAGAGCGACCGCCGCGCCGGCGAAGGTGAGCGTCGGCGGCCGCACCCGGGTACGCAGCCACAGCCAGCCGACCACCAGCAGGATGCCGGAATATTCGAGCAGTAGGGCCACTCCGATGGACACGTGCTGTACCGCGTTGAAGTAGCAGAGCTGGGCGCCGGCCACCGCCAGCAGACCGAAGATCAGCAGCAGGCCTATCCGCTGCCGGAGCAGCCGCCACCGTCCGCGCATGGCGAGCAGCGCTGGTCCTATGAGGATCGCGCAAGCCGCACCGATTCTCAGCAACACCACCGCTCCCGGTGTCCAGCCGGCGGACAAGAGCGGTCGGGCGGTGGCGCCGGAACTGCCGAACGTCGCGGCGGCCAGCAACCCGTAGGCGGCGCCCGGAAGGATGGACGGACGCGAGACGGTGCGTGCCTCCAGGACGGTCGGCGACGTCGTCGAGGTCATCGGTGCCTCCGCGGGCGGTAATGGACGAAAAGCGCTACGCTGATGACACTAGATCGGCGCGCCGTCAGGAGTCAACATGCTTTTCACTCATGACACTGAGGTGGTCCTGGTGTGCACCGCTGCGCTGGTCAACACCGACTCCACCGACGGCGACACCCTCACTGACGTCGCTCAACTCGACCGGTTCGTCGTCGAGTGGGGCTACACCGGCAGCCGCAGGTTCGACGACGCCGAGTTACGGGCAGTGCGCCGGCTGCGGACCAGGCTCCGCGCTGCCTGGGGGATGGACGTCGACGAGTTGGCGACCATGTCCAACGACCTGCTGAGACGGGCCAAAGCGCTGCCCCAACTGGTCAAGCACGACGACTGGGGCTATCACATCCATGCCACCGACCCGAGTCAGCCACTTGCCACCCGAATGGCGGTGGAGTTCGCGATGGCGATGGTCGACGTGATCCGCAGTGGCGAGACCGGTCGCCTGCAGGTGTGCGCCTCCGACGACTGTGACGACGTGCTGGTCGATCTGTCGAGGAACTCCTCGAAGCGGTTCTGCAGTGTCAGCTGCGGTAATCGGGAGAACGTCGCCGCCTACCGGTCCCGGCGTCGCGGGTAGGCCCGGGGCGTGTAGCGGCGATCGGAAGGGACACCGGCTCGGCGGTCCGCACGGGGAGGACGCTGGTCAGGCGACGACGAAACCGTTCGAGGGCAGGCCCCGACCTCAGGCCCCGACCTCAGGTCCCAGGACCACCGCGGAATCCAACTGGCGCAACGACTTCGGCGTTGCGGCCGCCATGCGCCGGGGATAGCCCAGCAACTGGAGGACCGGCGCCATCATCGCCGCGCCCCAGTCGTAGCTGTGCAACACCAACGTCGACACAGCTGCGGGACCGTCTGCCCCGGCAATCGGCACCAGTTCGTACCGCCAATGCTGGCCACCCACGAACCGCCTCCCAAAGACCTCTCCGTATGTCTCCCAGCAGATCGCGCGGTTCTCGTCGAACTCAACCACCCGATTGAGGGAGCGGTAGCCGGCTACGCCCTGCTTCATCGCCAGCGTGAATTTCGAGCCCATTGTCAACCGCTCAGGACCCCGAGGCTCGCCGCGCAGCATGCCCGAGCCGTCGATCCGATGATGGTGCGCGGGGCTGGCCAGGACATCGAAGATCAACTCGGGCGCGGCGGCAATGACCCGTTTGACGGTGACGATGCGATCCGGACGTCCGGAGGTTCCCATCCGTTCATCGTGCCCGACCCAGTCGGGCACGTCCTACCCGATCAGCGTGGTTCGAGGAGGAAGACCGGGATCTGCCGGTCGGTCTTCGTCTGGTAGTCGGCATACGGCGGATAGGCCTGGACACACCGTGGCCACCACTGCGCGCGTTCGTCGTCGTCAGCCAGCCGGGCCCGCAACTGGACGGTGTCGGTGCCGTCGTGCAGTGTCACATCCGGATTGGCCACCAGGTTGTTCATCCAGATGGGGTTCTTCGGATCGCCGCCCTTGCTGGCCACGGCGGCGTACACACCGTCGTGCTCCACTCGCATCAGCGGCACCCGGCGCGGCTTGCCGGTCTTCGCCCCCGCCATGATGACGACCACGACCGGGCGATCCTGCACTGACACCGACCGGGTGTCACCGGTGGCGTCGATCGTGGAAAGTTGCTCGCGCACCCAGGGGCTGGCATTGGGCTCGTACTTCTGTTCTTCGCTCATGACGGAGTCAACGCCTGCCGCCCACGGGCATTCCGGGTGCCCCCGCGACGGTGGCTCGTCACAGTGCTGACGCTGATCACCAATGCGGTCGCACCGATGCCGGGCTGGTCGGCGCCGAGACGGGCGCCGTGGATGCGGGGTCGACCCCGATGGGCTGATCGTCAGCGTTGGCGCTGGTCACAGCGACGGTGGGAGTCCCCATTCCGCGAAGAGCGCCAGATCGAAGAAGGCCACCACCTTCGCCACCACCCCGGCGGGTCCGAGTTCGATCACCTGCAGGTGGAACGGCCGCAGCACACCGTCCGGGCCACGCATGTAGACCCCATAGGCGGGCTGCCCGTTCGCGGAGGTCGGCACCAGCCGCATGTCGTCCGGGCCGCTCGCCGGGCAGTTCACAGTGATCAGGATGCCGATGTTCTCCGCGCCGGCGTACCACCCGGTGAACGGCGGCATCTCCCAGGTCGCGTCCGCGGACAGCGTCGCGACGATCGCCGGCACGTCGTAGTCCTCGAACGCTGTGACGTATCTGTCCAGCAACTGTTGGTCGCGCTCGGACAGCTCAGCAGCATCCGCTGCTCCGACCCGACCTGCGTTGGCCCGCGCCCGCTGCAGCGCGCTGTTCGCGGAGGCCACCGAAACCCCCAGAGTCTCGGCAGTTTCGGCCGCGCTGAAGGCCAGCACATCGCGGAGCACCAGCACCGCGCGTTGCTGCGGCGTGAGCTTCTGCAGGGCAGCGACGAAGGCGAGCCGGATGCCTTCCCTGCTGACGGTGGTGCCGGCCGGGTCGCTGTGACCTGCCCGATCGGGGAACGGCTGCAGCCACGGCACCTCCTTGGTCTGCAACGGACCCGCGGGATCGGCCGGATCGGCTCCCAACCCTGACGGCAGCGGCCGCCGGGAGCGCTGCTCCAACGCGGTGAGGCAGGTGCGGGTGGCGATCTGGTACATCCAGGTGCGCACGCTGGAGCGGCCCTCGAAGCCGTCGAACGCTCGCCAGGCCCGCAGGTATGTCTCCTGGACGAGGTCTTCCGCCTCGTGGCTGGATCCCAGCATCCGGTAGCAGTGGGCCGTCAACTCGCGGCGGAGTGGGGCCACCACCCGGTCGAACTCGCCATCGGTTGCCAGGTCGTCTTCGGTCCGGACGTGCGCACGGGTCACGACTCCACACTAATCCGGACCCGCAGTGCGGCTGCCGCTGTCGGTGACGCTCGACGCCGGGCGCGGCGACGAACGCACCCCGCTGGATATCGCTTTCGACATCGAACAATCCTCGCCGTTCCCGGTCATCAACCCCGGCAGCCCGCCCCAGCAAGGCAGGACGGGCTGCGCGGACGCGACGGGATCGGTCTTCGGCTGCAGGCGAAGGGTCAGCGGGTGGCCCGGCTGCGGCCGGAGAACCTGGTCCAGATGAAGACCACGATGACGGCACCGATGATTGAGCCGATGATCCCGGACGGCTGGAGCCAGCCCTGGTTCGCATCCTTGCGGAAGATCAGCGCGCCCAGGAATCCGCCGACGAAGCTGCCGATGACGCCGAGCAGGATCGTCATGGGGATGGACATGTTCTGCTTCCCCGGAACGATCAGCCTGGCCAGCGCGCCGGCAATGAGGCCGACGACGAGCATGGTGATGATGAATCCGATCATGGGTTGCCTCCGTGTGCGGTCGGGGTCTTTCTCGCAGCGGCACGGTGATTGCCGGAGCGGGGGCTCAGTACCCGGACAATCTGGACTCGAAACCCCCGAATTGGCCGCCCGGGATGCGAGCCGATCTCCAGGGGCGCAGGCTGGACCCAGGGCAACATCCCGCAATGGAACGCCGGCATCGAGTCGGCGAAGTCGGGTTCGGGTTGCGGGTTCGATGCATGATACATCTATGGTGGATATATGAGTATTGTCCTGATCGGCGGCAATCCCGGACTGCTGCTGCACTCCGAGGATGGACCGACCGCCGCCGCCAGCCTGTGGACGGTCGACTGGTCGATCTGGGGTTCCGGTGTCGTGCTGATGGCCGTCGACCGCAGCGGCTGGCGGACCGTGGGGACGGATGAGCACCTCGCGCGGATCCTGCTGGAGCGGTTCAACCTGCATTTTCCCGAGGTCTCGATGTTCGCCGACGACCGCCGGGTACAGCACGTCGACGCCGAGGTCGAGATCCGGTCGGACCTGAGGTCTGGGTTGCGGGCGCTCGGTGGCGGCATCGAGCTGCGACTCGCCGATGTGAAGGATCGCCGTCAGTTCTCCGATCCGGCGTTCCCTCTCGGCGAGCTGACGATGAGCCTGGCCAACGTCTACGTGCCGTGCGGCCTGGGCGAGTTGACGATCGACGGGGAACGGATCGGCGGCCGGCCCCATTGCGTCCAGGAGAACGGACGGTGGACCTCGTCGGCTTACCTCGCGGTCGCCGAGGTGTGGAGCGATCCGGCCGGCGAACTCGACAAGGCCGACCCGATCGCCCCGGCCACCGAGGTCAAGCCGCGGCACCTGTACGCCATCGGTTCCGGCTGACGCCTATTGGGATCTCAGCCGGCTTTCGCCTTCCGCGGAGCCGCCTTCTTCTTCGCGGCCGGCTTGTCGTCATCGGCGGCTTTTTCGGTGGTCTTGGTGCCGCGACCGGCGGCCTTGTCCTTGCCGGCGCCACCGCCGTCACCCTCCGGGGATTCCTTCCGCCTGGCGACGCTGCGCTCCAGGGCGGCCAGCAGATCGACCACCTCGGCGTCCTCGCCCTCGTCCTCCACGGTCTTGGTCGGGAACGCCTCGCCGCCTTCCAGTTTGGCGTCGATCAGCTGTTGCAGCTCTTCCCGGTAGGTGTCGGTGAAGTTCTGGGGGTGAAAGTCGTCGGCGTACGACTCGACCAGCATGGCCGCCATCTTCTTCTCTGCCGGGGCCACGCTGGCAGTCGTCTCCAGCGCCGGAAAATCGGCATCCCGTACCTCGTCGGGCCACAGCAGGGTCTGCAGCACCAGCACCCCGTCGCGGACCCGGAGCGCGGCAAGGCGGGTCTTCTGTCGGAGCGCGAAGCTGACGATGGCCAGCCGGTCGGTGTCCTCCAGGGTCTGCAGCAGCAGCTGGTAGGGCTTGGACGACTTACTGGCCGGTTCCAGGTAGTAGGCCTTTTCGAACATCAACGGATCGACTTGGTCGACGGGCACGAAGCTCTGCACCGAGATCTCCCTGTCCTCCTCGACCGGCAGGCTGGCGAAGTCGTCGGCGGTCAGCACGATGGTCTGCCCGTCCTCGCTCTCGTAGGCCTTCTCGATGTCCGAGAACGGCACCACCTCGCCGTCCAGTTCGCACACCCGCTGGTAACGGATGCGACCGCCGTCCTTGCTGTGCACCTGCCGGAATTTCACGTCCCGGTCCTCGGTCGCGCTGTACAACCGGACCGGCACGTTCACCAGGCCGAACGCAACGGAACCCTTCCAGATCGATCGCATGGAACCATGATGGACGCTCGAGCGGCAATATGCCGAAAAGATCTCCATCCGATCCGCGACGGCGAGGAGTATGACGCCATGGCCGGCGAGTCGACCGTTGTGCAGATCGACGGTCGCCGGCTGACCGTCAGCAACCTCGACAAGGTGCTGTTTCCCGCGACCGGGACCACCAAGGCCGAGGTGCTCCGCTATTACGCGCTGGTGGCGCCTGCCCTGCTGCCGGTGATGGCCGGTCGGCCGGTGACCCGCAAACGCTGGCCGCACGGGGTGGACTCGGAGCCGTTCTTCGTCAAGAACGTGGAGCCGGGGGCGCCGCGGTGGATCCCCCGGCAGCTGGTGGCGCACACCGATCGGCCGATCGAGTATCCGCTGGCCGATTCTCCCGCGGTGCTCGCCTGGATGGCGCAGATGGCGGCGCTGGAACTTCACGTGCCCCAATGGAGGTTCTCCGAGCATCGGCCGGGCCGGCCGGACCGGATGGTGTTCGACCTCGATCCCGGTCAGGGGGTGGGGCTGACCGAATGCGCGCAAGTTGCCCTCTGGTTGCGAGAGGTGTTGCGGCAGGCTGGATCGGATGCGGTGCCGGTGACGAGCGGGTCGAAGGGCTTGCACTTGTACGTGGCACTGGACGGGGCGCGCACCTCCGAGGAGGTGTCGGCGACGGCGAAGGCGGTGGCCCAATCACTGGAGGCAGCGCACACCACACTGGTCACCTCCAAGATGGCAAAGTCGGTGCGGCCGGGAAAGGTCTTCATCGACTGGTCGCAGAACAGCGCGGCGAAGACGACAATCGCGCCGTATTCGTTGCGGGGGCGGTCCCGCCCGATGGTTGCGGCGCCGCGCAACTGGGACGAGCTGGAAGGTGCAGAACTGGAGCACCTGGAATTCCATCAGGTGCTGGATCGGCTAGCCGACGGCATCGACCCGTGGCGGAAATTCTTCGCCGGCTTCGGCCCGGGAATTCAAGCTGATCGAACGCCCGATGCCGCGAATCAGGATGCCGCCGACGCCGGTCAGCATTCCGTTCCCGGCACTGACCCCGGCACTGACCCCGGCACCGACCGTGGCGCATCCCCCGTCGTGGTGTCGCCATCGGCGGATGCCAGAGCCGGCGCCGCGGCCTACGCTATCGCCGCGATGGGCGGCGCGGAGCGTCATCACGGCGCTCATCGCTGGGAAGATCCGCTCGAGGGCCCTCGTGGCCGGGTGGTGCGCAGGGATCTCGGCGGGACCGATCCCGCCGGGGGGCACGTCCCCGGCCGCACCGCACTGTCCGGCGGGGGCGCCGGTTCTGATCTGGCGCCGATGCTGGCCACCCCCGGTCAGCCGCGTCAGGTGCAGGACGGCGGGCTGTGGCGGTTCGAGGGAAAGTGGGACGGGATTCGAGCGCTCGCCGAGGTAGCCGACGGATCCGTGCGGCTGATCGGCCGCTCCGGTCGGGACCTGACCGCTGGTTATCCCGAGCTGGCCGAGATCGGCCGGCTGCTGAGCGATCACAGCGCGGTGCTGGACGGTGAGATCGTCGCACTGGAAACGGACGGCCGTACCAGCTTCCCGCTGCTGCAACAACGCATGAACCTGGCATCGGCGAGCCTCATCCACCGCGCGATGAACCACGTCCCGGTGCGGTATTTCGCTTTCGACCTGCTGCAGATCGATGGTATCCCGTTGCTGGGCAAGACATATGACGATCGCCGCAGACTGCTGGCCGCCCTCGATGTGACGGGCGACACGATCGAGGTGCCGGCGCCCATCGACGGCGATGTGCAGCAGGCGCTGCGGTACAGCCGCGAACTGAACTGGGAGGGGATCGTCGCCAAGCGCCGCGATTCGCTGTATCGGCCGGGAATCCGCAGCGGGCACTGGCTGAAGATGAAGAACCAGCGGACCCAGGAGGTGGTGATCATCGGCTGGCGACCGGGTGCCGGCAGGCGGTCCGGCGGCATCGGCTCGCTGCTGGTCGCTGTCCCGGGCGGCGGCGCCCTGACCTATGCCGGGCGGGTGGGCACCGGTTTCACCGACAAGACGCTGGACGAGCTGAAACGGATGTTGGAGCCCACCGACCTGTGCCATGCCACGGCAGTGCCACGGGCGGATGCCAGGGATGCGGTCTGGGTGAAGCCGGTGGTCGTCGGCGAAGTGACCTTCGGAGAGTGGACGCCCGATCATCGTCTGCGAGCCCCCTCGTGGCGCGGGATCCGACCGGACAAGTCAGCCGCCGAGGTGCGACTGGAGACTTGACCCGGGTCGGCCGGCAGGGTCGCGCCACTCCCGGATGACGCCACCGCGGCGCCGTCGGCCAGACTGTGCCGCATGGTCCGGTCGTTCGGGGTGGAGGAGGAGCTGCTCCTCGTCCGTGCTGACGGCCGGCCGGTGCCGGCGGGCGACCGGGTCGTCGGACACGCCCCCGAGGAACTCGAGCACGAGTTCAAGAAGGAACAGACCGAGATCGGCTCGGATCCCTGCACGGACGCCGGATCATGGATTGCCTCCGGGGCTCCCGCGATCGTCTGGCGAACAGACTCAGTGGATACCACCGACTGAGCTGCTGTTATCCACTGAAACTGTTCGCACGACCGATCGGGCGCCCGTGGTCGACCGTCGGATCCTGCAACCGCTCAGTATTCGAGCGGCCCCGCGGGCGTGTCAATGAGTTCCGCGACAGTGTGCGCCGAGGTGGGAGGGTGCCGAGGTGAGAGGGCGCTGAAGTAAGAGGCGCCGAGGTGAGAGGGCGCTGAAGTAAGAGGCGCCGAGGTGAGAGGGCGCTGAAGTAAGAGGCGCCGAGGTGGGAGCGCGCCAGGGTGAGAGGGCGCCGAGGTGATTGTTTAACATGGTCCGGTCGGCCGTGCCATGGTCGATCCCGATCGGGTGCAGACGCGGCAAGTGTCGGCATCGAGGCGGAGCGCGCGCCGCCAGACGCGTGGGCACCCGGATTGCCGAGATGCCGGGCCGCCGGGCCGGCGGGAACGGAAGATGCGTGACAGAACTGATCGCCGTGTTGCGGGCCGGCGTCCATGCAGGCTTGACACCCGGTGCGGTGGCGGCGATCTCGGTGCGCGGCCAGGTCCGCGAGACGGTGGCGGTGGGACTGGCGGACCGTCCCGCGTCGGTGGCGATGACGGCCGGCACGCTGTTCGACATCGCGTCTTTGACCAAGGTGGTCGGAACTACGACGGCTCTGATGGTGCTCACCGGGTGGGGCGAACTTGACCCGGAGGACAGGCTGGATCGGTTCCTCAGCTGGCCGGACCCGGCGATCACCCTGGCTCACCTGCTGACCCACCGGGCCGGTCTGCTGCCCTGGCAGCCGCTGTACTTCCGGGCCAGGAACGCGGCCGAGACGGTCGATGTCATCCGGCGCCTGCCACCGGCCGGCCCGGTCGGATCGGTGAGGAGCTACTCCGATCTCGGAGTGATCTTGCTCGGGGCGGTGATCGAGCAGGTCACCGGCACCGACCTGGCGTCCGCCGTCTCCGCACTGGTGACCACCCCGCTCAAGTTGGCCCATACCGGGTTCCGGCCGCCCGGTACGCGTGTCCCGGAGGTGCCGGTGGCTGCCACCTCACCGGGTGACGTCGTGGAACAGCGGATGGTGGCCACCGGCGAGCCACACCCGGTGATCCTGGCCGGCGAGCATTTCGTCGAGTGGCGTCACCATCTGTTGCGCGGGGAAGTAGCAGACGGCAACGCCTTTCATGCTCTTGGTGGGGTCGGCGGGCACGCCGGCCTGTTCTCGACCGCCGACGACCTGCTGGCGTTCACCGACGGCCTGCTGGGTCATGCCGACTTTCCTGCTCCGCGGGAGGTGGTGGAGCGGTACTTGCGGCCGGGCCCCGACGACCAGGCGCTCGGCTGGTGGACCAAGGACCTGCCGGCCGGGATCGGCATCTGGCACTCGGGTTTCACCGGTACCAGGTTGCTGGTCCAGCCGGCCAGCGGCACCGCGGTGGTGCTGCTGACCAATCGGCTGCACGTTCTGGACGCCGAAGACTCGACGACCGGCGGGAAATCCGGCGCCGCGCCCGACATCGCTCCGCTGTGGGCCGACGTGCAGCGTGCCACGGGACTGCTCTGATTTCGGTGGCCGGACCGCGAGCTCCATCTCTGCGCCCACGTCATCCGAGCTGCACGAGACCCGTGTCCAGATCACCAGAGCCGTCCGGATCGGAACTGGCCGGCAATCTGGTCACGGGTTCAGTGGTCAGTCGACGCCGGGCTCGACGAGCCGTAGGGGCGTGTCCCGCGGGATCACCTGCGGTCGACCCATGAACGGGTAGTCGCCGATCACGCCCACGACCCGATCCGGCGCGGCCTCGATCAGCTGGCAGCGCTGCCACCGGCCACCGGAGAAGACCCACCATCGCTCGGCGAGGCTCGGCAGGCCGACCTCGGTTACCTGACGTTCGGCGTCGGCCGGGTCCCGGTGGATTCCCAGCAGACCGCCGAAAACGCTGGTGGCGCAATGCCTCTGCGATCCGTCTGCACAGGGCATGACGAAGCCGAGCAACTCGTCGTCCTCTGCTCGCCGGATCGGCTGGCCGATGTGGGACTGTTGATCGGGTCTCATTGCTCCTTCTTCGTCGGTGGGTCCGGCGAGGGTGCCACCGGTGCACGCGACGCTAGAGACTGACGTCCCGTCAGGGTCAACGCGATTAGGTCAACCCCGAGCCGGAGTTCCGGACACGATCGCCGACGTCCGACAGCTGCGGCACCCGGTCATGTCGGCACCATCCCGTGTCGCCGCTCCCCGAGCACGCGCGCGCTGACCTCTGCCTCTCTGCGCGGAGAGAACGGGTCACGGTATTCGGCCAGCGCCCCGGCGATCTCCTCGGCGATCAGGTCGCCGTTGATTGCCGCTGCCGCCTGCACTCCGGCGGCGGCAGACCCGATCAGCTGGGCCATGATGTCGGCGACATTGCCGGCAACCCACACCCCGTCGACATCTGTCCTGCCGGTGCGGTCAGCGGTGATCTGGCTACCGACCACCCGGCCGCCGAACTCGATCTCGGTGGGCTGCACACCGAGATCGGCCAGTAGTCCACTGCGAGCGGTCATCCGCGATCCGACCACCAGCGCCGCCATCGGGATCACCCGGCCGTCAGCCATCCGCACACCGGCCAGCCGGTCGTCGGCGATCTCCAGCCGCTGCACCGTCCCACTGATCACCGGAATCCCGCGTGCCGTCAACTGTTCCGTATCGGCGTCGGCAAGCGGCGGCTCGGTGTGCAGCAGAAGTGTCACCTCCGCACTCCACTGCCGGAACAGCTGAGCCTGATGGACCGCCATCGGTCCGGTGGCGAGGACCCCGATCGGCTGGTCCCTGATCTCCCAACCGTGGCAGTACGGGCAGTGCACCACGTCGCGGCCCCACCGCTGCGCGAGGCCGTCGACGTCCGGAATCTCGTCGACCAGGCCGGTGGTCACCAACAGCCGTCTTGCGGTCACCGGATTTCCGTCCTGAAGGACGATCCGGAATCTACCGGCTTGCCTGGCCACCGAGGTGGCCGTGGCGTGAACGACCTCCCCGCCGTAGCCGGTCACTTCTGCTCGTCCCGCTGCGAGCAACTCGCCGGGAGCCATGCCGTCCCTGGACAAATATCCGTGCAGTGACCCAGCCGGCGCGTTGCGCGGCTCACCACTGTCGATCACCAGCACCGAGCGCCGTGCCCGCGCCAGGGTGAGCGCCCCACTCAGGCCGGCCGCTCCGCCGCCGATCACCACGACGTCATAGTCGTTCACGGCACAGTCGTTCCGTTGTCCGGTCACGTTGACCACCTCCGCAACCACCCTGCCGAGATCTCAGGTGAATCAACAAGTTCCTTTGCCAATCTGGCAAACTCGCGGAATGCACAAGGACGTCGACGAACTGATGGCCGCCGTCGGCCCGCGGCTGCGAGCACTGCGCCAGCAGGGGAAGGCCACGCTCGCCGAACTCGCTTCCGCCACCGGCATTTCGGTGAGCACCCTGTCCCGGCTGGAATCCGGAGGGCGGCGACCCAACCTGGAACTATTGCTGCCACTGGCCGAGTTCCATGGCGTCCCACTCGACGAACTCATCGGTGCACCGCCGACTGGTGATCCTCGCGTCCACCTCCGGCCGATCAAACGCCACCACATGACGATGCTGCCGCTCACCAGGAGAGCCGGCGGCCTACAGGCCTACAAGATGGTGATCTCCGGCAGGCCCGAGAGGCGGCAGCCCGACCCCCAGACGCATGAGGGTTACGAGTGGCTCTACGTGCTCAACGGCACCCTGCGGGTGATCCTCGGCGAGCACGACATGATGCTCAAGCCGGGCGAGGCCGCCGAGTTCGACACCCGCACTCCGCACTGGTTCGGCCAGGTCGGTGCTGAACCGGTGGAGTTCCTCTGTCTGTTCAGCCGGCAGGGGGAACGGATACACGTTCGCGCTCGACCGAGCAAGGTCTAGGACCAGAGCCGGTCGTGATCCGTGGTGGCAGAACCGATGGTCGAAAGAGTCCATCGAGGATGCGCGTTCAGAGGTTGGCGGGTTCGCACAGACCGGCGAGAATGATGTCGACGGCGCGATGCAGGGTTCTGTCCGTTGTCGACATTGTTGCCGACGCCTGAGCTAGTCCGCGGATCAGCAGATACACCTCATCGACTGTAATGGAACGCCTTGCGGCGCCGATTCTCTGAGCGCGGCGCAGCACGACATCGACGGCACCGCGGAGCTCGTTCGACGCTGCCCGGGCGGCGGGGGGAACTCGCCGTGCTTGCCGATGAGAGACGCGAGGGTGATCTTGGTGGCCCCGGTCTCGATCATGACGCGAACCAGCGTGCGCAGTGCCTTGGCCGGGTCCGGGCTCTCGGCGAGAGCCTCGGCGCGGGCGGTGAGGTCCTCGAAGTGTTGCAACAGGGTGGCCTCGACCAGGGCGTCCTTGGTCGGGAAGTGCCGAAAGACGGTGGCGATCCCCACTTCAGCGCGTCGCGCAACCTCTTCGATGGAACCGGCCGGTCGCCTTCAGCCCGGAGGAGCAGAACGTACAGCTCGAGCAGCTCGCCGGCCTCTATGCCGAACGCACCGACGTCCGACATCCATTCGCTCCACTCGGCGACACCGCACTACGCAGCCGCGCCGAGTTGCGCCGGCACTTCGCCGAGGGGGACCGGCTCGCACCAGAGGCGTCGAGCGGTTCGAACCTGTCGGCACAATGGTGCACAAGACTGGCGACCCCGAAGTGGTCATCGTCGAGTTCCGCTATCAAGGGTCGGCGAACAGCCGGCCTTTCGACCTGCAGTGCATCTTCGTGGTCCGGGTACGAGACGGCCCGATCATCGAGTCCCGTGACTACAGCGACCACGTGGCCTTCGCCAGGGCTTTCGCGGGCTCGGCGACCTTGCGGCTGCACTCGCCTCGGATGCCGGCGCCACCGAGACCGGGTGGCCGAGGCGACGTCGTTGACCACGGACGGCACGCCGTGCTGTCTCATGCGCTGCCCGTCACCAGCCATTCACTCCGGCTGTACCGCAGCCCCTGCGCCACCGCGCGGGCGACGAGATAGACGGCGGTGTAGGCGATCCAGACCCAGAGCAGTCCGAGGGCACCGCCCGGCGCACGGGACTCCACCAGCACCGCGAACGGCAAGTAGACCAGCACCGCGACGATCCCGCTCCAGGCGAGGTACTTCCCGTCTCCCGCACCGATCAGCACCCCGTCGAGCAGGAACACATAGCCGGCCACCGGTTGAGCCACCGCCACCACGATCAGCGCCAGCCCGATGGCGCGCTGCACTGCCGGATCCGGAGTGAACAGCCGGCCGACGAACGGATGAGCGATCAGGATGATCACCCCGATCAGCGCTCCGGCCAGGAGTGACCAGCGCACCATGGCGTCGGTGATCCGCCTTGCCCCGCCGGCGTCCCCGGCGCCCAGCGCCTTACCGGTCAGCGCCTGGGCGGCGATCGCCAGCGCGTCCAGACCCAGGGCCAGGAAGTTCCAGATCGTGTTCACCACCTGATGGCCGGCGAGCGCCACCTGACCCTGCTTTGCGGCGACCACGGTGGTGACCAGGATCCCGATTCGCAGCGCCAGTGTGCGGATCAGCAACGGGACCGCCGCCGCCCCCGCGCCGCGAATACCGCCGCTGTCTGGACGCAGATTCGCCCGGTGCGACACCGCCCTCCGGACGACCACCATCACCAGGATGACGGCCATCGCGTTCTGCGTGACGGCCGTCCCGATCGCGCTTCCGGCGACCCCCCAATGAAAGCCCAGTACCAGCAACAGGTTCAGCCCGATGTTCAGCACCGCTCCGGCCACCGCGACGCGTAGCGGAATCCGGGTGTCCTGCAGTCCGCGCAGGACGCCGGTAGCGGCCAGGACAACCAGCATTCCCGGTATCCCGGCCAGCGACCACAACAGGTACGTGGTTCCGTGAACAGCGGCGGCCGGATCTGCGCCGAGCGCGCGGATCAGCGCGCCCGCGACCGGGATTCCGATGGCTCCCAACACCAGTGCGATACCCAGGGCCAAGTAGATGCCGTCCATGCCCAGCGACAAGGCGCGCCTTAGATTCCCGGCGCCCAGCAGCCGCGCCACCTGTGCGGTGGTGCCGTAGGCCAGGAACACCGACAGGCCGACGGCGGTGGTCAGGATGGTGGCGGCCAGCCCGACACCGGCCAGCTGCGGCACCCCGAGATGGCCGACAATGGCGGTGTCGGCGAGCAGGAAGATCGGCTCGGCCAGCAGGGCGCCCAGCGCTGGGACGGCGAGCCGGGCGATCTCACGGTTCAGATTTGGTCGGCTCGTCACCCCTGCATGGTGCCAAAGCCTCTGCCGCGGGGCCTGGTCCCCCCGACGAAGACCAGGCCCACGGCTCCCCACTGCCGGCCACCCGTTGGTGCCCCCGGCCCGGACCATCCGCGAGTGAAGCGGTGCCCGGCGAACGCGCCTCGACAACACAGGCCCGATGGAACGAGCCCCGATGAAACCTGCCCGCGGGCAGTCCCCGGTGAGGCCGCGCCCGTGAGGAAGAGCGTGCGGCTGACCTGCCGGATACCTCAGCCAACGTCGGCGCGCTACGCACCACCCTCGTCGCAGATCGACGTGCGCAGGGGAGCGCCCCGCGGGGAATGAGAGGGTGGTCCGCATGACGAGCTCAGGACGCCGCTTCCCCGACGATTTCCTCTTCGGTTCCGCCACAGCGAGCTACCAGATCGAGGGCGCGGTCACCAAGGACGGCCGCGGCCCGTCAATCTGGGACACCTTCTGCCGGACCCCAGGCAAGGTGCTCCACGGCGATACCGGCGACGTCGCCGACGATCACTACCACCGCTGGCGGGGCGACATCGGCGTGATGCGCGATCTGGGCCTTGGCTCCTATCGTTTCTCGATCGCCTGGCCGCGGATCCAGCCCGTCGGCAGTGGAGCGGTGAACCAGGCCGGTGTCGATTTCTACTCCCGGTTGGTCGATGCCCTGCTGGCGGAAGGCATCTCGCCGGTGGCGACGCTGTACCACTGGGACCTGCCGCAACCGCTGGAGGACGCCGGCGGCTGGCCGTCGCGGGAGACTGCGCTTCGGTTCGGCGAGTACGCCGAGATCATGGCGAAGGCACTCGGCGACCGGATCAGTGTCTGGACCACCCTGAACGAGCCGTGGTGCGCGGCATTTCTCGGCTATGCCAGCGGTGTACACGCCCCGGGCATCACCGAGCCGGCCGCCGCACTGGCCGCCGTGCACCACCTGAATCTGGCTCACGGGTTGGCCGGCCGGGCCATCAAGGGAGTGCTCGGGGACGACGCGAAGCTGTCGGTCACGTTGAATCTGCACGTGGCTCGGCCCGACAACCCGGACAGCGCAGAGGATCTCGACGCGGTTCGGCAGATCGAGGCCGTCGGCAACCGGGCGTTTACCGGACCGATGCTCGACGGCGCGTATCCGGACGATCTGATCGCCGACACCGCGGCCGTCAGCGACTGGGGCTTCGTCCAGGACGGTGACACCGAGATCGCGCAGGTTCCGCTGGCGGTGCTCGGCATCAACTACTACTCGACAATGCGGGTCGCCAGGGCGACCGAGGAGGACCCGGCCGACCGCGAGGACGGGCACGGCGGCGCCCCGTCACCGTGGGTGGGCGCCGACACGGTGAGCTTCCTTCCGCAACCGGGCCCACACACCGCGATGGGCTGGAACATCGAGCCACGCGGGCTGACGGATCTGCTCACCGGCGTGTCGTCCCGTTACCCTGACCTGCCGCTGATGATCACCGAGAACGGCGCCGCGTTCGACGACGTGGTGAGCCAGGACGGCATGGTGCACGACCAGGACCGCGTCGACTTCCTGCACGCCCACCTCGGCGCCGTGCTGGACGCCATGGACGCCGGCGCCGACGTCACCGGATATTTCGTCTGGTCGCTGCTGGACAACTTCGAATGGGCCTACGGCTACAGCAAGCGGTTCGGGATCACCTACGTGGATTACCAGACGCAGCAACGCATCCCGAAGGACTCCTCCCACTGGTACGCCGAGCTGATCCGCTCCCGGCAGCTGCCTGCCGCGGGTTCGAGTTAGTGAGCAACCTCCAGTCGCCGCATTCACCCGTCGAACGAGCCAACTAGTGCTCGCCCTGCGCCTCGACCGACACCGGCTGCCACTCGTTCCAGGTGGCCAGCCGCGATTCGTAGTCCCTGGTGGCGATCGCCAGCGGCCCCTCACCGAAGAAGATGCGTAGCGGCGGGTTGTCGGCATCGACCACCTTCAGCACGGCCGCCGCGCTGGCCGCCGGGTCACCCTGGTTCGAGGTACGGGATGCGCGCTGGCGTTGCGCCTCCTGACGGAATTCGTCGTAGGCGGGCAACGGCTCTGCATGCTTGGCCGATGGTCCGCCCCAGTCGGTGGAGAAGCCGCCCGGCTCGATAATTGTGACCTTGATGCCGAAACCGCCGACCTCCTGCGCGAGGGACTGACTGATTCCCTCCAACGCCCACTTGCTCGCGTGGTACATGCCGACATTCGGGAACGCCGAGATGCCGCCGATGGAGGACACCTGCAGGATGTGTCCTGAGCCCTGCTCACGCAGATAGGGCAGTGCGGCCTGGGTGATCCAGAGTGCGCCGAACAGATTGGTCTCGATCTGCGCACGTGCTTGCGCCTCACTGATCTCCTCGACCAGACCGAACTGCCCGTAGCCGGCATTGTTCACCACCACATCGAGCCGTCCGAAGGTGTCGTGCGCCTGCCGTACCGCGGCGAAGTCTGCGTCCCGATCGGTGACGTCCAGCTGCAACGGCAGCACCCGATCGCCGTACTTGCGGACAAGGTCGTCCAGCGTGGAGGTGTTCCGGGCGGTGGCGGCGACGCTGTCGCCGCGGTCCAGTGCCGCGGTCGCCCACTCACGGCCGAAACCGCGGGACGTGCCGGTGATGAACCAGATCTTGGATGCCATTGAGAGGTTCCTTCATAGCGCGGTCGGCGACGTCGCCAGGCAGCGACATCTCTCAGGTCTGGGCAACAGCGGAACCGCCCGCGATAGTCCCGACGACTGCCTGCTAGACACCGACTTGATGCCCTAGCGGGCCGACGGGGGTGCACCACCCGCTGGGACTAGCATCCGCACGCTGGGGAGGCCGCCACCCTCTGCGGAACTGCCGCAGCCGTCGGCAAGTTCCCTCCTCGCTGGCGAAGTGCACCCGACGCTGGCGAGATATCGCCAGCCAGCGGTACGAATTGCCAGCGGCGCCGCCTTCCGCTTCGGCGCGGCCGCCCTCCATCGAAACCGCCGGCCGCCGCAGCCTGGCGCTGGCGATTTCCCCCCTCGCTGGCGAGGTGCACCCGACGCTGGCGAGATATCGCCAGCCAGCGGTACGAATTGCCAGCGGCGCCGCCTTCCGCCTCGGCGCGGCCGCCCTCCATCGCGCCGTGCGCCCCACCGCGGCACCCTCGGCGGCGGCCACCCCCCGGGGGCGCCGCCGGGCCGCTCGCGGCAGCATCGCCCAGCACCCACTCGGACGGCGACCGCTCCTGATCCGGTCCCCAGCGGCCTTCCGCCGGCGCCGGATCAGCTCCACCTACCTGCGATGGTGCTCGGGTACCTGGACGTGGCCCGGCTGCGGCGTCACCAGCGGAGCCGTCGGGGTGTGCGGGACAGTCTTCGCGGCCAGCGATGTCGCGGTCGCCACGCCCGCGAAGCCGATCGAGAAGACGTGGGCGACACCGCCGGTGGCCGTCGGGAGGGTGATGCTCTCGACCGTCTTGCCGGCGGTGAGTGATGCATCGACCGCGAACACGTAGGTCTTCACCGGGTCCTGCTGGTTGCCCGTCACGTTGCGGTACGGCGCTGTCACCGCTGTCACGTTGCCGGGCACCGGCGGGTTGACGCCGGCGCCGAGCGTCCAGTCGCTGAAGACCGCGTCGAAGGCCGAGGTGCTGCCGTCGGTGTAGGTGACGGTGACCCGGCCGCCGGCGCCTTCATTCCCCGCGTTGGTGGCCGAGCCCAGCAGGCCGATCTTGGTGGCGCCGGCCGGCACGCTGAGCGGAATGGTCTGGCCGGCCTCCTCGATGTTGTCCAGGGTCCCTACCGGGACGTCCGGCCAGATGTAGTTGACACTGTCGGCCGTCACCGTGCTGCCCGGGCGCACGCCCTGGCTGGCCAGTGCCTGCGCCGAATAGCTCCAGCCACCACCGTCAAAGGTTGCGGCGCCGGTGTTGGCGTCGTCGGTGATGCCGGCATTGGTGTAGTACGGCCATATCTCACCCGGCTTGGCCACCGCTATCCCGACCGAGGATGACGGCAGCCCTGCGCCGTTGCCCAGTGCGAAGGTGACCCCGATCGAGTACCTACCCTCCGAGGTGGTGCCGGCAGTGATGGTCACCGGTACCTTCGCCGTTGCATTGGCGGCGACCGTGACGATGCCGTGGCTCGGCGAGATGGCGACCCCGGACTCCGGGGTGGCCGTCCAGCGCACCTTCAACGCCCTGTTGCTGATGTTGGTCACAGTCACCTCGGCCAGGGTGCTCTTCCCCGGCTGCAGGATCAGGCTGGATGGGCTGATCGAGGTGAATGCCACCTGCTGGCCGGTGGAATCCGAGGGCGGAGCAGCGGATTCGGCCGAACCCCACGACTTGTTCGGCGTCGTACCGAGATCGAAGTTGACCGTCGTTCCTCTGGACAATGCGGCGAAGGTGGTCCAAGGCTTGTTCCACGCCTTCTGCCCGATGCTCATGCTCTGCACGTACGGTGCGTTCGGTGCTGCCTTCGGTGCCGTGATGGTCAGTGTCTTTCCGTTGCCCAGGTGTGCAACGGCGAGCGGGAATGTCGGACTGCCGACGGCCAGCGTTCCGGTGCCCGGCGTCTCGGGGTAGAAGCCAAGATTGGACCAGACGTACCACGAACTCATGGCCCCGAGATCGTCATTGCCGAACTGGCCCACTGGTGCGTTGAAGTACAGCTGCTGCTGCGCCTTGCGCACCGTTTCCTGCGCCTTCCACGGCATGCCCACGTAGTCGTACTCCCAAGGGATCTCGACGCTCGGCTCGTTGGACAGGTCGGCGTTCGTGCCGCTGGGTGCGGTGATCGAGGTGAACAGGCTGTCCAGGTAGGTCGCGTAGGCGGCGTTGCCGCCCTTCGCCCGGATCAGCGCCTTCAGGTTGAACGGCACCATCGGCGTGTACTGCGACGACGTGCCCTCCACCATCCCGGTGCCGGTGGCCGGGGTGAAACCGGGAACCCATTGGCCGTTCGCCAGTTTCGCCTGCAGGTAACCGGTTGCCGGGTTGAAGATGTTCTGCCAGTCCTGCGCGCGGGCGGCGAACTGCGCGTACGCGGTGTGGTTGCCCAGGGTGTTGGCAAACGCCGCCAGGGCGTAGTCGGCTGAGTCGTATTCGAGCTGGGTGGAGACCGGCCCGTAGAAGTTGCAGCAGGCGTAGCTCTTGTCGTACGGGATGTATCCGTAGCTGTCCCTGGTGGACTGTGCCGGCCGGATGTTGTTGGTTTGGGTGGCCACGTCGATCATCGCCGCCAGGGCATGCTGGGCGTCGAAGTCGCGGGCCCCGAACGCATGCGCACCGGCGATGATGGCGTCGGCCGGATCGCCGACCATCACATAGCTCTCCCCGTTGTTCAGCGACCATTTCGGCAGCATCCCCGACTGGTCGTAGTCGTTGAGCATCGAGGTGATGGAATCACTGGTCTGCTGCGGAGCGACCATCGCGGCCAGTTGTACCTGACTGCGATAGATGTCCCAGCCGGAATAGTTGGCGTACTGCGCATGTCCGTCCGGCACCGAGTGCACCTTGTTGTCGAAGCCCATGTACTGGCCATTCACATCGCTGAACACGTTGGGGTGCAACAACACGTGATAGAGCGCCGTGTAGAACTGCACCTGCTGATCGTGATTGCCGCCGGCAATCTCGATCTTCGACAGAATGGTGTTCCAGGCATCGTGCGCCGCGGTGCGGACGGCGCCGAAGTTCCACGAGGGTATCTCCTGCGCCAGATTGGCGATCGCATTGAGACCGTTGGTGTAGGAGACTCCCACCCTGGCCAGCAGGGTCTTGTTGGTGGTGGTGTCGAAGGTCAGTACCTCGCCGGCCGGTCCGCCGCCGGGCGCTGTGCCGTAGGACTTCACGGTGAACGGCTGGTTGAACTTGATGTCGAAGTGCAGCGTGTAGTCGTTCTCCAGGTCGCCGCTCTGCCCGCAGAAGTGGCCGGTGGTCACCGATCCCGCCAACTCCTTGTTGCCTATCACGGTGGCACTGGTCCCGTCGACCGTGGTGGCGCTGCCGTCGAGCTTGACGATCAGCCGGGACTGCGCGGATGCCGGAAAGGTGAACCGTCCGATGCCGGCCCGGGTGGTGGTGCTCAGTTCGGTCTTCACCGCGGCGCCGCCGCTACCGGTGGTGACGGCGTAGTAGCCGGCCTGTGCCACCTCGCCGGTGTGGCTGAACGCAGTGCGCAGGGCGCCGGGGTCGGAGCCCGGATCGCCGACGAACGGCAGGATCGGGATGTCGCCGGCGACGCCGCAGCCGGGTCCGGAGATGTGGCTCAGGCTGAAGCCGCTGATCTGCGACGCGTCGTACTCGTAGCCGCCTCCGGCCGGCCGGGCCGGCGTGGTGTCCGGGCTCCACTGAACCATCCCGAACGGCATGTCGGCACCCGGGAAGGTGTCGACGTAACCGGAGGTGCCGATGAACGGGTTGACCAGGGATGCCGGGTCGCCGGCGACGTTCGGCTGGGTAGCCGAACGGATGGCCGGTGGCGCGGCCAGGGCCGGTAGTCCCGGCAGCATCGCCAGCCCGGTGAGGGCCAGCGCGGCCGCGGCGACTACCGAGCCGTAGGCAGTTGTTCGACGTCCGAGACCGGCCACGGAATGCTCCTTCAGGATCGTTCGGTGCAACTTCGTCACTCACGTGCCTGGGCGAGGACGTCGGCGTATGACAACGTTGTCGAATCGTCCGTCCATGGTGTTGTAGTCCGGCGGCCGACGGCTGTCAAGGGGTCGCCGGCGCGGTCCAGTCAGATAGACCGCTGGGTTCGGCGACCGGAATCCGCCGGAGGCTGTCGGCCATGGCCACTACGGTCGATCGATGAGCACAGGCGCTGAAATTGACGTGGCCGAATCCCGGCAGACCACCCTTCTCCCGGTGCTTGCGGTCGGCATCACCCTGCTGTTGTGGTCGTCCGCGTTCGTCGCCATCCGTCACCTGCACGCCGTCCCGCCAGGCGCGATGGCACTCGGCCGGCTGCTGATCGGCACCGTGGTGCTCGGCCTTTTCTTGGTGCACAAGCGATTCCGGCGCTCTGGTCCTGGTGGCACAGCGCGGCTGACGATGCCGACCGGTCGGGATTGGCTGCCGATCACGATCATTGGCCTGCTGTGGTTCGGGGTCTACATGGTGGCGCTGAATGCCGCCGAGCAGCGGATCGACGCCGGAACCGCGAGCATGCTGGTCCAACTGTCCCCGATCGTGATCGCCGTGCTGGCCGCGGTGTTCCTGCACGAGCGGCCGAGCCGCTTCTTGGCCATCGGCCTGATCGTGGCGTTCGGCGGCGTGGTGCTGATCGCGGTCGCGACATCCAGGGCCGCACCCACCGGCGGTGGGGGCGATCTCCTGGGTGTGCTGCTGGTGCTGCTGGCCGCCGTCACCTACTCGATCAGCGTGATCGCCCAGAAATCCGTGCTGGCAAGGGTTCCAGCGCTCGAGGTGACGTTCTTCGGCTGCCTGATCGGGACGGTCTGCTGCCTGCCGTTTGCCGGCCCGCTGCTCTCGGCGGTCCGGGACGGCCAGGCGGACTCGCTGTGGTGGATCGGTTACCTGGGTGTATTCCCCACCGCCATCGCCTTCTTCACCTGGGCGTACGCATTGACCGCGATGACGGCATCGTCGCTGGGCGCCACCACGTACCTGGTTCCGCCGATCACCGTGCTGCTCGGCTGGCTCTTCCTCGGCGAGGTGCCGCCGTTGCTCGCGGTGCTGGGCGGTGCGCTGTCCCTGTGTGGGGTGATGATTGCCAGACGACGCACACGACAGACGGTTTCTCTGGACCAGGCATAACCGTCCCGCACCAGCCGGACGTCGAGTGGGCCGCACCCAAGTTCAGCGGACCTGGGTGCGCAGATAGTCGCCGTGAGCGGTGGACAGGATGTCCTGCCAGGCGCCGAGCAGTGCGCCGTTGCCTGGAACCGCAGTGACCGTCCAGTTCGGCCGCGACTTCGCGATGGCCCGGACCGTGGACACGTGGGTGACCGATTCTTCCCGGCCGTGCCAGCACCGCACCGGAACGGAACTGGACCAACGATCGACCCAGGCAGGTCGTTCCGGACGCTCCGGATGAATCCACCCGTCCGGGGTCTGCGCCAGGTCGGCGGCGACGGCGGCTCGGAAATCCGTGTCACGCCAACGGTTCCCGAGAGCGCCGGCGGCCAACGGCTCCATCCTTTTCCGGGCCTTGTCCCAAGTCTGCTCCTCGGTCAGGCTCGACCTGCCCGCCGCTCGGGCCCAGGAGTCCAGCGGCCCCGACCACGGCGCCAGCCGCCGGCTGAACGGTTTGCGCAGCCATCGGGTCTCCGGTACGCCAACTTCGGTGCGGACCGAAACGGCCATCACCGAAGTGACCAGAGTGGGCCGATGGTCAGCCAGCGCGAGGACCGCATCCGCGCCGAATCCGATACCGATCAGCACCACCTTGCCGACGGCGAGCGTTTGCACCATCCGCGCCAGGTCGTCGGCCGGATCGTCGACACCCCCGAATCCGATCGCATCCGAAGCACCGGTGCCGGGGCGATCGACGGCGATCAACCGAAGGCCCTGCGGCAAGGCGGTGTCGTGCAGCAGCCAGTGCGGAGCCAGCCGAGACGAGCGGACATCGGGTACCAGGATGCACGGCACGCCGCGCGGGTTGCCGTACTCCCGCCAGGCGAGCGTGCGACCATCCGGCAGCCGAGTACCGGAGTAACTGCTCGCTTCGGGGGTCGCCGAGATCAACGGCTCCTCGTCGTCGTGGAAGCCCAGACCTGATGAGATCACTGCAAGCGACATGACAACCCTCGTAGAGAAGAAACTTCTGGGAGTCGACCCGGCGCCCACCCTGGTTCCTGATCGCCGGTACTTCGTAGGTATAGAGGCGCCGGGACGGTCGAGGTCACGATGCTTTATCGATCCGTGACCTGGACATCGCCGGCGCGCTACCTGCGATGGCCACGCCCCGGTGTCGTTCGCGGCATTCGTGCGCCTCCAGCCCCGCCACGACCCCTATGGCGGCGAGCACACCTCGGATTGCACACGCTCCGCCCACCGCCAGGCGCCTCGAACGGCCAGTTTCCCCATTCGGGTGATTTCGAGGGTGAATCTTCGTGCCGACGGGTCGGGGGTCGCTCAGCAGCTGCCCGCCGCTCGCCCGGCGGTCCGTCCAGTGAACAGACAGCCGCCCAGGAAGCTGCCCTCCAGCGCCCGGTACCCGTGCAGGCCACCGCCGCCGAAACCGGCCGCCTCGCCCGCGGCGTACAACCCGCCGACCGGTTTCCCGGCATGATCGAGCACCTCGGCGGAGAGGTTCGTCTCCAGTCCTCCCAAGGTCTTCCGGGTGAGGATGTGCAGTCGGACGGCGATCAGTGGACCGTGCTCGGGATCGAGGATCTCGCAGTCGTCGGCGATCCGCATCATTCGGTCGCCACGGAAGCGGCGGGCGGCTGCCACCGCTGTCAGCTGCGGATCCTTGCCGAGTCCGGACCGCACCTGCAGGTCCCGGTGCCGGATCAGCTCGCCGACTTCAGCCACGTCAATCAGGTCCGCCCCGGCCAACGCGTTCATCTTCCCGACCAACTCCGGCAGGTTGTCGGCTTGGAGGAAATCGACCCCGCGATCCAGGAACGCCTTCGCCGCGGTTGCGGGTCCCGATCCGAGGCGACTTCTCGCCAGCCGCCACACCGACCTGCTGGTCAGGTCGGGATTCTGCTCGGATCCGGAGAAGGCGAACTCGGGGCCGAAAATGCTGCGGTTCAACAGGAACCAGCTATGGTCGAAGCCGGTCGCGGTGATGTGTCGGAGCGCCCCGAGGGCGTCGAAGCCTGGAAACAACGGTGTCGGCAGCCGACGGCCGCGGGCGTCCAGCCACAGCGAAGACGGTCCGGGAAGAATCCGGATACCGTGATCGGTCCACACCGGAGAGTGGTTGACGACACCCTCCGGGTAGTGCCACATCCGGTCCGCGTTGATCACCCGCCCACCCGCCGCCGCGGTGATGTCGAGCATCAGGCCGTCGGTGGAATCGGGGACGCCCGAGACCATCTTCCGGGGCGGGTTGCCGTAACCGACCGGCCACTGCGCCCGCACCAGATCGTGGTTGGCCCCGATCCCGCCGGACGCCACGATGGTGCAAGCGGCGGCGATGGTGAAGTCCCCCAACACCTCTCGGCTCGACGGCTGCCCACGTCCGGCCGATGACGGGTGCAGCACCTCTCCAGTCGCGCCGGTCACCCCACCGTCACCGGCGGTGAGGGCGGTGACCCGATAGCGGAATCGCCACCTGATACGGCCGGTGCGAACGTGCTCGTTGACCCGGCGGACGAACGGTGTGACGATCCCTGGACCCGTCCCCCAGGTGACGTGGAAGCGGGGCACCGAGTTGCCGTGCCCCCCGACCTGGTACCCGCCGCGTTCAGCCCACTGGACGATCGGGAACAGCTTGACTCCCTGCTGCCTGATCCACGAGCGCATCTCGCCGGCTGCGAAGTCGACGAACGAACGGGCCCACTGCTCCGGCCAGTAATCCTCGGGCCGATCGAAGGCCGCCGAGTCGAGCCAGTCGAACAGTGCGAGTTCGGCGGAGTCCTTGACCCCCATCCGCCGCTGCTCGGGCGAATCGACGAGGAACAGGCCACCCAACGACCAGAACGCCTGCCCGCCGAGCGAGGCTCCGGGTTCCTGGTCCAGGATCGTCACCCATTTGCCCGCGTCGGCGGCCTCCGCGGCGGCGACCAGACCCGACAGCCCGGCGCCGATCACCAGTACGTCGGTGTCGATCGAGATGGTGCTGTCGGTCATCGGCTGCTCCGATCTGCTCGGCGGGGCTGGTAGCCATTAGATAGGGCGGACGGACGCGGGTCGAGCGGCGCGGACGGGACTGTCCCGCCGAGAGGAATCGCAGGATCGGCGTCCGGCTCGCCCACTGGTGGTCGGGGTCGATGTCTCCCGGGTATCACAGCCCGAGTCGTCCGAGGTCGCCATGCGCCCGGCCGGAAGGTGCGGCGGTTCCATTTTCGGGTTTGACGATCTCCGCCTCGCCACGACATGTGATAGCCCCAATCCTTGCAACCCGTTGTGCCGGCGCCACCTTCGACGAACCGACGCTGTGACCGTCGTTGGGCGCTTGCTTCCTGGTCGAGGTGCCACACCGCGTGGATACCGAGTCAGCCGGGCGGAACAACTGCCCGAATTTCGCACCGCGCACCGCTGGCCCGGGCGAGGCGGGCGTCGGCGGTAAGCAACGGGCAGCCGAGCGCCTCGGCGGCGGCCACGTAGGCCGCGTCGTAGCCGGTGAGGTTCGCCCGGAGTTGCCACATTCGGGATAGCAACTCCTTCGTACTCAGTAACTCGAAGGTGAAGGTAGCCAGGGCGTCCAGTGCATCCTGTGCACGCGCTGGGCTGATCTTGTTCCCGAGATGTTGTCCGCAGACGGCGGAGAACGTCTCGACGATCAGGTGTTCCGGAGCGGCCCAATGAGCATCGCGGGCAAGGTCGGTGCGACTGGCATGACCGATCGGCCCGTCGTCCGTCAGCGCGTTGGCGAGCACCGACGCATCGACGACGATCAACGGGCGCCGACAGCGGAGGCAGTCGTGCCGGTGATCTGCCCGTCTCGGCCGGCGCGAGCAGCGTCGAGGGCGCCAGTCGCCTCTGCCGCGGTGAGCTGGGTACCGTCGTCACGATCTGCGAAGTGGTTCAGCAGCGCAAGGTTCGCCGTTCGCCGAGCTTCGTCCTTGACGATGGACAACAGAAACGCCTGCAGCGACTGACCCCGGGCGCGAGCCCGAGCGGCCAGCGCCTCTCGGACATCCTCGGGCACATCGCGGATCTGCAAAGCGACCATGCATGCATTCTACATGCGGGCTGGGGCGTCCCAGCGTCAGCGACCTCGAAGTGGGTTACTCGGCGCGTAACGCTCAGGAGTGGGATCAGCTCATTGGAGCGCTTGATGCGTTCGACCCGATCGACACGACGGCAGCCCATCTTCGCCGGGCACTGCAGGTGCAGCGTTTGCTGGCTCATCGCAGCCAGCGGGGGAGCAAGATCCCGGACCTTCTGATCGCTGCGGCAGCCGAAGAACTGGACGTTGCCGTGCTTCACTACGACGCCGACTTTGATCTCATCGCCTCGGTCACCGGTCAGCTCTGTCAATGGGTGGTGCCCAGGGGCACCATTGAGTGACGACCCTGCGCGACGCTGTGAGCGGGTCGACTTCGGGAACGAGGATGGTCACACAGCGACGATCTCGATGAGGTGTTCGACGCCGGCAAGATGGCCGGCGTTGCGTGTGTACAGCCGCGCGGAATGCGCGTGAGCGGTGGCCGCGATCAGCAGATCCATCACCCGAGATCGCGGCTGACGGCCCGAGGCCGTCACAGCCGCAGCAACCTGTCCGTAACTGGTGGCCACCGCATCGTCGACGGGCAGCGCGGTGAACCTCCGCTGAAGTTCGGACAGCCTGCGCAGTCGCTCAGCACGGATTGTCCCATCTGTGGTGACGAGCACGCCGAGATGTAGTTCAGCGAGGGCCGCGGCGCTGATCGCCAGCTCGCCCTCCAACGGGGGCACGTCCGTGGCGATCAGGATGCTCGTATCAAGAATTGCCTTCAACGCCGGCGGTCCCACGGATCTTCGACAGACTGATCGATCAGATCGCGGTCGCGCTCCCAGTCCGGGTCGGGCCGGCGGAGGAATGCGTCGGCGATGTCCTCCCAGCGCTGCCACCGTTTGGGCGCCGCCGGAACCATGCGCGCGGCCAGGCGTCCGGAGACGGTGATGTCGATTTCCTCTCCGCCCTCGACTCGACGCACGAGCGCAGATGCGTCCTGACGCAGTTCCCGAAGCCCGACGGTTCCCATGAAATGCATTGTAGCAGCTGTGCTACCGACCTGGGGTTGTCGCGAACTACAGAGTCAATGTTCCAGCCGCACCGGACCGTTGCGACTTCGTTACCGGCGAGGATCATCGTCCTCCAACGCGGTCAGCCATACTGATCGAGTCCGCCTGGTCTCCGTGGGGGGAGTCAGGGCCCCCTGAATCCTTGGTGAGTTGGCCGGTGTCCCCACACACGACGCAGAACCCTTTCGGTGCCCAGCAACATCCCGTCGTTTCGCCGACCGGAAAGAAACGGCGTTGGCCATCCGCGGTCGGTGCGCTGCTGATCCTGGCAGTCGGGTATCTGATCGGGAACGTCAGCGCTGGCGGCGTTGCAGCGGACGCTGCGGGAGCCTCGACGGCTGGTCCGACGGCCACCGCGAAGCAGCGTCCAGCGGCCGCCGTCACCGTCACCAAGGAGCCCAAGGCAGCTGCCGCGGTGACGATCACCCAGAGGGCCGTGGCAGGTGCCGCCGTCACCAGGACTGTCAATGTCGACAAGACGGTCCTCATCACGAAACGGGTCGAAGTCGAGAAGACCGTCCCAGTGGAGAGAACCATCGAGATCGTGTCGACCGTCCAGGTCGTTAAGACGGTCGGCCTCGGCACCACGGCCGCGGGCGGACCCGAACAGGCCGCAGCGCCACCCGAACAGGCCACGGTGCCCCCCAAGCAGGGAGTGTTGGCGGAAAGCCCTGGCTCAGCGGGCGGTTCAACCGGCCAGACGGGAGGCGAGTGTCCGGCTGCGCGACCGATCAAGGGCAACGCCAGCAGCATGATCTATCACGTTCCGGGCGGGGAGTACTACGACAGGACAGACGCTGAAGAATGCTTCGCCACCGAGTCCGAGGCGATCGCTGCCGGATACCGGGCGTCCAAGCGCTGACTGTATTCCGATAGCCGGACATCCGGCGGACGCGCGATCTTCTTCGCGGGGCCTCGCCGATGTTCGGGTGGGCCCAGTTGCTTGAGGGTGGCGTCGCAGACCTCCGACAGCTTGATCCCGTGTCAGCCCGCGGATGCGAAGCTGGTGCGATGGGGCGTCCGGACATCGCCCAACGGGTAGGCAGGATCGCCGACTCGTTGCTGGCCGACAAGCAGTTCGTGGCCCCTATCGACGTGCTACTGGCCCTGGGCTGGCTCGCCCCCAGCCACTACGAGCGGTGGCGACAGGGCCGCGGCGAGTGCCTCGAACATATGGCGCAGGCCAACCTGATCAATATCACCGCTTCTATGCGCGAGTTGCGCACGTGGGCTACGAACCACGGGCTGCGGCCGTCCGAGACTGCGTATCTGGCCCGCACCCGCGATCGGCGTCCGCTGCGGTTCAGCGTCAGCGGGAACCCGGACATCGAGCGAACGTACCGGACCCACTGGGTGTCGCCGACGCTGTCCGAGCCCGAACGGGAACGGCTCGCCGAAAAGCAGAGCCGACCACCGGAGCTGTTGGTGATCGCACCCGTCCGCGATTGGGTCTGTACCTCGTGCGGCGGCACCGGAGATCTTCTGATCATGGACACGCCCGGACCGCTCTGCCTGTCCTGCGCCCACCTCGACCACCTCGAGTTCCTGCCGTCGGGAGATGCGGCCCTCACCCGACGCGCGAAGCGCATCAGCACGCTGTCCGCGGTCGTGGTGCGGTGGAGCCGCTCACGCAAGCGTTACGAGCGCCAGGGAATCCTCGCAGAACCCACAGCGATCGCGGAGGCGAGAAGGATCGACTGAACCCTTCGCCGCCATCTCGAGGCTCGACGAAATCGCTCACCGAAACGATGCACGTCTCGATGAGAAGAGGCTCAACGCTGCGGAGTCCGGAGTCCGCTTGGTTCCCGTGTAGCTCGCTTGCGATCAATGGTGCCGCCGGCCGCGCGCTCCAGTTCCACATATGCCCCGCGAGGATGGTCGGTCTGCACCTCGCGGTACACATACAGCGCGTCGTCCGGCACCGGTCCGGCTGGCCGGGCGGTCACGGCCGCGCGGGCGCGCCCACGCGGGGGCCATCGCCGAGGCGCTGGCCTCGGCGCTCCCCGATCCGGCCGCCGTCGAGGTGCGTTCCTCTCCGACCTGCGGCGCGCCGGCCGGACGGCCGACATCGTCGCTGCTCGACTGGGCACGGAGGTGATCGTCGACCCGGCCCTGCGCGAGAGGTCCTACGGCGAGGCCGGCGGCAGACCCCAGTCCTGGCTGGACGAACGCTTCGTACCGCCGCCGGAGTGCGGCGAGCGATTGCGCCACGACCAGGGCATCGCCGGGGCCGAGACCACCTGGGACCTCGCGACCCGCGCCTATGCCGCCGTGGAACGGATCCAGCAGTCGGCGGCCGAGCACGTCGTCGTCGTCTCCCACAGCGGAACGTCCACGTTCCTGCTCGCGGCCTGGATCGGCATGCCCATCGAGGCCGCCGGCGGGTGAACTTCCGATTCAGTCCCGGCGGGATCTCGTTGCTGCGCAAGGACGATCGCTACCACAGCCACCAGATCGCCGTGCTCGACGACGTCCGCCATCTGGCCGGTGGCTGACATGGAGGCGCGGGTGGCGCTGGTTCCCGACGACCGTGCCCGCCGGTCTCAGCGGTAGTCGGACCAGATCTTCTGCTGCGTTCCGTCGACGGTGAGAAGTCCGCCGTAGGGCAGGATCCACTGCGGTCTGGTGTGCCCGAACGGGACCCCGACGCAGATCACGGCATCGGGGTTGTACCGGTCGATGATCCCGATGGCGACATCGCGCTGCCGGTCGCGGTGGGCCGCCCGATCGGAGGCGGACGGCTGCACCTCGAAGCTCGACGCCGGTGGACGAGCGACGACCACGGCGTCCACCGCGGCCAGGAGTCCACGTTCGCCGAGAGACCGGAGGATCCAGCCGAAGTCCCGGGCCGGGATGAGTTCTTCGCTGGCCTCGAGGATCAGCACCGCACCGTCCAGGACGGCCGGATCGGCGGGGAACCGGCCGGCGGTCAGGATCCACTGGACCACCTCGATGCAGCCACCCCAGGTCCGGCCGGTCACCGCGCGGGCCGGTCCGGCCCAGGTCCATGGTTCGGTCGGTGCGCGGTCACCGAACTCGGTGAGTGCCGCCGGATCGGCCCAGTCCTTGCCGATGTCCTCGGATTCACCCCGGGTCCGTCACCTCCTGCCGCTCTCCGGTCAGCAGGGCTGCTCGCAGTGACGCGTCCCGGCCGTCGCTCGTGTGTCGCACGGCGTCGTCATGCGCGACTCGCGGCCCCTGATGAGCAGACGATGGTGGCCTACTTCTTGCCCGCGGTCCAGTTCATTCCCCATCCGTAGGCCTCGTCCAGTTCCTTCTGCATGCCGGCGATGTACCGGACCTCGCGGGTGACGGAGACCGCCCCGGCTGCGTCGGAGAGCAGCGCAACGGCGCACATCTTCGAATTGCCGCCGGCTGCATCCAGCCGCACCTCGATGGGAGGACCGGACACGGGAGTCAGCGTCACCACACCGTCAGCGGCTCCCCAGTTCGCAGCACCCTCGTAGATGTAGGCAAAGATCAACGCCCGCTTGATGCGACCCGACCCGACGTTGATGCTCATGTTCTCGCCACCGGTGTTCGCCCCGGACCTGTCGTCACCGTCGAGGGCGATGAACGGGTCGCTGTTCACGGCACCGAATCCGTTGCCCAGCGCTTGGACCACGCCCTTCGAGCCGGAGTGGAGTTCGTAGAGGCACCCGAGGTCGAGATCAACGGTCGACCTCTTGGCGGACAGGCCCTTCTTGCCGCTGCCCTGCGACCAGTTCAGGTTGACGCGGATGATGCCGCCGGCGCCCTCCGACTTGGACAGTGAGATGGCAGGGGCATCCTTGGTGAGAGTGATCTTCTGCAGGTCGACCATGGCTGGCCTTTCGTCGGGGGCAGGTCCCTCCACCGTAGACACGGGTGCGGACGTGACCCGGGCGAGCGCGTCACCTCGATCCTCTGGTCGTCTCCCCGTCACCAGTACTGGTGCCGGATCCCGTCGGTGTCGGCGACGAAGATGACGGCGTCGGCACCGTCGAGATCGGCCGGCATCAGCGGAATGTGGCCGGGCACGATCGGTGCGCTCCCGCCCATCGACGGCGGAAGTCCGGTGCGCAGGGCCGGTGACGGGAACAGGGCGCGGCGAGTGGTCGCCGCGGCCAACAGGCCCTGGAGGGTGTCGGGTTCGCTGTCCGGATTCGCGTCGGTCGCCAGGAACACGTACCGAGCGCCGAGGGTGAGACCGACCAGCGCGCCGGCACTCCCCCAGCTCACCTCGTCGTCGCCGACCGGCATCCGGGACGGCGCACGCTGCAGGTGCGCGTTGTGGGCGAACACCAGGCTCGGCCCGCGTCGCTGTTCCTCGGCGACGATCGCGAGCAGGTTCTCCGCCATCATCTCGGCGCGCAGGCTGAGGAGGGTCGCGATCCGATCGGGCGCGGGGCTCGCCATGGCCGCGTGATAGCGCAACAGTCCCTGGGCGGTGCGTGCGTGCGCGGCGGCGAGGGCGTGGCCGGTCGGGTCGGTGGGCTGCAGGACGGGTGCCGCACGGCGTAGTGCGCTGGCAAGGTCGTCGGCGACGAGGCGCAGGGCACGAGCACGGTCGGAGCCGCCGATGGAGGCGGCCGGGTCGTACATGGCCGCCGGGTTCGACCACTCCGCGTCGTCACCGAGCAGCGCGTTCACGTCGGCCGCCGAATCCGGCCGCTGCGCGAGGGGCAGGTGGCCGATCACCGAGAACAGCGCCCGTCGCGGGCTCGGCGCGCCGGAGAGCTCCACCGGCGCGTCGAAGCCGTGGAAGTGCACCCGGTCCTGCGGCGCGCAACCGGCATTGTGCTCGCGGAGCCAAACGACGAGTTCACGGTTGCCCGGTACGGCGCCGAATCCGTGGCTGAACCCGGTCGCGAGCACCGTCTCGATCTCCGTCTCCGCACCGCCGACGTAGGCATCGACCACGAACGCGGCGAAGACGTCGGTCTCCAGCACGATCGAGCGGTACCCGCGGTCGACGAGATGGCGGAGGAGATCATTGCGCAGCAACGGGAACGCGGCGATCCCATGGGTCGGCTCGCCGAGGGCGAGCAGGGTCGGAGGTAGGGAGTGCGACCCGTCGACCTGGCCCGGGAACACGGGTTGTCCGCCCAAGCGGTCCGCAACTACGAGGACGTCGGCATCCTCCCGCCGGCCGAGCGCAGCGAGACCGGGTACCGGAGCTACACGCCCCAGCACGCCCAGGCCCTGCGTGCCTTCCTCACGCTGCGCCGCGGCCACGGCTACCTGCCGGCCCGGGAGATCATGTGCTCGCTCCACCGGGGCGACGTGGAGTCCGCCCACCGGCTCATCGACGCCGCGCACGTCGCCATGGTCGCCGAACGCCGGACCCGCACCGAGACCGCGGCGGCGCTCGGCGGTCTGTCCGTCACGACACCCGGACCGGCCGGCCGGCCGTTGACCGTGGGCGCCCTCGCGCACCGACTCGGCGTGCACCCGGCGACGCTGCGTACCTGGGAGACCGCGGGCATCCTGCGACCGGAACGCCACCCGGCCACCGGCTACGGCGAGTACGGATCGGACTGCGTACGCGACGCCGAGGTCGCCCGGCAACTCCGCCGCGGCGGGTACCGACTGCATCAGGTCGCGCAGTTCGTCGCGTCGCTGCGCGCAGCGGGTGACTCGGACGCGTTGAGCGTTTTCCTCGACGCCTGGCGGGACCGGCTGATCACGCGCGGCCGTGACCTGCTCGCCGGCGCGGCCCAGCTCGACGCCTACCTCACTCTGCTGGACGGGACGTAGCGGCGTCGGCGGCGCACCCGACGTGGATTGCACCCACCGTTCCGCTCCGTATCTACGGTGCACGGTGGGTACGGAGGCGGAACGGTGGGTGCAGCCGGCAGCACGATGGGCACCCACCGGCAGCAGCGCCGGCCCGTCCGTCGGATCAGCGGTGCGAAAGCAGGCTCCGGCAGGCCAACTGGACGGCCAACCGCTCGTCCGGATCGGACAGGTCAACCCCGAGAAGCTCGACCACCCGGGCGATCCGAGCCGCCACCGTGTTGCGGTGCACACCGATGACGGCCGCGGTGTCGGCGGTCGATGACTCGGCGTCGAGGTAGGCGCCCAACGTCTCCAGCAAAGCACCCGGCTGGTCGCGCAGCGGATCCAGCAACGATGCCGCCGCGGGCGCGAAGGTGTCCGTACGTGTCCAGGCCAGCAGCAATTGGCTCAAGCCCAGCCGGTCGACGTGCACCAGGTGGCCGCCCGCGGCGCGGGTGGTGGCGATCCGGGCGGCGTCACCGGCCTCGCCGAGGCTGCGCACCAGCCCGTCCGGACCGGACTGGGCCCGTCCGACGCCCATCACCGTGGGCAGCCCCGACCGCAACAACCATTGCGCGCGGCGAACTGCCGCGGCGTGGGCCTGCACCTGCTGCTGGGTCGGTGCACCGGGGAAGGTGCTCCACACGCCCCAGCCCGAGCCATGTTCGACGATGTGCGCGGTTGCACTGGCGTCCTCGAACGCCCGCACCACCTCGGGGCGGAAGGCCACCGGGTCGACGGCGCGTGGGACGTCGATCCGGATCCCGATGTGCCAGCCGTCCAGCTGCCAACCCAGGTCGAGCATCCGCCGGGGCACGTCCGACCCGCCACGGCCGCCACCGCGCAAGAGCTCGCTGAACAGCGACATCCGGTGCCGCGCATCGCGTTCCACGGTCAGCCGTTGGGTGGCCAGCCGACCGGCGACGGTGCCGGCCAGCACCTTCAGGGCCGCCGTCAGCGCGTCGGTGTCGTCGCCGGCAACGCGCTCGAGTACCACATATGCCCCGCGAGGATGGTCGGTCTGCACCTCGCGGTACACATACGGCGCGTCGTCCGGCACCGGTCCGGCCAGCCGGGCGGTCACGGCCGCGCGGTCACCGGACGCCGCGAAGGCCTGCGCCGGCGGTCCCGGCTGGTGGCCGGCGACGACGTTGCCGGACGAGTCCAGCAACCACAGACTCCGGTCCAGGGCGCCGGCCACGTCGTCGATGAGGGCGTCCAGGCCGGCCCCGGCCGAGGCACACGCCGCGCCGGTCCGGGTAATCAGCCGGGAGGCGGCGAGCTCGGGCAGCGCCAGGTGGACCTCCAGGGCGACCGCCGCCATCAGCGGGTCGGCGCACCCCAGCACCGGCAGGGCCAGCCGGAGGGCGACCCCGGCCGATGCCCGGCCCAGCGGTGCGGTGCCGCCGAGCAGCACCGCGCCGCAGCCGGCCGTCGCCGCCCGCCGCAGCAGCACGTCCAGCAGCCAGTCAGACCGGTCGACCTCCGCGGCCACCACCAGCAGGCAGCCGGCGGCGTCGGTGATCGGCGCCCGGACGCCGGCGACCACCCGCACGCCGGCGAGACGACCGGCGACGGGCGCGGTGGCCGCCGCAGGTTCGGGCAGCAGCGACACCACGCCCGACCAGGCGTCCAGGGCCAGGGCGTCCTGCACCGTGAGGGTCATCGCCGACCGCCCAGCCCCACGACATCCCGGTGATCGGACAGCAGCACCGGGTCGATGTCGAAGCCGAACGCCCGGGGGCCGACCGCCCGGAGCCGGCCAGCCGTCGCGGTCCACCAGGCCGGGCCGGGCAGGGTCAGCACCTGGACGTCGTCACCGGCCCGCAGCCGGTCGGCGGCAACCGGCTGCGCCGTCCGACCGTCCAGTACGCAGATCAGGTCGGGGCAGGTCGCCACCGGTTCCCCGTCCACCACCGCGACCAGGTACTCGTTCTCGGCCTCGATCCGCACCATTGCCCCGGATCGGTCGGCCACCGCGAAGCTCCCCCGGCTGAACCCACCGGACACGCCGCGGACCACTTCGAGCACCCGGCCGGCCGCCAGCACCCGCCCGCCCAGGGCCGCCGCCCGGGCGGCCGGTCCGTTGGCGGCCTCCGGTGACCGGGACGCCCGTCCCAGGTCCAGCGCTCGGGCGAGAGTGCCGTCGCACACCCGACCGGCGAGCTCGGAGGCCACGAACGGGCCGAACGCGGCACCTGCCCAGCCGCCGGCCTGTGCCACGTACGAGCGCACCGTGCGTTCCAGTTCCTGCGCAGAGGCGTTGTCCTGCACCAGCACCTGTCCGCCGGGCTCCACCAGCGCCGCGGACCCCAGCAGCGACGGCGCGCCGTCGTCGGCGACCGCCGCGGTGAGCTGATCGAACCGAGGCAGCGCGCGACCCATCAGGTCGGCGTCCACCAGCGGCAGTCCGAGTTCGACGGCCGTGGCCACCGCGAGCGCGGCGTTCAGGCCGGCCGCCTCGACGGGCATCACCGCGTCGGCCCTGGTTCCCGACCATCGGCAGATGGCGGCCACCGCCTGCGCGATCTCGCCACCGTGTGGCAGCTTCTCGGTGAGCACCGAGGTCGCCCCGATCATCCCGACGGGCACCACCACGGCGTCCGAGAACGGGTCCAGCGGATGCAGCGCGACCCCGGCGGGCGGCAGCCTGGCCCGCAGCAGGTGCGAGTAGAGGGCGGGGTCGCCGCCGCCGCCGGAACCGAGCAGGGTGGCGCCTAGCACGAAGTCCTCAAGATCATCGGGGCGCAGGCGGGAGACGGCCATCCTGCGATCATCCCGGAAGCGGGGTCAACTCCTCGATCGGCGTGAACGGACGGTCAAGGCCGAAGCAGGCGGGACCGAACACGGCCAGCGCCTCCGGCGTGCGCATCATGTCCGGCGTGGAGATCGCCACCACGGTCACCCGCTGCCCGTAGCGCAGCGTCTCGCAGGTGATCGGCTCGCCGCTGTTCGCTTCCAGGACGCAGATCAGGTCGGGCACGATCGCCGCCACGGCGCCGTCGAGCTCGGCGACGATGTTCTCGTTCTGGAACGAGATCTCCAGCCGAGACGTGGCACGGCCCCCAGCGCCGCCGGTGCCACCGAAGGCGGCGATCGACGCCCGGCCGCGGGTGAAGCCCTCGACGGTCCGCCGTTCGACATCCACCACCTTGCCCTCGAACAACACCCGCAGATGACGGTAGAGGGTTCCGGACAAAGCAGTGGTCAGGGCGGCAACCGGGTGCTCGCGGCGCTCCCGGGCCTCCCGGATGGCCATGCCGAGCCGGATGCCCAGCGACAGGGTGCCGTGAATGGCGGTGCGCTTGGCGTCGGCGCCGCTCATCGGGTATTCGGCGATCAGCGCCGCGCCGCCCATCCGGATGCAACAGCCGCGGGCGAGCCACTCCACCCTGGCGTTGTCGGTGCCGGCGTCGATCAGCACGGTCTCGTCGTGGTCGCCTGCCACCACCATCGGCGAGGCCCTCACCCCGTAGACGCCGAAGGTTTCCATCTGCAGCTCCGGAAAGGCGCGACCCATGCCGTCACCGTCGATCACAGGCAGGCCGGTGACCGCTCCGACGACCAGCGGGATCATCGAGTTGATGCCGCCGCACTCCATCGGGATGGTGGCGTCGGCCTGGCGCCCCAGATGCCGTTCCAGGGTGCGCAACGCGCGCACGGCCTCGTCCCCCTTGGGGATCTTCTCGACCATGACGGTCGGTGCCCCCATCATCGCCGTCGAGACGACCAGTGCGTCGTCGTCGATCTCGTCGGCGTCGGCGATCGTCACCGGGCCGTATTCGGCGATGGCTGCCTCGACCATCATCCGGCCGATGTAGGGGTCGCCGCCGCCCCCGGTACCCAGCAGGGTGGCCCCGCGGGACAGGTCCGGCAGTTGGGCCACGTCCAGGATCCAGCTCATACCGTCGTCAGCTCCTGCAGCTCGGCCGGGCGGCCGCAGCGCACTGGGTCGGTGTCGTACCCGAAGTAGCGTGGCCCGACCAGCTCGATGCCCTCCGGGCTGTGCCAGCGGGGATCGGCGGGCGCGCCGAGCACGCTGACCCGCTGGCCGAAGCGCAGCGCCTCGGTGGTGATCGGCTCGCCGGTCTCGGCGTCCAGCACGATGATGAGATCGGGTGTGCTGACCTCGATCTGCTCGACTGCTCCGCACAAGGTGGCCAGCAGGTGCTCGTTCTGAAACTCCAGCCGCAGACAGTCACCGGTACCGGTGATCGGCGCGATCGTTGCGTCACCCCGCGCGAAACCGGTAGCCGTGCGGCGGGCCACGTCGACCACCTTTCCGGTGAAGATCACCCGACCGTCCAGCGTCGCAGCGACGGCGTCGACGGGGGGCACCCGGTTGGCGCGTGCCTGCTCGACGGCGGTCCCGAGCCGGTGGCACAGGCTCAGGGTTCCGGGAACGGCGTTGCTGCGCAACAACTCTCCGCGCATGGCGAACGAGCTGATGATGGCCGAGCAGCCCATGTCGATCGTCACAGACCGGGCCAGCCGCTCCGACCAGGCGTTGTCGATGGTGGTCAGGATGCCGGCGTTGCCCTTCTCGTCGGCGATGGACATCGGCGTCCCCGGGATGCCGGCCAGCGTGGGCATCACCATCTGCAGTTCCGGGAAGGCCCGACCCATCAGGTCTGCGTCGACGAGCGGCAGGTCCAGCTGGGCGGCAGCGATGATCGGGATGGTCGAGTTGACCCCGCCCGCCTCGGCGCAGGCGATGTGCGTGACGGGTCGTTCCAGGTACCTGGCCAACGCCTGCACCGCGGCGGCGAGTTGGTCGGTGGTGGGCACCTTCTCGACCATGACGGTGGGCGCGCCCATCATCGCCACCGGGTAGACCATGGCGTCGTCGGGAAGGGCATCCAGAGCAACCACTTCGACCGGACCGTGCTCACCAAGGGCCCGCTGCGCCATCAGCCGACCGATGTACGGGTCGCCGCCGCCACCGGCCCCGAGGATGGCGGCGCCGCGGGCCAGCGGGCCGACGTCCTCGGCGGTGATCCGCACCAGGGGCGCCGTCATCGCGCCACCGGGTCGGCAGCCGCCCGCTCGATCTGCAGGTCCCCCACCGCCTTGCAACGGATCCGGGTGGCGTTCCCGGGCAGATACGGGATCGGCACCTCGTCGAAGTCCACGATGGTCACCGACCGCGGGTCGGCGCCGGCTGCGATGGCGCGGTCGATGGCGTCCTGCTTGGCCTCATCGACGGCGGCGTCGCGCTGGCCAGGGGCGATGGCGAATACCCGGTCGACCTCACCGCCGACCTGTGCAATGGCCGCACCAATGGCGTTCGCCACCGAATAGTTCTCCGGGCGCAGCACGGGCCCGAGACCGGGGAACTCGTCCGGCAGCAGGATCGACCCGCCGCCCACTGCGACCACCGGCAGCGGCTCGTCCGACGTCCGCATCCGGTCGACGATATCGGCGACGTCGGCCGCGATCCGGTCGAGGGCGCCCCGCACGAACGCCGGGTCGAGATCGGCGACCAGCAAGGGGTCGCCGAAGTCGGCGCGGCCGGCCGCCACTGCGATGTCACTGGCAGTCAGCTCGTCACCACCGAACACCCGGCCCAGCTGGGTGAGCCGATAGCCGACCGAATCCGGCCCGACCGTAGGCGACCCGCCATCCTCCGCCGCCCTGACCCGGCTGCCGCCGCCGATACCGACGCTGAGCACGTCCGGCATCCGGAAGTTGGTGCGCACCCCGGCGATGCTGACCTCGACCGTGGCCTCCCGCGGGAAACCGTTGGTGAGCACGCCGACGTCGGTGGTGGTCCCGCCGACATCGACTACGGCACAGGTGCTCTCGCCGGACAGCACGGCGGCGCCCCGCATCGAGTTCGTCGGTCCGGAGGCGAACGTGGCCACCGGATAGCGACGGGCGTAGTCGACGTCCATCAGGGTGCCGTCATTCTGGCTCAGGAACAGCGGCGCGTGGATGCCCTCGCCGGCAATCGAACCGGCCAGGCCGGTGACGATGCCCTCGGCGAGCTCGCGCAGTGCGGCGTTGATGATGGTCGCGTTCTCCCGCTCGAGCAGGCCGATTCGGCCGATCTCGTGCGACAGCGACACGGGTACATCCGGGCCGAGAACCTCCGCGACCAGCTCGGCGGCCTGCAGCTCGAACTCGTCGTTCACCGGCGAGAACACCGACGAGATCGCGACGGAGCGCACGCCGCTTTCGCCCATGTCGGTGGCGATCCGTCGGATCTCGTCGGGGTTCAGCGGCGAGATTTGCCGGCCGTCGAACTCGTGCCCGCCGTGGGCCAGGTAGCCGCGTCCGTTGATCGCGCGCACCAGCCGCTCCGGCCAGCCGACCAGCGGCGGGAGCGCGGCGGTGGCCGGCAGCCCCAGCCGCAGTGCAGCCGTCGGTGCCAGCCGGGAAGCCTCCACCAGCGCGTTGATGAAGTGGGTGGTGCCGATCATCACAGCGTCGATGTGTCCGGGGACGAAGGCGTGCTGCCCCTGAAGTTGCTGCAACGCAGAGACGATGCCGCTGGTCACGTCCTCGGTGGTGGCCGCCTTGACCGCGGCCGCCACGGTGTCGGCATCCAGCAGGACGGCGTCGGTGTTAGTTCCTCCGACGTCGATTCCGATCCTCACGCCTGCACCTTTCCCGCGGTCTCGTCCGCTGGGGCCGCTGTGACATCCGTTGGCGGCCCTGCTGTCTCGGTGCGGCTGACGCCATAGCCACGAATCAGTCCGAGCTTGCCGACGACGACGTACAGCGTGAACGCGACCACCAGCGAGTTGATGCTGGGCAGCCCCCATTCGACGAACCGGCCGACCAGTGACGACACCAGCCAGACCAGCAATGTCGCGGGCACCCACGTCGGTGAAGTGGCCGGCAATGTCCCCGCGTCGCGGGTGCGATCGAGGTCGCCGCGCCACAGCTTCACCACGTAGTACTCGGCGACCACGATGCCAACGATCGGGGGAAACGCCACCCCGAGCACCACCAGGAAATCGGTGAACCTGCCAAGTATCCCGCCGGCGGCGAGCACACTGCCGATCAGGCCGATGATCAAGGTCAACAGGCCGCGGTTGACCGGCCGCCGCAGGATCACGCCGAGGAAGTTCACCGCGCCCAGGCTGGAGGAGTACAGGTTCCAGTCGTTGATCTTGATGGTACCCAGGATGACCACCAGGGTTCCGACCCAGCCCACCGACGAGGTGACGATGGTGATGATGTCGTCGGAGCGGATGGCATGGGCCAGCAGCACTCCCGACATGCCGATCAGATACTCGCCGACGGTGAAGCCGACCACGGTCTGTTTGACGACATCGGCGCCGTTCCGATTGAAACGCGTCATGTCGGCTGTGATGACCGCGCCGACGATGAAGCCGCCGGCCACCAGCGTGGTGCCGGTGAGCAGGCTCATCGGCTCGCCGGCCGGGGCCGACGAGACCAGGTCACCGATGCTGAATCCGGAGAGACCGCTGATGATCGACCATCCGACCAGGATCAGGAACGTGGGCACCGTCACGTAGGCGACCCATTTCATGGAGCCGAACCCACCCATCACGACGAGCGTCACCGCAAGACCGAAGACCAGCGACCAAGCCCAGGTCGGCAGCACCCCGACGAGGCTGACCAGACCCTCCGCCGATACCCCGGACTGGATGCCGAACCAGCCGATCAGGCTGACGCCGATGGCGATACCGACCACCGAGCTGCCGCCGTAGCCGAAGCCGGTCCACCGGGCGAGCAGCGAGGTCGACAGGCCCTCCTTGGCCCCGATCAGCCCGATCAGTATCGACACGATCTCCAGGATGACGGCGCCGAGGGTGAAGGCCAGGAAGGCGTTCCAGAACGACATCCGGAACCCGATCGTCGACCCGAGCAGGAACTGGCTCAGGGCCGACACCTGGCCGAATCGCTGTACCGCGACCGACCACCAGGAGTAGCGGGCGCTCCGGGGCACCCGCGCGAGTGCGTAGTCATCGACGCCGACATGACCAATCATCACGATGCCTTCCGGACGCAAATAAGCGGGTGGGCCCGCCGGTCGCCGCTGACGCTAGGCTCGGCAAGGACACCCGATCAATGGGCGATACGCCCGGTCGAGCTCCGCTGGCGGTGCATCGTGCACAGTCGCCCGCGATGGGGGAGCCGGAGCTGCGGTTCCTCCCGCTGACTACGGAGGCGGCGCAGGCCGTCGGATCTTGCATGCCTCCTACGCCCCAGGGGCCCGGGTGACTGCGAGGATCGCCCCCCGGGCGGCGGGTAGCGTCTGGGCAATGTCCGGCACCGATCGTGAGGTGATGGCCGCCGCTGTCCGGCAGCTTCTGTCGGTACGAGGTCCGATGACCGAGGTCGAGTTGCTGAGTGCGCTCCACGCGGACGGTATCGACATCGGGCCCGCTCCGGAGGAGATGCTCGCCGACGTCCTGGACGAGGATTCCGAGCTGGTGATGCCGCTGGCCGACGAGCGGTGGGCCTGGATTCCGGCTTTGCTCGACGGGCGGATCTTCACGCACCGCCTCAGCGCGGTGGAGGCCGAGCACAACATGATCGCGTTCGGTCCCGATGTGGCGCCGCTGTCGATGCTGACAGAGAGCCAGATCTACCAGCGGCTCGCGGATGGTTCGCCGATCGCGGACGTGTTGCCGTTCCTTGACAGAGACGTCCTTGCAGAGCGCGGCGTTCCGGCGACGGCCGTCGGCGGCGACGGAGTGTTGCTGTTGCCGCCCGGGCGGTTCGCCGCGCTGGGCGTTGCGGCCGGTGACCTCGTCGGGTTACGTGTCACCGCGGATGGGTTCGAGCTCGCCGCGGCCGGTGAACTGACGACGTGCGATGTCGGCGGGCCGCTGGCTGCCCTGATCGATGAGCGCCAGGACGGACCCCTGATGCTGGATGTTGCCGTCTGGACGGTGTGCGCCGCCGACCGCGGGCTGTTCCGCGAACCCACCGCACCGCTGGGCGATCTGCTCTCGGCCAGCGGCCTGGCCCATGAGGGCGATTGGGTTGCCCGCGGTGGGTTCGATTTCGGCGCGTGGCGCCTGCAGGGCCGGATCACGACGATCAGGGCACGCTACGACCTGGCCGACGACGAGGCGCTTGCCGTGCTGGCAACGGTGCGGCTGTACGAGCAGACGCTCGAGCTGGTCGACGCCGTGACAAGTGGCCAGGAAAGCGGCGACGGGCAAGAACTCGCCGGTGCGGTGTCGCAGCTGCCGCAGCCGCACGTGGACTCGGCGCCATCGAACGGCGACCAGGAGCTGAACCCGGACCGCACGACGGTGCGCGCGACCATGGAGTTTCTCGCTGAGCCTGTCGTCGCCGCTGCCGTCCTTGCCGAGACGAGTACCGACGAGGATCGGGCGAGTGTCGCGTTGGGGTTGTTCGCCGAATCGGCCGAGCCGCTCGCGCCGCACGCCGCGCGCCCGGCACTGCGCTGGCTGCGGGCGAAGGCATATGAGCAACTCGGTGACATCGAACAGGCCGAGCAGACCTACCGTGCTGCGGAGTCGCTGGACCCGTCATGGCCGTTGACGCTGATGTCCCTTGCCCGCTACGCGGGCGACCGGGGCGATGCCGAGCGCGGGCTGGCCCTGCTGCGCCGGTCCGGGGCGCCACCGGACCACGAATTGGTGCAGGTGCTCGAGCATTTCCGGCCGGCGCCGCGCCCGGGTATCGGCCGTAACCACCCGTGCTGGTGCGGCTCCGGCCGCAAGTACAAGGTGTGTCACCTCCATCGCGAGCAGCTGCCGCTGACCGATCGGGCCGCGTGGCTTTACCAGAAGGCGGGCGCGGACCTGCTGGACGGCCCGTTCGGTCCACTACTCATGGAGGTTGCGGAGGCGCGTGCGCGGTACTGGGATTCCCCTGATGCGCTCGAATCGGCGGTCCAGGAGGGCCTGGCCTGGGACGCAGCGCTGTTCGAGGGCGGCGCGTTCGCCGACTTCCTTGCCGTGCGCGGCTCGTTGCTGCCTGCGGACGAGCGGTCGCTGGCCGAGCAGTGGCTGCTCGTTGAGCGTTCGGTGCACGAGGTGGTCTCGGTGCGGCGTGGTGAGGGGATGACGTTGCGTGACGTGCGAACGGGCGACGTCCATGAGGTGCGCGAGCGAGCCGGCAGCCGGCAGGTGAAGGTGGGCGAGCTGTACTGCGCCCGAGTCGTCCCGGCGGGCGACACGATGCAGATCTTCGGCGGGATCGAGCCGGTGTCCGTCGGCCAACGCGACGAGCTTCTCACGCTGCTCGACGACGATCCGGACCCGGTCGAGCTCGTCGCGTTCCTGTCCCGCCGATTCGCCCCACCGGTGCTGCAGAACGCCGAGGGCGAATCGTTGGTGATGTGCGAGGCGACGCTGCGGGTCGGCGACCCGGCTGGGCTGGCCGGTGCGCTCGATACCGAATACCGACGCAACGACGACGGGCCGGACGGCACGCGGGCGTGGTTCGAGCACGTGATCACACACGGCATGGAGCGGATCCGCGCGCACATCGAGCTGAGCGATGACGAGCTCGCCATCCACGCCAACAGCGAGGCCCGCTTCGAGCGCGCCCTCGCCACGATCCGCACGCTTGACCCGTCGATGACGGTGCTGCGCGAGACCCGGGAACCCGCCGGCGACGTCCGTACCGCCCGGCGGCTCGCCGCAGGCAGTCCGACGACGCCTGTCGAGTTCCTGGACCCGGCCGCAGATCCGGCGATCGCTGCGGCACTGGAGGAGATGACCCGCACGTACGAGGCGGCCTGGCTCGACGAGCCGATTCCCGCGCTGGCCGGTCACACGCCCCGCGAATGCGCCGACGACCCGACCCGGCGCCCCGACCTGATCCGGCTGCTCGACTCGTTCCCGGAGGCCGACGGCCGACCCGGCACTATGAGCCCGGCCCGCCTACGAGTCGCCCTGGGCCTGAGCTAGCCCGGAATCCCTGTCCGCGATGGACCCGGTGCTTTACTCACGGCACCAATTGCCGACGCAGCTGTTCGAGTTCATGAGCGATCCGCTCAACGGTGCTCACGGGCGACTCCGATGCAGTCCGCAATCGGTCGAGAACCCACCCGCGCACAAGCGCAGAAATGGACGCGTCGAGTGCGGCGGCGTAACGGGTCAGCTCTTCGAACTCCTCCGGGTTGAGTCGCACGGACAGCACCTTGGCGCGCTGGCCCCCCGGACGAGCCGCCGAGTCGGACAGCGGTTCGTCCCGAGTGTGTTCCGCCTGCTCGCGGTAGTCCCGTAAGTCCTGGCCGTTGGTGTCAGTCATCAGATCTTCCCTTCAGATACTGGCGCAGCGGAGCGCCTCTGGTTTTCCAGGCGGACGCGCCATGCAGTACACACCGCGCGCATCGCGCAGCGCCACGATGGTGATCACCATTCGGGCGCTCGGCGAGTAGCCGACGACGCGGACGCTGTTGAGGTGCGCCGATCTGGGGTCGGGCTCGTCAACGAGTCGGTCGGGGTCGGTGAGGACGTCGACGGTCCACGCGGGATCGATGTCGACGGCCTCGGCATAGCGGGTCGAACGGGTGCGGATGTGCTCCGCTGCCTCGCTGTCCCATTCAAGCTGCTCGACCACGTGTGACAGTGTATGACATCAGGCAGCTAGACAGCAGATCGAGCAGCGAGACGATCACCACCTGCAACTGGTCTTCCTACTTCAAGTAGGATACAGGCGTGACCGTAGCGAAGGTGTCGATGAGCTTGGATGCAGAGGTACTGGCGCAGGCTCGCGAACGAGTCGGCGGGCGCGGTGTTTCCTCTTATGTGAACGAGGCGGTCCGCCGACAGCTTCGACGAGATGCCCTGTCGGACGTGCTCAGCGAGATGCGAGCAGCGAACGGTCCGGTGCCTGACGAGCGGATGGAGGAGGTTCGTCGATTGTGGCCAAGCATCCACGACGAGGCAGCTTCTCGACAGGCCTGACCGATCTTCTCGTCCTCGATTCAGAAGGTGTGTCCAAGGCCGCTTCCAAGGATCCGTCGGTGCAAGCGTGGCTGGAGCGAGCTCGGGAGCTGGACGCCGATGTCGTCGTATTGGCCGTGACTGTGGCCGAAGTGGTGCGAGGTGTAGCCCGAGACGCTGGTGTCAATCGTGTCGTCAAGGCCGCAGATGTCCGGCCGGCTGATGAACAGCTCGCTCGGCGGGCGGGTCGTCTCCTCGGCAGGGCAGGGTCCCACGCCACCATTGACGCGTTGGTGGCAGCTACGGCACTCACCGTGCGCGAGAGGAACGGCTCTGCCCAGTGCGTCGTGCTGACCAGCGACCCCGGCGATCTCGCGGCCCTGGTCTCTGAGGAGTCCGGAGTCCGTGTGGTTCCCGTGTAGCTCGGGTGGCCCGCCGCCTCAGCGCGGCTGCGCTGCCAGGTCCGGCCATCCAAGCGCTCACTGTCCCAGGTCCCGACATCCAGCCGCGTACGTCATCCGGGCATCGACACCAGGTCCCCGATGCGGATGGTGCCGGGAATGCTCACCCGACCTTTGTAGCCGCGGGCCCCGCCGTCCAACAGCGCCATATGGTCCTTGATCTGCTGGTCGACAATCACGTCTGGCTGCCGCTGCAGGCAGAACCGGGTGAACTCCACACATGGTTCGGCGACACGGAAGCCTTGCAGCTCAACGGTTCCGGCGGCAGTGCGGATGACGATCGTCTCCGGCAACTCCCGGTCGGCCAGTCCGTCCGGCGCTTCCACCAGCACCGATTCACCGGCGATGCCGTCGACCAGGTGCGGCCCGTACCGCTCGCGCAGCGCAAGGTAGTCGCCGGTGCCCATCACACTGACCCCGCCCCGGCCTTTGGCATCCCGGGTCTGCGGGTGCCTCCGGTTGTGCACATCGACGACGCGTTCACCACCGTTGGTGACGCCGATCCCGCCGTCGGCGTCGAGGTCCAGACTCACCACTTCGGCCAGCGGGCTCGGGTCGTACCAGCGGCGCGGGGCCTTCCCCGGCTTGAGTGGGGAGCGCTGCACCTGCAGCCGGATGACGGCGTAGTCCATGGACCTATTGTGCGCTGATGGCTCCCTTCAATTCGCAAGCAGCGCCAGCGAGCAACACCTTGGCTCTTGGCTCTTGGCTCATCTGGACCTACCCGCAGAATCTGACCGATCCGACCTAAAGCGTGGTCCGGGGAATCTCTCCCCCGGCTCCCTCGGAATGGCATCTGTCACGTCAAGTGATTGCGCCGTGAGGCGCTGGTGTTCGAGTGGAGGTGAGAGGCCACCACCGTCTGCCTGTCGTAGCGGGTGGGCGTAGCTGAGGGCAGTCCGGTCCGGGTGGTGCCGGAAAGGATGGGAG
>JAABUR0100000853.1_pt1 | contig 60302 bp, 44 predicted proteins | sample 5560091 | NCBI WGS metagenome assembly JAABUR01 (sample SAMN10711879, study PRJNA513375) | rock metagenome | isolation source: Antarctica rocks | place: Antarctica: Victoria Land, University Valley sud
AGCCAATCTTCAGGCAGGCCCCGCCGATCCGCTGGACCCGCCACCAGAGGCTGAGCGCCTGTCAGGCGTTCATCAGCGGATCGCCGGGCGCGGATCGCGCCGTTGCCGTGAACGCCTGACAGGCGCTCCTGAAACAGGGGGCAGACGCCGAACATAGGTGGGACGCGATCACAACGAATTGTGCCGCGAGGGGCCGCTGTCCCGGTGGGCGAGTCACCGTCGACTGACTACCCGGCGGACCGTCAACACGGGAGAGGGTCTGGCTCAGAACGCTGGGATGTAGTCCGGATCGACGTGGCGGATGCCACCGTCGGGGGGCGCGTAGCCGCGAGCGGCCAGCGCGCCGACCACATCCTCGATCACGTCGTCGGGTGTCGATGCCCCGGCGGTGACCCCGACGGTCGTCGCGTCCGTCAGCCAGGCATCCTCGATCTCTTCCGGTCGCTCGATGTGGTACGACCGGACGCCCATCGAGTTACCGACCTCGGCCAGCCGCGCCGTGTTCGAGCTCTTCTTGCCACCAATCGCCAGGATCAGGTCGACGTGGTCCCGCTCGACCAGTCGCTTCAAGGCATGTTGCCGCTCGCTCGTCGGCTCACAGATGGTGTTGCAGAGCCGGAACTCGCCCCCCTCCGGCACCACCATCGATTGCAGCTCCATCGCGAACTTCATCAGCTCATCGACATTCTTCGTCGTCTGGCTGACCACCCCGACCTTGCGCGGCGGCACCACCTTCCCCTCGCCGGTCTCGCCCCGCTTGGCGTTCCACGGCAGATCGCTGATCTTCTTCGCCGCGATCGCCTTGCTGGTTCCGGCCCAGGCGATGACACTCTTGACCTCGGGGTGAAACGAGTCGCCATAGACCACCAGGAAGTACCCCTGGCGGACCAGCTTCTGCGCCAGCCGCTGGACTTTCGTCACCAGCGGGCAGGTCGTATCGACCAGCTCGACCCCGGCATTCGACGCCTGCTCGGCCAGGTGCGGTCCCATCCCGTGCGCGGTGATCGCGACCCGGCGGAAGCCACGACCGACCGCCTCGTCGACCGAGCCCGCCCCTTCGACGCCACGGCTCCGGAGCCGCTCGACGACCTGGGGGTTATGGATGACATCACCGATCGGCGCGATCGGTCCCCCGCGACCGGCGGCATCCTGGACGATATCAAGCGCGCGCCGCACGCCCCAGCAATACCCCAACTCTTCGGCGACGACGACCCGGCGGTGCGGCCGCTCCGTGGTTGTCGCGTCTGGCTCGACCGCGGCGAAACCCTCGCGCGGTGCGTCGATGATGGCCGTGACCATGAATCCCTTTCCTCGTTCCCGTGGGAGGCGGCCGGCGATCGAGGATCGATCTGGGCGGGATCGCGGGGAGCGCCTCTGTTGCCCGAAGTATAGTCGCCAGGAGGGTCCGCCCGCCGTAGCGCGCATCCGTTCAGGATGCGGGCGGTGGTGCCTGGGGGGTCAGCGCATCGGGGCCTGGCGTACCCGGATGCCACTCGATCGGCGTTCCCGCGCGATCTTCGCCGCCACAGCCAGCAACGCCAGCGAGAAGAACCAGCGCGATCACCGCGCCTCCGAGCAGGCGCCGGACCGATCGGCGCGTCGTTGGTCTGCCACTGGTCGTGCCCGGCCATCCGGCGCGCGCGACGCACCGCCCCCTGATGGGCTTCCCGATTCGCACGCCGTCCCCTTCCAGAGGCCATGCCACCCACGGCCCCAACCGGCGCGGAGTATAGCAGCGCGATGGTTACCGGCCACGCCCAGGTGGGGGCACCCAACGCCCATTCCGCCGCTCCCCCATCCGGTCTCCCCGCGGCAAATCATCAAGGACAGGGCGCGCCGGTCCGGGCTCAGGGATGGTCGCCGAGCAGCGCGCGAAGCTCCGTCAGGGACACCACCTCGTGGTCGGGAGCGGGGTCAGAATGCGACCAGGGCTGACGATGGCGGTTCATCCAGATCGTGCGAATGCCGACCGCGCGGGCGCCCGCCATATCGTGTTCGGCCGAGTCGCCGATAAAGACCGCGTCGTCCGGACCAGCCCCGCCCTGCCGCATCGCTTCGTGAAAAATCGCCGGATCGGGTTTCCAGGCGCCGAACTCCTCGGAGATCAGCAGGAAATCGACGAGCCGCTCCACCCCCAGCCGCGCAATCTTGGCACGCTGGACATCGGTCGGTCCGTTCGTCACCAGACCAACCCGTCGCCCCGGGCGCAGCGCGCCGACGACCTCGATCGCGTCATCGAAGAGGGTCAGCCCGTGGAACCGGTTGGACCGGTACCAGCGCATCGCCGACTCGGCCGCTGCCGGATCGTGGATCCCATGACGCGGAAACAACGCGGGGAAGTGGTCGGCGCCATGGGGATGCGTCGCCAGCGAGTCGGCCACCATCCGCTCCAGCGCCGCTCCATGATCTGGATCGTCGTTCCCCCGCGGCAGATGCGGCGTGAAAGCGAGACGCAGACGCAGATCGCGGGCGCTCGCGTAATCGCAGAGCGTGTCGTCGAGATCGAACAGAATCAGGCGTGGCGAAGGAGCTAGCGGTTGCATGGAGAGAACCTAGCGCGTGCGAGGCCCCTAGGGCAAGCGGACGGAGCGGTTCTCCGGCGCAGATAGCGGTGCCACGACGTGTCAGTGAGCGGACGCACCTGTCCATGCTGTCCGCCATGACCTGTCAGCGCCGGTTCGATCCCCGCCGTGCGTCAATGGCGACGCAGGGGGTCGGGGATGAGTGGCCGCGCCGTGCCAACGCCGACAAGGCGGTGAGGCACCATGGGGCATGCCATGCGTCCCTACCACGAACGGGGTCACGATGGGCGTGATGGCTTGCGGAGACCGGGTGACCCGCACCCACGGGCGCATGCCATGCACCTCTCCGATCGGTAGCGGATGACCGACTCACCGCCTTGCGATGATCGCGGGCCCAGCACCAGCGGGCGCAGCAAGCAGCGCCCCTACGATGGAAGGTGATGATCTGCTCACCGGATGGCCGGAACTGCCCGACCCGCCTCACCGGCGCATGCCATGCGTCCCTACCGCCGGGCGTGGTGGTGCGGGGTGGCTGGTGGTGATTCGGCCAGTGCGGATGGGATAGATACCGGTCGGTGATACTGACCGCGCCGCGCTACCACCCCCATCGTCGTAGGGGCGCCGCTTGCCGCGCCCGCCGGTGCGGGGCACGCCGTCTCCGCCAACCATGACGCGGATCATCACCCCTCCGTGGGAGGGACGCTTTGGCATGCGCCCTGGTGCCCGACCACCTCAGTGCGGGCGGGAAAGGGCGGTTCCGACTATCCCGACCCAGCGGCCTGGATGGCGCGGCTCCCTCTCTGCCGACCGCGTTGTCGCCGTTGGCGCGGCGCGTCCCTCAGACCCGGTCGCGTCGTGACCGGTGGGGATGACGCAGCATCTGGGTGACGGGATCCCATCCTCAGCCGCCTCAGTCCGCCTCCCGTTCGCCACCCGTCCAGGCACTGCTCGTGACGACCGGGAGCTGCAACGCGCGCTCGCGGTCGAGATCGAGGTTGCCGATGTGGAGGGAGATTGGCGCCTGCACCCATTTGTAGATCGAGCCGAGGAAGAGACGGGCGAACTTGGCGACGTGGATCGCCAGCCGCTCCCGTGGGACCTCCGGGAACATCTCGGCCAGCACCTGCTCCACCTCGCCGGGAAGCAACTTCTCGGCGGCAAAGAGATGGAAGCAGGCATCGAGGATCGGGAAGGGCATCAACTCTTCCTCACCGACCTGATCGGCGGCGAGTTCCGGGCCCGCGGGCCGCGCCAGCACCTGGGCGATCCCGTCGGAGCCGGTCTGCTCCTGAAGATAGTTCAGCAGCTCGATCACCACCGTCTTCGGCACGTTCGCCAGCACCCCGAGCGCCCCCATCAGGTCGCCGCCGACGGTGGTGTAGCCAACCGCTTTCTCGCTCATGTTCCCGGTCTGGAGGAAAAGCCCGGCTGACGAGTTCGACCAGTTCCACATCCGCTGCGCCCGGATTCGCGCCTGGATGTTCTGCTCGGTCAGCGGTGTCACCGGCTGCCCCTCGTCGAGCATCCCCCGCACCACCTCTAGCTCCCGGGCGAAGGCCGACTCGATCGGCACCACCTCCAGCGGCACCCCCAGCTCGGCGCAGATCGTCTCGGCGGCGCCGCGCGTCTGGGACGAGGAGAACTGGGACGGCATCGTAAAGGCCCGCAGTAGCGAGCCCGGGTTCTCCGGCCGGGCGCGTCGGGCATAACGATGCGCGACGAGCAGCGTCAGCAGGGAATCCCGGCCGCCAGAAAGCGATACCCCGATCTGCTTGAAGACGCCCGTCTTCTCGAAATAGTCACCGATGCCGAGCGCCAGGGCGTCGAGAATCTCCTCGCAGAATGCGGCCCGCGGATCGCGCGGCGCGCTCGGCTCGGGGAGAAAGAAGGAGCGGTGCGCCGGAACGGGATAGGCCAGATCCCGCCGCGTTTCCTCCGTCGCGAAGAGCTCGGGTGGCACATCGACAACCGGCACCGGGGGATGGACGGCGACATCGGCCTCGCGATCGAGCCGCCAGGTCGTCTGCTCGGTCCGCAGGCGGGCCGTCCGGTCGAGATCGACATTCGCGGCGGCGAACCCTTCGCGGAAGCGCGGCGCCTCAAGACTCCACTTGCCGTTCTGATTGACGAAGCCGCCCCCATCGAAGATGAGCCCGTCGTTGGCGCCGACAGCGTTGCTATAGGCGATCGTGCACTGATGATCGGAGGCGCGGGTCGCGATCAGCTCCCGGCGCGTCTGGACGACCCCGAGCCGGAAGGGCGAGGCCGAGATGTTGCAGACCAGCTCGGCACCAGCATAGGTGCGGCGGCGGATCGGTCCTTCCGGGCTCCAGAGATCCTCACAGACCTCGACCGCGACCAGACCGAAATCGAACTGAAAGAGGAGATCGCCGAACGGGACGCCCCGCACCTCCTCCCGCTGACGCGGCACCCCCTGGGCGAAGGTCCGCCCCTCGTAGAAGATGTTGTAGGTCGGCAGCTTCTGCTTTGGCACCAGCCCCAGCACGCGCCCGGCGACGACCGGCGCCGCGCAGTTGTAGCGCAGTCCCTGATGGGCGACCGAGACGCCGACGATGAACGCCGCCGGCAGCTCAGCGGTCGCCGCCGCGAAGCGCAGCAGCTCCGGCCACTGGCCATCGACGAACCCCTGCCACTGGATCAGATCTTCGACCGGATAGCCACTGATGAGCTGCTCCTGAAAGAGCCCGAGCGTCACGCCATCGGCCGCCATCGCTTCCGCGACCGCGATCGCCCGGTCGACGTTCGCGCGGAACGCGCCCACCGTCGTATTGATGCTGCCAAGCCCGATCCGTAGCAATCGCATCGGTCGATCCTTTGTGATGAGATTCGAGTCTCGGGCGCCGAGCGGCGCAGCAGAGTCCGCAAATGACCGCAACCAGACGCCTCTACGCGGCGACCATCGGCTAATCGTAGCCCAGGTCCTCAAACGCGTGGGACCGGTTCGTTGGGCTCTCGCCACCCCCTGGTGCCGCCGTCAGCTCGACCCTGTCGCCAGGGCGGCGCGGATCGCGCGGACGAGATGATCCCGATAGCGTTCCGCGGGACGATCGGCGACCCGGGCCAGCGCGCGAACCCCGATGATGATGCTCCAGCGACGAATCCGCGCGGCGTGGTCTTCCGGCAACGCGATCACGCCGCCGAACCCGGCGACCAGGTCGGGCAGCAGCGGGGCCGTTAGGCGTTCGCCATCATGGAGCGCGACGTGCCCTAGATCGTAGAGCGTGTCGGCGCCTCGGATTTCCCCGAAGTCGATGATTCCGGTGTAGCGACCGTCCCGCTGATAGATGTGCGTGGCATCGAGGTCGCCATGGGCCAACCGGCCCGCTGCGACATCGAGCCAGCCGGTATCCCGATCTATGGCAATTTCGACGGCGCGGATTTCCTGGGCTGTCAGGAAGCGGCGGGCAACGGCCAGATGCACTCCACGATCGGTAAGCACGAAGTCGCGAAGCGTGGGCAACTCCGCGGTGAGGTGAGTCGCGGCCGGCTCGTCACGTCGAATCCAGCCGAATCCCGCGACCTCCAGCGCGGCGACCTGCGCCAGATCGCGCCCGGCGGCGATCAGGATCGGGCGCAGGTCGATACCTCGTGGCGCCTCGGTGAGAGGAGTGCCGGGAATCTCGGTCGTGATCATGACCGACCGATTCAGCGCCTCATGGAACGGCTCGAAGTGGACCACCTCCGGCACCAGCACACCGCGCGCTCGCAGGCAGCGATGGACGAGCACCTCCGGCCCGAGGCTGTCCTCGGCGGTCTCGGCCAGACGGAGATAGAGCATGGTGCCCCCTCGTCGCACCCGATAGACCGGGGTCGAGACACCCGCCGCGGTCCGTTCCACGACAGAACGTCCTAACCCGGGCAGCACCCGGTTCGCGATGTCGCGGAGCACGCGGAGGTCGACGTCACTCAGCCCCTCGTCATGCCGAGCCGGTCGAGGTATCGCTCTCCGCCTCCCACCACATCGGTTCCTCGACCCGTCGTCCGAGCCCACATCGTTGCCCATTGCCCCCGCTTCCCCCGTCATTCCGAGCTTGTCGAGGAAGCTCTCTCCGCCTCCAGCCACACCTGTTGGCCACCATCCTCCCTCGTCGTCATGCAGAGCCGGTCGAAGCATCTCTCTCCGACGCCGGCCGCACCCGGTCGACCACCCCTGTCGTATCACCTGTCACGCTGAACTAGCGGACCCGTTCCTCCCCGATCCTCCTCGCACCCTGCACCACCGCGTGGGCCGGCGCAGACACCACCCCGGCCGGAATGACACGTAACAGGTGGCGTACGTACGCGGAAACATCTAGACTACGACGGTCCCGTGCCCGTGGCGCACCCCGCCCCATCATCGATGCCGCAGCGGCGTCAGCCGAGCACAGGGGGTCATCCATCATGCCAGCTCAAAGAACGCGACAATCGCTCGCGGCGCTGCTCCTCATCGCCCTCGCCATGGTCCTGACCGCTCCGGCAGCCGCTCGGGCTACCTCCCCGCCCGCACATCTTCACGCAGTCTCGGCGGCCACCAGCGACGATGCCGCGTCCGACATCGCGGCCACTGTCGCCCGCGACCTCTCGCAGCTCGAAGCCGAGGGGGACTTCGACGCCCTCTACGACCGCATCCATCCCGACGCCGCGGCAATCGTGCCCCGCGCGGCGGTGGTCGGCTGGTTCACCGATGTCTGGGCGCCGCTCGGCCCAGGCGTCGCGACGATCACTGGCGTCTCATTCGATGCCTGGTCCTGGGGTGTCACCGGCATCACCTATCCCGGAACCGCCGTGGTCGCCTTCGAGCAACCGTTCGCCGACGGCTCGGTCCGGTCCGACACCGTGCGGCTGGTCCAGGACGACACCGGGGAGTGGCGCTGGTTCTTTGGCCGGGATCGCGCCTTCGTCGACGAGCAGATCGCCCGCTATGCCCCCGCCGTGGCAACCACCCCGCCACCGGCGCCGACCATTGACGACATCGATGCCTTCTGGGCCCGCGCCTTCGCCACCGCGGGCATCCCCTACACCGCCCCGACCGTGGTCGCGGTCGATGCCCCGATCGAGAGCGCATGCGGCTGGTTCGATCCGGCGGCCGGTCCCGGCGCCTACTGTCCGATCGACCAGACGATCTACGACGCGGCCTCCTGGCGCGACCAGCTCGTCGCCGGTGGCGCAGAGTTCGCCTGGCTGACCGTCATCGCCCACGAGTGGGGCCACCACATCCAGGGTGAGCTCGGTCTCCGCAAAAGCGACGAGCCGGACGACGGCGCGGTCACCTACGGCATCGACCTCGAGCTGCAAGCCGACTGCCTCGCCGGCGCCTACGCCGGGGACGCCGACGCCCGCGGCCTGCTCGCCCCCGGTGACCTCGCCGAGGCCCAGGCCATCTCCTTCCTCTTCGGCGACTCCCCCCTCGTCCCCGCCGACCAACCCGGCGCCCACGGCACCCACGACCAACGCGCCTCCGCGTTTATGAACGGGTATGAGGGTGGGATGAGCGGATGTGGAGTGGAGGTGTAGAAAGGGTGAGTGAATAACGATTAAGCTGCCGATCTTGCTAGGTCGAATTGCATCGTGCTCTCAGGTGGTGCCCTCAGTATGTTCGAGTACCTGCGCAATGAGATCTGCCACTGGTTGCAACTTGCTGGAATCGTTCTCAAGTAGCCACTCTGTAAGCGCAACACCATGCGCCGTCTTGTCGTAGTTAACACGCTGTTCCGATAGCTCACTGAAGAGATCTGCCAGCAACTTGGCTCCGTGGACCTCTTCTTCCCAAAGCTCCTGAGAGCGATCCGTTTCCTGAATGCGTGAAGCAAAATACACATTGTCCCAGCGGTGGGTCTGCAGCCAGGTCTCAATTTGCTCCTGGGTCACGTCGTGGTCCGGCAGCTCTGCAAAGCCCTCGATGTTCGAGGCGATGGCTGCAATAGCACGCGCATCAATGAGGTAGTTCTCAAACATTCGTCGCGACAGGAAATGAATGAGTCCTTGGCTTTCGCGAACCAAGTCCTCTTGATCCTTGTCGCTACGCCCCTCTTGATCAAAGATGAAGCCAATCGCTGGTGGAAGGAGACCTCGCCCGGTGCTAAGTCGCCGGTAGATGTCAAACACGGTCTTTGCGTGCTTGCCCTCAAGATCACCCGTTTGGCGAACGCCAAGGATTTCCGTACCAAGAAGGGGACGACCAATTATTCGGGAGTGAATGAGAGGGAAGCTGCGCTCCTCAGTTTGTCCCTCTACCCATAGGATATTATCGGCACCGAAGACGTCCGTCAGACGAGCTCCGATGTCTGACAGAAACACCCGGAGCGACTGCGTTTCACGAAAGTCCACCGACGTAAGCTTGCTCTCCATCTCATCCTTGCGTACGAGCAGGAGTGTTTGCGGCTGACTCGCAGTCACCACGGTCGGTGAATGAGTTGTAACGATGTACTGGTGCTCATGCGGTGAGTGAAACTTGAGAACATCGAACAGTTTGCGGATCGCTCCGGGGTGAAGAAAGCTTTGGGGTTCATCGACGATAATCGTCCGCGGAAATTCCGAGGTAAGCACCACATACACAATTGCCAAAACCTGACCAATACCCGTGCCGCTTTCGACGAGAGGCACTGCCAAATCCTGGCGAGAAGACGCTGGATCGACAGTCCAGACTAGGATACGAAGCGTATTGGATAGTGTGGTAGTTACCGTGACTTGCTTGACGTCCGGAAGGACAGTTCTGACCAGATCATTGAACTGGCCAAAACGCCAGGGATTGCTCTGAAGCTGATTTAGTGCCTCGGGGAGATTGGACGCGTTTGGAGCTAGCTGAGGATTACCACCGCTCACAACCTCCCCTACGTTCATCCGCTCGGCCTTGAACGAGTAGACGCGCGATTGAAGAGATCCAGCTAGTTGCCTGACGAGCGTTCCAGAAGTGTCGATTGGATACACACTACCCGATTCTGGACGAATCTCCCCAGTGTGGCGGTCTGAAAGCATTCGAACTGTCGGCACGCTCGTTGATGGAGGATCACCTGGGTAGGATATCAATCCAGGAAACGAAAGGGACGTTGACGCTAGCGCTCCATCTTGGACGGTAACGTCTACGATAGCTCGATCGGGGCTATTACACAGAGCTATAAAGCGTGCCGCTTCAACCTGCGGAGGAGATCCAGCTAAAATTGGGACATAAAATTCCGGCAATTGGTGCTGAAGAAAGTCCCGCAACTCGTCCGTGCTCAACTCGAACGACATGCTCACTTGAGAGCCTGCGATCGGTACAGTGACTGTGGTTGGCGCCGTACTCAAACTCCGATGTGGCTGATTGGAGAACCTCAGGCTGAGCGCCTCGACCAATGCTGTCTTTCCGACGTTGTTCGGTCCTACAATGACATTGAAACCAGGAGTGAGATCAATGTTCCCACTGTCGAGGAAGCTTTTGTAATTCTCTATGCGGAACGCTCTGATACGCATCTACCTGATCCTATCAACTCCGACATGCAGCAGGCGCACTATCGCAACACCACTCGCTTATCATCCAAGCAGTCGGTCACGCCACCACCTCCCGGCCCTCCGCGACCGTCAGGTACTCCTCCCGCTCCACGATCTCGCGGAGGTGCCGGGCGACGCGCCAGAGGTCGTGGTAGCCCGTGTAGAGGGCAATCGGGGCGAGGCGGACGATGTCCGGAGGACGGAAGTCGGGGATCACGCCGCGGGCCTTGAGGGCGCGGGCGATGCGCGGCCCGGCGTCGTGCTCGACGGCGACATGCCCGCCCCGCCGGTCGGGCTCACGCGGGGTGCCGATCCGGTAACCGAAGGGGGCCGCAGTCAGACCGGTCGCTTCGAGCAGCTCGATCAGGTACTCGGTCAGCGCCAGGGAGCGGGCCCGCACCGCCTCGATCCCGACCTCGGCGAACATCCGCAGCGAGCCGAGCAGCGGCGCCGTCGAAAGGATCGGCGGCGTGCTGATCTGCCACGCCCCGGCCCCGGCCGCGCCTTCCCAGGCATGCGACATGTCGAACTGCCGCTCCTTGAGATACCCCCACCAGCCGGCCAGCCCCGGCGCGGTCCCGAAGTGACGGCGGTTGACGTAGAGACCGCCAACGCTGCCAGGTCCGGCGTTGAGGTACTTGTAGGTGCACCAGAAGGCGAAATCGACACCCCACGCATCGAACTGGTGCGGGATCGCGCCGACGGAGTGGGCACAGTCGAACCCGATCGGGATGCCCCGCTCCCGCGCCGCCGCGGTCAGGCGCGCCAGGTCGAGCAACTGCCCGGATCGGTACAGCACCGACGGCAACAACACCAGCGCGACATCCTCCCCCATCGCCACGATCAGGTCCGCCTCGTCCAGGGTTCGCCCGTCCCGACTCGGGACGAGCAGGAGGTCGGTGGCGGGGTCACCGCCACGCAAGCGGATCTGGCTGCCAAGCGCGTAGACATCGGAGGGGAAGTCGAGCGCGGTCGCGAGGATCTTCCGCCGAGCTCCAGCCGGGCGGTAGAAGGTGGCGACGAGGGCGTGGAGGTTGACCGTGGTCGTGCCGGTGACGACCACCTCGTCCGCCTCCGCTCCGATCAACGGCGCCGTCAGTTTCCCCAGCTCCTCTCCCAGGGTGAACCAGGCTGGCTCTGCCCGCAGCCACCCTTCGACACCAAACCGCTTCCACGCCGCCAGCGCATCGAGCACGGCGCGCTCGGCGTCCCGGGACAGCAATCCAAGCGAGTTACCATCGAGATAGATCGTGTCCGGGGGCACATAGAACCGCTCCCGGACATCACCGAGCGGGTCGGCCGCATCGAGCGCCCGAGCATGAGCTTCAGAGATGTCGTCTCGTGGCTCGCGATTCACCAACGGTTTTCCTCGATGTGTGCCTACGGGAACGTGAGAATGTGACTGGTTTCGAGGCATCTGCCCGACCTCTCGCAAGCTAAACTTTGGGAAGTGGAGATGGTGATTCCGTCGCCACCCGCACGAGGAGAGCACATGATGCTGAACGTGTCTTCGCCGCTCCCGCCCCCTGCACCTCGACCAATTCCACCATCTGGACCGCAAACGATCCTGGTGCGCACGCCTGGCTGATCTCGACGCCACCACACGCTCAGCAGGGCAGCCAACGACAGCAACATCACCTCGCCATAGAGGACCCGGATCGTCGATGCGGCGAAACGGACCTTGCGCTAGAGCGAAATCTCGTTGCCGGTCACCGCGCGAGCATATTCCTCTGCCACCCACCGCCGTAACTCACGACCGGTATAGGACTCGGTGTGTCCGCGCAGCGCCAGCACATTCGGACCGAACAGGATGCGCCGCTGTCGATAGGACAGATACGCGAAGCAGATCAACCCTCCATAGACCAGGTTGGCGCCGCCGAGCAGCAACTTCGCGATAGGGTCGATCACCGCATCCCGAACGATCACTCCACGATCACCCAGATTGAGCAAGCCGATCGTGACTGGCAACACGGTTCCTCCGAAGCTCACCGCTGTTGCGACCCGTGAGTCACGTTCATCACTGGTCTCCACCTGAGCGTCCAGCACGCGGATCGTGACGTCGAGGTACACCTGATCGGCGGACGGCGCATCGTGCTCGGAGTCTGAGCTCGGGAGGATCGGCCCACGGTCTGGTGGCAGACTCCCTGTCTCCCGCCCGCGACGACCGCGATGGCGCCAACCACCGAGGAGCGCGAGCAGCAGGATAGGAACGAACCCGGAGAGAAGCGCGAGTGTTGAGGTGTCCGCGTTCACGGTTCACGCTGATAACCAGGACTACATGTGCCTCCTGAACACTACGGCAGGAAGTAGCGCCACTCCCGCGTGCCGAACCGGGCCATTACGCGCCGGTCGGCGTCCTCCAGCTCGGCGGCGGTAACGTCGTCGTCGGTCAGACCGTGCCGGGTCCGGAAGCTGGCGACCAGGTGGTCGATGATCGCCGCCCGCGACAGGTCGGTCTGCTGCCGCAGTGGACCGACCCGCTTCTCGGCCGAGCGCATCCCCTTGTCGCTCAGCTTCTCCTGACCGATCCGCAGCACGCTCAGCATCAGCGGCACGTTCATCTGGTAGGCGATCGTCGTGTGGTGCAGCACCGCTCCACCCCGCCGCGCCTGCGCCGCCCCCCCGATCTTGCCGCCGCTGGAGGTGATGTCGTTCAACGGCGCATACCAGGCGTCAACCCCCAGCTCCCGCAGCGCCTCGACGACCCAGGCATCGAAGAAGGCGTAGCTTTGAGGGAAATCCATCCCTCGCACGAACGCCTCGGGCGCATAGATCGAGTAGGTGATCGCCCCTTCCGGCTCGATGAACATCGCGCCGCCGCCACTGATGCGGCGCACCAGCTCGACGCCGTGCTCCGCCGCCGCCCCCTCGTTCACCTCGTTGCGGACCGATTGGAATCGCCCCAGCACCACGCAGCGCCCGCTCCAGCCCCAGATCCGCAGCGTGGGCGGCCGCTCGCTCCGCCCAACCCGCAGCGTCAGCGTCTCGTCGAGCGCCATATTCGTCAGCGGCGCCCGCGCCACCTCGGGGATCAGCTGCCAGTCGAGCGCCCGCCATCGCGCCAGCTCCGCCGCATCGCGGACGGCCGGGACGAGGGTGCTCGCCGTGGCCGGCGACGCATCGTCAGGGCCGGGAGCATCACGATCCGGCGCGATCGCCACCGATGACATCGCGGAGGCATCCGTCGCCGTGGCGCCCAGGGTGCGATCAGCCGCCATCGCCGGTCGCTCCCTGGGAGGTCGCCCCGGTCTCACTCGCCAGGCCCCGCTTGACCGCCGCCCCGATCGCATCGGGCGAGGTCCCGAGCAGCTCCGCACTTCGTGGCAGCGCCATCCTCACCCGCTCGGCGATCTCCGACTCGGTCAGACGCACCGAGAGCCCGTTCAGCGCGCCCGTCATCTCCCCAAGCGCCTCCTCGGGATAGAGGAAGAAATCACCGCTGATCATCGCCTCGCGGATCTCGTCCTCCTCGACAGTGAAGTCGACGACGACCAGCTTGCCACCAGGGGTCTTGTATTCACCGTGCATGGGTCCTCCAACAGCGATCGATGTGACGGTGGAAGTATGCCTGATGCCAGGGTGACTGGCCCGCGGGGTGGCGCCGCACTGGCGTCGCTCCCAGCCCGCGAGCGACGCCGGCGCCTTCATCTCCTCGCTCGCCGCCACGGCTCGACTCCTCGACCCGTGGCGGGTGTCAGTCCGCGGCGGTCTCGGCGAGGCGAAGCGACAGGACCTGAGAAACCCCGTCGTCGCCCATGCTGACGCCGTAGAGGGTGTCGGCGATCTCGATCGTGCCCCGGTTGTGGGTGATGACGATCACCTGCGTCTCGGCGGCCAGTGCCCGGAGCTGCTCGCGAAAGCGAACCACATTCGCCTCGTCCAGTGCGGCATCGACCTCGTCGAGCAAGCAGAAGGGCGACGGATTGACGCGGAGAATCGCGATCAGGAGCGCGGCCGCGGTCAGGGCACGCTCGCCACCGGAAAGGAGGGCGAGACTCTGGAGGCGCTTGCCGGGCGGCTGGGCGACGATGTCGATCCCCGGCGCACCGGTGCCGTTCTCGTCGTTCGCCCCCCCGGCGCCTCCGGTCAGGACCAACCGCGCCGAGCCGCCCCCAAAGAGCGTGGTGAAGGTCTCGGTGAACGCTTCGGCGACCCGCGTGAAGGTCGCGTCAAAGCGGGTCCGCATCGTGCCATGGAGGTCGCCCAGCAGCTCGCGGAGCGCCGCCGCGGCCCCCTGCACGTCGTCGAGCTGTGTGCGCAGAAACCGCTGGCGCTCCGCTTCCCGGTCGTACTCGGCGACCGCATCCTCTCCGACATAGCCGACGCGCCGCAATCGCTCCTTCAAGGTCGCAATCTGACGCTCGGCGCTCTCCATCGCGAGGGGTTCCCCGCCGGGGGTGGCGACAGGCGACGCCAGCGAACGCCCGACAGGCGGCGTTCGCTCATCCGCACCCGGTTCGTCGCCCGGCGACTCCGGCCCCTCCGAGACCTGGCCGCGCAGCACCTGCTCAGGGTCTGCCAGCTCCAGGTCGTCGACAATCCGCTGCCGGATCGTCGCCAGCTCGCCCCGGGCGCGTTCGACCTGCAGCTCGGCCGCTCCCCGGCCGCGTTCCCGCTCTCGCAATGCTTCCCGCGCGCCTTCCAGCGTCCTCGCGACACGCTGCGTCTCGGTCAGGGCACGTTTCACGGCGAACTCGAGCGGCGGGCGCTCGGCCAGCACCGCGTCTCGCGCCTGCTCCAGCTGGACCGCTTCCTGGCTCAGCCGCTGCCGCTGGGCGACGAGCGCGACGCGTTGCCCCTCAAGCGCGGCGGTCCGCTCCGCGCGCAGGCCCAGCTCCTCGGCCAGGGCCCGCTCCTGAGCGCGCAAGCCAACCGCTCGCCGCCGCTCGGCGCGCAGCCGCTCCTCCAGCGCCGCCAATCGTCGCTGCTCCGCGGCCAGATCGCGTTCCACGGCGGCGACCCCGGTGGTCGCCTGGTCGAGCTCATGACGCGACGCCGCCAGCGCCGTCTGCATCTCGGTCAGCACCCGCTGGAGGTCAGTGGTCTCCGTCGAAAGCGTTGCCAGCTCCCGCGCCATCGTCGCGGCGGCGTTGCCATGACCGCTCGCCTGCTGCTCGGCGGCCAGCCGTTCCTTCTCCCGCGCATCAATCCAGGTCGTCAGGCGCTGCCGCTGACCCTCCCGCTCGTTGATCGTCGCGATCAGTCCGGCGCGCTCGTTCTGGGTCTGATGGCGCTCCGCCGCAAGCTGACCCGCGGTGGCCGCGGAGGCGTCCCGTGCCGCCAGCGCGTCGGCATGGACACGCTCCAATCGGGCGATCTCCGCTGGCGATTCCCGCAGCTCACGTTCGCGACCGAGCACACCACTTTCCCGGACCGCCGCGCCGCCGGTGACCGATCCCCCCGAGCGCGCGATCTCCCCGGCCAGGGTCACCGCGCTCCAGCCACCGGGCAGCCCGGGTAACATCGCCCGGGCGGTCGGCAGGTCGGCGACGATCAGCATCCGGCCGAGCAGCGCCTCGACGACGCCCCGCAGCTCCGGCGCCGTGCCGACGAGGTTCGCCGCCACCCCGTGGACCCCAGCGCGCCCGACGATATCGCTGGGAGCGGACTGCCCCCCAGACCGGGCGCGAACCGTATCGAGCGGCTGAAACGTGGCCCGCCCGGCGTTCCCGCGCTTCAAGTGGGCAATCGCCGCCTCGGCATCGACCCACCGGTCAACGATGATGTCCTGCAGGTGCCCACCCAGCGCGACCTCGATCGCGGTGTCGTAGGTGGACGGAACGTCAAGCAGCTCCCCGACCGTGCCGCGCACCCCGTCCAGACGTCCGGAACGGGCGGCTGCCAGCGTGTCGCGGACCCCGGCGTGGAGACCGGCCCCGCTCTCGTGCAGGCGTTGCAGGACCTCCAGCCGCGTCGTTGCCTGGCCCATTCGGTGCGCGGCAGCGGCGACCGCCTCCTCAGCGACGCGGGCCGTGGCGACCGCGTCTGCAGCGGTGACGTCCAGATCCTGGAGCCGGGTATCAAGCGTGGCCAGCGTCCCGGCGTCGTCGACGGCCGCTCGCTCCGCCGCGGCCAGCTCGGCCCGGAGCAGATCGACACCCGCCGCGATCTCCCCGGCGATCTCGCTGGCACGGACCCGCTCGCTGGCATCGGTCTGCTGCTGATGCTGCAGGAGATCCTGGCGGCGGCGCAGGTCGGTCGCCCGGCGTTCCGCGTCGGTGGCGCTGGCGCCCAGCGAGGAAACGCGCCGCTCCAGATCGATCCGGAGACTCCGTGCCGTCTCACCCGCGGCCTGGAGCGCGTGCGCCGCGTTGCGACTCGTTGCGACCTCAGCGTCGAGTGCTCGGGTGTCGATCTCACCTCGTGCCAGGTCGGCGGCGACCGTGGCGACCTGCTCGTCCAGCCCGGCGCGCGTATCCTCCATATCGTCCAGCCGGCGTTGGAGCGCCGCTTCGCGCTCGATCGCCATGTCGTGCTCGTGGGCGATGCGGCGGGTCTGGTCGATCGTCGTCTGGCGACGGGCGTCATGCTGAGCGAGGGCGGCCCGCGCATCCTCGACGGCGGCGCGAGCCGCAATGTCAGCGGCGGTGAGTTGCTCGACCGCCGCCTGTCCCGCCGCCGCCATCCCCGCTTCCTCATCCGCGGCGGCCGTCGCGGTGGCGACGCTGGCAATGGCATCGTGAAGGAGCCGCCCGTAGTAGGTGCGCTGCAGCGATTGGAGTCGCTCATGGACGCCGCGCCACTCCCGCGCCTGGCGCGCGGCACGTTCCAGGGTCTTCAGGCGCGGCTCCAGCTCCCCGAGCAGATCGGCGAGCCGGTCGCTGTTGGCCTCCGTCTCGGTCAGGCTTCGCTCGGCTTCGGCCGCTTTCAAGCGCAACCCGGTCAGATCGGCGGCGTGCTCGAACAGCCCGCGTCGTTCGTCGGCTCGCTGGCTGAGGGCGGCATCGACCAGTCCCTGGCCGACCACCAGGTGGCTCTGACCCAGCGATGCGGTCAGCTGCGACACATCCTTCAAGCGGACCCGCCGCCCATTGATCAGGTACTGGTTCTCACCGTTCCGGTGGGCGCGGCGGGTGACGGTCACCTCGGCGAAGTCGATCGGCAGCCACCCGTCGGCGTTGTCGAACGTGACGGCCACCTCGGCCATCCCGGCCGGGGCCCGGCCCTGCCCGCCGGCGAAGATCACGTCGTCGGTCCGCTTCGACCGCAGCGCTCCGTGGCTCTGCTCGCCGAGGACCCAGCGCACCGCGTCGGAGACATTCGATTTGCCGCTGCCGTTCGGTCCGACGACCGCGGTGATCCCACGCTCAAAGGCGAAGACGGTCCGGCTGGCGAAGCTCTTGAAGCCATGAAGCTCCAGCCGCGTCAGCCGCGGCGCCAGAATGGCATCGCGCGGACCCGGCATCGCCGTCCTGACGGGATCACCCGGTAAGGGTGAGGCAATGGTGGCAGGAGGAGGCAAGGGAGCACCGGAGGGCACGGGGCGGGACTTCCTCTCACCACGTCCGACCGTTACCGGGCAACGGACGCGGGTATCGATCAGGGACCGCACGCACCCCGCGGACCGGATCGGCAGACGAGCTCGCCGCGAGGCCGGATGGTACCATCGACGGGCGCTCGTAGACAACGACCGCACCGCTCCAGCACGCCATCAAGACGCCTCGGCGCTGCTGGCGGCGGTTCTCGATCGTGGACCCGATCGCTCGCGCGTTCGTGTCCTCACCGACCGGCATCTGGTCGAACAGCTGATTCGTCGCTGCCGCAGATCATTCACATCGTCCAACCACCCCCGGTTCGATCATGACGGGACGCCAACCAACACACCGCGGTCAGGGCATGAGAGCGCACGCCGTGCGCCGATGAACGCCCTCACCTCCGACCCCCTCTCCCAATCGTTGGGAGAGGGGTGGCGCAAAGCGCCGGGGTGAGGGCGATCACGGCGAGTGGCGGTGAGCTCCTCCCATCGTTCCGCAGGACCGGGACATCAGCCGCGGCCCGACGACACCGTGTGGTGTCGAGGCGTGGCGAGCGGGAGGTGGCCGTCAGCCCGTGCATAATGGGCGCGCGTGAGTGCGCGGCGATCACGCGGGATAAGGAAACCCACGCCCAAGGCGGTCACGCCGCATCGAAACGCTCCGCCGACCGGTGAGCCGGTATCGGGGAGAGAACCGGCCCGGTCGCGCGTCTCGAAGCGTTCATGGACATCGCGCGAGAGGGATCGTCCTCCTATGCCGACTGCCCCGGTCCCCAGCGACGAGCGGCGCCGGTACCCATCGCCTCCTGACGTCCCCGGTCTCCGTCTCGGTCTTTCATCAGGTGCGCTCTATCCCGATGTGCTGACCGAGGCCGTGCCGGAGATCGCCGCCCGGGCGGGGTTTATGGAGCTGGAGGTGATGCTCCAGACCCCGGGGGAATACGGGGATCCCGTGTTTCGGCGGCTCGCGGCCGCAGGCAGGGACGCCGGCTGCCGGATTCGGGCAGTTCACGTCTGGGGGGAGTTCCACCCCCTGCTGTCGCCGTACCGGCGACGGGTCGACGAGGGACGGACGCTCTTCGACCGGGCGATCGATGGCGCGGCCACCGTCGGCGCGGGGATCATCGTCTGGCATGGCCCGCGCCGCGTCGACATTGACGCGGCGGGTGGCCGGGCGCGACTTTTTGAGCTCATCGCCGAGCGGGCCGCCGCCTGCGGCGCGGCGGGCGTGCGTTTGGCCATGGAGAACGTTTCCCACGGACCCCTGACCAGCGTGCGCGAGGTGACCGCCCTGACCGCGGCGATGCCGGAGTTGGCGCCCGCGGCGCACCTGGGCTGGACCTTCGACCCGTTCCAGGCGGCGGAAGCGGGAGCCAACCCGTTCATGCTGTTGGCGGCGATGGGCGACCGGATCGCTCACGTTCACCTCAGCGATCGCCGCGCGGCCGATCCAGGGGCGCGCCACCTGCCGCCGGGCGAAGGGGAGATGCCCTGGCCGGCGCTGCTCCGGGCGATTGCCGCTGGCTACGCGGGGCCGCTCATCATCGAGGGGATCGTGGGCGGCGACACAGCACGCCTGGTGCGCTCCCGCGAGCAGCTGGCCCGATGGCTCGACGATCTGCGCGAGGTGGCGGGGAAGACCGCGGACGACCGCTGTGCCGGTGCGCTGCCAGCCGGGGTGATCGAGGGCGTTCGGCTGTTCAACGAGCGGGCCTTCTACGAGTGCCATGAGACGATCGAGCAGGAATGGCATGCCGAGCGGGGAGCCATTCGGCAGCTCTATCAAGGGGTGCTGCAGATCGGGGTCGGTTTTCACCATGCCCTTCATGGCAATCACCGGGGAGCACTGTTGCTGCTCCGGGATGGGATCGAGAAGACCGCGCGCTTCGTCCCGGCCTGCCGTGGCATCGACACCGACCGCCTGGTGACCGAGAGCACCGCCTGCCTTGAAACCCTGACCGCGCTTGGCGCCGAGCGTCTGGTGGAGTTCGATCCCGGGACGATCCCGACGATCCACCCCCGTCCATAACACCCCACCCCTCCCCCACCATCGGCGGTGCCTCACCACCGTCCGCGGTGGGCACCGTCAGGGCGCCTATGGTCCCTCGCTGCCACGGCCACCTCATCTGCCCCCGTGCTGCGCGGATGGCTCGCGGTCGGGCAACGATCGACGCAGTGTCCCGATCCGGTGCCCCCACGGGGCCGATCGGTCGTCACGACCGATGTACACCTGTCGGTCTGGTCCAACGCGACCGGCGACGGGAACGGCGCGGAGCGCGAGGCTCCGGCGGATCCACCAGACCGCGTGAGACGAACGTGAGCAAGGGCTTGAGCACAGCCACGGCGCCCGCGGAAGGCCCTGCTCGTCGAGATCGGGTGAGCGTGAGGCACACGAGACGGTCCACGATGACCGGTGGGGTCTGGAGGTTGGCAGCCATCGACCGCCCGGAGACACGAACGAGCGCCGAAGGATGACTCCTCCGGCGCTCGTTCGTTGCGGGGGCTAGGGGTAGGTCGGGGATCGGCGCGACCCGTGTGTCGCGCCGGTCCCCGCGGGCTTACCAGGCCTTACTGATCCGATCGCTTCCTCGTCGCCACGGCTCGTCGCCGCAGGTCGTAGGAGGCCGTCCCGAGTCCGAGCAGGGCGAGGAGGGCGACCAGGAGCCAGAGGCTCGACCCACTCCCCGACTGCGCCGGTCCCGAACCGGTGATCGGTGGCGCTTCGACCGCTCCGAGGACGATCTTCGGTCGTCCTGTCGCGATCGGCGACGGATTGATCTCGGCACCAAGCACGATGGTCGTGTCAGTGACCGCGGTATCCGTCAGCGTCGTATCGGTCGTATCCGTGAAGTCGGTCGTGTCCGTCGTATCGGTGTCGGTCGTGTCGGTGTCCGTCAGCGGCGTATCGGTGACTGTGGTGTCAGTCCCGGGAGCCGTCGTCGACGTTCCGGTCGGCGGTGCGGTGGTGGACGTGTCGGTCGGCGGAGCGGTCGTCGAGGTTCCAGTCGGCGGCGCGGTGGTCACCGTGTCCGTCGGTGGAGCCGTCGTGGTGGACGGGGTCGATGGAGCCTCGGTGGTCCCAGCGACCGTCGTCGGCACCTGGGTCGTCGTCGGCGCCGTGGTCGCACCAGTGGTCGGGGCCTCGGTGGTGCCAGCGACCGTGGTCGGGGCACTCGTGGTCGATGAGGTGGTCGTCGGCGCCACCGTGGATGGAGCCTCAGTGGTTCCAGCGACCGTCGTCGGAGCGATCGTCGTCGGCGGCGCGGTCGTCGTCACCGGCACGTTCAAGAACTGGTAGACGCCATTGCCGGAGCTGGAGATGTCACCGGTGATGCAGTCACCCGTGGCCGTCTGACCGGTGCCGCCGGAGTTACTCGGTCGAGGCACACCGTCGTAGCCAGCCGGCACGTTCTCGCAGACCGTGACCGTCGTGCCCACGACCGTGACGGTGAGCTGGCCCTGGGTCTCACCCGACTGATTCTCGCTGATCTCGACCGTAACGGTCCGGGTACCGTTCTCGTCGGTGACCGTGAAGTCAACGGTGTCCGGTGTGCTGTCCGGGCGGCCATTGCAGACGATCGCGCCCTGGGTATCGCTGATCGACTCGCAGAACCGCTTGATGATCTTGATCTCGTTGCCAGGTCCGGTCGTTGGCGCCACCGTGGTGGCCGGGGCGGTTGTTGGCCCGACGGTGGTCGGGGCAACCGTAGTCGGCGCCTCAGTCGTCCCAGCGACCGTGGTCGGAGCCACCGTCGTCGGCGCCACCGTGGTGGCCGGGGCGGTCGTTGGCGCGACGGTGGTCGGCGCCTCGGTGGTCGGTGCCTCAGTCGTCCCAGCAACCGTCGTCGGCGCCACTGTGGTGGCCGGGGCGGTCGATGGCGCGACGGTGGTCGGCGCAACCGTGGTCGGCGCCTCAGTCGTCCCAGCGACCGTGGTCGGCGCGATTGTGGTCGGCGGGGCGGTCGTCTCGGTCGGGTAGTTGTAGACGATGATCGTGGTGATCTCGCCGGCAACAACCGTGAAGGTGACGCTGCCGCTGTTCGGCGCGGTCTCATTCAGGGTGTAGGTGCCAGCGGCGAGCGAGGTGACGCGAATGCCGTCCGAGCCGACGGTAAAGCTTGCCTCACCATCGATGTCGAAGGTGGCATCCCCGTTGTCGCAGTTTGCGGTGCTCCGTGGCGTGGCGTTTTCAACATTGAAGTAGACGCCAGTGCCACCGGTGCTGCAGATGAACTTGACGATCTTGAGCGTGCCCGTCGGCGGGGCCGTCGTTGGAGCGACTGATGTCGGCGCCTCAGTGGTGCCAGCAACCGTGGTCGGAGCCACCGTGGTCGGAGCGACGGTCGTCGGAGCGACGGTCGTCGGAGCGACGGTCGTCGGGGCCTCGGTGGTGCCAGCGACCGTGGTCGGAGCAACCGTGGTGGCCGGGGCGGTCGTCGGCGCAACCGTGGTCGGTGCGATGGTCGTCGGCGCCTCGGTCGTTCCAGCAACCGTCGTCGGAGCGACGGTGGTGGCTGGAGCCGTCGTCGGCGCCTGCGTCACACAGAGCTCGAAGTCGGCGCGACTGGTGTAGACCTTGTCCCGGTCGACACCCGTGGTCGCATTCTCGATCGTGATCGCGATCTCGTTGACGAAGTGATCGAAGGTGCCAGGGTTGAACGTGAGCGTGTAGTTGAAGGTCACGGTCGCGCCAGCCGCGATCTGATCGCCGACCAGGTCGGCGAGCGTCGTGGTGAAGATCGAGGTCTCGCTGGAGCCGCTCTTCCCGAAGATCGTGTCGACCGCGGTCAGGATGCGAGCCGTCTCTTCCGAGGTGTTGACGATCGTGATGGTCCCGGTGACCGTCGCCGTCCCGTCCTCGTTGAGCGTCGCGCACTCGGCCGTCTTATCGACGTCAATGCTGACCCGGCTATCGTTGCCAGGTCCGGTCGTCGGCGCCTCAGTGGTGCCAGCGACCGTGGTCGGCGCAACCGTGGTCGGAGCGACCGTGGTGGCCGGGGCGGTCGTCGGGGCAACCGTGGTCGGAGCGACCGTGGTCGGTGGCGCGGTCGTTGGTGTCGTCTCCGGATTCTCCACCAAGATCGCGGTCAGCTTGCCAGCCTCGACCGTGAAGGTCGCCGAGGCGCTTGTCCCGGTCTCGGTGATGGTGTACTCGCCGGCCGGAAGGCTGAACTCGATGATCCCATTCGTCCCGGTGGTAACCGTCGTCGAGAAGCCATCCGCACCCGTGATGGTGAAGTTGACCCCGGGACCAGGGCGGCAATCGGTCACCGTGAATGCAGAGGCACTACCTGACTCAATCTCAGCCGGCGGGAACACCCTGATGGTGATCTTGTCGGCGCTCAGGCAGAAGCTCTTGTCGATCTCCACCGTACCCGCGCCAGGTGCGGTCGTCGGTGCCTCGGTGGTGCCAGCGACCGTGGTCGGAGCAACCGTAGTGGCCGGGGCGGTCGTCGGTGCAACCGTGGTCGGCGCCTCAGTGGTGCCAGCGACCGTGGTCGGCGCAACCGTGGTCGGAGCGACCGTGGTGGCCGGGGCGGTCGTCGGAGCGACGGAGGTCGGCGCCTCGGTGGTGCCAGCAACCGTCGTCGGAGCAACCGTGGTGGCCGGAGCGGTCGTCGGCGCGACCGTGGTCGGCGCGACCGTGGTCGGTGCCTCGGTGGTGCCAGCAACCGTCGTCGGAGCAACCGTGGTGGCCGGGGCGGTGGTGGGCTCGTCAGTCGGCGGAGCCGTGGTCACGATCACTGTCGGCGGGGCGGTCGTCGGCGCGACGGTGCTCGGCGCCTCAGTGGTACCAGCAACCGTGGTCGGGGCCACCGTTGTTGGAGCCACCGTGGTGGGCTCGGCAGTCGCCGGAGCCGTGGTCACGATCACGGTCGGGGGAGCGGTGGTGACCGTCTCCGTCGGCGGGGCCGTGGTCGGAGCCACGGTCGTCGGCGGGTTCGTCACGACGATGCAGACAATTGCCTGGTTCGCCGTCACCGTGAAGGTCTCGGTTCCCGCCTTGACCTCGAAGCTCGTGCTCCCGGAGTCGACGGCCACCGCACCGTCGAAGACGATGGTTCCAGTCGCGCCGTTGTCGAACTTGTAGGCGCTGCCGGACTCGAAGTTGCCGCCGATCACCGGCGCGCAGAAGCCACTAACCACGAAGTGGCTGATGTCTTTGTCGCCATTGGCAACGCTTCCGGAGAAGGTGCAGGTGGTGGTGGTCGAGCCGCCACTCGTCACCGGCGCATCGCAGGAGATGCTGAAGCTGTAGTTCGCCGGGTTGGCCGCGGTGCCCTTCGAATCAGCCGGTGCCTTCTGCTCGATCGACTGAGCCTGCAGACCCGTCTCGGTATCTGCATTCTGCTCGACCGACTGCGACTGCAGACCCGTCTGGTCCGTGGTCTCGGTCTGCTCGGTGTTCTGACGGTTCTTCTTCTGGACCGGGTCCTCACAGCCATCGCCATTGGCGTCGGCGGTCGTCGGGCCCTCGGCCGGGCAGCCATCGATGTCGTCGGTCAGACCGTCGCCGTCGGTGTCGACCGGGGCAACCACCTCGACCGGAGCATCCACCGACCCATCGTCAGCGGTCTGCTGGTCGTTGGCGGCCTGCTGCGCCTTGCGGTCGCGCTCCCGCTGTCGCTGCTTCTTGGTCTTCTTGTCCTCGGCGGGCACATTCTGCCCGTCGGAACCCTGCGTCGCCTGGACGCCCGGTGCCGCGGACGGCGCCGCCGCCATGACTCCTGGCACAAACGACGTCAGGATCGTGGTCAGCACCACGATCAGCGATAAACTGGTAAAGAGCGGGACGATAAACCGCTTCATTGCGTGACCTCCAAAAACGCGCCCGTGATGCCCACTTGCAACCCGAGACAAACCCAACCTCAACCCACAACTCCTACAAGCCCGGTATCTATTCGGGCTAGTACTATCGTGCTAGCCATAAGGTACATGTCCCCAGCGTCACCGTCAACCCGCAGCGGGCCACGAAAAATGGCGGTCTATTGGTACTTATTCCACTATGACTATCGCTTCATTAGACAGATAGGAGCCTCGCCCTGCGCCACAATGCTCGGGAAACAGGCAGGCCGCTCACTCACAAACGAGGCTAGGCCGTTCGGCCTGGTCTCAGCGTCGGTAGTACCATCGTTTTGAATGGACACATAGCCGGGGGTAACTGGTTGTGCGTCGCCTGAAGGATCGACCCGGCTCGTGGAGCGCGCGCGCTCTGCTACCATTCGCCCACCTCGGAGCGACGCACGCATCTACCTGAGCGAGGGTCATGGCTGGTCTGGCGAATACTCGGTCCTGGGCGGGTCGTCGCCAGCGGATCGTTGCTCTCCGTCGCGCCGTGCGCGTCGTCCCCACCCTCGGCATCCTGCTCGTTGCCGGGTTGGCCCTCCGCCTCGCGCTTTCCCCGATCGGCGGGTTCGAGACCGATCAGATCGCGATGCAGATCTGGGCCGGCCGGCTCGTCACCCATCCGGTCGCTTCCTTCTATAGCGAAGGGTTCGCCGATCACCTCCCCGGCGATCTCTGGATCCTCTGGCTCCTCGGCCGCATCTACCACCTCGTTTCCCCGGACTCCACCCAGCCCCTCCCCGTGGTGATGCTGAAGACGATCCCGGCCCTCGCCGATACCGCCGCCGCCGGGCTGCTCTATCTGATCAGCCGCCGCTTTGCCGGTCCAGCCGCCGGGCTGCTCGCCGCTGCCCTGCTCGTCTTCAGTCCCGGTCCGATCTTTCTCGCCGGTATCTGGGGTCAGTGGGATGCGCTCTCCTCGGCAGTCGCCTTGCTCGCCCTCTGGTTCTACCTGCGCGATCGCCCCGAGTGGGCGCTACCGGCGCTCACCTACGCCGCCCTCGTCAAGCCGCCGCTCGCCGCCCTGATCCCCTTCTTTCTGCTGGCGACGCTGCGGCGCTACATCCTGCCGCTGACGCCGCTTGGCGCTCGGCTCGCGCCGGAGTCCGAGCGCCTGGAGTCGCCGCGCCAGACCGCGCGACGGGCGGCGATCGCCATCGGCGCCTCGATCCTGGTCGTGCTGGTCGTGCTCCTCCCGTTCGATGTCGGGGTGCCGCCGATGCCGACGGAGTGGTCGATCTTCGAGCGGTTTCGCTTCGCGCTCGATGTCTATCCGCTGACAACAGTCAATACCTTCACGATCTGGTGGCCGCTCGCCGACAACTGGCAACCCGACAACCAGACGTTCCTCGGGATCGCCTATCAACGCTGGGGCACGCTGCTGATGGTCTCCGCCTACGCGGTGATTCTCTGGCGCTTCTGGCGGTGGCAGGGGCGAGACGCCGCGCGCAGTCTGGTCTGGGCCTGCCTGGCGACGCCGCTCGCCCTCTTCGTGCTCCCCACCCGCGGGCACGAGCGCTACCTCTATCCCGCGGTGATGATCGCGGCCTTAGTGGCGGCGATCGCGCCACGCCTGCGCTGGCTGGCGGTGGCGCTGGCCCTGACCTATTTCGCCAACATCTACTTCGTCTACGACCTCTACTATGACGTGCCGGCGCCGAAGTTCTTTCACTTCCCCGTCTTCGCGAACGCGGTCTCGATCTTCAACGCGTTCCTTCTCCTCTACGTGCTGGTCCGCGGCCTGCCTCTCCTCGCCAGCGACGGCGAACCCGCGCTCGCCCCGGCCGGGGTCCCCCCGCAGCGAGCCGCTTTCCGCGTCGCGCCGGTGATGGCGACCCGCGCCGCCCTCGGAGCCCGAGTGGCAGATGGACGGCAACTGCTCGGGCGCGCTGGCAGGCTGCCGCTGGTGACGCGTGGCCGGGCGTTGGCGATCGCGCGCTCGCGGGTTGACGCAGGTACGCTGCCGATGTTGATCCCGCTGGGACTCTTCCTGGCGGCGCTGGCGATTCGCGCCCCGAATCTGACCGCGCAGAAAAAGGTCTACTTCGACGAGGTCTATTTCGTCACCACCTCCGGTCAATACGCGGTCGGGAACGCCGACGCCCACTTCTTCTACGTCAACGCTCCCTATGGTTCGGCCTACGAGTGGACCCATCCGCCCACCGGCAAGCTGATCCAGGCCACGAGTATCCTGCTGGCCGGAGACCGGCCGCTCGGCTGGCGCCTGGCCGAGACCGTGGCCGGCGCGATGACGGTGGTGGTCGTCTATCTCCTGGCACTCAACGTCACCGGCAATCTCGGCGTCGCCGCCCTGACCGGGGGGCTGATGCTCTCCGATGGACTGCTGCTGGCGATGTCGCGAATCGGCACCGTCGATGCCTTCGTCGTCCTCTTCACCGCCAGCGCGCTGCTCGCTTTTCATGGCGTCCTCTCGGCAGCGCCGGAGCGGGTCGCCTGGCCGTTGCTGCGGACTGGCGCCCTGCTCGGGCTCGGCATCTCGACCAAGTGGAACGCTACCTACGGCGCCGGGGTGATCGGGCTGGTCACGATCGGCCGCGTCCTGCAGATTGCCTGGCGCTGGTGGCGACGGCGCCGCACCGCGGAGGGACCGGCGGCGTGGGCGGGCCTGCGCGCCCACCTCTTCTGGGTGCCGGTGGCGATGCTCCTGGTTCCGGCGGCAATCTACCTGCTGGCCTACGTCCCCTTCTTCATCACCGGCCCCGGTCGCTCGTGGGGCGATTTCCTCCGGTTGCAACAGTCGATGTTCGAGTACCACTCCGGCGTTGTGCCGTCGCATCCCTATCGCTCGACCTGGTGGGAATGGCCGCTCGCGCTCGGGCGGATGTGGTTCTACTCCGATCGCTCGAACGGGGTGGTGCGCAGCATCTACGTCAACGTCAACCCGGCGCTCTCGCTCTGCTTTATCCCGGCGGTCGCCTGGGTCGCCTGGCACTGGCGACGCGGCCACGGCGCGGCGCTGACGACGCTGCTGGTCGGCTTCTTCGGTCAATGGCTGATCTGGGCGGTCTCGCCTCGCTCCGAAGCGTTCATCTACCACTTTCTGCCGATGGTTCCCTTTGGGTGTCTCGCGGTCGCGGTCGTCCTGAACCACCTCTGGCGCGGCAACACCGCCCAGCGGACGGCCGCCGCGGCGCTGCTGACCACGATCGTCGTCGTCTTCATCTTCTACTACCCGCTGATCACCGCCATGCCGATGACCGAAGCCCAGACCAGCGCCCGCACCTGGTTCGACGACTGGTGGCGCCATCAGTGGAGCGCCTGATGGAGGTCGAGCGACAGCCGTCGCCTGGATCTTCCCCTGAAGCGTCATCGCTCGGGGACGCGATCCCCGTGAGTCCCGCCGCGGAGAGTGCCCTGGTACCCGCCGGCACCTCCAACGACGCTGCCGCCCCGGTACCTGACTCACCTCCGAACGACGCGCTGTGGGAGCGACCCTTCCTCCTCAGCGCGTTGACGCTCGGCGTCTTCTGGGCGATCGAATCGACCGACTACGAGCACACCCAGTGGTGGACGGCGGGTTTGCTCCTGACCGCCGTCCTGATCGGCGCGGCGCTGCTCCGTGGTGTCCGGTTCGCCCCGTGGCTGGTGCTGGCCCACGCCGTCGCCGTCGGCTTTGCCGATCGAGTGGTCCGGTCGCCGGTCGGTGGCAGCGATGTCATCCTCGTCACCAAGGAAGCGATTGGCGTCGTCGCCCGCGGCGAGAATCCGTACACGCACTACTACGAGACGACCATCCCGCCCGGCAGCCCATTCGCGTATCTCCCCGGCGAGCTCCTGTTCCACGCCATCCCGAACGCCATCTTTGGTGGGATCGACCGTGTGAATCAATGGTCTGGCATTGGCGTCGTCGTCTTGCTCGCCGCGCTCGCCCCGCTCGTTGGTCCCGGACGAGCCGCGCTGGCGACCGCGCTCTACGGGACATTTGGTCTCGCGGCGTACCGCGCCATGGACGGAAGCAACGACACCGGCCTCGGATTTCTCCTGGTCCTGGCGACGGTGCTGCTGGCATGGAGCGAGCGTCCGTCCCGCGTCTCCCGCTGGTTCTTCTACGGCAGTGCGATCATCTTTGGCTGGGCGCTAGGCTATAAGCAGTTTGCCGCCCTGATCTATCCGTTTGTCCTGCTCTACCTCCGTCGCCGTGGGGGCGCCTGGCGTGGCCATGGCGCCATCGCCATTGGTCTTCCGGTGGTGGCCACCCTGCCCTTTCTCCTTGTGTCACCGACAGCTCTGCTGAGCGCCACCACCGCGGGGCTGACCTGGCACACGAACGTGTGGGGGCTGAACCTGTGGGCCGGGCTCCAACCGCTCGCACCCGGCCTCGTCGATGCCGTCAGCCCCGCGCTCAACGTGCTCACGCCGCTGGCCCTGCTTGGCATCGCCCTCGCCTTCGCCCTTCGCCCGGCTGCCTCCCTGAGCATCTCCCTGCTGCAGGGACTGGCATTGCTGTTCGCGGCGCTGTTTCTCGCACGGTGGACAACCTCGCCGTACTACACCGGAGCCGGTGCGCTCCTCGCCGCCGCCATCGCCCTGACCCCGCCGGACAGCTGGACCTCCTCGGTACGGAGCACGACCACGGCCACGCCCCCCGATCTGCACTTGGCTCGACATCTGGTGGCGCCATCAGTAGAGCAAGCGGTGCTCAGCCATTCGAATCCTGATCCTGTCTCCGGTATCAGCACCGTCGAAGCACTCGTGCTGCGACCGAAGGAGAGCCGAGAGAGATGAACACAGAGATCGTCCCCGGAGCCGCGCACGGTGACCAGATCACCATTGCCATTGAACGGAAGGCGACTGATCCGGCCGATGGGGTTGCCCTTGCAGGTGGGGAGAGTCGCGCCGACCGTCCAATGCTCCTTGGCACCGCCGTATTGGGAATTTTTTGGGCACTCGGGGCGACTAACTTCAACGATATCGGAGCACATCCTGAAACGGTGGTTCTGCTGGCTGCAGGAATCGTCGTGGCCACCGCTATCGCGCGAAATCTGCCGTTAGCTTCTTGGTCGACGCTCATATATGCGATAGCCGTCGGGAGCGCTGATCGAGTGTTTCGACAGCCTTGGGCTGGTAGCGGAGTCATCCCGGCGACAAAGGAGGCAATCGGCGTTCTCGCACATGGCGGTAATCCGTACGACCACTACTATCAACATACGATGCCGCCCGGAGAGCCATTCGCCTATCCACCTGGTGAAATCGTTTTCTACGCCATTCCTAACGCGATTTTCGGCGGCATTACCCGCGCCGACATCTGGGCGGGGGTCGGCGTTCTGCTCGTGCTAGGCTCATTAGCTTGGTTAGTAGGTCCAGCGCGCGCCGCTCTCGCCACCGCGTTGTTCGGCAGCTTCGAATTAGCCGCCTATCGTGCTACTGACGGGAGCAATGACACCGGTTTCGCCTTGCTGCTAGTTATTGCCATCGCTCTAATGGGATGGAGCGAGCGAGCAGGTCATCGTTCCCGCACACTCTTTTACGGCAGTGCAGTGTTCTTTGCTTGGACACTCCTATTCAAGCAGTACAGCATCCTGGTGTATCCATTCGTAGTGCTCTACTTGCGTCGTCAAGGAGCTGACTGGCGAAAGCATGCCGCCGTAGCCTTTGGCATCCCTGTCATTGTCAGCTTGCCCTTCTTGATCATGGCACCAGGCCGGTTCATCTATGGCCTTACGCTTGGCGTTTCATTTCATACGTATATCTGGGGATTAAATATATGGGCAACACTCGCCGCGATATCTCCGGCGGCAGCGGAGTTCATGCGTCCACTCATTCCACTCATCACAATGGTCGCAGTCGCAATATTAGCTATCATGCTCGCTCGCCGCCCCACAGCGAACTTGGGCCTCGCATTAGGTCAAGGATTAAGCCTGTTCTTTGTGGCGCTTGTCTTTGCCCGATGGACATCGTCTGCCTACTTTGTGGGTCCTGGTGCCGGATTAGCTGCTGCGGTAGCGCTGCTGCCCGCCACATCAGCGCGACGGGGAGGTGACAATAAAACCTCGCCGGCCGGGCAGGAGCTGAAAACCAGCCGCCCCTTTTCCCGGGTCGGTTCCTGGTTCACCGCCGCGAACACGGCACCACCCGTTGGCCCACTTGTAATGCCGACCATCCGTCCTATCATCTGGTCGATTCCTCGCTTGGGGCGGCTCTCCTGGGTGCAGTCACTCCTCCTCACGGCTGTCCTTATTGGAGCGGTGTTTCGGTTCGTCAGCCTTGACACGGTTCCGCCGTCGTTGGAGCAGGATGAGGTCGTCAACGGATATGACGCCTACAGTTTGTTTCTTACGGGTCGAGATCATCTGGGGCATCCGATCTCCCTCGCAGGTCTCGAATCCTATGGTGATTGGGTATCCCCGCTGCTGACGTTCCTCACCATTCCTGTGGTTGGCCTCTTTGGTCTTAATGCTATTGCCATTCGTTCGGTTAGCGCCGCCCTTGGCGTTCTCGCCATCCCATCTGTCTACCTCTTGGCGATGGAGCTATTTCAACGCCGAGCCATCGCGGTACTGGCGGCGTGGTTCATCGCGCTATCTCCTTGGGCGGTGATGACCAGCCGGTATGCCATTCCCCCAGCGACCGTTCCGCCGATGATCACCGTCATGCTCGCCAGCATCTTATGGACCGCGCGACGGCGCAGCACTCACGGAATCGTCGCGGTAGCCCTCTTCACTGGTCTGACGATTCTCGGCTACCCCACGATGAAGTTGTATGTTCCGCTACTTGGCATTGCCGTCCTTGTGCTCTATGGAGGTGCCCTGCTCCGTATCAAGAAGGAGGCTATCGGCTACGCGGCGTTCGTCCTCCTTCTGGTCGCCGGTCCGAATCTGTATTTGTCCGCCCGAGATCCAGCGGGCAAGGCTCGTTACGACCAACTGTCGGTGTTCAATCGAATCGAGAACGTTGATGCCGGAGTATTGGCTCATCAGTACTGGACCTACCTGTCACCTAAATTTCTCTTTCTGAGGGGAGACACCTACGCAAACCGAACGCAGCCTGGCCACGGTATGGAATTGTGGTCCATCCTGCCGTTCCTACTCATTGGTCTCGGCTGGCTGGTGTGGACGGTGGTGCGGCCTCACCCTCCCGCCCATCGGCGACCAGCGGTGCTCCTCCTGGTCGCCCTGGCGCTTTATCCCATTCCTGGCATGCTCACGACCCCCGCACCGCACGCGTCTCGTGGAACCCAGGCCATCCCGCTACTGGCAATCCTCGCGGCCATTGGTGCTGTGACGGCGGGAACCTTCGTCGTTCGCTTACTGCGCCGTCAGCGCCAGCCTGCGCAACGAGCGGCGCTAATTGCGTTGTGGACACTTCCGATCGCAACGCTCATGACATCCGAGGTCGTGAGTCGATATGATAATTATTTCAATGATTATCCAAAGAACTGGCAAGTGGCGTGGTACTTCCAATATGGGTTAGAAGAAACGCTTGCTTATGCACGGGCCCATGAAGCGGAGTACGACGAGATTTGGGTCACGGACACGAATCAACCCTATATTTATGTGGCCTTCTTTGGAAAAGTAAACCCAGATGTCTTGCATCGCACGCTACAATTTCCACGCAATCCGCCAAATACCAATCAAGTGTACGCATGGGGTAAGTATCGCTTTACGTTTACCCATGAAGACCCGCCAGAAGAGCTACGGATCGACCGTCTGTCGATTCTTTACACGGCGTATTCTCCAGGCGGGGATGTCACCTTTGAAGTACGCGGAGGAGACACGGGCGACCGGGGTCGGATTCTCGTTATTCACCAACCACGCTCATAGGAGTTCAGACGTGGGTAGCGAGTCACTTCACTTCGAGCCTGCCCATCATCCCGGCCTCTTTATGACCGGGGATATTGCAGTAGTACGAGTATGTCCCTAACGGTGCCGTGATCGCGGTGCTCTTGCTCGCACCAGGGGCGACATCTATGCTGATCCCCAGCTCATCCACACTAAAATTGTGCGGAACCGATCCTTCATTCTTAAGCGTGATCGTGTCTGTGACACCTGCTTCAACACTAATGACACTCGGCGTGAACGCATACTCAAGCATGTCGATTGACCACTTCACTGGCTGAACGGCCTCGGGCGGCGTCCGCATCGCCGCAGGTGTGGTTGGCACTGGAACCTCCGTGGCAATCATCTCGGAACCAGGCGGCACGTGTTGTGTCCCAACAACGCGCCAGAGCGCGCCCTTCTGCTCCGCATCTGGATCGAGGTCTCGACCAGCCTGGCACATGCAGGCTGTGACGAGAAGCTCACCTGCTTCGTCCTCACCGCCCCCATAGAATGCGATGCCCGATGTATCCATCAACTGGGAGAATCTCCAGCTGCCCGACGCATCTCTTTTCAAGCCGAAAACCCGTCCCGAACAGTAGTCCGCGCTAAAAAATATGCCATCGAGTTCGGGCGACGCCGTGCCACGGTACACCCCAATACCGACAGCGGCGCAGCCATTCGCTCCGTGTTGGTATTGCGCCACTGGGGGTACGCCAACGGAGGAGCAGCTATTTTCTGTTGCCGGATAGCAGTAAGCCCCTTCCATGTGATCCCAACCGTAATTCTCCCCACCAGGGTCCCCATGTGGTTGATAGTCAATTTCCTCCCATTGACTTTCTCCCACATCGGTAAGGTAAAGATCCCCAGTCTTGCGATCGAAGCTAAATTGCCAAGGATTCCGGAGTCCATAAGCCCATGTTTCCTGGCGAACTGTCGCGTCGGAATGGTACGGATTATCGTCCGGAATGCTGTAGGGAAGTTCAGTCGCCGCATCCGCCGCACGGACGTCAATCCGTAACAACTTGCCAAGTAGGCTGCTCATCGGTGCGGGAATCGTTTCAAAGGGATCTTGTCCAGCACCGCCGTCTCCAATAGCTACATAGAGATAACCATCTGGACCGAACTGAAGTTCACCGGCGTTGTGTGCGGGAAATGGCTTGGCCTGAGCAAGCATCTGCACACCACTATTTACATCTGCCTGATTCGGATCGTCAGGAGAAACGTGATATCGCATAAGACGGACGTTTCCGTTTCGCCAAAAGTCGTTGTAATACACGTAGAAGAACCCACTCTGTTTGTAGTTAGGATCGAACGCTAAACCGAGCAGGCCTTGCTCCCAGTGACCTCGCGCCACCTTGGACGTCACGTCAAGGAACGGAGCGTCTTGCAACTTTCCATCCTGAATGATTCGGATGCGACCGGCACGCTCGACCACAAAGATGCGACCACTGCCGTCCCCGGCGTTGGTCACGTTGACCGGCTGGGTCAGCCCATCGACGACCTTGACAAGCTGGATGCCCGGGTCGCCCGGCAGAGCGCCGCCGGGCGTCGCCACCAGATCGCGGAAGGGCGATACCGGGGCGACCGGGGTCTCCTGGGCCGAGATCGACACCGTCGTCACCCATATGACGACCACGGGGATCAGGAGTCGAAAACGGAATGACAAACGCACAGAAAACTCCTTTGGCATGTGACGGTGAGAGCACCACGCCGCGTCGCGATCGGCACGCCGGAGATCGGAGTGTATCCCGGGTCAACCACGCTGTGGAGATGCGTTTCTCTCTCCGCAACATGATGCCATTTCGGCCGGCGTGCGTGGTGACATGTTGGACGGCAAAGGGCATCATCCTGAGCGATCAGCCGCGCTCGTTACCGCGTCGGATCGTGTGGTCTATGCACCTTGACACCGGGCGTATCATTGGGCGGTTTGGCTGTCGCGGATCGGCAGGAGCCTCCGGGCAGTCAGTTCAGAACAGGTCGGGTCGCGGGGTGCGGCCCGAGGAGCCCTAAGCACATGTCCACGAACGATCGAGATGCGTCCTCGTCCCAGCCGAGGACGCCCGGCGACGGTTCGAGAATCGATTCACCCCGCCGGTCGCGCGTGGTGCGCCGAACGCTCGCGCCGCTCGCGGCGCCGGCTGCATTCCCGGCGCCCAGCACCGGCAACGGCGCTCCGCCCGACGCTCCACCAGACGCTCCGCCCGACGCCGAGCCACGACGGGTGACGCTCGCGTCGACCGATGGGAACGACGGCCACGGCACCCAGGAGATTGACCTGGGTCTCGGTCCGGTCAAATCGAAGGTGGTCCGCGTTCCCCGCAAGGAGGGACCGCGCCTTCAGCCCGATCTGGTTGGCAAGCAGCGGCTCCAGGGCCATCACATGGGCGACCGCTACGTGCGCGTCTGCCGGGTCCAGGGAGCCGACTTCGAGCTCGCCGCACCGGGTCATCTGGTCGCTACCGAGGAAGCGCTCGAAGCGCGGGGGTCGGTCGGCCGGGTCTATGGCCGGGTCAAGCGGACGGTGATCGGCGCCCCGCTGACCACCGCTGCCGCGGCGCACGAGCGGCTCACCAAGACCAAGGCGCTCGCCGTCCTCTCCTCCGATGCGCTCTCCTCCGTCGCCTACGCCACCGAGGAGATTCTGCGGGTACTGGTCGGCACCGTTTTGATTGCCGGTGTCAGCGTGCTGACCAATAGCCTCTGGATCGGCATCGCCATCATCGCGCTGCTCGTGATCGTCGGCGTCTCCTACCGGCAGACGATCAAGGCCTATCCGGCCGGCGGCGGCAGCTACATCGTTGCCAAAGACAATCTCGGCACCACACCGGCGCTGACCGCCGGCGCCGCCCTGCTGATCGACTACATCCTGACCGTGGCGGTCAGCATCTCGGCCGGCGTTGCCGCCCTCATCTCCGCGGCACCGAGCCTGAACGAGCACAAGGTGACCCTCGGGCTCGGCTTCATCCTGCTCGTCACGGTGCTGAATCTCCGCGGCATCCGGGAGTCGGGGAGCATCTTTGCGGTGCCGACCTATCTCTTCATCGCTGGCATCTTCGCGATGATCGTGATCGGGTTCGTTCGCAACGCCGCGGACGGCTTCGCGATCACCAAGCCGCCAACCTCGGGGCTGGAGGTGGTCGCCGGGTCGGGGGCGCTGACCTTCTTTGTCATTCTCCGGGCCTTCAGCTCCGGCTGCGCCGCCCTGACCGGAGTTGAAGCGATCTCGGACGGTGTGCCGGCGTTCGAGGCACCGGAATGGAAAAACGCGCGCAGCACGCTGACCGCGATGATCACGATCCTGGCGATCACCTTCGGCGGGATCACCTTTCTTGCCCATCAGTACGGCGCCTATCCGCTCGAGCCGCACGATCCGGCCTATCAGACCGTGGTCTCACAGATTGCCCGGGCGGTCTTCGGCGGCACCAACGCTGCCTATTACTACATTCAGTTCTCGACGCTGGCGATCTTGATTCTCGCGGCGAACACCGCCTTCTCCGACTTTCCGCGGCTCGCCTTCTTTCTCGCCCGCGATCGCTTTCTGCCGCGCCAGTTCACCTTCCGGGGCGACCGCCTCGCCTACTCAACCGGAATCATTACCCTGGGCGTGATGGCGGGGATCGTCCTCGGCATCTTCGGTGGCGAGACCGACCGTCTGATCCCCCTTTACGCGGTCGGCGTCTTTACCTCCTTTACGCTCTCCCAGCTCGGCATGGTCGCTCGCTGGCGACGCCTCCGGGAGCCAGGCTGGCGACAGGGGTTGCCTTTGAACGCGGCCGGCGCCGTCGCCACCGGGATCGTGGCGGTCGTGGTGGCCAGCACCAAGTTCACCCACGGCGCCTGGATCGTGATCGTCCTGATTCCGGTGCTGATCCTCCTTTTCCGGGCTATTCACCGTCACTACGAGATGGCGGCCGGCGAGCTGGCCGCGCAAACGCCGCTCGATCCGAATGAGATCAACCACACGGTGGTCGTGCCGGTGTCGGCCGTGAACCGGGTTGCCCGTCAAACGCTTGCCTATGCCTGCTCGATCTCCGACAACGTCACCGCCGTCCACATCACCGACGACGAGGCGGAGATCGAGTCGATGCGCGAGGCGTGGACCGCGCTCGGCACCGATGTGCCGCTGGTCATCATCGAGTCGCCCTATCGCTCGCTGGTGGGACCGCTGCTCGCCTACATCGACGAGGTCGACAAGCAGCGGCCGGATGACACCCTGACGATCGTGTTGCCGGAGTTTGTTGCTCGCCATTGGTGGGAGCAGTTGCTGCACAACCAGACCGCGCTCCGAATCAAAGCGGCGCTGTTGTTCCGCCCCGGCACCGTCGTCACCAGCGTTCCCTACCACCTGGCGCGCACCAACGGTCGCCCTCCGACCGCCACGCCCGGTCTCGGTCGCCGACTCTAAGGCGCGACGATGTGCATCGACCCGGGATCCCCATCGTGACGGGGATGGTGGGGATCATCGGGTGCGATTGGGGGCCGAGGAGCATGCAGCCGCCTCCGGAGCGAAGCGCCTGTATCAGTCCTTCGCCTGCCATCCGACGGCGCTCTTGCTGGCGGGCGCGTCAATGATCCACCTGTCTGATGCGCTCCCGATCCGTGATCCCCACGGGTGATCGCGCAGCGTCGCCATGGCTCTGTAGGCCGGTTCACGACGCCGCCGTCGCGGCTGGCCAGCCGCGACGCCTTCAGGCCCGACGGCATGACGACCACAAACCGGCGCGCCCGCCAGTTGTCACACCACCCGTGGCATGACCTCGGTGGCGAGGAGCTCCAGGGTCTCCTGGTCGGCGGCGTCGACCTGGACGACGAAATACTGGATCCCGGCGTCTACCCGAGCCTGGTAGTGCTCGGCCACCTGCTCGGGGGTCCCGGCGACGGTCGCGCTCGGCCGGGCCCGCCGCGTCGCCGGCGATGCCGAGGCCGCCGAGCTTGCCTCGATCCGATCGAGCTTGGTTCGCACCGCGGCCTCGGTCGACGCCAGCACCAGCCGAAGGGTGAAGTGGGTCCGCAGCACCTCGTCTGGTGGCCGGCCAACCTCGGCACAATGTCGCGCCAGCGCGTCGAGTCGACGATGAACCGCCTCCAGACCCGCCCCTTCCAGCCCACCATCTTTCTCGTCGAGCTCGTTGATGTTGCAGGCATCGGCAACGCGCGCCACCTGCCGCAGGGTGAGCCGCTCGCCGTTGCCACCGATCACGATCGGTGGCCGCGGCCGCTGCACCGGCGGCGGAAGCAACCGCAGCTCGTCGACGCGGTAGTGCTGGCCGGAGAAGGAGAACGGCTCGTCCGCCCCCCACAATGCGGTGATGATCGTGATCGCCTCGGCAAGCGCAGCGTGACGATCGGGAATGGGCGGCATCGGCACATCGAAGGCGCGAAACTCGGACGCCAGCCAGCCGATCCCGAGACCGAGCACCAGCCGGCCCCCGCTCAAGACATCGAGATCGGCCCCAAGCCGGGCGAGGTGCGCCGGGTGGCGATAGGGAACGCAGTTGACGATCGAGCCGAGGCGGACGCGCTCGGTGACGGCGCTCAGCGCCGAGAGGCACATCCAGGGGTCGGCCTGCAGCGACGGGTGATCGAAGATGAAGAGCCCGTCGAAGCCGAGCCGGTCGACCAGCTGCCCCGCCTCGAGCAACCGCGGCAGCACCTCCGGCCGCACCACCAGCTGCACTCCGAACCGCACCCCATCATCGGCCGCTGCCACCCACGGATGCACTGCCATGGTCTTTGCCTTTCCGTGCTCGCCACTGGCCCCCGGCCGATCATACACGGCAAAACGGCGCGCAGTGGATCATCCTTCGGAGTAGCCAGGGGAGAGGCTCAACAGCAGCGCCATGACGCACGCCGTGGAAGCGATCACGGATCTTCCCGTTGGGGAGAAGGGAGAGAAGGCACATCAACGAGCCGAGGGGCAAGAAAATACCCCAGGTTCGTCACCCGCCAGCGAAGACGGGGAGAGGATCCTGGGGAATACACCGTTAAGCGTAGAGTGTGGCAGCGGCCATCGTCAACGACATCTACATCGGATCAGTCAAGGCAACAAAGCGTGGGGCAAAATCTAACCCCGGAACCATGCTCTCCTGGGGAGATCACAGGAAACCCCAGGGTGTGACCGAAAATTAACAGATCGAGGACTGGTCTCACGCCGGGATCAATCCCCACCGACCGCCTCATCCCCATGCTCGCGCAGCCGCTCGATCGCGGCGGCGATCCGGCCGCGGCAGCGGGCGGCGCCGATCACTCGCATTGTCTCGAACAACCCCGGCGACTGCGCTCGCCCCGTCACGGCGACGCGGATCGGCATGAAGAGCTGCCCCGCCTTGAGACTCAGCTCGTCGGCTAGGGCCCGGAAGCGCGCCTCGGTGGCCGCTTCATCATCGAGGTCGACCTCGTCGAGCACCTGTTCGACGGCGACGAGGGCATCGAGCGTCTCTTCCAGCTCCATCTTCTTCGGGATCAAGAGTGCCGGGTCGTACGAGTCAAGCTCGTCGCGCAGAAAGTAGCGGAGCAGGTCGGGCGCCTCGGCCAGGGTCTCGATCCGATCCTTGAGCAGGGCCACCGCGTCCCGGACCCGGGCAAAGTCGGCGCCGGCCGGGTCTGCCGCGGTTGCCTCCACCAGATCGGCATCGACCAGGAACGGGATCACGCGCGCGGTCAGATCGTCGAGACTCAGGATGTGATTGATGTACTGCTGGTTGAACCAGCGGAGCTTGGCATAGTCGAAGGTCGCCGGCGACGCACTGACGCGCGCCAGCGAGAACTTCTCCAGCAGATCCTGCCGCGAGAAGATCTCGGTCTGACCGTCGAGACTCCAGCCAAGGAGCACCAGGTAGTTGGTCAGCGCCTCAGGCAGATAGCCCTGGCTTCGGAACTCCTCCATCGCCGTCGCGCCATGCCGCTTCGAGAGCTTGCCGCCCCCCGGCGCCAGGATGAGCGGCATGTGCGCCAGGACCGGCATCTGCCACCCAAACGCCTCGTAGAGCCGGACGTGCAGCGGCGCCGAGGGAATCCACTCCGGGCCGCGGGTGATGTGGGTGATCGCCATCAGGTGATCGTCGACGACGTTGGCGAGGTGATAGGTCGGAAAGCCGTCCGACTTGAGAAGGACCAGGTCTTCCAGGTTGCTGTTCTGATAGACGATCTCCCCCCGCAGCAGATCGGTGAAGCGGGTCTCACCGTCAAGTGGCATCGCGAAGCGCACCACGTGCGGCGCCCCGGTCGTGAGGTGTGCCTCGACCTCCTCCGCGGGGAGGTTCCGGCAATGCCGGTCGTAACCGGGCGGCTCGCTCCGGGCCCGCTGCTCCTCGCGGACGCGCTGCAAGCGCTCAGGGGTGCAGAAGCAGGGATAGGCGTGACCCGCCGCGACCAGGCGCTCGGCATGCTCCCGATACATCTCGACGCGCTCGCTCTGGACATAGGGGGCATGTGGTCCCCCGATGTCCGGTCCCTCTTCCCAGCTCAGCCCGAACCAGGCCAGGACGTCGAGGATCGCCCCGGTGGCCCCCTCAACGAGCCGGTTCCGGTCGGTATCCTCGATTCGCAATAAAAAGTCGCCGTGGCGCCCCTCGCGCGCAACTTCGCCATGGGCAAAGAGCCAGGTAAAGAGCGCGGTCCGCGCTCCGCCGACATGGAGCGAGCCAGTCGGGCTCGGGGCAAAGCGAACGCGGACAGGTGCGGTCGAGGGATCGTTCATGCCCAACGGGGTCCTCTCTGGAGATGAAGGTTGCTGGAGATCAGATTGGCAGATCGCGGGCGCGAGTATACCGCGCGTCCGGCGCGACGCCGTCCGTGGTCGTATCGCGTCGTGCTTTAGCCTGTGTCGTGGAGCTTGAGATCGGGGGTGCGCTGGAAGTGGTCGAGATTCCTCGTCACGGGTGTCAGGTCGTACTGCAACGCCGTCGCGGCGATCAGAATGTCAGGATCGCCGATAGACGTGCCGTCTCGCCGAAGTGTGCCTCGGATGTACGCATATCGACGCATGATCTCCTCGTTCAACCCAATGACCTCGACGACGCGTAACAGGTCCAGAAAGCTCGCCTCCTAAGCGGACTGGTCATGCATACTGAAGGAGATACGCTGATAAATCTCCCTATCGGTGATAAGACTCAGACCGACCTTTGCCCGAGTCAGCACAGCGAAAAGGTCCCGAGCGGACTGGGTACCCTTGAGGTAGTCGACGACCCGATCGGTGTCGACCAGATAGCTCACAGATCGACGGACGGGCGATCGTCGATCTCCCGATCAGCAGAGATCTCATCAAGCATTCGATCCGTGTCGATCGCGTTCCAGCTACCCGCGACAGACCGGAGCGCCTCGTCATCGGCCGGACTCTTCCGCCGCCACGGGAAAGCGGCAACGAGGTCGACCGGGTCGATCATCGCCAGTGCTTCACCATTCCGGCGCAGCAATCGAGCCTCACCCGTCACACGAACCTCCTCGATCACGCGCGGGAAGTCTGGCCCATCTTCTACATCGATCGCTGATATTGCTCGCGCCACGCTCGTCCACCTTTCTCCCCAGTGGCTGGCATCGTTTGAACGTCGAAGGACCATCTCGACGTATGGTACCCCCTCGGGTACGACACACCGTCCGTTGCCCTTTGCGTTCACCGATCTGAGTCTTGCGTCGCCCCCCGTCGATCACGCAGGCAAACCCGCAACGCTGCCGGACTGCGCGCGTCATAGGGTCGGGAAGAGAGACACGCTCATCAATCGTGGGCGCGGAGCCGGGGATTTCCAACTTCGTCCAGGCCTAAATGGACGAGGTAGAGGGAGAGGAAGAGCACCATCAGGGTGACGACCGGCGTCACCCACCACCACCACAGGTTCTGAAACATGGCGTTGTAGCTCAGAACCGACCAGTAGATCATCATCCCCAGCGTGATTTCCCGCTGCGGACCGAGACCGAGAATGGAGAGACCGGACTCGGCCAGGATCGCGACGATGAAGGCGTTGAGGAAATTCGCGCCCAGCCAGGTCAGCGTGTGCGGCAGCAACTCCCGGAAGATGATCTCAACGTTATTCATCCCGTTGAGGCGCGCGACCCGCACGAATGGTCGCTCCTTCAAGCTAAGCGCCTGCGCCCGCATGGCACGGGCGGGCCAGGACCAGGCGAAGCAGCCAATGATGAGCGCCATCACGAAGACGCTCACGCCCTTCAGCAATGATGCAAGCAGGATCAAAAAGAGGATCGAGGGCACCGAGAGGAAGACGTCGATCAGAATCCGCAATCCCGCATCGATCTTGCCACCGAAGTACCCGCTTGTCAGTCCGATCGCCGCACCCAGAACCGTTCCGATCGTCGCGGCGATCAGACCGACTTTCATGGAGTTGGGCACGGCCTGCGTCATCTGCACGGAAATGCTCTGACCAAGCGAGGTTGTCCCCAGGATCGCCGCCGAACTTGGCGCCTGGTTTCTCGGAAAGGCGCCCGTCCTCCGATCCGCCGGGTCAACGAAGAGGCTCCCCAGCAAGGTCGATAGCGCGAGCGCCAGGAAGACGATCGTGCCGAACACGAACTTGCGATTGCCGCGAATCAGCGTGGAGAACGCCGGGCTCTCCGCAACCGGCAACGGGATCGATTCCTCGAGAGGCGCGATCACGGCCATGGTTAGGACCTTCCCGATCCACCGGCGCGAATCCGTGGGTCAATCAGCGGATAGGCCATGTCGATCGCGAAATTGATCGCGGCGACACAGACAACGATCAGGAGGATGCCACCCTGGATCACCGGATAGTCGAACTGCTTGATCGAATTGAAGAGCAGGTAGCCAACGCCGGGATAGGCGAAGATTGATTCCGTGATCAGGGCCCCGCCGACGATCGTCCCCAGCGACAGCGCGAGGCCGGTCACCTGAGGCAGCAGCGCATTCCGAAACGCGTATGCCCAAAAAATGCGCCGTCGTGGAAGCCCCTTCGCCTCTGCCCAGAGGATGTAGTCCTGCCCCTGCTCGGAAATGATCAAGCTCCGCATGCTCAGAAACCACCACCCGAGCGAAACGAGGATGATGCTCAGGGCCGGCAGCGCACCGTGGCGCAGGACGTCACCGGCGAAGGCCAGCGAAAACTCCCGCTGGGCGCCGGCGGCGTAGGCACCGGAAAGTGGCAGGACCGGCCATTGGAACGCGAAGACGTAGATCAGGATGATCGCCAGGATGTAATAGGGGGTGGTGTAGAGCACGAGCGCAACGGGCACGATTCCTCGCAGCACGCGCGATCGCTCCCCTGACCAGCCAACGAGCGCGCCGAGGAGAGAGCCTACTATCCAACTCACCAGCGTGGTCACCCCGAGCAGCCCCAGCGTCCAGGGGAGCGCCGCCCACAACTTGTCGCTGACGCGCGTCGGGAAGTTGGTGATGGAGTATCCCAGGTCCCCCTGGCCGAGCTGGCGCAGATAGGCGACGTATTGCGCGCCCACACTCTTGTCAAGTCCGAACTTGTGCCGGTACTCCGCGAGCAGCGCCGCGCTGCTGCCGCCACCGCCTCCGCCCGACCGTGACATTTTGACGAAGATGTCGCCCAATGGATCGCCGGGCACCAGGCGCGGCAAGACAAAGACGACCGTCACCGAGATCAGGACCGTCGCGACAAAGATGACGACCCGTTCGGCCAGGTATCGTGCCGACACGACCAGCCCCCTCCCCGTGTCGCCACCAGTTCCGGCCGCCAGATTCCCCCATGCAACTGAGGTACTGGCGGTCGGAAAACCGGCAGCTTGCCTGCTGAGGCGTGTTGCGGAACCTGCCATGCGCGGCGGTTCAGCCGGCTCATGGAAGTCAGCCCTGGGAACTCTCTGGTTGCTGTAGCCTCGGGCACGACGCCGGGACGGCCGATGTCGGCCAAAACGCCGAGGGTGCTAACCCGCGCTAGCTCCCGGCGGCTTTGACCCCGCCGACCACCTTGTCGGTTTCCGGGTCCATGTAGCCATTGACGACCAGGTTGAAGGTCGCCCACCAGCTGACCGGCATGTTCCACGGATTGTCCGCCGTCGGCCACCCCGTCCAGTAGGTCGAGTTGAACGGAACCAGCGCGGGCGCCTGGACCAGCGGAATTGCCGGCATGTCCTCGTACCAAATCGCCATCGCCTCGTGGACGAGCGGCGTCAAGGTCGCGGTGTCGTCCGGCGGCGTCTGGAAGATCTTGTCCACGACGGCGTCGAACGCTGGATTCTTGTAGCGGAACGAATTGCGCTCGAACGTCGACCCCAACTCGCCGAGTGGCACAAAGAACTTGCTGTGGAAAAGTTCCAGGTTCTCGGCGATCGAGCCAGGGCAGAAGGAGTGCATCTTGATATCGTAATCGCCGCGCAGGACCGTGTCGCGGAGGACGCTGCCGGCCAGCGGCTGGATCTCCACGTCGATCCCGGCCGCGGTGAGTTGATCGGCCAACACCTGGCCGAGCTTGACCTCTTCGTTCGAGTCAGTGTCGACAATGTACCGAAGTTTGAGGCTCCCTGGCTCAACCCCGGCATCGGTGAACAACTGCGTCGCCTTGGCCTGATCCGTCGTGCCGGCCCCGTACTGGTCTTGCAAGTCTTTGATCGCGTCGTAGTACGGCTGATTCCCGGCGTACTCGGGCCAGAGCCCCGAGAGGGGGACGGTCGAACCCTCGTACGCGAGATCGACGATCGCCTGGCGGTCGATCAGGAGGGAAATGGCCTGCCGCACTTCCTTTTTGTCAAGCCCCGGTGTCGCGTTCTGCACCATCAGCAAGCGCGGGCAGGGATCGGACCACGCATAGGGCTTGTCTTTGGTCCACGCGCTGACTTTATCGTTGCGTTGGGCCACTTCGAGGAACGATCCGGTCGAGAGGATGCCGATAAACGGCGTGTCGAGCTCGTTGTTGGCCAGCGCAAAGGCCACACTGGTTTCAGCGCCCATGTTCACGAGTTGGATGGTCTGGGGCCCCGGCGTGAGGCCGAACACCTTGGTTGCCCACCAATCGTCGCGGCGCTCCCAGGTCACGGCATTCTGCGTCGCGTCCTTCAGCTTGTATGGACCCGTGCCGACCGGCGGGTTGTTCTTGAACGTCGCGACATTTTGTCCGTCCCACACGTGCTTCGGTTGAATCGTGATGCCGCCCCAAACTCCGACCGCCGGGAAGGCCTCGCGATTGAGGTGGTAGCGCGGATTGGGGATGAGGAGATTGAACTTGACGTTGAGATCGTCGACCTTTTCGACGGACTTGACCGCCTGATACGTCTCGGCGGCCCATGCTAACGTCGGATTCGCTTTCAGTAAGTCGTAGGTGAAGACCACGTCGTCGGCGGTGAACGGCTTGCCGTCGTTCCAGGTGACTCCGTCGCGCAGTTTCACGGTGAGGCTCGTGAAATCGTCGCTGTATTCGTAGCTTTCCGCGAGCCAGGGAATGTACTCCCCCGTCTCCAGGTTCTGGTAGAAGAAATACTCGTAGTTGAACTGGTGCAACCCGGTTTTCGAGCGATCCTGTCCGGTCCAGGATGTCATGTTGAAGTTGTCCGGGTTTTCGATCGTGCCGTTGATCGCGATCTTGAGCGTCCCTGCCCGCGTCGCGTCCTGGGCAGACACTCCGGTCGCGTGGGCGGAGATCAGCACGCCAACCAGCGGCGCGCTAAGGCCGAGCATCGCCGCGCGTTTCACGACGTCGCGCCGGCTCATTCGTCCAGTCAGGCTCTCAGCCAACAACGCATCGAACGCTTCTCTTCGATCTGCCATGACCTGCTCCTTTGCGATCGCGGCGTTCCGAACCACGCTGTTCGGTACGACGCCAATAGAAAGACACGGATGACGGAAGACGCGAACCACTGGAGTCCCGGTGACCGGTACGTCCGTCCTCGCCAGATGTCCACTGCGTCATTGCGCTCTATACGGCGCAGCGTGCGTTTCGTCAAGTGAGCACCAATGCGTTCGACGGTGCCCAATGCACCTCCTTCCACGCCGGATCAGTGTCCGTCCCGCGCCGCGAGCGCATCTCGAGCCGGCTCCACCGGTGTGACGGGTGCGTCCTCACCGCCAGACACGCCTTCACCCCAGACGTGCTCCGGATCGGGCAACGGAATGGAACTGATCAGCAGCTTCGTGTACGCGTGCTGGGGATGCTTCACGACCTGCTCTGGATCCCCAGCCTCCACAACTTCCCCACGGTGAAGCACGATGATGCGATCGCTAATCTGGTAGGCGGTGGCAAGGTCGTGCGTGATGTAGATCAACGAAATGCCGAACTCCTGCTTGAGTTGAAGCAGGTTGGCCAGCACCGTCACACGCAGCGACGCATCGACCATCGAGACCGGCTCGTCGGCGACGATCACCTTCGGCCGCAGGAGAAGCGTGCGGGCAACCATCGTCCGCTGGCGCTGCCCGCCGCTCAATTGGTGCGGATAGCGGCCGAGCGTCTCCTCGGGGCGGAGACCAACCGCACGCAGCGCCTGCTCCATAAGGCGGCGGGTTTCCTCCTTCGAGCTCGCCAGCCGAAATTTCGCGATCGGAGTGGTGAGAACATGGTCGACTTTGTAAAAGGAGTTGTACACACCGTACGGGTCCTGAAAAATCGCCTGCACATCACGTCGGAACGTGCGCCGGGCATTCCGCGGGATGTGGCGCAGATCGGCGCCGTGATAGAGCACGTCGCCCGCGGTTGGGATTTCCAAACCGAGTAAGAGATTCGCCATCGTGGACTTGCCGCTACCACTCTCGCCGACGATGGCCGTGATCGAGGGGTGGTCGCCATCGATCGCGAGCGAAAAGTCGTTCAACGCGACGACTTCGCGCTGCCGGCCAAAGCCGCCACCGCCGAAGACCTTGCTGACCTTGCGAAGCTCGAGCAGCGGCGTCATGACGCGTCGTTCCGCGCGCTCGCCAGGCGTGCGGCGGTGAGCGACGCCGTGGCCAGGAACGAGTCCTCCCGATTGAACGTCGGCAGGCTGTCCATCAGGAGCCGAGTGTAGGGATGATTCGGATGCGCGAAGATCTCTTTAACGCCATTCATTTCGAGCAGCCGGCCGCCGCGCATGACCGCGACCCGCTGGGCAAAGTGGGCCATCAACCCGATATCGTGCCCGATGAGGATCACCGCCGCGCCCAGCTCATCCTGAACGCGCCGCAGCGTCTCCATGACCCGCTTTTGCACGACGACATCGAGGGCACTGGTCGGTTCGTCGGCGATGATGACCTTCGGTCCTAAGCAGATGGCCGCCGCGATGCACACGCGCTGCTTCATGCCGCCGCTGAGCTGATGCGGATAGAGGTCCGCCACGTCCGGCGACAGATCGACGGAATGGAGGAGTTCCGTCACGCGCGCTTCGCCTTCCCGTTTGGTGAGCCTGATGCCGTGTGCCGTCATCCCGTCGATGATTTGGGGTCGAATCCTGAGGACAGGATTGAGCGAATTCATCGCCCCCTGGGTCACCAACGCGATCTTGGCCAGCCGTTGTCGGCGCATCTCCTCGTCAGTGAGCGCCAGCAGGTCCACACCATCGAGCAGAATGCGGCCCGAGACGATGCGGCCTGGCGCTTTGATGAGGCGCATGGTGGCAAGGGCGATGGTCGATTTGCCTGAGCCTGATTCACCAATCAAACCGAGGCGTTCGCCCGGATCCACAGCGAAGCTGACGCCGTCAACGGCCTTGACCGGCCCTCGCGACGTGGAGAAGTGGACGTTGAGATCGACGACTTCCAGCATGGACGTCATGGAGCACCGCCGGTGGTTCGCACCCTTGGTAACCGGGGTCGCACACGGATCGCAATGATCCCCGCGTTGTAGATGTGGTCTCGGCGGCAGTCTAGGGTTTGGCCCTGCTACTGTCAACACGTCGTCATGCGCGATGCAGGGCTTAGGCGTCAGTGAGGAAGCAGGGAGCGGGCTCGGTGGCGAGGATGGATGTGCTGGACGCATCCGTTTCCCGCACAGGGAACCCACCATGCAGGCGACGTCGTCGTGTGCACCCGTGGCGACGCCGGTCGTCCCGTCGCGTGTCTCCTTGGCCTCCACGGTGGCCGCGATGCCCGATCCCCGGCGCGTTGCCAGCATCCGGCTCCGGATCACCACATGCTGAGCCAGCGGTGAATGATGAATGGGATGCAGCGTGTCGTCCGCGTCTGCCGGGTCACGCCCAGACGCGGACTGCCCAGGGGAACCACCGCCCGAACCGCCGGAGCGTGGACCACAGCACCCGGAGACCGAAGTACCCCAACGCCAGGCCGCAGAGCGCGTTCACCCAGCGGAAGAGCCGTCCCCCGACGAACCGGCGACCCCAGCCGACCGCGGCCGCCATCCCCCACCCCCACAGCGATGCGCCGACGAGGAAGGCGGCCAGGAACAGGGCGGCCCGACTCGCCGCCATCCCGTCGCCGCCGGTGGCCACGACGCCACCGCCGATGCCCGCCCAGAACGCGATGCCGGCGGGGTTTGCCAGCCCGAAGACGAGACCGACGGCGAAATCACCGCCTGTCCGTGCCGGAGCCTCGGGCGGTTCGCCGCCTGAGACGGCCTCGGCCAGCGACGCCCGCGCCAGGGCGAACAGGAATCCGGCGCCGGCGAGCCCGAGCGCCAACGCGATGGCGTCGTAGCGGACCAGGACGGCCGCCCCGGTGAGGCCGACAACCGCCCACGCCCCATCACCGACCAGCGAGCCGGTCTGCACGAGCAGGGCGGCGCGGAAGCCACGGAGCAGTCCTCGCCGCAGGGCCTCGGTGTTGACCGCGCCGGGCACCGCCGCGTAGGCCGCCCCCAGGCCGACCGCCGAGACTACGAACGCCACCGCGTCTGGCATGCTCCCTCCCCATCGTTCGGGCAGCCGCGTGCCGGGTCGCCCGGTCCCTTCCGTTCGGATCACGACAGGGTATCATCGAGGAACACTGGTTGGGCTCGACGCCGCAGGTCCGTGGACCGGGTTGGGGCGCTCGGCGGGCCATGTGGGGCCGCCGGGCTACCATCCGACGGTGCTCCGGTCGCTGGAGGTCCAGCGGCGTCGCCTGAGCGTTTCGACGCCCCGTTATCCCTACTCTCGGCACCCGTGCCCACAGGACTGAATCGGGCGCATCCTCCATGAGCCTGGCGTCGTCGTCTATCTCTACCCGCCGCACCATGAGATACGATGGGGAATGGAGCTCGTGTTCGACGGTGATCGGGGCATGGTCCGCGCGATCTGCAACGGTGAGCGCTCGGCACGATGGAACGTAGATGATCCTGACGATATGCTTCTCTCGCTCGACCCGCCCGACATGCAGAATCGCCTCTCGGCGACAATGCCCGCGCTGGCCCGATCGCGACTCGTGAAGGATGTGCCCACCATGGCCATGACGCAGACCTGGAACACCGCCGAGCTCGTTGCCAACGACCAGGCCCACCTGCTCCACCCCGTCTCCAACCTCCATGCCGTCCGTCGCGACGGGCCACTCGTCTTCGTCCGCGGCGAGGATGTCTTCCTCTGGGACAGCGATGGAAAGCGCTATCTCGACGCCTTCGCGGGGCTCTGGAACGTCAATGTTGGCCACGGTCGCCAGGAGCTGGCCGAGGCGGCCGCCGCGCAGATACGGGAGGTCGCCTTCGTGCCGACCTTCTTCGGCCTCGCCGCGCCACCAGCGATTGAGCTGGCCACCCGTCTGGCCGAGCTCTTTCCCGATCCGATCAACCATTTCCAGTTCACCTCGGGTGGGGCCGAGTCGAACGAGACCGCCCTGAAGATCGCCCGCTACACCTGGCATCTGCGCGGCAAGCCAGACAAGGTCAAGGTCATCTCCCGCAAGATGGCCTACCACGGCATCGCCATGGGCGCCCTCGCCGCGACTGGGATCCCGGCCTACCACGAGGGGTTCGGTCCGGCTACCCCTGGTTTTCTGCATCTCACCCCGCCCTATGCCTATCGCCATGGCGAGGGCATGAGCGACGAGGCGTTCATCGCCATGCTGGTCGATGAGCTGGAAGCGACGATCGCCCGGGAAGGCGCCGGCACGATCGCGGCGATGATCGGCGAGCCGGTGCAGGGTGCTGGTGGTGTCGTGGTTCCGCCCGATCGCTACTGGCAGGCGATCGCGCCAGTGCTGCAGCGGCACGACATCCTGCTGATCTTCGATGAGGTGATCACCGGGTTTGGTCGCACCGGCACGCTCTTTGGCATGCAGCAGTACGGGGTGACCCCCGATATCGTTTCCTTCGCCAAGGGAATCACCTCTGGCTACATCCCACTTGGTGGCGTCGGTGTCTCGGATGAGATCTTCGAGACCCTCGCCGAGCCAAATCGAATGTTCATGCATGGCTTCACCTATTCGGGTCACCCCGTTGCCTGCGCGGTGGCATTGCCGAACATCCGGATCATCGAGGAGGAGCGGCTGCCACAAAACGCGGCCATTGCCGGCGACTTTCTGCTGAACGAGCTGAGCCAGCTGCTGGATCGTCCGTACGTCGGCAACGTCCGCGGCAAGGGACTGATGCTGCTGGTTGAGGTCGTCGCGGACAAAGCGACCAAGGCGAAGTTCGACCCGGCGCACAACATCGGCGGCAAACTGGAGCGCGTTACCCGCGAGCGCGGCGTCATCGTGCGCTGCACCAATGACGGCATCGCGATGGCGCCACCGCTCACGATCCAGCGCCCGGAACTGGAAACACTCGTCGGCGCCATCGCCGACGCGCTGGATGAGGTGCTGGGGTAAGGAGTACGGTTCTGGCGCGGCTGTGAGGGAGCGACATTCCAATCAACCGCTATGCAGCACCGTCCCCCGAAGATGCTGTTTATGATCGTGGAGCGTCGCTATTTTTCGAGATGATGACGACCGAAGGCAGAGACGATGACCCAGGCACTCCAAAGATCGAACCGTCGAAGTCGGGAATCGCTGTGCGATCATGCCGACGACACTGCGGCAGATGAGCGACTCATCCGCCAGTATATTGAGCGCGATCCATTCGATCTCGGCCCCGACGATGCCCAGATCGTCGGACACGGTGTAGCTGTGTGGGCACTCCTGACGTACCTTCACAGCGTTGACAACGACGTGGTGCGCACGGCGATTGACTACGGTCTCACCAGGGATGCCGTCGAGGCTGCCATCCGCTACTACTGCCGCCATCAAGAGGTGATTGACGCACGCATATGCCTCAACGAATCAATGTCGTCGTAGGCCACAGATCGCGTGGCCCGCTTCTATCTCGATAACGATGTGCCTGACGCCTTGGGCGGCTTCCTTGCCCGGCGGGGTCATGACATTCTTCACACGCGGCACCATGGGCAGGCCCGTGCGACCGACGATCAGCAGCTCCTCACCGCCGTCGAACTCAACCGCATTCTCCTCACGCACAACGCACGTGACTTCTTCCTCATTCACCACGCTTGGCGACTGTGGCCCCGCATCTATGGCGTAGCGTGGCCACGTCATAGCGGCATCTTGGTTGTTCCGCAACCTCCCCGGCTAGCGATCGACCGAGCTGATGAAGAGATTGACCATTTCGTCCAATCCGGCCAGCTACTCGCGGATGAGCTTCATCGATTTGCCGGACCCGGCCAATGGACGCGGCAGCGTGTGGACTGACACGACGCGATGAATACGGCGGAGACGACACGGCGATTCGCCGAGGACTATGCTGTAAACGGGTCGTGCATCTCCTTCGACGCCGGTACCCGAAAACGTCATGCGGCGTCCGGGCGACGGCGAATCCGCTCCTTTGGCTCGTTTACAGCCAACCCGGTCGAGTTGGAGAGCAGGCAGTCGGTCCGCTGCCTCGCTGTCGACGCCAGGCGCGGTGAGCATGGTGAGTGGAAACACATTGCAACGCCGAGGAAGGGATTGTCGTGAGCAGGCCAGCACGTGTTCGACATGTCGCTGAACCACCACCGAGCGACAGATGATGGTGCAATCCCAACAAGCGCCCCGGGCCGTGCTCTGGGACATGGATGGCACGCTGCTCGATTCCGCCGAGTTCCACTGGCTGAGCTGGCGAGCGGTGATGGCCGCCGAGGGGCGGGAGATGTCGCACGAGCATTTCCTGAGCACCTTCGGGCGTCGCAACGATGCCATCCTGCGCGGGCTCTTTGGCGACGACTTCCCGGACGCCGAGGTCGTCCGGATCGCGGCGGCCAAGGAGGAGCGCTACCGGGCGCTGGCGCTGGCCGGTGGGGTCGAGCCGCTGCCGGGGGTTCGAGCCTGGCTGACGCATCTGCGTGCCGGCGGCTGGCGCCAGGCCATCGCCTCCTCCGCACCACATCTCAACATCGCCGCCCTCGCCGGGGCCCTGGGGATAGTCGCGATGTTCGACGCCGTCGTCGGCGATGAGGACGTACGCCACGGCAAACCGGACCCGGAGGTCTTTCTCACCGCGGCCGCCCGGCTCGGCGTCGTGCCGGCGCGCTGCGTCGTCGTCGAGGATGCCGCTGCCGGCATCGAGGGAGCTCGTCGCGCCGGGATGCGCTCAATCGCGGTCGGTCCGGGTCACGCCGATCATAACGCCGATCTCGCCGTCGCTACCCTCGATCTGCTTCCCGCCGACGCCTTTGACCGGTTGGTGCCGGCCGCACCGCCGGTGCGGTAGGGGACGGGTCGACACGGCGCGGCACCCCGTGGCTCTGTGTTCCCAACAATCGGCCGCAAGGCAAATCCACCGCACACCTCCCGGTGGGCGCAACCTGTGAGTCCACACGAGCGCGTGTCACGTCTCTCGTCTCCAAACAATTGCACCACCGGCAGTTCCAGACGCTGAGAGGCCCCATGCGCAACGATCTGGGAGAGCGGTCCCCTGGCGTGTCGCCTAATCGGTGACGGCCGGGCCAATGAGCGTGGGCGGGGACCGTCGAGCGACGCCGCCACGATCGGCTCAGGCCGAACCTCGACGCGCACGGCGACGGACCCGACCGGCCAGTCGCGCCACCGATCCCGGGATCATGCCGGAGCCGATACACCCTGACGAAGCTCGGCGAGTGTGGCCACCTCCGCGGCCAATTGCCGCAGGGCATCCCGCAGCTCGGGCGGGTGCCGAACCTCGAACGGGCAGCCGAGCCCCACCAGCAAGCGAGCGGTCCAGTCCAGATCGTCCGCGAAGACGCGCAGCACGACCCCTTCGGCGGTCGCCTCCAGAAGGGCGAGACGAGCCGGCACGAGGCGCCGCGCCCGCTCCAGGTTGACGCGCAGCAACACCTCGACCCGCCACGTCCCGGGAATCGTCGCCAGCGCGTGCTCGACGTAGGCCAGGCTGTCGAAGTTCGGTGGCCGGATGAACGATTCCGCCCGCGGCTCGACCGCCAGGACCCGATCGAGCCGAAAGGTCCGAAGGTCACCCCGCAGATGGCAATACCCGGCCACGTACCACCTCCCCCCGAGGTAGACGATCCCATACGGATCAACCGCGCGGCCCGTCTCCTCCTCACGGACGGAGACGTAGCGCAGCCAGACCTGTCGCTCTTCCTGCGCGGCGACGCCGAGGGTGGCCACGACCTCACTCGATGGGGCATCATCCACCGGCGCCAGATCGGTGGCGAGCGCGTCCCGAACCGCGCCGGTCCGTTGCCGCACCGCTTCCGGGAGCACCCGCTCCAACTTTGCGAGCGCCCCTTCTACCGCCGGAGCCGTCACGGCCAGACCCAGCCGCCGGGCCATCAGCAACCCCAACATCACCGCCAGCGCCTCGTCGTCGGAGAACATCAGCGGTGGCAGCTTGAAGCTGGGCCGGAGCCGGTATCCCCCATGTCGCCCCCGCTCCCCGGCGATCGGGATCCCCAGGTCCTGCAGCATCGTGATGTAGCGACGTATCGTCCGCAGATCGACCTCCAGCCGCTCAGCCAGCTCCGGCCCGCTCAACCGCCGGTGGGTTTGCAGCAGCTCCAGAACGGCCAGGACACGAGTCGTTGGGTGATACATCGGGTCAGTCCTCTCGCGAAGAGTCGACCATGTGTTCTAAATCAGGACCGATCATGCCCTGTTACGGCCCTATGATCAAGAGGTGGGTTGACGATGGGTCGATTCTGCAGCGAGCAACACTCACCGGCCACGGGCCGGACGTCGGAGGGAAGGGCATGCAGCACGATCTCTATGGACTCGAGGTGCACCTGCGTCATACCCGCTTTGAGATGGAACGCACCATCGCCGCCTATCGCCAGGCCGACCTCGTTCCGGCATCACCCGGCCCGCTCGCCCGCCTCCGCATCAGCATCGGCCAGGTGCTGGTTCTCGCCGGAACGTGGCTGGCCGGTTCACCAGCGGTGCCCGGCCCCGTGCCGATCAGCAGCGGCGCCGCTCCATCATGCCCGGTCATCCGATCCGTGTCGGGTCGCTCGGTCGACCCGACGGCGCTGCACCGCCCGGCGGCTTGACCGTGGCCGGTGGTCGAGGATGGACGCTGACTCGAACGAGAAGGTCATCAGGAGGAGCCGTCGTGCGCTCGCATACCGCGCTGGTCATCATCGACGCCCAGGTCGCGATCATCGGGAACCCGGACACCTACGACGGGGAGGCGGTCGTGCGCCGGATCGCGAGCCTGCTCGCCGCGGCGCGAACGGCCGGAACCCCGATCTTCTTCGTGCAGCATGACCACGCGACGTTTCTTCCCCTGATGGCCGGACACCCGGGCTGGGAGATTCATCCAGCGATTGCGCCCCGACCAGGAGAGCTGGTGATTCGCAAGCGTGCCAGCGACGCCTTCTACGCCACCTCGCTGCGAAGCGAGCTCGACCGGCTGGAGGTGACCCGCCTGGTGGTGGCGGGGTGTCAGACGGAGTACTGCGTCGATACCTCGGTGCGGCGAGCGCTCAGCCTCGACTACGATGTCCTGCTCGTCGCCGACGCGCACACCACCGTCGATGGTGGCCCGCTCAGTGCCCCGAACATCATCGCCCACCATAACGCGATGCTGGCCGGTCTCCCCCATCCGACCCGCGAGATTAGCGTCCGCCCGACCAGGGAGATCGCGTTTGCCAGCTGACGAACGATGCCGATCGCCGATGAGCGCGCATGATCACCGGCGATCCAGTCGCCTCACCTCGCTCCATTCCCGTTCCAGGTGGGACCGCACCCGCGCTCAGGTCGCCCGCAGCGGAGATACGCGGCATCATCTCCCATCTGCCGCGGCGGTGGGGCGTCATGGTTGTCGAGCCGGGCATACGGGTTGGCGAAGCAGGACATCCGGGCCCGTCTCTGTACCACGATCACGATAGAGACGACCCGGCATCGTGCGCTCACGCCGGTGTCCGGCGAACGCGTGGTGCAGAACATTCACCACGACCATCGTGACCGAAAGGGACGTGAAAACATGCCGGAGTCGTTCGCGCGCGCCCTTGCCGCCGTCGAGCCCCTCATCGACGCGGTCACACCGGCCCAGCTCGACAGCCCCACGCCCTTGCCGGGCTGGACGGTCCGCACGCTCATCCAGCACCTGGCCGAGGTGAACGCCGAGTTCGCGGGGATCGCCAGGGGCGAGCCCGCGCCCGAGGAGGGGGTCGATCCCACGAAGGCTGGCAACGGGAATCCGATCGCGGCGTTCCATCAGGCGGCACGGGTGGCCCAGGCGGTGTTTTCCCGGCCAGGAATGCCGGAGCGGACGTATCGGTTTCCCTGGGGCGAGGAACCTGGCGCCAAGATCGTGCAGCATGTGATCGACGAGCTGCTGATCCATGGCTGGGACCTCGCCAGAGCCACCGGCCAGTCACCTCCCTTCCCGGACGACCTCGTCGAGCAGTCGTTTGAGAGCTGGCAATCCTGGTTTGCCGAATGGCCCCGATCGGCAGGCAACAACTTTGGTCCCGAGCAACCGGCCCCGCCGGACGCTCAGCCCATCGGCCGCCTCGCCGCGTTCCTCGGCCGCAGGCCATGAGCGACTCCGTGATCCGGTGAAGCGGAGCATCGGCCAGCGACCTCACCAGCGAGATCCGCGGACTCTGCCAGCGTGACATGGGCGGTTACATCTCCGGGGCGCTCGACCCATCGGCAAGTGGCGCGTCAATGCTCGAAGGGAGAGTGATGGACGTTCGACGCGAGGTGATCTGGACGCCATGGGATACACCAGGGATTGAGCATCTGCAGCTGACGGCTGGTCAGGACGAGGTGGTCGCCGACGGCGTGATTATTGGACTGGCGGAGGGGCGTCCCTTTCGCGCGTCATACCTGATCCGGTGCGACGGGATTTGGCGGGTGCGGGAGATTCAGGTCAGCCTCCGGGTCCCCGGCCAGCACGATCTTCACCTCCGCGCCGATGGCGAGGGGCACTGGACCACCGCTGGCGGTGAGGCCCACACACCCCTGGACGGCTGCCTTGACGTCGATCTCTCGGCGACGCCATTGACCAACACGCTTCCGATTCGCCGGCTCGGGTTGCGTCCGGGCGACTCGGCCGACATCATGGCCGCCTTCATCGCCGTCCCGGCGCTCTCGGTGATCCCGCGGCCCCAACGCTACACGCGCCTTGATGACGACCACGACGGCGGAGCCCGGTATCGCTACGAGTCACGCGACGGCGACTTCACGGTCGACCTGCCAGTCGACGCCGACGGTCTGGTTGGTGAGTATCCGGGGCTCTTCCGCCGGGTCTGGTCATCGTAGCCGGCACGCCCGTCGTGCCTCTACGGGAGCTATCTATGTCTGCTCTGCTCGCCGATTTTTTCCGACACAACGCCTGGGCGAACCAGCATCTCCTCGATGCCTGTGCCGGGCTCACCGAACAGCAACTCGACGCCACCGCGCCGGGGACGTACGGGTCGATCAGGGACACGTTGGTCCACCTGATCGGTGCCGAGAAACGCTACCTCGCGGCATTGAACGGCGTGGAGCTGGAGCGCCCGCTCGGAGGAGCGATCGACCTCCCAGGGTTCGCGGCTCTACGGGAGCAATCGCGCCGCAGCGGTGATGACCTGATCGAGGTAGCAAGGAGAACCCCTCCGAGCCGAAACGTGCGCGGTGTGCGCGGGGGTGAGCCCTTCGCCATTCCAGCCGCCGTCTTTCTGATGCAGGCCATCGACCATGCCACCGAGCACCGCACCCACATCCGGACGATTCTCACAACGCTTGGCATCGAGCCACCGGACCTGGATGCCTGGACATTCATGGAGCAGACCCCGGCGGCGCCGCCATCATCGCCTGGCGCGACGCCTGGCGTGGCGGACTCAGGGGCGCCACACACATATTCGGCAGCCACCACTCGATGATCGGAGTCCAAAGGAAAGGGTGATCGACCGATGAAGGTTCTGTTCGTCGCTGGGTTCGGTCCGGTCGTCGGCGATCGGGCGGCGGGGACGGCGCTGTATCAGGACGCGCTCGGATTGTCACTGGAAGGGGAGGGCGACGGGTATCTCCACACCGCGAGTCTGCCGGGCACCAACCACTTCGCGCTCTGGCCGCTGGCGCAGGCGGCGCAGTCCTGTTTCGGCAGCGACACCTGGCCCGACCACCTTCTGGTCCCCCAGGCGTGGATCGAGTTCGACGTCGAGGAGATCGAGGCCGCGACGGCGGAGCTGACGGATCGTGGCTACCAGCTGCTCGTCGCGGCGCGTCAGGAGCCGTGGGGGCAGACGGTCACCCGACTCCTTGGGCCGGAAGGGCTGCTGGTGGGGATCACCGTCACGCCATGGATGCGCGACGGCCATGGTCAGGGTGATACCCTCGCCGAGGCAGCCGGATCAGCCGGCGCGTCGGAGCAGTAGCCGGGTCTGCGCCATCACCGTGTCTGGGGCTCTGCTGATCACCAGCCCGGATGATGGTCGCGAGGTGTTGGGGTTCGGGTGACGGGAGGGAAGCGATGCCATTCGACGCCGGACACCGGTCCGCGCTCCTGCGGGAACGCGCCGCTGGCTATGTCCAAGTCGCGCTGGAAAGCGTGACGCGCGAGTTCCCGACCATGCCCTACTTCATCGCGACCGGACCGGGCCCATATCCGACGCACCGGGCGCTTCATCCGGCGTTCTACGGTTGCTTCGACTGGCACTCCTGCGTCGAGATGCAGTGGGTGATCGTCCGCCTACTCCGCCGCTTCCCCGATGTCGCCTCGAACGATTCTGCCCGGGCGACCCTGGACGACCTGTTAACCGACCCGAACATCGCCACCGAGATGGCCTTCTTCACCGATCCGAGCCACCGGACATTGGAGCGTCCCTATGGCTGGGGGTGGCTCCTGACGCTGCACCACGAGCTGGCGACGTGGGATGACGCGGACGCGCGACGCTGGGCCGCCACGCTCCAACCCCTGGTCGGCCTGCTGATAGCGAATCTCATCGGCTGGCTGCCCCGGCTGACCTATCCCCAGAGGACAGGGCTCCACCCCAACACGGCGTTCAGTCTCTCTCGCTCCTACGACACCGCACTGCTCCGGGCCAGCGAGGGAGATTCGACCTTCCTGACCGCGATCCGGGAGTCCGCCCACCGCTGGTTCAGTGCCGATACAGACTACCCGGCGCACTACGAGCCATCGGGTGCCGATTTCCTCTCCGCCGCCCTGTCGGAAGCCGAACTGATGTCGCGCCTTCTCGATCCAGCGGCGTTTCCCGGTTGGCTGGAGCGGTTTCTGCCGGGCATCGCCGGAAGCGAACCGGCGGTGCTCTTCCATCCGGTGACCGTCTCCGACCCGACCGACGGCCAGATCGCCCACCTCCACGGGCTCAACCTGAGCCGCGCCTGGGCGTTCACGGTGATCGCCGAGCGTCTTCCCTCGGCTGATGCTCGGATCACTCCCCTGCTCGCCGCCGCCGAGCGCCACGCTGCGGCATCCCTGTCCCATGTCGTCGGCAGTGACTATATGGTCGAGCACTGGCTCGCGGCGTATGCCACTTTGCTCCTGGGCTCGTAGGGAGCGGTCCCACGCTCGGTCCTCCTCGCCCAATGGGATGAGCCAGCCAGCGAAGGCGCGAGGTCGGTGAGCGACAAGCGCCTCGGCATGGCTCTCGGCATGGCTCTCGGCATGGCTCTCGGCATGGCTCTCGGCATGTAGTCCACTGTTCGACAACGGACGAGCACACCCTACTTCCCGATGCAGAAGCGGGCGAAGATCTCGGTCAGGACGGCGTCGTCGATGGCCTCGCCGGTCACCTCGCCGATCGCGCGCAGCGCCGCCCGGATGTCGGTCGCAAGCAGGTCGAGCGGGTGTCCGGTGGCATGCGTCGCGACCGCGTCCCGCAGATGCTCAAGCGACCGGTCGAGCGCGGCGCGCTGCCGTGCAGTGATTAGCGCGGGTCGCGCCTGGCCGGCGCCCTCGCCGCTCAGCTGTCCGGCCAGGGCCGCTTCGAGCGCGGGGATCCCCATTCCACTCGTCGCCGCGATCTCGACTACCGGGCAACCCGGCAGAAGATCCACCACCACCGCCTGATCGACCGACAGCAGGTCGCGCTTGTTGATCGCGATCACCACGGCAGGAGGGGCGTTCGCCCGGTCACCTCGGGCGGCGAGCATCGTCGCCACCGTCAGATCGTCCGAACCCGGCGGGACAGACCCATCGAGGACGAGCACCGCCGCGACCGCCGCGTCGATCGCCCGCCGGCTGCGATCGATGCCGAGCCGCTCGACGAGATCGACCGTCTCGGCGATGCCGGCCGTGTCGAGCAGGGTGACCGGGAACCCGAACCCACCCAGGTTGACGGTCTCGGCGATGATGTCGCGGGTGGTGCCCGGCACCGGCGTCACGATCGCGCGTTCGGCCCGGAGCAGCGCGTTGAGCAGGCTGCTCTTCCCGACATTCGGGCGACCGACCAGAGTCACCTGCGCGCCCTCGCGATAGAGCATGCCCGCGCGCGCGCCGGCCAGCACCTCGACCAGCACCGCGTCCGCGGCGGCGATCTCGGGGACGACATCGGTCGGGGGGATCTCGTCGTCCGGGAAATCGGCGGCGGCATCGAGATAGGCGAGCAACCCGACCAGCAGATCGCGCGCGGGGCGGAGCCGCTGCCCCAACTCTCCCCCCAGGTCGGCCACCGCCAGCCGCAGCCCCTCGGTGGTGCGGGCGCCGACGACATTCAGCACCGCCTCGGCCTGCATGAGATCGAGCCGGCCGTTGAGAAACGCGCGCAACGTGAACTCCCCCGGCTCGGCATGGCGCGCTCCCGCCGCCAACAGCACCCGTAGCGTTTCCCGCACAGGCACGGCCCCGCCATGACAGGACAGCTCGACGGTGTCCTCGCGCGTGTAGGTGTGCGGAGCGGCCATCCAGGCCAGGAGCGCCTCGTCGATCGGCTCATCCGTCGTCGGGTCGATCACCCGCCCATAGATCAGCCGATGAGAGCGATTGGACCGGAGCGCGGGCGGTCGGTCGCCATGACCCTGACGAAAGACCCGCCGCGCTATCGCCGCGGCGTCGTCGCCGCTGAGCCGAACGACCCCAATCCCCCCTTCCCCGGGTGGCGTCGCGATCGCCACGATGGTGGCTCCGTCCATCATCAAGATTCGGCCTCAGTCCGAACGCCGGACCCCCGGCGCAGGACGGGCGACCGTCTCATCCCGTGGGTTATCACCCTGCCACTCCCGAACCGCTCCCTCATCTCTGCCACCATCATGCCTGGCCACGTCTAAGCCTGTGTCACATCCCTGCCTGTGTCTTCATGGCTCCCGAACCGCCCCTACCAACGACGCGGTCGCAACCGTCAATCATCCTGCAGCCACGACCGTCCGTCCGTCATCCCGCGGCCACCGTGTTCCGCCCATGTTCCCCTGTCATTCCGAGCTTGTCGAGGAATCTCTTTCCGACACCCGCCGCATCATTCCATCGTTCGTCCGTCGGACCGGAGCGCACGAACCGTGCTTCAGTCCCGACCCTGACTCGCCACAGGTCGATCACGACCAGCGCCATCATGGCAAGGACCGCGGGGAGATTCCCCACCCCGGCCTCGAATGACGGTGACACGGGCCCGACCACGGTGAGGGTTGAGCGAACGGCGGGGTGCGACGAGGAGAGATCGCCTGGATGGGGTGGCAGAGGGTGCCGGCCGGAGATGACCCGCGTCCCTGCCACCCCCGACGTTGCGGTCCGGCACCACGGCGCATGGCATGCGCCCCTACATGGGAGGGAGCGGTGGATTATCCGCGCCGTGGGTGAGGGTGACTGCGCGACCCGCACCGGCGGGCGCAGCAAGCAGCGCCCCTACCACGAGGGGATCACGGTCCACGGGCCGACCGCCTGACGGGCGGCGTCCTGGACGCTGACGGTGCGCCACATCGACGTTCGCCCAGCCGGTCACGGGAGAGCCAACGGACCTGGGCATCGCCGGATGCCCGACGCCATCACCCCCGGCGGAAGGAGCGCTGCGTGCTGCACCCACTGGTGCGGGTCGCGGAGTCTCCGCCCA
>JAABUR0100000857.1_pt1 | contig 60167 bp, 47 predicted proteins | sample 5560091 | NCBI WGS metagenome assembly JAABUR01 (sample SAMN10711879, study PRJNA513375) | rock metagenome | isolation source: Antarctica rocks | place: Antarctica: Victoria Land, University Valley sud
TGGCGAAATCAATTTCCGCAGTGCGGAAATGGTGACGTTCTGAGTCTGTCCAGTCGGGTCACTCCAATAATGTCGCCGTGCTAGACCGAAGTTCATCAAGGGTATTCATCCACCCTCTAAAACAATGGCATACACGCCGCACACGGGAACGTGCCATATCACAGAAGCAGAAGTGTTTACGATGATTATACCCAAAAGGAGGGCGTCATCAGAATGACGCTGCACTTATATCCCACCCATGAATGGTGTGGGCTTTACGCGCATTACTGTAAGGCGGATTGCGTTTAGTTCCTGCGGTATTTGGTACGTTGCCATCCGCCGCCACGGGTTGAAACCCGAGGCTACCAAAAGCCCAGTGTCCAGGGGACACAAGAGAGGGAGACGGAGGGGCTTGCGCTTTCCCGTCTTCCGTCCCCTGGACGGTGGGCACTTCTATGCCTTCGGCATTACTGCGTATCAGCCTCGGGTTTCAACCCGTGGCGATGGATAGCGTCAGCCGATCACCCGTTCCCTTTCCGCCACTCCTCATAGGGGATGCGGGGCAGGTCGAACAGGTCGGTTGTGCGCGCGTACCAGCCGCCGCCGTGCATCCGCCCGATGAGGCCCAGCGCCTCGGTGCGGACGCGCAGGCTGTCAGGGTCCAGGAACTCGTCGCGGATGTGCAGGAAGACGACTTCGGCCAGCACGATCCGGTTGTCGCCGAGGGGGATGATCGAATGGAGGCGGCATTCGAGGTTGACGGGGGACTCAGCGAGGCGGGGGACGGCGAGTTGGGCGGACGGGAGGGTCGTCAGCCGGGCGGCATCCAGCTCGCTCACGCCGGCGGGGAAATCCACGGCGCAGACGTTCATGGACCGGGCCAGCGACTCGGGGACGAGGTTGACCACGAACTCACCGGTGCGCTCGATGTTGGCGCGGGTGTCTTTGGGCGTGTCCGCGCTGCGGTCGGCGATGTTGAGGCCGACCACGGGCGGGGAACTGCCGAGCAGGTTGAAGAACGAGAACGGGGCGGCGTTGGCCGTGCCATCGGGGCCGAGCGTGGTGACGAGAGCGATGGGGCGCGGGACGACGACGCTCGCCAGCAGGCGGTATGCCTGGGACCTGTCCGCGCCTGTGAGATCGAATTGCATGGGATTATTCGGCTTTCGCGGCGGGGAAGATCTCGCGCAGGTAGGCGAGGTAGACGTCGTCGCGGCACATCGCCTTGCCGGGGCTGTCGCTGAGTTTGGCGACGGGGCGGCCGCTGCACCGGACCATCTTGATGACGACCGACAGCGGCTCGAAGCCCATGTCGTTGGTCAGGAACGTGCCGATGCCGAACGAGGGGCGCAGCCGCCCGTGGAAGGCGCGGGCCAGGGCGATGGCCTTTTCCACGTCCAGGCTGTCGCTGAACACGGCGGACTTGGTGGTCGGGTCAATGCCCATGCGCTCGTAGTGGCGGATCAGCTTTTCGCCCCACTCGTAGGGGTCCCCCGAATCGTGGCGGCAGCCGTCATACGCCTTGCAGAACAGCTTGTCGAAGTCGCGCAGAAAGGCGTCCATGCCCACCACGTCGGACAGCGCGATGCCTAAATCGCCCCGGTACTCCCCCATCCAGGTGTCGAAGGCGAAGCGCTGGAAGTCGGGCAGAGCGACGAGCGCCTGGCACGCTTGCAGAAACTCATGGGCCATCGTCCCGTGCGGCTTCAAGCCCAACTCGCGTGCGAAGGCGACGTTGCTGGTGCCCAGGAGCTGCGGGCCGAGGTGTTCCTGGAGGTAGGCGAGGGCGGTCCGGTGCCAGTCGCGGCGGTAGCGGCGGCGGGTGCCGAAGTCAATCAGCGGCACGGGCACATCCGCCGATTTTAGGCGGGCGACTTTGGCTTCCAGGCGCCGCATCCCCTCTTTTTGGTTTGCCTCATCGTCCGGCTGGGTGTGCCGGAAATAGACCTCGTTGATGATGGCGAGCAGGGGCACTTCGAAGAGGATGGTCTGGAACCAGTTGCCCGCGATTCTGACTTGCAGCCGCCCCTCCGGCGGCGCGTCCGGGTGGACGGTGATCTGGACGCGGTCGGCGCACAGCCGCAGGTCGGAAAGCGCGTCCACATAGCTCGGCTTGAGGAAGCGGATGGTCTTCAGGTACGCCGCCTCGTCGTCGGTCAGCCGCAGGTCGCAGAACGCGGCCAGTTCCTCCCGTATCTGGCCCGCGTAGGGGGACAAATCTACGCCCTTCGTGCGGCACTGGAAGGCGTATTCGACCGGCACATTGGGGAAGTGACTCCAGACCACTTCCTGCATAGTCGCTTTGTAGAGGTCGTTGTTGAGTAAAGAATCGATGATCATGGCATTCCTTTGGAGAGAGTTTACCCGAAACATAGGTTCCCGGCACTGGAAGTGCCGGTCTACTCGGAGAAAGTCGCTCCGCGACTCAGGATATGCCCACGGTGGCTGTTCCCCAGTCGCGGAGCGACTTTCATTCACCAGTAGCCCGGCACTTCCAGTGCCGGGTTCCTGTCGCCGCTTGCCCCCTCCCCCGTCTGGCCTCACCTCGTCGCAAACCGGAACAGGACGTCGCCCCGCGCAAACAGCGCCTGCGGGCCGTCGTGGCGCAGCAGGCTGTCGCCGGTCAAACGGGCATCACGCCAGGAAATCGGTGGTCGTGGACGTTTTCATGCCGCGCGCGGTCATCTCGCGGATGAAGTCGTCCTGGAAGGTCTCGAAGCCGGGGACGGGGCTGGCGGCATCCGTCAGCAGAGTGATCTTGGAGACGAGGCGGTCGTCGCCGAAACCGTCGGCGAGGTCGCGGACGGTGTTGGAAACGCAGTGGCTGCCCGCTTCGCCCGCCACGGCGACCAGATCGGCCTTCTGCAAGGTCTGGATCAGGGCCGTGTTGATCTGGGTGCTGGGGTCGGCGGGGTCGGGCACGTCGGCCTGGATCGCCGAATAGTGCTCGGTCCAGATGTTGCTGCCTTTGGTGACGTAGTCCACGAGGGCGAACCGCTGCTCCCACTCGGCGAGGGCGGCGAACAGGTCGGGCATGACGGCGTGGCCCGCGCTGCCGATCAGGCAGTGCGGCGGCCAAATGCAGAGCGGGTAGCGGCCGTTCTTCGCCAGCGCCTGCACATAGGCCAGCGCGCGCCGGTACGCGCCGGGCTGCGTCGTGGTCCACCGCCCCGACTCGACATCGGGGGCGCTGAGGATGGTGAAGGGGGCGGGGTGATGGCCCGCGCCGTCCTTCCAGAAAATCGGGTGCGCGATGTCCACGAAATGGTGCGAGTCGAGCGTGACGTGGATGTCGTCCAGCTTCGGGGCCAATCGCCGGACCATGCGCGCCAGCCGCGTCGTGTCTTCGGACGCGCCGGGGACGTACAGCGCGCCCTGCGGGTCGCAGAAGTCCACCTGGGGGTCAATGATCAAGAGTTCCACCTGCATTTGTCGTGCCTCCGCTCTTTAGTTTAGTGTTTGATTAACAAAAACACTATACCCGAAAATCAAAGAAAGTGTCATACCAACACTTTCTTTTTCAGATTTTCTCGCCGCCCATTCCATGCTATAATGTAGGCGTATCTCAGAGAAAGAGACGCTATGCCACAGACCGAGCGCCAATCCCTGGCCGAGAATCTCAAAGCCGCCCTGCGTAAGCCGCTCGGCGGGGGCGGCGACGTGCGCCTGACGGCGGCCCTGGCGGGGCGTCACCCCGCCGACATCGTCGAGGCGATGGGCGACATGACGCCGCCCGAAGCGCTGGCCGTCTTCAACTGGCTGGACAACGCGCGGGCGGCGGAAGTGCTGGACGAGCTGGACTCGGAAACGGTGCGGTTCCTGACGACCAACGCTCCGTCGGGCCGGATCGCCGAGCTGCTCGACCACCTGCCGATGGACGACGCCGCCGAGGTCGTCTCCGAGGCCGGGCCGGACCAGGCGGAAGCGCTGCTGGCCGACCTGACCGCGCGGGCGCCCGAAGACGCGGCGGAGGTCCGCAAGCTGCTGGCCTACCCGGAAGGGACGACCGGGCGGCTGATGACGGACAAGTTCGCCGCCGTCCTCCTGGGCGCGACGGCGGGCGAAACGCTGGACTACCTGCGCCGGAACGCGGACGCGCTGGAAACGATCAATGAGGTTTACGTCCTGGACACGGACCGGCAGCTACGCGGCGTCACTCCCATCCGCCATATCCTCACGGCGGCCCCCCGGACCCCGATCCGCGCGTTTATGACCCCGGAGCCGGTCAGCGTCGGCCCCGAAACCGACCAGCAGGACGCCGCCCGCCTGATCTCGCGCTACGACGCGCTGACCCTCCCCGTGACCGATGCGGGGGGGCGGCTGCTGGGGATCGTCACGATTGACGACATCATGGACGTGCTGGTGGAGGAGTTTAACGAGGACTACCTGCGCTCTGTCGGGTCAGATGCGGAGGAATTGGAGCGCAAGTCGCCCGTCCAGATCGCCCGCCTGCGCCTGCCCTGGATTCTGGCGACGCTGTTCATCGAGCTGGGGGCGGGCGTGGTCATCCACGTCTTCGATGCGACCCTGACCAAGTTCATCCTGCTGGCGAGCTTCATGCCGATCATCTCGGCCATCAGCGGCAACACGGGCTTGCAGTCGGCGGCCATTATCATCCGGGGCCTGTCCAGCGGGCAGGTGCAGCTCGCCCACTGGCGTCACGCCGTCACCCGGCAGATGGCGACCACGCTGATTCTGGGCGGCGCCTGCGCGGCGACTATCGGCATCATCGGCGGCATCTGGGACAAGCACTGGGCCTTCGGGCTGGTCGTGTTCCTGGGCATGTTCGCCTCGGTCAACATCGCCGGCGTCGTCGGGACGTGCGTCCCGCTGCTGTCCAAGCGGGCCGGCTTCGACCCGGCCCTGACGGCGGGGCCGTTCGAGACGGCCTTCCAGGACGTCATCGGCATCAGCATCTTCCTCAGCCTCGCCTCCGTCCTGCTGCACTGGCTGAAGTGACGTGAAGGGGACCCCGGCATGAGGAACCGGCACTGGAAGTGCCGGCCTATTCGGAGAAAGTCGCTCCGCGACTCAGGACAAGCTCACCGGGCTGCTTCCTCAGTCGCGGAGCGACTTTTCTCGCTGCAATAGCCCGGCACTTCAGTGCCGGGTTCCTGTCCCGAGAATCTCACCACGCGAGAATTCCGCGAAATCGCCGCCTCCCCATTCGCCATCAAGCCACTGCCGCCCTGCTCCCCTGCGGTACACTCAGGCAAAGGAGACACACCCATGACGACTGCCACCGAAACTACCCCCGATCCCCTGCCGAGTGCGCGGCTCTTTTACCGCGACGGCTCTTCGGACAAAGTCTATCATGCCTCGGTCAACGCCGTAGAGGGCGGCTATTCCGTCACGTTCGCCTACGGGCGGCGCGGCAGCGCGCTGTCGGCGGGGACCAAGACAAGCGCGCCCGTCCCGCTGGAAAAGGCGCAGCAGATTTACGACAAGCTACTGGCGGAGAAGACCGCCAAAGGCTACACACCGGACGGGGCGGGCGCATTATTTACGCAGACGGACTACGAAGGCCGCCGGTCGGGGCTGCACCCGCAGCTCCTGAACTCCATCGGGGAAGACGCCGCCCAAGCGCTTCTGGCGGACGCGGCTTGGGGCCTCCAGGAGAAGTTCGACGGCCGGCGCATCCTGGTGGCCGTCGCGGGCGGTCAAGCAGGCGGCTCCAACCGCAAGGGGCTGTGCGTCCCGCTGCCCCAGGAGATCGGTGACGCGCTTGGGGGCCTGCCGGACTGCGAGCTGGACGGGGAACTCTTGGGCGATGCGTATGTCGTCTTCGACCTGCTGAAGCGGGGCGAGGACGACTGCCGGGCGCGGCCCTACCGGGAGCGTTACGAGGCGCTGGCCTCGTCCGTCCGCGCCTCCCCCACCCCGGCCCTCGCCATCGCCGAAACCGCCTGGGACGCGGGCGGCAAGCGGGCGCTGTATGACCGCATCGCGGCGTCTGGTGGCGAGGGCGTCGTGTTCAAGAAGGCGGACGGCGTGTATGTCGCCGGGCGGCCCGCGTCGGGCGGGTCCCAGGTCAAGTGCAAGTTCTACGCCACCTGCACCTGCCAGGTGGCGGCCCAGAACGACCAGCGCAGCGTCCGCCTGCATCTTCTGGACGACGCGGGGAAGGCCATCGCCGTGGGCAATGTCACCATCCCCCCGAACAAGGCCCTCCCCGCCGCCGGTGCTTTAGTCGAGATCCGCTACCTCTACGCCTACAAGGGCGGCTCACTGTACCAGGCGACCTATTTAAACGAGCGGGACGATCTTGAAGTCGGCGACTGCGTGCTGGGGCAACTCAAGTACAAGGCGGAGGGCGGGGAGGGGGAGAGCGAAGAGTAAGGGGGACAAGGAGGGTCGGGGGACCCCGCCCCTACGGGATGGCGTAGGGGCGGGGTCCCCCGCCCTCCTTTCTCCCCCGCCTTTCCTTTTGTCGGCGCCCCTTCCGCCGCCCGCGACGGCTCACCCGCCGCCTGCACCAACAATCGTGGGCGTCACGAACAGAATCCGCTCCGCTCCCTGCCCGCCCTCTTTGGAGGCTTGGACTCGCACGGTCCCGGTCTCGCCGGTTTTGACCCGCACCGTCGTTTCGGCGGAGTTAGATTTTGTGTCGCCGGCGCGGGCCGTGCTGTCGCTGCGCTCCGTGATGTCCAGGACTACCATCCCGCCCGGCTCAAAATGCGGCAGGACGCTGATGGTCTCCTCCCCGCCCGTCCCATTCTGGAGGTGCTGGCTGCTGACCTGGGCTTTGCGGCCTTCCTCAGCGATGATAGTCAGGGCGTCCACTCTTTTGTCAGGGGCGGTGCCGGAGGCGCCTGCTGAGGAGGCCCACTCGAACTTGAGCTGCACCTGTCGCGGGAGGCCGTACCCGACCTCGCCCGCGTGGAGGGCGCGGGGGCGGATGTGGTAGACGCCGTCCTCGATGGTCCAAGTGAGAGGCTCGGAGTTCGCGCTGAGGAGAGTGTTTAAAGCTTTCTCGAAGGGGACATCGTTCAGCTTGAGGAACACATAACCGAAGACGCCCGGCTCGATGACATAGTTCTTGTTGCTGTCTTGAAAGAGATTCATCACAGCCTGGTAGACCTGCACATAGGGCGCGTCAATGGAGACCAGGTTGCCATGAGTCACCGGCGGCGGAGTGGTCACCGTTGCCTTCGCGTATGCCTTCTTGTAGACAGTAAGTTGTTTCGCCACCGCCTCGTATTGCTGATGTGCGACGGCGAGTGTCGGCGCGGGAGCGCGCTTGACCAGCGCGGTCGGCTTGGCCTGGGCGGCGGGCAGGGTCAGCGTGGCGGCGAGCGCGGCCAGGGCGACGGTCTTAGCGGGCGTGAGCGTTTTCATGGGCAGGACTCCTTTGGATGTGGGTTGGGATGCGATCGGCGGAACGGGCAAGGGCGGCGTGGGCGAAGGCCCAACGGATTTCGGCGGCGTCAGAGACGGGGCGGGTATGGAAGGTGGCGATGGGAGGATGACAGACGGCAGGGACGCAGCGGCCAAGATGGTACGCCGGGCCGTCTGCCGCGCAGCGCGGGCGGCAGGGCGCAAGACGGCGAGTGGGACCAGGACAGCGAAAGCGAGGGCAAAGGCCACAACCGCGAGGCGGCGGCTCGGGGCGCGGCGGGGGCGGGCGGTGAGCACGGCGTGCAGGCGCGACTCCAACGACCCGCGCCCGGCCATCGGGACGGCGAGGGGCAGGGGACGGTCTGCCCCGGACAAGGCGGCGGCGACGGCGAGCAGGTGCTGGGCGTAGTCGGGGCCGGGTACGCCCGAGAAGAGCACCAGGTCGTCGCAGGCGCGCTCGGCCTCGGCCCGCAGCATCCGGGCGGCGGGCCACACCAGCGGGTTGTGCCAGAAGAGGGCGCAGACCAGCCGCGCCGTCGTCTGCGTGGCCCAATCGCCGCGCCGGACATGGGCCAACTCGTGGAGCAGCGCGACGCGCAGCCGTTCGGCGGGCCATGACTCGGCCCCGTCCGGCAGCAGGATGACAGGGCGCAGCAGCCCGAACGTCACCGGGACGGCCACGCGCGGACCGGAGCGCAGGGCGATGGGGCGCGGGACGCCGATCTGCCGGCAGGCGTCGGCGGCGAGAGCAAGCGTGGCGGGGTCGGTGACGGGGGAACAGCGCCGTATCCGCCGCGCGGCCAGGAGCCAGCCCATGCCGAGCGGCAGGGTAGTCAGGGCGACGCCGCCCAGCCAAAGGGGGCAGACCCATCGGGGCCAGGCGGGAGGCGCGGAGGGGCGGGCGCGGGCTGGTGTGAAGAGGGCGGGCGGAGGCGGTGCGGACGGCGCGACGCGGACAATATCCGGGGGGGCGGCAATGGGGGCGGGCGTCCGGGCGAGGGGCGCGGCGGGCTGCGGCAGGACGGGAACGGGATGCTGGGGCAGGGTCACAGACAGCAGGGGCAGGGCGAGCAGGCCGGCGAACGCCAGCAGCCAGACCAGGTGACGCGCGGCGGCGGACGCCCGGCGCATCGCCAGAATCAGCGCCCAGGCGGTGAGCAGGAGCAGGGCGCTTTTCGCCGAAAGGTCGCGCCCCAACGTCAGCCACGACGAGAATGCTGCACCGGTCATGCCCGGCCTCCGGGTTCCTCGCCCTGCGCGTCCCGCGCCCGCTCGATCATCTCGGCCAGGCGGGCCAGATCGCTGGCCGTCAGCCGGGCCTCGCGCGCCGACAGCAGGGTGGCGAAAGCCTGCTCCACCGACCCCTCGAAGAACGTCCGCAGCACCCCGTCCAGAGCGGACAGGGCGGCGTGGGCGCGCGGACGGGCGGGCAGGTAGACGAATCGGCCGTCCTCCTCGGTGTGCGTCAAATGCCCCCGGCGCTCGAGGATGCGGAGCAGGGTGCGGACGGTCGAGTTGCTGGGCCGTCCGGGCAGGGCGCCCTCCAGGTCGGCGGCGGTGACGCGCTCGCGCTGGAAGACGATCTCCATGATCTGCTGTTCGCGTGGGTTCAGGTAGTCGCCGGGCGCGCGGGGCATGGCTCGCTCCTTATCGGTTAATGTTAATATATTAACACATATGCGCGGAGGTTGTCAAGGGCTGGGGCGGAAACAGTAGAAACCCGGCCCTGAAGTGCCGGGTTACTCCCAGTGAAAGTCGCTACGCGACTGAGAAAATGTCACCCGCAGGCTTATCTTCCTTGTTTTCCTTGTCTTCAGTGCCGGAGGCACTTCCACTCCGGGTAGACCGGCACTTCCAGTGCCGGGTTCCTACTATGGTCTTGACATTCGGTTGCGTCCTAGTTATAATGCTTTATACCGAAGGCCACATTGGGAGCCGAAGCCGACACGCCGATGCTGATGAGCCGCTGATAACACGCTGGAAGAGGAGAAACCGACCTGGCCGGCCGCCACGTCCTCCCATCCTTACGTCTTGTTGATGGCTCTTTCGGCTGCCGCCTTCGACCTGTCCGCTTCGGCCCGCCGTCCGCCTTCTCCACACGATGCCTCCTCGTCCAGCGTTCCCCCTAGTCTCTGCGCGTCGCCTGGCGACGCCGCCCCAAGAAAGTGATACCATGAAAACGCTGGAAACGGAGCGTCTGCTCCTGCGTCCTTTCACGCCGGAAGATGAAGCCATCCACCAGGCCGTCTTCTCCGACCCCGAAGTCTGTCATTTCTACTGCCGCGACACCAAGACGATAGAGGAGGTGCGCGAGTGGCTCGTGTACCGACAGCGGCAGGCCGCCCAGGAGGACATGGGCTTCCTCGCCGTCGTGTGCCGCGACGACCAGGCTCTGCTCGGGCTGGTGGCCTTGCAGCCCTATGTGAATTCCTGGATCGTCTTCGAGGACTCGTCCGACTCCCCGCATCACAGCCTCGAAGTCGAACTGTCCTACGCCTTTGGCCGTACTTACCAGAGGCAGGGGTATGCGGCGGAGGCTTGCCGTGCGCTGATCGACTACGCCTTCCGTGAGTTGAAGCTGCCCCGGATCGCCTATGGCGTTGACGGTGACAACGTCGCCTCGTGGCGCCTGATGAAGCATCTGGGCTTTCGGCTGGGGAAGGATCCGCACCCGGACGGGAATGGCGTGACCGGGGTTTTGGAGAACACGATGGCGACGTAAGCAGCTTCGCCGCCGTGCAGGGGCGCGATGGGTCACGCCCTTCCCTTTCACGCGCCCCTCCCCCGCCGCCTACTTGCCCGGCGCGCGGTGGCGCAGGCGGTCCAGGGCAACGGCGGCGATGATGACGATGCCGATGATGATCTGCTGGACATAGGCGGGCCAGCCCATCTGCTGCGAGCCGTTCCGCAGGAAGGCCATGATCAGCGCGCCCAGGATCGTGCCCAAGACCGACCCTTCGCCGCCCGAAAGGCTGCCGCCGCCGATGACGACGGCGGCGATGATGTCCAGCTCGCCCCCCACCTGCACCGTCGGGTCGCCCTGGCCCAGACGCGCGAACTGCAAGGCCCCGCCCAGCCCGAAGTACAGGCCCGCGATGGCGTAGATGGAGATTTTGAGGCCGTCCACCCGCAGGCCGGACAGCCGCGACGTGGTCTCGTTGGAGCCGATGGCGACGATGTAGCGGCCCAGCACGGTTGCCCGCAGGAGGATCGCCGTCACCACGGCCAGCGCCAGGGTGATCCAGACGCCGGGCGAGATCAGCAGCCAGGCGGGCATCGGGTAGGTCGCCGCCAAGTTGTTGATCCACGTCTGGGGGGCATTGATCGCCTGCTCATTCGCCAGCCAGCTTGCCACGCCGCGCGCGATTCCCAGGGTGCCCAGGGTGACGATGAAGGGCGTGACGCGCAGGCTGGTGATCAGGGTGCCGTTGACCGCCCCGGCCAGACTGCCGACCAGCATGGCGGCCAGCACGGCGAGGGCGGGCGCGACATGGTGGTTCAGCAGCAGGGCGACGACGATGCTGGTGAGGGCCAGCACGGAGCCGACCGACAGGTCAATGCCGCCGCTGATGATGATCAGCGTCATCCCCAGCGCCCCCAGGCCCGTGATGACGGTCTGGGTGGCGACGCCCTTGAAGTTGTCCAAGCTCAGAAAGGTGGGCCGGATCGTCGGCGGGATCGAGAACAGCAGGATGACCAGCGCCAGCCCGATGAACGGGCCGAGGATGGTCAGGACCTGCCGGCCCGACGTGGGAGTCAGCCGCCTCTCGCTGTCGGCGCGCGGGCCGGCCGTAGTGCTTGCACTCATAGCGATTCTTTCTTCCGCGTGCCGGGGCTGTGGAAAGCCCCGGCACACCCCGCATCGTCACTTCAGATACTGGTCAATCGGCGGGTGCAAGTACTCTTGCAGCTTTGGGTCGTTCATGGTGTCGGACGTGACCAGGGCGACGCCGGTGTCTACGGTTTTAGGCACCGTCTTGCCGCCGATCGAGTCCACCAGGGTCGTGACGCCCAGTTCGCCCATCTTGAATGGGTTCTGCACGACCAGGCCTTGTAGCTCGCCCCCCTGGAGCGCCGTCAGCAGGTCCGGGGCGGCATCAAAGCCGACGAACTTGACCTTGCCCAGCAGGCCCTTGTCTTTGAGCGCCAGGCGCATCCCGCGCGTGTTGGTCTCGTTGGAGGCGAAGATGCCGTTGACCTGCGTGCCGTAGCGGGCCAGCAGGTTGCTGGACGTCTGCTGGGCCTTCTCCGTGGTCGGGCCGCCGTACTGGTTGGACGACAGGACGGTGATGCCGGGGTACTTCTGGACGGTCTCCAAAAAGCCCTTCTCGCGCGCTTCCGTGCTGGCCGACCCCTGGGCGTAGGCAAGGATGATGACGTTGCCCTTGCCGCCCAGCAGCTTCGCCATCTGCTCGCCGGCCAGTTGCCCGCCCTTCTCGTTGTTGGTGGCGCAGAACGAGACATAGTCGCTGCCCGACAGGGACGAGTCGATGATGACGACGGGAATCTTGTGCGCGGCGGCGTCGTGGACGGGCGACGTGAGCGCGTCCTTGTCCAGCGGGGCCAGCACCATGCCGCTGACCTTCTGGGTGATGAAGGTCTCGACGAGCGTGACCTGCCCATTGCGGTCGCCCTCGTTTTCCGTCCCCTTCCAGATGATGTTGACCGGCGTCCCTTTCGCCGTCAGCTCCTGCTGCGCCTTCATGGCCCCGGCGTGGATGGACTTCCAGTATTCGTGCGACGTGCCTTTGGGGATGACCGCGATTTGGAGCGTACTGCCGCCCGCCGCTGGGGCCGTCCCACTGCCGGACGCGGGTGTCGTCCCTGCCTGCCCGCTGCTGTTTCCGTGGCCGCAGCCGGCCAGAGCGGCGGCCAGCCCCAGCAATACGGCCGCGCCTGCCCAGTTCGTGCGTTTCGGCCATTTCGTGCTTCTGTGCATGATATTCATGTGTGCCCCTCTTCTTTGATTCAATCGTACCATTTCGCGCAGGGCGCGTCACTTTCCTGCCTGCTTCGTCCCCCTAGCCCCCAATTCTGGGGGGACCGGAGAGGAAACAGCCTTCTTTATGGTTCTGGCTCCCCCAGAATTGGGGGCAGGGGGGCGATCCTACCCCCTACGGCGGCGGCAAAATCTCGATGGCGCTGACCTTCGCGTTTTGGTCCGGGCTGGCCGCCGTCGCGGCGAAGGAAAGGGTGATGTTGCCGTTCTTGTCGGGCCGGATGCCGGGGAACTCCTTCACGACGGCTTTGTTCAGGCCGCCCGCGGCGGCGAAGATCTCGAAGTCCGTCAGCACGGGTTTCCCGTTGATCGAGACGTTCTCGATCCGCGAACCGGGGTCCGCGTCGAACAACTCGGCGAAGTGCAGCCGGACGGTGTACGGGCCGCCAGGCGGCACGGGGAGCGTATAGATCAGCGGGGCGCCATACCGCTCGCTTTGGTACACGGCGGCGGGGGCGGCATGGGCGGCGCCGACATCAATCACGGCATCGTTTTTGCTGGTCGCGCCGTCCGTGTAAGCCTCGTCGGACGTAAACCCTGCCGCCGCCTCCGCCGCGCTCAGGCGGGCCGGCAGCGTCAGCCGCGCGGGCGGCATGGGCGGCGCGGCGGGGGCAGGCAGCGGCGGGAGGGCGGTGGCGGCGGGCATCCCGGAGCGGGGCCGATCGGCGGGCGCCGCGCCCCAGGCGCGGTTGGGCGTCGGCCCCATCGTCAGATGCAGCTCACCGCCCCGTGCCAGGTCGGCGTGGCTAAACCAGGAGCGTTTGAGAGGCTTGCCATTGAGCGTGGCCGACTGGATATAAATGTTTCGGGGCGAGTTGTTCTGGGCGATGACCGTGAACGCATGGCCTTTCGCCCCTTTGTAGTAAGCGGGGTCCAGGTGCAGGACGGCGCGGCTCACGAGGGGGCTGCCCAGGACGTAATCGCCGGAAGCAGGGTTCGCGGGGAAGAAACCGAGCGCGCTGAAGACGTACCACGCGGACATCTGGCCGCAGTCGTCGTTGCCGCACTGGCCGGCGGGCGTGTCGTCATAAAACGTCTTCATCACCTGCCGGACCAGTTTTTGCGTCTTCCAGGCCGCGCCGGCGTAAGAGGGCAGGTAGGCGACATGGTGGCACTGCTCGTCACCCTGCGCGTACTGGCCGATCATGCCGGTGATGTCGGGGAGGTACGGGTGGAACGAAGAATTGGCCGTCAGCATGGCGTCGAACTTTTGCAGGAACCCGGCGTCGCCGCCGTACAGCCGGATCAGGCCGGGGACGTCCTGCTGGACGGAAAAGACGTACTGCCAGGCGTCGGCCTCGGTATATTCGTCGTTGACCAGCCCGTTGGCGGCAAAGGGCGTCCGCCACGCCCCGTCGGCTTTGCGCCCGCGCATGAAGCCGGTCGTGCCGTCGAAGACGCTGCGGTAGTTCGCGGCCCGCGCGTAGAACAGGCGGGCGTCGTCTCTGTGGCCCAGGGCGGCGGCCATGCGCGCCAGGCACCAGTCGTCGTAGGCATACTCCAGCGTCCACGAGGTCGCCTGCCGTCCTGGGCGCGAGGCGACATAGCCCAGCATCTTGTAGTCGTTCAGGCCGCTGCGACCCTGCATGGCCGTATCGCGCATCGCCTGGTAGACGGCCTCGGCGTCGAAGCCTCGGAAGCCTTTGAAGTAGGCGTCGGTGATGACGGGGATCGAGTGGTAGCCGATCATGCACCAGGTCTCATTGCCCCAGAGCGGCCAGACCGGCAGGGCGTGCTGCCCCAATTCGCTGTACTCGGCGGTCATGGTCCGCACCAGATCGTTCACGCGCCCCGGCTGAACCAGCGTCAGCAGCGGGTTTTCGGCGCGGAACGTGTCCCACAGCGAAAGCTCGGTGTAGTTCTGGAAGCCTTTGCCCGCGTGGTTCTGCCGGTCCATGCCCCGGTAGGTCCCGTCGGTGTCGTTGAACAGGGTCGGGGCCAGGGAGGACTGGTACAGGTTCGTGTAAAAGGTCGCGCGGACGTGCGGGTCGGGCGTCTCGATAGCGATTGCCCCCAGCGTCCGGTTCCACTCGGCGGCGGCCTGCTTGCGGACGCCGTCGAAGTCCCAGCCGGGGATTTCCCTGGCGAGGTTCTTGCGCGCGCCCTCGATGCCCGTTCCAGAGATGCCGGCTTTCACCAAAATGGCCTCGCCCGCCGCCGTCTTGTAACTCACGAACGCCTTGAGATGCGCGCCTTTCGCGTCCCGCGCGTCGGGCGCGAGGCGACTGCCGTCCTGATCGATCCCCGCCGCATCGAACGGGCGCGAGAAGCGCAGGACGAAGTAGACCGCCCGGTCGCCCGCCCAGCCGTGCGTCTTGCGGTAGCCCGAGATCGTGTCGCGGCCCTCGACAGTCAACCCGGCCTCATACACACGGCACCCGATGCTGTGAACAAGGTCCAGGACGATGTGGGCGCTGTCCGTGGCCGGGAACGTGTAGCGGTGGAAGCCGGCGCGGGCCGTCGCCGTCAGTTCCGCCGTGACTTTGGGATCATCCAGAAAGACGCGGTAGTAGCCGGGGTGCGCCGTCTCATTGGCGTGGGAGAAGCGCGAAACGTAGCCGTCGCCGGGCGTGCCGACGTCCAGGTGGACGTCGCCGACGGTCGGCATCAGCAGGATGTCGCCCAGATCGGCGGCCCCCGTCCCCGTCAGGTGCGTGTGGCTGAAGCCCTGAATGGTCGTGTCATCGTAGTGATACCCGGAGCAGCCGTCCCAGCCTTCCGTGCGGGTGTCGGGACTGAGCTGCACCAGCCCGAACGGGACGGTCGCGCCGGGGTAGGTATGTCCGTGCCCCGCCGTTCCCACAAACGGATTGACGCTCTCGCTCGGCGAGGGCGCTGCGGCCCGGCTTGGCGCCCCGCCCCAGACCAGCGCGGCCAGAGCCAGCGCCGCGACCGTGCGGGCGGCTTTTTTGATCGTCATGCTCTTTCCTTATGCAGTCGCCACGGATTGGAAATCCGTGGCGTCGTCCGCCTGACATCTATCTCCAATCCTACCCTGCCAGCGCCAGCGCCCCGACCTTTTCCTGGGTCGCTTCGGCCCGGTCCAATGCCCCCGTCACCCGCCCGTCGCGGACGACCACGATGCGGTCGGCCATGCCGAGCACTTCGGGCAGCTCGGACGAGATCATCAGAATGGCGACGCCGCGCGCGGCCAATTCGTTCATGATCTGATAAATCTCGCGCTTGGCCCCGACGTCGATGCCGCGCGTCGGCTCGTCCAGGATCAATACTTTGAGCGGGATCTGCAGCCACTTGGCGAGGATCACCTTTTGCTGGTTGCCGCCGGACAGGTTGCCGACTTTTTGCTCGACCGAGGGCGTCCGCACCCGGAGGCGCTGGATGCTTTCGCGCGCTTCAGCGCGTTCGGCTCCCTTCTGGACGAAGCCCAGCCGCGACACTTTTTTCAATGATGCCAGCGAGACGTTCTCGCGCACGGTCAGGTTCAGCACGACGCCCTGCTCTTTGCGGTCTTCGGTGACAAACCCGATGCCCGCCGCGATGGCGTCGTGCGGCGAGTGGGGGACGAACGGGACGCCGTCCAGCCGCATCTCGCCCGCGCTCCACGGGTCGGCCCCGAAGAGGCAGCGGGCGATCTCCGTCCGCCCCGCCCCGACCAGCCCGGCCAGCGCGACGGTCTCGCCGGCATGGACCGTGAAGGAGATGTCTTCCAGGACGCCCCGGCGCGACAGGCCATTGACCTCCAGGACCGGCTTGCCGATGGGGGCGTGCTCTTTGGGAAACGTCTCGTCCAGGTCGCGCCCGACCATCAGGCGCAGGACGTCGTCGCGCCCGATCCGGCCGATGGGACTGCTGCCGACGATGCGCCCGTCGCGCAGGACGGTCACGGCGTCGGCGATTTGAAACACTTCGTCCATGCGGTGCGAGATGTAGATGATGCCGATGCCCTGCGACTTGAGCTGCCGGATCAGCCGCCACAGGTTTTCGAGTTCATGGGAGGTCAGCGTCGCCGACGGCTCATCCATCGCCAGGACGCGCGCCTTGCGGCTGGTGGCTTTGGCGATCTCGACCATCTGCCGCTGGGCGATGGTGAGCCGGCCAACGAGGGTGCGGACGTCCATCCCCATGCCCAGGTTCTCCATCAGCGCCTGAGCCTCGCGGCGCATCTTCGCCCCGTCCACCCAGCCGGGCAGCAGGCGCGGCTCGCGGCCCAGAAAGATGTTCTCGGCGATGGACAGATGGGGCGCGAGATTGAGTTCCTGATAGATGATGCCGATGCCCAGGTCCATCGCCTGCTGCGGCGTGGCGATGTGGACGGGCTGCCCGCCAAGCACGATCCGGCCTTCGTCGGCCTGGAGCGCGCCCGCCAGAATCTTCATCAGCGTGGACTTGCCCGCGCCGTTCTCGCCCATCAGGGCATGGACCTCGCCGGGCCGGATGGCGAGCGAAACGTCATCGAGGACGCGCACGCCGGGGAAGGCTTTCCGAATTCCCTGCATTTCCAGCACGGGCATTGAATTGGGTGGTGTCGGGGCGGGCGTCTGTTCAATCATGGGTGTCTTTGGGATAGTTGTTCACGGGCGGGCCGTTTTCCTGCGCGTCTTTTCTCGATTTTGCGCCGATCCCTGTGTGATGGGCGCCTTTGCCGCACGCGGCCTTAACGTCGCCTTAATGTTGACGCGCCATAATGCCCAAATCACTGACGAATCGCGAAAGGAAAACACCATGCACACTCTGTATGTCAAGGAAGCCACTACGGATGCAACAGCCGGCTTCCGCCGCCTCATTGCCCAGGCCCTGACGGGCCTACTTCTCGCCGGCCTGGGCGCCGCCGCCCACGCCCAGACCGCCGCGCCCGGCTACACGCTCACCCCTTTTGCCGCCGGGGCGGCCATCGGGGCTAGTGCGCCGGATTCCCTCGCCGTCTCCGGCGGCGACGTGTTCGTCGGCTACGGCAACGGCGTGGACAGCACCGGCGCGAGCGGCAATGCCACCAGCACGATCGCCGAGTACACGACCGGCGGGAGTCTGGAAAAAGTCTACAAGCTCGTCGGGGGCAACGACGGCCTGCGCGTGGACCCCAAAACGGGCCTGCTCTGGGTGCTGCAAAACCAGGACGGCAACTCCCTCCTGGACGTCGTCAACCCGCGCACGGGGGCGGTCAACACTTACTCCTATTCGGGCAACCTCCACCCGGACTACAGCGGCTACGACGACATCGTTTTCCAGGGCGGCACGGCGTACCTGAGCGCCACGAACCCCGCCACGCCGGGCGACGCCGTCCTGTACAAGACGAGCACCCGGCTCCCGAAGCCGGGCGGCGTCGTCAAGCTCACGCCGATCCTGAGCGCCAGCCTGAACGGGGACCTCCCGAACGCGGGCAGCCTCGTGGACACCGATTCACTCGCCCTGACGCCGGGCGGCAACCTGCTTCTTGATGACCAGGGTGGGTCGCCCCTGGGCACCGCGCCGCTCCCCTCGCTGACCTGGGTGGGCGCCCCCGGCACGCGCTATCAGGAGACGTTCCAGATCTTCCCCAAAGATCAGGCGGGCAATTCGCTGTCCGTGGACGACACGCGGTTCGCGCCGTTCGGGTCACATCAGCTTCTGATCGCCGACACCAGCAAGAACGTCGTTTATTCCCTCACCGGACGCTTCCGCCCGCTCGGGGCCTACACCGCCACCAAGAGCAGCGGCACGGTCGGCGCCCTGAGCCTGGAAAACGGCGTGGTCACGCCCCTCGCCACCGGCCTGGGCAGCCCGCACGGCCTGGCCTTCATCGTCCGCTAGGGCGAAGACGGCGCTGCTAAACGAGAAACGATAGACCACCATTCGAAGCCCCTCTCTGACAATCAGGTGGGGGCTTTCGGTCGTGTGACAGTGCGGGGTCAATCGTCCTGGATGGTGAAGTGGTACAGGATTTTGTCGCCGTTCGGCATGGTATGGGTCGCCCCCAGACCTTCCAGCGTGACCGCCTTGACGTGCCCGTCGCACCAAATCACGTCCGTCCGCCCGTTGTGGCGCTCGATGGCCCGCTGCTTGGCGGCGTCTATGGGGTTTTGCAGCCGGCGCGGCGTGTCCGCCGTGATGACGGGTGTTTCGGAGACGTCCCTCCAGGCGGTGTCATAGATGGTCTGGTCGGCGTCGCCTTCGAGAATCCAGGCGGTGTCGGCGGGGACGAGGACGGCGGCCAGCGGGACGGGCCGGTCGTAATCGGAGAACGGCGGGGTGTACGGGCCGTTGTGGTAGTAGGCGAAGTTGCTGCGGTAGGTGCCGTAATTGTGGTCGCTGGGGGCTGGGAGGTGTTGGTAATAGACGTAGGGGTGGGCGCTTGCTGCCGAGTCGTCCGGGCAGGTGAAGACCTGTTCGCTTCGGACGTAGGGGTAGGCGACGTCCATCCACTTGTACTTGCCCGCCGCCGGGTCGGAGGCGCCGTTGGAGATCGGCGGCCCGTACCAGGACCGGGGCATGATCTCGTCGTTGTCCCCGACATATTGGACCAGCGCCACGCCAAGCTGTTTCATGTTGCTCTGGCAGGTCGTCCGGCGGGCGTTCTCGCGCACCTTCTGGAAGACAGGGAACAGGAACGCGGCCAGAATCGCGATAATAGCGATAACAACGAGCAGCTCGATCAGGGTGAAGGCTCGACCCAACCCCACTCGTCCTGCACCCCCATTCGGGGCGCGGCCTCTGTTTTTGCTCATGGTTCCTCCTGAAAGAACACGATTTCGCTCTGCGTCAGGGTTTATTATCACACATTCGCGATACTCCCGTCAAGCGTGACGGGAGCACCGGCAGGGCAATTGCATTATGAAGGGCAGGCACGGGGGCCTGCGGTGATGGAAGGGCAGGCACGGGGGACAGAGGGCAGGCACGGGGGCCTGCCCCTACGCGCCCCGTCATTGATGGTGATTGATACATTGATGGTGATTGGTAGGGGCAACCCTCCGTGGTTGCCCTCTGTCATCTATATGCAATCGCCCTGGGAGCACCGGCAGGGTAATCGCCTATAGCCCCCGGCACTGGAAGTGCCGGGGACGCCATAGGCAATCGCCCTGGGAGCACCGGCCAGGGCGAGAGCCTCTTGATTTATCAACAGCAGCTACAGTGATATTTTGGTGACTACTCCCCACGCTCTAAAGAGCGGAGGCTTCTACAGGTGCTACGCCCTGACTCTGTGTAGTCCCACAGAGATGTGTTGCCCTATTCAAGATGTTGATGGCGGCATTTGTGTCCCTGTCCACGGATTCCCCGCACATCGGACAGAGATGCCACCTGTCCTTCAATGTCTTTTTCGTCCTGCATTCTTTGCCATCAGGACGGTAGCCACAGGCGTGGCAATCCTGACTGGTGTAGCGAGGGTCGACCGCATACACCTCACGGCAAGCACTTTCAGCCTTCGCCGTGAGGACACTGCGGAACATCGACCAGGACACATCTGCGATGCTTTTGTTCAGACCCGCCTTTTGGCTGGCCCCGTTGGGCAGGAACTGACCCTCGTTCTCAGGGTCTGGCTTGGACGCGGGCGACGCCATCATGTTGTCTACGGACAGACTTTCGACAGCAATCACGCCGAAGCGGTTGACGAGTCTTCTGGCCGTCTGGTGGGTGAAGTCGTGCCGCCTGTTCCTGATGCGCTCGTGGATACGGGCGACGACTTTCTTGGCCTTGCGGCGGGCTTTCGTCCTGTGCTTGTTCTTAACCTTCTCGAACTTGCGTTGTGCCTTCGCCAGCATCTTTTCGTCCTGGCGGACGAACCGGGGGTTCTCGATGAACTCTCCATTGGAGAGGGCCGCGAACTTCTCCAGCCCCACGTCTATGCCGATGGCCTCCTCGGACTTAGGCAACGGCTCTGGCGGCATCTCGCAGGTGATGGAGACGTACCACTTTGCGCCGTCACGCTTGACCGTCGCCGTCTTTGGCGTCCCCACCATCTCGCGGTGGAACTTGCCTTTGATCTCGCCGATCTTGGAGACGTACAGGCTGCCGCGCTTGAACTGGACGCCGCTCCCAAACTGCTTAAAAGTGAACGAGGCGTACTGCCCACGGCCCTTCGGCCTGGGGTAGCCCACAGGCTCTCGCTCATGCGGGGGCTTCTTGGCGTTCTCCCGCACATGGCGGAAGAAGGCACAATAGGCAAGATTGACGCGCAGGGCGACGCTTTGCAGGAGATGGGCATGAACCTCTGTGAGTTCAAGGTGGTCTTTCTTCCAGTGCGTGAAGTGCTTCTCCTGGGCGAACTGCCCAATGCCCTTGCCCGTGGTCTGGTACAGGAACTCGCGCTCGTGCAGGAGGGAGTTGTAGACGCCGCGCAACACTTCCAGCGTGGAGTTCAAGGCCGTCTCCTGAGCCTTCGTGGGATAGAGCCTGAACTTGTCGACCTTGTGTCGGCACTGCGCTTCTCCTGTTCCAGCGGAAACTTTCTTTGGCACGGGAAACCCGTGCTCCGCTCGTGCCTCGCTCCGACGGGTTCAGCCACGGGCTTCGCCCAAGCCCGCCTAACGCCCCGCTAAAGCAAGGGTGCTTGCGGCGGGCTAAATACGGTCAAAAATGGTCCCGAAGACTTGATTCATTGGCAGAAAACGCACAAGCGCTCCTAAGAAATCAAGAGGCTCTCGCCTTGCTCTTTATCCCCCGCTTTGCCCGCCGCGCGAAAGTGGGTATCAGTACGGCATCCCTATGGCAAACACCCGACCCTCCGGCCACCTCAGCGGCGGCAAATACACGGCCAGCCACACCACGGTCATCCCCGCCGCGGAGGCGCCCGCCCGCGCGGCGGCGCGGCTCGAAAGCGTCAGCAAGGTTTCGCTGGGCCTGATCAAGACCCTGCGGAACGGCCCGCCCGCGATCAAGTTCCTGGAAGAGTGCAACGGCTGCCTGCTGGTCAAAGTGCGCGGGGCGAGCGCGCTGCAAGAAATCCGCGTGTACACGACGGACGCCGAAGAAGCGCGGGCAGCCATAACGGCGGCCTTTACGGGGCGGTGAGGCAGGAAGGGTTCTGCCGGGGCTTCACGGCGGCTCTGGGCGGCCTGGACGAATGGGAGCGCCCGCCGCTCGACCGTTTGAAACCCGTCAGCTCGACGGCTACCGCCGCGACGCTGACGGCCTCTTCCGCGCCGAGCAGCCGGACATCTACCGGATGATCTCAGCATTGTAACGGTTTTGTCACGATTTTCGCCAAAAAACGAAGCGTTTTGCCGTGCATAGCGTATACTAACTAGGCGCTTTTCGAGGAGCCGCGTCGGATACCCCGCCGCGACCGCCCGGCGGCGCTAAGAACGGCCAAAATGTGATCCGAAAATACTTCCTTTCCAGACGCCCCATCTTTCCTGCGCTTGCCCTGACGCTGCTCCCCGGCCTGTCCGTGCCGGCCCAGGCCATCGATCCTGCGCCCGCCGCGCCTGCGCCCACCACGCCTGCGCCCACCACGCCTGCGCCCGTCACTCCGTCCGGGCCGACGGTGGCCGCGCCCGCGCCGACGACCGGACCCGCCGAGCCGGCGACGCCGACGCCCGCGCCCACGCCTCTCGTGCCACCGACGGTTCCGGTCGCGCCCGCCGACGTCCCGCCCGTCCCGGCCAACCCCGCGCCGCCGCCCGCGCCCGCCGCGCCGCCGCTGGGGCAGGCGCCCGGCCCCTCCGTCCTGGGCACGCCGCCGAATCAGGCGGATCAGGCTCAGGCGGATCAGGCTCAGGCGGATCAGGCTCAGGCCGTGCCGGGCGCGGTCGTCGCGCCGCGCCCCACGACGCTGCCCGTGCGGGGCGCCTACCAGATCACGGGGAACGACGCGGCCCTGTCCGTGTTTGCGGTCTCGGCGGACGCCCAGGAGCTGTTCACGGCCCTGGCGGAGAAGGCGGGCCTGCGGCTGGTCGTGGACGACACCGTCTCGCGCCGGATCACGGTCAACATCCTGCACAAGCCCGCCCGCCAGATCATCGGCGACATCGTCAGCGCTTACGGGCTGTCCACGGCGGATGTGGACGGGGTGACCATGATCTCCGAGGGCATCCCCCGCTCGCCCTCATCGTACCTGCTTTCGGACATCACCGCCATCCCGACCAAGTATGTGGACGCCGCCAACGCCCGCAACCTGCTGCCGGTTTTCTTGCAGGACTACGTCAAGGTCAACTCCGAGCAGAACGCCGTCGTGCTGTCCGCCCCGACCCAGGTGCTGGAAAAGTTCCGCCAGGACATCGGCCAGTTCGACATCCCCGCCTCGCAGATCGTCGTGGATCTATTGCTCGTCGAGCTGACCAACACGACCGTGGACCAGCTCGGCCTGTCCCTGACTTACCACAACGGGCGCGAGGGGCCGGCCATTGACCCGGCGGCGGGGACGATCACCTACGAGGCCGGCGGGACAGTTGACAGCGCCGGGGTCATCACCCAGTTGCCGAACCAGTTCTTCGCCCGCCTGAGCGCCTTGCAGCAGAAAGGGCAGGCGCGCGTCCGCGCCAACCCGCGCATCGCCACGGTTTCGGGGCGGCAGGCGTCCATCTTCGTCGGCCAGCAGCGCTACGTCGCTACGCCCATTGACACCGGCGGCAATGGCGGCAGCCGCAACTACATTGATGCGGGCGTCAACCTTGCCATCACGCCCTACACGGGCGGCCAGGGGCAGATCCTGGTGGACGTCAACGCCGAGGTCTCGACGCTGTCGGCCCCGGACCCGGCCACGCACCTGCCGGAAAAAAGCACGCGCACGGCCAAGACGGTCGTCCGGGTCAAAGACGGCCAGACCATCGTCATCGGCGGCCTGGTCCAGCAGGAGACGCGCGACGTCCGTACCAAGGTGCCCGTGCTGGGCGACATCCCGATCCTCGGCCCGCTGCTGTTCCAGACCAAGAACGTCCAGACCACCCAGACCGAGCTGGTGCTGTTCATCACGCCGCGTATCCTGTCCAACACGGGGCACCTGCCCGGCGCCGAGGAGCGCGCCCTGAAGGCCCGGTTCCTCGACTCCGACCTGAACCGGCCGCTGCCGCCCGCACCGCGCCCGCCCGACCCGCCGATCCCGCCCTCCCTGCGGCTGCCGGGCCTCAGCCCGGAGATCGCCATCCCGCCCCCGGCGGGCGCCGCCCCGGCTCCGGTCAAGTCCAAAAAGTGAGAGCGCAGAAGAAGCGGGCGGCTGAAACCGCAGCAACAAAGGCACAAAACCTGCCTTCGCAGGTTCGGAGCAGGCTCTCTGTATTAGTCCGCGAAGGCGGACTTTGCGCCCTTGCTGCCGCGCCTTCAGTCGCCCGCTCCTTCCTGATTGTCCTGCTCGTCCTGCTCGCAGGCCAGCCCGCCTCGGCGCAGCTCGCCAACGGCTTTTACAACGTCACCGGCATCGAGCAGCGCGTCCTGCCCAACGCCGTCCAGGTGACGATCCGCACCGACGGGGCCGTGCGGTACGGCGTGGACCGGGCCGAACTGCGCAACGGCGCGGGGCGTCTCCCCGTTTCCGCCTTCCGCATCCGGCTTTACAACGCCCGTGCGCGCCTGCCCGCCTTCACGGACCTGGGCGCGTACCCCGTGGACTCCGCCGTCGTGGCCCTTGGAACGGACAAGTTCCAAAGCCCGACCGAGGACGACAGCGTCCAGCCGCGCGTGGATGTGCAGTTGCGCTTCTATGTGCCTGTCGTTGTCCGCAACTTCGGCAACAACCCGGACTTCCTGCCCTACCTGGCCCCGCGCGAGGTGAACATCGCCACCGGCCAGGACCGCAGCTCGGTCGTGATCACCGTCGTCAGCGACCGAGTGGACGCCCGCCACGCCGGGGGCATCCGCCGCTCGCTGCCGGAGGGGCAGGCGCACCGGCTGGTCGTGTCGCCCGCAGCGGCCGGGCTGGGCCGGCCGGCGGGTTCCGGGGAAACGCGGCTGCACGTCCTCGCCCTGCACACGCCCCTCGTCGCGCTGCTCCAGGCCGTGGATGCGGCGGCCCAGCCCGGAGGAACAGGAGCGCCCCTGGTCGTGGGCGACAGCGCTGCCGACGTGGACGTCTCGCTGGTCCTGCCCGACGCCACCCTGGCCGACCTCCTGGGCGCCCTGCGGACCGGCTACGGGCTGGTCGCCGCGCCCCGCGCTTTGGACGAGGGCGGCGGGCTGACCATCGGGCGCGGCGACGCGGGGGGCGTGACGGCGAGCCTGCACCTGCGCTCACTGGCCCCCGAGCAGGCCCGGCTGCTGCTGCCGGACTTCCTGCTGCCGTCCGTGCGCGTGGACGCCGCCAACAACTCGCTCGTCGTCTCCAGCACGCCCGAGGTGATCGCGAAGATGGGGCGCGACCTGGTGATTTTGGACCTGCCGCGCCCGCAGGTGCGCGTCGAGGTTTCCGCCTGGGAGTTCGCGTCGTCCGAGGACGCCCGCTACGCCCTGAGCCTGACTCGAACGCTGGGGCGCGAAAGCGAGGGGCTGGACACGGACGCGGGCCAGATCACCGTCTTGTCCCAGGCCGGCCAGACGCGCCGGTTCCAGGCCGCCGTTTCCGCCCTGGCCGTCCGCAGCCGCGCCCGGCTGGCCGCGCGGCCCTTCCTGCTGGTCGCTTCCGGCGCGTCCGGGACGTTCTTTCTGGGGCAGACGCGCTACGTCACCGTGCTCCAGCAGCAGGGGGGCTACGGCCCGCAGACGCCCTCGGCCCTGCCGATCCAGATCGGTTACTCGCTTTCGGTCCGCCCGACGGTCGGGGCGCAGGACGACATCACGCTGGCCCTGGACCCGCGCGTCTCGACGGTGGACGCCATCGAGCAGGGGACCGGCCTGCCGACGGTCGGCATCCGCGAGGTGAATTCCGTCGTGCGGCTCCATGCCGGGGATACGCTCGTCCTGGGCGGCCTGGATTCGGATCTGTCCGACCGGGCGGACGGCGGCCCCGCGCCTTTCGCCCGCATCCCGCTGCTGCGCGACCTGTTCCGCTCGCACCGCAAGAGCCGGGCGCGGACGAGCCTGATCCTTTTGGTGACGGCAAGACGGGCCTAAGACCCACCACGGCGAACTTGCGAGCCGGGGTGGGTCTCGGCGCGGTACTCAGAAAACCAACCATTATGCAAACACGCTCTCTCGCTCTCATCATAATCCTGCTACTGCTCGCCCTCCGGCCCGCAGCGGCCCAGAACAACGGCAATGGGGCCAACCCGGCGGCGCAGTCCTACACGACCATCAGCGCCATCACCGTCACGCCGCTCTCCAACGGCGTCCAGATCCGGGTGGCCGCCGACGGCATTCTCCAGTACCGCACCGGCGGCGACTACGGCGGCGGCAGCCTCTACGGGACGCGCATGGACCTGTCCTTTCCCGGCGCCAAGAACGGCACGGGCAAGAACTTCTACAACGTCAGCTCCTACCCCGTCTCCTACATCCAGATCGCGACTTCCAAGCAGGCGACGAGCGGCATCGGCGTGGACCTCTCGATCAACAACTTCGTCAGCACCCAGGCTTCGGTCACGACCGAGCCGAACGGCCAGGGCGTGCTGATCACCGTCCAGTCCGACCGCACCGTGGAGCGCGGGCGGCGGGCCGGGGCCGCCGCGCCCCTGGCCTTAACCAAGCCGGACATCTCCACCCTCGTCCGCTTCGAGGGCGGCAAGCTGTCCGTGCGCGCCGTCAAGGCCGACATCCACACGTTCCTGGGCGCCATTGCGGGCGAGACCGGCCTGTCCATCGCCGTGGACGACGCCGTGGACCGCAAGATCAGCCTCAGCATCCAGGGGTCCGACCCCGACGCCGTGGTCCGCTCCATCGCGACCGCCTACGGGCTGGCCCTGTCCAAGATAGACGGCATCTACATGATCAGCGAGGGCGTCCCCACCGACCTCGCCACCTACCACCTGTCGGGCACGCAGTCTTACCGGATGCAGAACACGCAGGCGCTCACGGCTTCGGGGCTGCTGCCGAACTTCCTGTTCTCCTACGTCAAAGTGAACTCGGAGCAGAACGCCGTCGTCGTCACCGCGCCGACCCAAATGCTCGCCAAGATCGGGTCCGACCTGAACCGCGTGGACATCCCCTCCCCGCAGATTCTGATCGAGGTCATCGCCGTCGAGCTGACGGATACCACCGACAAGTCGCTCGGCATCACGCTGAACAACAGGGCCCACACGTCCATCACGACCGTGGACGTGCCCAATGGCGCAATCACCTACAATACCATCGGGACGCTTCCCAAGAACTTCCTCTTGACCTTGCAGGCGCTGGAGCAGAACGGCAAGGCGCGCGTCCGCGCCCGCCCACAGATGGCGGTCGTCAACGGCCGCACGGCCGAAATCTTCATCGGCGCCCAGCGCTTCATCCTGACCCAGTTCAACGGCTACGGCCAGACCCAGACGCGCATCCAGCCCGTGGACGTCGGTGTCAAGCTCTCGATCACGCCCCTGACCGGCGGCAACGGCGAGATCACCACGCGGGTCGCCCCCGAAGTCTCCAACATCACCGAACTCGATCTCCAGACGGGCCTGCCCGTCCTGTCTACGCGACGCGCGGACACAACGGTCCGGGTCAAGGACGGCGAGACCATCGCCATCGGCGGCCTGACCTTGAACCAGGAGCAGACGGTCAACAGCAAGATCCCCCTGTTCGGCGACATCCCGCTGGTCGGCAACCTGTTCCGCTCCAAAAAGAAGAACCTGGTCCAGACCGAACTGGTCGTCTTCGTCACCCCCCGCATCGTGCGCGGCGGCGCGGACACCCCGCCCCCCGCTCCGCCCGCCGCCGTGCCGCCCGCCGGGCTGGGGAGGTAGTCCGCTCAGTTCACCTCTGCCGCAGGCTCACTGCCCGCCCCCGCCGCCGTCATTTCCAGGGCGAAGACGCGGGCGGTCAGGGCGCGGCTGTCCGTAGACGGCGGCTGCAAATGGGCGGGCGCCCACGTCGGGCCGCTGATCGGAGAACTAAGAGTGGCTAAGATTTCGCTATAGGAATGGTTTAGGATAAAAGTCAGAATCACTCGCCGGTGTGGTAGAATAGACGCAGTGATGAGGCTAGAGCTTGATTGTATATATGAGGTGGTAACGCAACAATGGGTAGCTCAAAAGAGCTACCCATTGTAGTTCACGCCCTGGCGACTGAACACTGCCTCAAGGACAGGAGAAGCTCACTCCAGGGACTACACCACTATTATTGCACACTTTGCATCAATTTAAACCTGCTCGTCTTACTTTTTTGCAAGGATTTTCAAAGATATTTTGGAAGACTACTCAAAGCTCGCAGCGGACAGCATTACTTCTGACTTTGAGAGAAGCGTATCTCGGCCACGCTTCAGGCGGTATTTGCGCGATTATCCCGACAGCCTTGATGCAATAGCCGTCTACTTGTGGAATGTGTCGCTCTGTTCGGCACTTTACCCCAGCTTACAATGTGCGGAAATTACTTATCGCAATGCGCTGAATGATGCACTTCGCGCTCAGACAGGAACTCAGAACTGGTTTGACGATCCTCATTTGCTTCTCCCAAACGAACGAAGGAAAGTTCAAAATGCCAAAACTGAACTGACAAATCAAGGAAGATCAACCGACTCTGGGCGAGTAGTAGCAGAGCTCACCTTTGGCTTCTGGGTCTCGCTCTACAGCAGCCCGTATATAGCCACCGTTGTCCATCCTACTCTGAAAACCGTCTTTCCCAACACTCCAAAGCACCTACGGAGCCAGCGGCATATCGTGGATCGTCTACAAGAGATACGCAAACTACGGAACCGCATTTCCCATCATGAACCGATTTGGCATTGGGTTAAACCCGTGCCGGGTTCGCCCCAGCGTGTCGCTTTAATAACACAATACGAAGATATGCTCGCTCTCACAGATTGGATTGGTTCGGGCCAAGCAAAAGCCATCCGCCAAATAGATTGTTTTCGGCAAGTCCATGATGATGGGTGGGAGCCATTTCGTGAACAAGTAGACCTCCTGCTTCTGGACGAAGAGATCGCTTTAGAAGCCGCGCGTACCGCCTCCTGAACGGCGAAGCCGGTAACGGCAGACCTCAGTTCACCTCTGCCGCAGGCTCACTGCCCGCCCCCGCCGCCGTCATTTCGAGGGCGAAGACGCGGGCCGTCAGGGCGCGGCTGTCTGTAGACGGCGGCTGCAAGCGGGCGGGGGTCCACGTTTGGCCGCCGACCGTGACCCCAATCGCGTGTTTATCCGCCGTCAGCTTCGCCGGGATCGCCAGAGTCACGACTTGTTGGCCGGGCCGCGTGACGGTGACGCTTGGGCCACCGTTCACGGCGAAGGTCCGGGGCGGGGCGCCGGCGGGGGCCGAGGCCCAGAGCGTCAGCGTGTAGGCCCGGCCCGGCAGGACCGGCAGGCGCAGGGCCGACTTCGCGCCCGCCCAGCGGGCGGTGGTGACGGACGGCTTGAGGGCCGGCGGCACGTCCGCCGCTCCCTCGCCGCCGAACCAGCCCGGCCCGACGTAGTCCTCGTCGCCTGGTGCGCCGATCTTGACGCGGTAGTGCGCGGCCTGCGCGTCCGGCAGGGCGAACGGCAGCTCGTTCAGCCCGATCTGCGCCCGCGCCCCGATCCCGTTCCGCACCTGGACGCCGCCCGGCTGCGTGTTCTCGGCGACCACGGCGGCGCGGACATTCGGCCCCAGCACGACGGCGGGGCCGGCGGCGGCGAAGGTGCAGCCGCGCACGGTCAAGCGGCCCTTTTGGGCGACAATCGCACCGGACGCCGCCGTGTCCGAAAAGTGGCAGTCGCTGAACGTCACGGCGGTTTCGCCGTCCAGCCGGGCGACGCCGCCCGGATTGCTCCAAAAGTTGCAGTTGACGAACTGCGCCGCCCCGCCCGCGCCGGGGGACACGACAACGCCCGTGTTCGGCTCGCCGGTGAACGTCGTAAACTCGCCGTTTGTGATTTGAATGCCGATGGGCTGGATGGCGTCAATCTGGACCCCGACATGGCAGCCGTCCGCGCCGATGCCCATGAACTGCCCGTTGCACTCGCCCGCCGGGGTGTGGAGGAAGCGGTAGCCGATCCGCGCGCCGAACACGAACGTATTCAGGACGTACTCCCAGTCCGTGCGGCCAAAGATAAACGCCTCCAGGCTGGCCTCCGTGTAGGCCGTCACGGGCGCATCGCTGCCGGTCGTGATGCCGGGATAATGGCTGCGCGCCCAGTAGTGCTCGTTGAAGTGGACGTTCTCGATGCGCCCGATGTCCGAGGTGGTGTCAATGAAGACGCCCCGGCGCAGGACGCAGCCGAAGACGTTGCGGATCAGGTGCAGCTCACTCCACGGGACGCCGATCTTGATGCCCTGGTAGGCGTTGATGAACGTGACGTTCTCCACATCGTTGTGCATCCCCTGGCCGTGGATCGCCCAGGGGTAGGCCGTGATGGCGTCCCACTTCTGCTCCGGCCACACCATCGTGACGCCCTGGACCGCGCTGCTTTCCGACAGTTCCACCGCTGCCGGGCCGTCTTCGCGCCCGCGCCCGCCGGTGATCGCCAGGGTCGTCCCCTTGTCCCATGCCCCGTAGTGCGGCGCGTCCCAGCTTCCCCGCAGCGTCACGCCCGTCGGCACGCGCAGGCTGCCCCCGATGCGGTACTGCCCCGGCGGCAGGGCCACCTCGCCGCCGGTCTTGCCCCGCGCGTCCAGGGCCGCTTGCAGGGCCGCCGTGTCGTCGGCCACGCCGTCGCCGATGACGCGGGGGGGACGATCTGCGGCAAGGGTGGGGGCCGTGAGGGCCAGGAGGAGTAGAAAGGAGAGCAGGAGGAGAGGGAAGAATGGTTTCATAGATGTGAGCCTTTCGGGACGGGACGCGCTAACTGTCGCAAGTTCGGAACCGGCACTGGAAGTGCCGGTCTACTCGCAGTGAAAGTGCCTCCGGCACTGAGGAAAGCGCACCATAAAATGACGGTTCAACGTGCCCTCTTCAGTCGCGCAGCGACTTTCACAGAGAGTAGACCGGCACTTCCAGTGCCGGTTCCGAACTTGCGACGGGTTATCAGCTACGGCCCCGCCACCGACGTCCGAAGTTGAGCCAAAAACGCCGGGTCGCTGCACGTCAGCCGCGCCCCGAACTGCCACTCGCCCGTCCCTTGCACCACCTTGACGACTAGGTGGTTCCAGCCGCGCGCCAGTGGCAGGGCGTCCGCCGTGAACTGGTCCGGCGTGTACGGGTGCGTGCCCCGGTCGTCCTGGATGAGCTTGGCATTGAGCCAGACCTGGCAGCCATCGTCCGAGCCGAAGCGCAGGGCCAGACGGGGCAGGTTCGGCTCGACGAGCAGGTTGTCCAGGGGGCGCGGACTCCAGACCCAGAGGCTGAGGTAGACGGCGGCGTTCTCGGTCGGGCCGGGCAGGCCCATCTTCTTGAAATCGAGGACGCCGTCGTCATCGGCAGGACGCGCCCGCCACCGTCGCCCGCCGGACGTGTCGCCCGGCTTCGGGCGGAGCGCGTTACCGATGCCGATGGCGTCGGTGTCATAGGCGGCAGCCGCCGTAGCCGCGCCGAAGCTGCCGCAGACGAGGGCACTGGTCAAGTGCCCGAACTCGTCAAACGCGCTGTCCGGCGCGGCCTTCCGGTCAGTCAGCGCGACGCCCGCATTCGCCAGCATCCGACGCCACAGCCGGCGCCCCTCGCGCGAGGCGGGTACGAAGGACGTGACGAGATAGCGCCCACGGCCCGATTTTAGCTCCACCAGCGCCGCGCCGCCGGGTTTGGCCTCCCGCTCCGAGCGCAGAAGGGCCGCCGTCTTGATCGGCTCCGCCCGGTTGTTCCACCGCCGCCACTCGGCGGGGCAGGCGGCCAGCAGTGTCCGGCCCCGCGTCACGAACGGTCCGGCCAGGCCGTGCGGGATGATGGGGGTGGGCTGGCTCTCGGTGAAATAAAAGTCGGCGTTGTCTAGGCCCAGGAGTATCGGGTCCGCCGAGTGGATGAGGAGCGAAGAAGCGTCCCGGTCCGTCAGGCGCAGGGGCACCGGCAGCAGCGCATTCAGCGCGCCGAGCGTACTGGGGTCTACGCCCCAGACCAGGACGGTCGCGCCGCCCTGAACCCGCCGTGCCAGCGCGGGCGTGACGTTCGGGGGCGGGTGCGCCCCGTCCACGACGAGGAACTCCGCCGTGTCCAGGGCATCTGGGGCGGCCGGCGTCGCCCCCATCGCTCCCAATGTGGCGGGCAGGTCGGAGCCGGGGGCGGCCAGGACAGCAACGGTCGCGATGTGCGGCGGCGATATGGCCTGCGTTCCAGCGGGAGCGATGTGCCGGTGGTCCCACGGGCTGGGCGCGGGGCCGCCGGGCGCGTTGGCGGCGCGCACGGCGTCGAACAGCGGCCAGGGGCGGTACAGGGGCAGGCGCGGGTCGTAGCCGGGGTTGAACGTCGAGCAGTACGGGCCGAGCCGTTCGGGCTGGACGCCCGGCGCGTTCTCCTGGTACGGCCCGAAGAACACGCCGTCCGTCAGCGTGTAGGGCCGCGTCGTGTCGGCCAGGCCGATCTCCAGCGGCTCCAGGCCGTACCAGGCCAGATTGAAGACGCTGGCATAGTCCGCGCCGCTTTTGCGCTGGTCCGCGAGGAGGCCGTAAGCTTCGATGGCGATGCCCTCCATGCGGCCCTGCTGGGACTCGTAGGCGCGCGGGCCGGCGAACTGGGCGGCATATTTGGGCGTGGCGAAGTATGCGCCACCGGTCTCGCCGATGCCCCACGGCTTGCCGCCCCGGCTCAGGCGCGTCAGCTCGTCCGGGCCGCTGTAATGGCCCAGGCTGGTCGGCATCGCCCCCTCGGCGTCCCCGTCGCCGTCCGTGGACACCCAGGGCCGCGTCGGGTCCAGGCGGCGCGCGATGCCCACCCAATCCGCCCAGCCCTGCTTCAGCCGCGCCATCTGCTTCGGGTGCTTCCCCCGGTCAATAAACCAGGCGACCTCGTTGCTGACGCTCCAGCCGAACACGGACGCATGATTGCGGTCGCGCCGGACGAGCCGCGCCACCTGGTCGTCGCACCGCCGCCAGAAGCTGGGCGCGTCGTACTTATGCTGCCCGTCGCTGCCCCAATTCGCCGTCTCGTCCAGGACGCAGATGCCCAGTTCGTCGGCCACGTCCAAATAGAAGCGCGGGTACGGCTGGGCGTGGAGGCGGACGGCGTTGGCATGGGCGGCATGGAGCATGGTGAACCAGGACCAGGCGTAGCGCCGCGTCATCTGCGGGATGCCTAAAAAATGCCACGAGTCGCCCCGCAGATCCAGCGGCTTGCCGTTGAGAAGCTGCCGGTCGCCCTGGAAACTAAACTCGCGCCAGCCGAAGCGCGTGTACTGCCGGTCTATCGTCTGCCCGCCCCGGCGGACGGAGACAGTCAGCCCGTACAAGTTGGGCGTGTCCGGCGTCCAGAACCCCAGCCGCCCGCCGACCTTCCGGCTCAGTGTCACCGTGGTTGACGCATGGGGCGCAAGCGTGACATTACGGGCCAGCAGGCTCAGGGCCGCCGCGCCCAGCCGCCACTTTGGTTCGGGGGCCGAAAGAACGTCCTTCCCGGCGAGGCTCACCCAGGGCTGCACCGACCCGCCGACCTGAAGGGTCTGCGCCTGCGCCGTGTCGTTACGCAGCGTCACCTCGGCGGCCAGCATGTCCCGCGACACCAGCGGCTCGACGAACATGTCTTCGGCATGGACGGGCGGCACGGCGGCCAGGGACACGTCCTGCCAGATGCCCGCGACCGCCTGCCCCCAGAACGAGCCGGCGGGATAGGGGCGGCTGCCGGTCGTCCGCGCGTCGTTGAACAGGGACGCCTTGCGGACGCCGACCCGGACGACGTTGACGCCGCCCACCGTCACCGCGCCCGTGACATCCGCCTCGAAGGGCAGGAACAGGTCAAAGTTATGCGCCACGCTTTTGCCATTGACATACACTTCAGCGTCGCCCGCGACCGCCTCGAAGTGCAGGAGCAGCCGCCGCCCCTTCCACGCCGCCGGAACCTGGAACCGTCGCTCCAGCCAGCCCATTTCCGCCATGTCCCAGGCCTTCGGGTAGGAGGGGTAGCACCGGAAGTCCCCGCCGTCGCCCTGGTTGAAGGCATTGACGTTCCACGGCGACGGCACTTTGACCGACACCCGCTCCCACCGCCCCGGCGCGGGCGGCGTCAAGTCCGGCGCGTTCCCCTGATCCCGCTTCCAGCCCGGCGGCACGGGTATCGGCTGGAACCGCCACGACCCGTTCAGGCACATCTCCTGCCGCAGCGGCCTTTCCGGCGCCTTGACCCAGCCCTCGGACGGGGCGAAGGCGCGGGGGAAGGTGACGCGCGGGGCGGGCGCGGCCTGCGCGTGGGAGAAACCGGCCAATAATGCAGCGACGAGCGGAATTAGCCGTAGGCAGTGAGTGCGTAACATCATTTGCCCCATGCTAACATTGTTGAGGCCGTCTGTCAATCCCCGCCCTTCAGGGCATAGGGCGATTGCCTATCGAGGGCAACCCTGCAACCACCATGCAGAAGGGCAACCACGGGGGGTTGCCCCTACCCATGACGGCCCATGACGGGTCGGAAAGGCGCGTAGGGGGAGGCCCCCGTGCCTCCCCTTTCTTCTTCACTCCCCTTTCTTCTTCACTCCCCTTTCTCTTGCTTCTCTATGCGACTGCCCTGGGCGGCTCGCGCCGCTTTAAACCCAGGGCTAGAAAAGCATGGTATAATACACTATCTGCATCAGAATTGGATCCCGTGCGAACCAGCCAACAACTTCGGGCCGAGATTGAAGGACGTTTCGGGTTCTTTCCCCCGTTCTTTGCGCCTGCGCTTGACTCGCCGCAGGTGCTGGACAACTTGTGGCAGCAGACCGTCTCGGCTTACCTCGACAACCCGCTTTCGCCGCTGTTCAAGGAAAAGCTGAACGCTCTCCTTTCCCGCCACTGCGCCGTCCCCTATTGCATGGTCTGCCACTCGTCCGCCCTGCGCCCGCTGGGCCTGTCGGCGGGCGAAATCCTGGCCCTGCTCGAGTCGCCCGTTCCCGCCCCGGACGCGGGGGATGTCCCTCTGGGCCGCCTGCCGGTTCCCGCCCCGGCCCAGGCCGCCGCGCCCCCGCCCGGCTCGCCGCTGGAACAGGCCCTCCTGGTCTGCGCGACCCTCGTGTTCCTGGACAGCGGAGAACTGGAACTCTGCCGTGCCGAGCTGCGCCGCCTGCTGGGGCCGGACCTGTATCCACACCTCATCGCTTACCTCGCCTACATCCAGACCTGCCATCTCTGGATGGAGGCGCACCCCGACGTCTCTTACGAGGCCGACAAACGCGCGCAGGAGCATCTGGGGCCGCTTCTGGCCGAGGAACCGGCCCTGGCCGATTTTTTCGCGCATTACGGGGAACGGATGGCGCATTTGCATCTGGACCAAGCCGTCGAGGCGGCACGGACGGAGGAGCGCCGACAGGCCGAAGCCGCCCTGCACGAGAGCGAGGACAAATTGCGCCTGCTGGTGGAGGGCGCGCGCGATTATGCCATGATCCTGCTGGACACGGACGCGCGCGTCACCCATTGGAACGCCGGGGCGCAGCACATCCTCGGCTATGCGGAGTCCGAAGTCCTGGGATCGCCTGCCGACCTCATCTTCACGCCCGAAGACCGGGCGGCGGGCGCGCCGGAACAGGAGCTGGAAAAGGCGCGGGCCGAGAGCAAGGCGCTGGACATCCGCTGGCACCTGCGCAAAGATGGTTCGCGCTTCTGGGGGGACGGCGTCATGGAGCGCCTGCGCGACGAAGATGGGAATGAGCGCGGCTTTGCCAAGATTTTGCGCGACGCGACCGACCGCCGACAGATCGAGGCCGCGCGCGAAGAGGCGGAAGCCGCCCTGCGCGAAAGCGAGAGCCGCTTCCGCCGGATGGCCGACGCCATCCCGCACATCGCCTGGACGACGGACGCCGAGGGGGCGATAGACTATTACAACCAGCGCTGGTACGACTATTCGGGCCTGGACTTCGGGCGGACGCGGGACTGGGGCTGGCAGGACGTGGTCCACCCCGCCGACCTCGCCGGAGCGGGCGCCGTCTGGCAGGCGGCGCTGCGGGCAGGGACTATCTCCGAGGTCGAGTACCGCCTCCGACGGGCCGACGGCGCGTACCGCTGGCACCTGGGCCGCTCCCAGCCGGTGCGCGACGAGTCGGGGCGGATCATCCGCTGGGTGGGGACGGCGACCGACATCGAGGAGCGCCGGCAGATCGAGGACGAGCGCGAGCGCCTGCTGGCCGAAGCCGAAGCCCGCGCCGAGCGCGAGGGCCTGCTGAACCGGATCGGCATGGTTCTCCGCGACTCGACGGACCCGAACGCGATCCAGCGTCAGGCCGCCGCCGCGCTGGGCGCGGCCCTGAATGCTGACCGCTGCTTCTCCGTGGCCTGCGAGGAAGCGCACGACCTGAGCGTGGTTTCCCAGGAATGGCGCCGGGACGGGTTAGCGCCGCTGGCCGGGGCGTATCAGCTTTCGGACTACCAGATGATCTTGGACCCGCTGCAATCGGGCGGCACCCTAGTCGTGCAGGACGTCCGGGCCGAAGCGCGCTTCGCCCCCCTCGCGCCCGCCCTGGAGCGGCTGGGCCTGCGCGCCGCCGTCTGGGTGCCGCTGTTCGACGACGGGCGGCTGGTCGGCCTGATGGGCGTGGCAATGGCCGGCGCGGCGCGCGCCTGGACGCCGGACGAGGTCGTCCTGGTGGAGACCGTCGCCGCCCAGACGCGCACGGCGGCCGAAGCCGCCCGCCTGCGCCTGCGCGAGCACAACATTGCCACCCATCTCCAGGAGGCCCTGCGGCCCGCCGTGCCCGATGCCGTGCCGGGCCTCCAGCTCAAGAAGTATTATGAAGTGGCGCTGGCAGAGGCGGAAGTCGGCGGCGACTTCTACGACGTCTTCTCCATAGACAAGGGATGCACCGCCCTCGTCGTCGGCGACTTGTCCGGCAAAGGCCTGGCTGCCGCCGCCCAGGTTTCTACCGTCCGCAACATGCTCCGCGCAATGATCTACCCCGCCCCGACTCTGGCCGAGGCGGTCACGCGCCTGAACGACATCCTGGCGGAGAACGAGCTTTTGACCGGCTTCGCGACCCTTTTCGTCGGGGTCTACGACAGCGGGGCGGGGATGCTCACCTACGTCAACTGCGGCCAGGAACCCGGCCTGGTGCGCCGCACCGGGCGCGGGGAAAGCGACGCGGGGCGGGTGGAAGAACTGCTGCCCACCGGCCCCGTGCTGGGCACCTTCCCCGGCGTCGTCTTCCGGGAGCAGTCCATCTCGCTCGCGCCCGGCGACGCCCTGGCGCTGTTCACCGACGGGCTGACCGAGGCCGGCCCCAGCCGCACGGACATGCTGGGCATCGAGGGCGTAACCGCCCTGCTGTCCGCCCCGCGCCCCCTCAGCACGGCGGTGGGCGCCGACCAGCGGGCCGAAGACTTCCTCCTCACCCTGATCGCGGGCGTGGACGAATACGCCCAGTCCGGCGTCCGCGACGACGTCTGCGTGCTGGTCGCGGTCGTGGAGGGCTGATCGCCCTGCCTCGTTGAGCACAGGCCGGGCGCCGGGCGATAACGCTTCATGGGAACACCCGCAAACCTCAGAACCGCTCGCCTCACCCTGGTCCCTGCGACCGCCGCCCTGGCCCGCGCCGAGATCGAGGATCGCCCCGCCTTCGCCGCCCTGCTGGGCGCAGACGTTCCAAACGCCTGGCCGCCCGAAACGCTGGCGGACGCGCTGCCCTTCTTCCTCCAGCAGCTCGAAGCCGGCCCGGACCGGGCCGGCTGGTTTACCTGGTACGGCGTCGCGGACGCCGTTGGCAGCAAGGGACCTACCCTAGTCGCGAGCGGGGGATTTTTCGGGCCGCCGCAGGAGGGCAGCGTCGAGAACAGTGTCGAGGTCGGCTACTCCGTCCTGCCGGAGTTCCAGCGGCGCGGCTACGCCACCGAAATGACTATGGGACTGACGGAATGGGCGCTGGCGCAGCCCAGCGTCCGGCGCGTCGTCGCGAACGTGGCTTCGGACAACACTCCGTCTCTGCGCCTGCTTCGCCGGATCGGCTTTTCGGAGATTGGTCGGTCTGACGAGCCGGGACTCATTCGGTTCGAGAGAGCGCGCCCTGGATACTCTTGATGAAAACCACTCCGTCTCGCGCTGCGCCCGCCTCTGTCGCCAGCGGTGTAGGGGCGGGGTTCCCCCGCCCTCCTTCATTCCCCCGCCCTTTTCCCCTACGTCCATGCTTTTTATACAGTAGACCTCTGAAATGCAAAAAAGCGCAGCCCGATCGGGCTGCGCTTTTTTCCGTCAAACCATTTCGCATCAGATCGTGATACCGCCGTCCACGACGACCGTCTGGCCCGTGATGTAGTCGCTGGCCGGGCCGCACAGGAACGCCACCAGGGCCGCGATCTCGTCGGCCCGCCCGAAGCGGCCGGCGGGGACCTGCCGCAGCAGGTCGGCCTTGCGCTCGGGGGATAGCCCTTCGGTCATGGCGGTCTCGACGAAGCCCGGCGCGACGGCGTTCACCTGGATTTGGCGGCCGGCAACCTCCTTGGCGACCGTCCGCGTGAAGCCGATCAGGCCGGCTTTGGCGGCGGCGTAGTTGGCCTGGCCGGGACTCGCCATCAGCCCGATGACGCTGGTGATGTTGACGATCTTGCCCCGCTTCTGCTTCAGCATCGGCTTCAAGGCGGCCCGCGTCATCAGGAACGCGCCTTTGAGGTTGGTGTCCAAGACCGCGTCCCAATCCGCCTCGGACATGCGCAGCAGCAGGCCGTCGCGAGTCAGCCCGGCGTTGTTGACCACGATGTCCAGTGCGCCGAAGTCCGCCAACACCCGGCTCACCAAGCCGTCCACCTGCGCGCCCTCGGTGACGTCGCCTTGCAGGGCCGCCGCCCGACCGCCCCCGGCGGTGATCTCGGCGGCCACTTCCTCGGCGGCTGCCTGCGACGTCCGGTAGACGACGGCCACAGCGGCTCCCTGCCCGGCAAGGGCGAGGGCGATGGCCCGCCCGATACCCGTCCCGCCGCCCGTCACGAGCGCGGCCTTTCCCCTAAGCGGCATGAAGTTAAACCCAGGCCCGGTAAATTTGCAGCGTCCACACATGGCGGGAGCGCCGGGCAGCGAAGTCAATCAAGCCCTCGGTGCGTAGGCGCGTCATCACGGCCATGTTCTCCTTGAACTCGGCGCAGAAGGGGACCTCGACCTGCTCCATCAGCTCGACCTGCTTGCCGAACGCCTGCCGGGCCGCTTCCAGGGTCCGGGAGATATTGGAAATGGTGCCGGTGGGGAAATACAGGACGCCCTGGGGCTTCAGGTACTGCCGCACCGCCCCCAGCATCCGCACGATCTGATCCGCACCGTCGTGCCCGCCCGTCGGAATGGAGTCGGGATACCAGGGCGAAAGCCGCGAAACCTCGTCCACGACGCCGGACACATCGCTGACGATCACGTCATAGCGCTGCGCCCCGACCGGCTGGAAGAGATCGCCGCTGGACGCCTGGACGCGGTCCGCGACGCCGTTGCGCCGGGCGTTCGCTTCCACAAGCGGCCGCGCCTCCTCCATCACGTCCACCGCATGGACATGGGATGCCCCTTTCAGGGCGGCGATGATCGCCAGCACGCCCGCCCCGCAGCCCAGGTCCAGCACGCGCCCACCTTCGGGGATCTTGACCACCTGGGCCAGCAGCCGGCTGGTCAACGTCGGCTGGAAGACGGTGTCGCTGATCTCCATCTCCACCTCGTAGCCGCCGAATTGGTACGAGCGAACCGTAGTGGCCGCTCCGTTGATTGCTTCGGGAGCAGTCCCGCTCGGGCGTTGGACAGTTGTGTTCATGGGTTTTCCTTGCTGACTCGCACGAGAATTGCGCGTCCATATGACAAGATAGAAGGCCGCGTGAGCGGTTTTGTTCCCGTGCGTTGTGGAAGGAAAGTGGGCGCAGGCGGGCTTTGGAAAAAGCGGATGTGCAAAACGGGTCGTCGAAAATCTGTCGGTCTGCCGGGATCATCTGCCGGCGTGTAAGGCGTGTCACCGAGCGACACCCTCTCATTTTACCACAAACCGGGTATTACGCGGAGCCTCGCGGAAAAATAAATCCTGCCTTGCCGAGAGTATGACAAAGCGGGAGATCACGACGGACCGGCCTAGCCGGCCCAGTGGTGCGCGACGGCGCGCGCGATCAGCGCCCGGCGCGAGGCAACCCCCGCCCGCTGCTGAAGGCGCGTCAGCACCTGCCGCGCTTCGCTCAGGGACAGCCCCAGGCGCTCCGCCGCCTGGCCCAGCGGCTCGCCCCAGACCAGGGCCAGCAGCAGCCGCCGCTCCGGCGCGGAAAGCGGCAGGGATCGTATGGGCTGTGTCTCAGAAGGCTGTCTATCACCGGCGCTGAACATGGTCGTCTCCAAAGGCGTGTCGAGAAGTTCCCGGCCCCGACACAACCCACTTTACCACCCCACCGTAAACACAGCGTTAAATTTTGGCGGTATTCGTATCCTATCATACGATATGTAAAAATATATTTCCGCACCTGTCCTTCCTCTGATTGGCCGAAAGGTACTTGCCCGTTCGCGCCGCCGAGAAGGAAATCCCCTCCCCGTTGCCGAACTTAAGGGCATTCCGGCATTGTCCTGTTCCAAACGCTTCCCCAGGAGAAACCCGTGCAGATCACGCGCATCAAGCCCGGCGGCTGGGTCATCATCATCCTGCTCCTCGCGGGCATCATCTTCGGCGTCCGCTCCTGCGGCCGCTTCCTCGCAGGCCGCCCGGCGGCGACGGCCGGGAACGGCACAGGCGGCGACTTCGGCGGTGGAGGCGCGGGGGGGCCTGCCGTCCTGACGCCGCAGCAGGCCGGGGGAGGCGACATTCTCGTCTCGACCACGGGCACCAAGCAAAGGTGGCTCCAGGCCGAGATCACCAAGTTCAACGCCCAGTCCCAGGGCGGCAAGGCGACCTTGCAGCTCACCGAGTCGCGCGAGGCCATGCAGGACATCCTCAACGGCAAGCTCAAGCCCGCCGTCTGGAGTCCCTCCAGCCCCGTCTGGACGTCCCGCCTGGCAGAAGTCTGGCCCCAGACCCACGGCGGCGCGCGGATCGCCGATCCGAGCAGTTCCCAGACGTATCGCCTCCTGTTCAAAAGCCCGCTGGTCTTCGTGACCACGCGGCAGAAGGCCGGCTTCCTGCGCCCCCTCCTGTCCGGCCCCGCCCCCTGGGAGGCCGTCAGGCAGCTCAGTCTGGGCCGGCGCAAGACGCCCTGGGGGTCGTTCGGCTTTGCCTACGCCGACCCGATCAATGCCAGCAGCGGGATGCTGACCATGTCGCTCATCATCACCGAGTTCGCGCGCGAACACGGCGGGGCGAACGACCTGAGCGCCGCCGTCAAGGCGCCCGCCTTTGCCGCCTACCTGGGCCAGCTTGACCGCGCCTACGTCCACGACGCTTCAGTGGCGAAGTCGAGCGCGCTGGAGCAGTCCTTTACCGCCGCCCCCGGTCGGCGCGACTTCATCACCGCCTATGAGAATGCCGCTCTGGCCGCCGTGGAAGGCCATCCGAACCTGGTGATGATCTACCCCAGCCCGACCACCAACGCCGACCAGGGCGCGGTCCTGCTGTCCGCGCCGTGGGTTAACGACCGCCAGAAAGCGACCGCGACCGCCTTCCTGGACTTCCTCAGCAAGCCCGAAGCACTCGACGACGGCGTCCAGTTCTACTTCCGCCCCTCCCAGAACGGCAGCCAGACCCTCGCCGCCCGCCTCGGCCCCGGCGCCCGCGCCCAGTTCCAAGCGTCCCCCATCATGGTGGACCTGCCGCCCTACGACGCCCTCAACGACGCCGCCTCGCAGTGGCGGACGCAGATGAAGTAGAAGAGAAAGCAAGGCGTGAGCGTCCCCAAACACATCGTTGCGGTCGCCGGGCTGGTCACGGACGTGCAGGGGCGGGTGCTGATGCTCCGCAGCCCGCGCCGGGACTGGGAGTTTCCCGGCGGGCAGGTGGAGGAGGGCGAGAGCCTGACGGACGCCCTGCGGCGGGAGATTTTGGAAGAAACGGGCGTCACTGTCTCCGTTGGGGCGCTCGTCGGGGTCTATTCCAACGTCAAGTCCCACATCGTCATGCTTGACTTCCTGTGCGATTACGTCGGGGGCGACCTAAAGACCAGCGCGGAAAGTCCCGAAGTTGCCTGGGTGGAACGGGGGGAGGTGCTGGCGCGCATCATCCGCCCCGCCATTCGCGACCGGATGCGGGACATGCTGGAGTTCCAGGGGCAGGTCATCTACCGCGCCTACACGTTCGACGCCAACGAAGTTCACACCGAGTATGTCATCCACGAGGAGCGGCGCGTCTAGCAGAAGATCGCCCCCCGGCCCCCAATTCTGGGGGAACCGGAGAGGATGTCGCGGAGGCCGTTCGGGTTCTTCTCCGACTCCCCCAGAATTGGGGGCCGGGGGGCGATCCGACCGATCTCAACCGGAGCAAAACACACCAATGAGCGAGCCATCGTTGGACGAAATGCAGAGCCAACTCAGCCACGCGGCGGAGGCGCACGACTTAGATGCGAATCTGACCTTCAAGCCCATGTTCGGCGGCGTCTGCGCCTACGTCGGGGGCCGCGTCTTCGCGTCCCTGTCGGACATCGGCCTGGCGCTGAAGCTGCCGCCTGACGCGCAGGCGGAACTGCTGGCCCAGCCCGGCGCGAAGCGGCTCCAGTACGAGCCGGACGCGCCGCCCTCCAAGCAGTACATCGTCGTCCCGCCCCCGATGCAGACCGACACGCTGGCTTTAGCCGCCTGGCTCAAGCGCAGCGTGGACTATGTCCTGGCCCAGCCCGCGCCTAAGCCGAAACCGCCGAAGCGCAAAGCGGGCGAGGCGGGGTAGAATAGCAGGACGGGGGGAAATCCTAATGACAACTGTGGCAATTCTGCCGGTGCCGACCGAGAAGGGCGGCGTCTGTTACCGAGGCGTGGCGGGTGATAAGCAATCACAGGGCAGCGCCGTCGGGGAAGCGCTCGACACGCTGACCTCACAATTGCCCGGCGATGAGAGCGGCCTGCTGGTCGTGGTCCAAAGCCTGCGCCCGGATCGCTTTTTCAATGCTGCCCAGCAACGACGCCTGGGAGAACTCATGGCGGCCTAGAGGCAGGCCAGAGACACGGGCGCGGCTTTGCCGCCAGGCGATGAACCAGCCTCGATGCCACGGCGGCTTTAGGCGAAGCGCAGACGCCGACGAGAGCGCCACGGGTTGAAACCCGAGGCTGGGAACTGCCCAGCGTCCCAGGGACGCCCTGAGACAGACCACTCCGCCTAACTGCTCATAGCCTTGCTTCTTCCGTCGCCTCGACGGTGGGCACTTTCCAGCCTCGGGTTTTAACCCGTGGCATTTAACCAAGCGCCATGCCCGTAGACCCGATCTGGAAAAGAGCTTTGAAGGCCGTCGTCGAGATCAAGGAGCCGCCGCCGCCCCCGCCGCCGGAGCCGATCCCGCAGGCCGCTTATGACGAGCTGGACGGCGCCCTGAAGATCCAGGAGCGGCGCGAGGCGCGGCAGCGGCTCACGCCTGCCCCGCCCCCGTCCGCCGTTCCCGCCCAAGACGACTCCAGCCCCGTGGATGCCGACGGGATGGTGGACTTCGAGCGGCTGTACCAGCAGGCCGGAGTCCCCCTGGTCCCCTTCACGGCGGAGCAGGCGCTGGACATGCTCCGCAACATGCCCGCCGGCGTGTCCGACGACTCGCGCCAGCAGATCATCACCGTGACGCTGGCCGCCCTGGGGCGGGCCGTCGGCGGCACGCCCGAGGCCATCGTTGCCGATGCCACGCGCAAGCAGGCCGCCTTGCAGGCGTTCCGCCAGACGCGCGGGGACGGCCTGGCGGACCTGACGGCGGCCGCCGAGGCGCGCATCGCCGAGTTGCAGCGCGAGATCGCGAAGAGCCGGGACATGGTGGAGAAGGCCAAACACCAGTACGAGGCGCTGGCCCAGGGCTGCCAGGCCGAGGAAGCTCGGCTGGATACGGTCGTTGACTTCTTCAGCCGGACGCCCGCGCCCCGCCGGCCGTAAAGGGGAAATTGGCATGGAACTGGGCGTCATGATCAATCTGTACGAGGAGACCGACATCCCCGCCGCGTTCTGGTACGCGGTGGAAGCAGGCTTCCGTCGCGGCCAGGTGACGTCCTTCATCCACGGCATCACGGCGGACGAGGTGCGCCGGCTCGCCGTCGCCGCCCGCGACCGGGGCTTCCAGGTGGACGCCGTGGGCTGTTACATCAACCCGCTCCGGCTCGACGACGCCGCGCTGCACGGCGTGGACAGCGTGGACTGGCGGACGCTGGCCGAGAACATGGGGATGATGGGGGCGGACCGGATCATCTGCTGGAGCGGGACGCTGGGCCGGACGCTGGGGACGCCGAACCTGCTGAACGGGGAGGAAGAAACCTTCAACAGTCTCTTTATCGCCCTCAGCGGCCTGCTTGAGATGGTGCGCGGCCTGCCCATCCGCGTCCTCCTGGAGCCGTACACCGCCCATGTCCTCGGCGACGCCGCCGCGTGCGTCCGCCTGGCGCGCAAGTTTCCCGGCGGCGAGGTCAAGGTCGTGCTGGACGCCCCCAATCTGATCCCGTCGCGCGCTCTGGCCGCCGCGCCGGTCAATCCGGCCGCACTGGTCGCCCAGATCGCCCCCGCCGTCGGCCTGGTCCACCTCAAAGACTTCGCGCTCGGCGCGGACGGCCGCCGCCTCTTCGCCCGCCCCGGCGCGGGCCGGTTGGACTACGGCGCGTACCTGCGCGCCATCGCCCGGTCACTGCCCGAAGTGCCGGTCATCATCGAGCAGGTGACGACCATGGAGGAGATGCGCGCCGCCCGCGAGTTCGTGCAGGGCGTCCTGAAAGAGTATGGGATCTAAATGCCGCTCCCTGTAGGCGCCTGCCTCACCCGGCTCACCGCAGCGCGGCCAGCAGCAGCGGCACGGTGACGGCAGACAGGACCGTCGAGACGAAGACGACGCCGACGGTGAAGTCGCCCTCCATGTCGTTCTGACCCGCCAGCACGGACGCCATCACCGACGCGGGCATGGCCGCCTCCAAGATGCCGTCCAGCCGCACCTCGCCGCCGATGCCCAGGGCATGACACAGCCCCCACATCGCCAGCGGCCCGACCAGCAGCTTGCACCCGCAGGCCAGAGCGGCCGCCCCGGCCCGCCCGCCCGCCGCACCGGGCCGTAGGGCGACGCCCAGGGCGAACAGGATGATCGGGATCGTTCCCTGCCCTAAATACTCCAAACACCGGCCCACGACCTCGCCCAGCGCGCGCAGCCAGGGGACGCCGACAAGCGCGGGCGGAACGGGGACCAGTCGCAGGGCGATCCCCAAGACGGCGCTCAGAAAGAGCGGCGAACGTCCAAAGCGCAGGATAGCCCCACGCCGCCCGCCTTCCCCCGTGCCCTTGCCGCCCCCGAACTGGGCGCCGAGCAGGGCGGCAGACAGGTACATCGGGATGTTCATCCCGAATTGGTCCATCAAGATTGCGGCGGGGAACTGCTTTGGGTACAGCGCCAGCGTCATCGGGTAGCCGATGAACCCCGTGTTGCCGAAGACCCCGACCAGCAAAACCGCCCCCAGCACGCCCGCCGGCAGCCGCAGCGCCCGCCCCGCCCCGTAGGCCACCAGCCCTGCCGCCGCTTCGGCCCCCAGGATCGCCAGCACGGGCAGCGCCAATGTCGGGGACAGGCGCGGCGCATTCAGCAGCCCGTGCAGCACCAGCGCGGGCAGGGTGACGCTGACCACCAAGCCGTTGAGGATGGGGACATGGGCCGGGTGCAGGACGCGGACCCGCTTCAGGAGCGAGCCGAGCACGATCAGCAGGAACGGCGGCGCGAGGGCGTTGAGGATGGCGGCGAAGAGGGACAATAAGGAATTAGCGTAATTGTGCCAAGACTCTCGTTAATTGGATTCGCGCGCCCAGTTCAAGTCACGCCCAATGAGGAGTTCCGTCATTTCAGCATGGTGCGTGTTCTTCATCGGGATCGGCAGGGTGTCGAAACCGTGGCGCTGTGCCAAGTCTCGCACGCCGGCGGCGTTGTCGTAGGTCATCAGGAAATCACCGGCGACAGTTGAGGCCACTCGGAAAAGGTGCTCATGGTCCAGCATTGAGTGCAGATACAGCCGGCTGCCCGCGCTTTTGGTTTCGCTGGCCGTGTAAGGCGGGTCAATGAAATACACGGCATCAGCCCGGTCGGCATGACGGCACATGACGGCGATCCCGTCGTCCTGCTCAAACGTGATGCGGTCACGGATGGCCGCGATCTCCAGGATGCGCCGCCGCAGCGTCTCGGGATACCAGCGCGACAACAAGCCCTTGCCGTTCTCCCCGTGTTTGATAATCCCCGCGCCCGGCGCAAGGATGCCGCCGCGATTGATCCGGTTCTTCAGAATCGTGCGGAAGGCAACGCAGCGGGTTTCTTCACAGCCATCAGATAGCGCCGCGAGAGCGCTTTCGGGTGTGAGCTGAAAACTGACGATTGTGTCGCCAAGCCAGGCCGCCTCCCGGCTAAGGATCGTCTGCCAGACCGCCGTGACCTGGGGGTCAAGTTCAACCATCCGAACCCGTTCCGTCAGGCATTCAAAGGCGGCGGTGAGGCTGACGATGCCGCCACCGGCGAACGGCTCTATCAGTTCTGCGGGGCGTCGCGGCCGTGACCGGAGCCACTGGCGGACGCGCGGGATCAGCCACGTCTTGCCGCCGGGGTAGCGGAACGGGCTGCGCTGCGGCACGGACGCCACGTTGACGATTGCCTCCCGTTGGGAGTTGTCAAAGAGCGAATACTGAACGGCCGGCTCTAAAACCTGCTGGTCTAAAATGTATTCGTCAGAACTCAGCGTTGGGTGTGATGGCGTCGGGAGCGGTGGCATTGTTTAACCTTTTGTTCAATTCCGTTTGTAGTTGTCCTAAGAACAACGCTTCCTCGCCCGCCTCGGAGCGGGTGATCTTTATCAGTGCCGACTCAAACTTGGTGTAGAGCGTCTTGTGCAGCGTCAGCATGTAGCGGTTTTGCGCTGGGTCCAGAACAAGGTCGTAGACGAACAAGGCGAGATCGGCTTCGGATTGATCTACTTCCTCTAGGATAGGTAGCGTCTGATAAAACCCAGTATTCAGGGCGACGGCCATTTTGCGGCCCCAGCCGTTCAGGATGCCGCCCTTGAAGATGAGCTGCGGGGCGAGCCGCTTGCGGGAAGAGGACAGGTAATCCGGGCGCGGATAGTTGCGCTGGCCGCGCCAGTCCATCTCTGCATGGGCCTGTGGATCTTCCATGTAATGCTTGAAAGGCGTGCTGATGTTGCCGGAGATGTAGACCGCCTGCACTTCCAGGGAGCCGTAGTCAGTGATGCGGCCCAGAGCGTCATAGGACAAAAGAACCACATCAATGTTCCCCGCCGACTTGCCTGTGCTGTCTTTGAGCCGCACTTCGGTCAGCGAAGTCCAGGCCGCGCCGGGCGGGAAGAAGAACACGGCGGCGTCTGAAGCGATGCGCCATCCCTGTTGAAAGCGGACGGGGCAGGTGATGACGACCTCGCCGCCCGCGCCGAAGACGCTGCACACGCCCAACGGGTTCTCAATGCTGTTCTTAGTGCAGTTCGGGACAGCGTTACCGAACGGGCACAGCCGATTTTGGCGGCGCCGGTCGGCGTCGGCTGTCAGGTTATCGGCTGGGAAGCCAAAGACCTCCGCGAGAGGATGATTGGGCATGACGTTACATTCGCCGTGAACAGACAGAATTCCTAGTTCAACGTTGGTAGTTCGCCATGCGCCTTCACGCGCGCTTTCGCCAGAGCGTAATATTCCGTGATGACTGCCCGGTCCGCAGGACCTTCCTAGCGGTCCGAAGTGGCGGCAGGGGGCCGCGCGACAAAGCCGGTCTTGACACCGCGCTCAAAGCCGGCCTGCTCATAAAAATGGAGGGTTGCCTCATTTTGCTCCCCGTCAGCAGCATCACTTTGTAGCAGTCGCGCTCCCAAGCGGTTTGGAGGGCGCGCTTCAGAACCGCCGTCCCCAGCCCGCGCCTCCGGTAGTCGGGGTGGGTCACGACATTCTCAATCAGGCCGTAAGGCCGTCCGCCGCGCGTCAGGTTCGGGACTACGATCAGGGTACAGGTCGCCACCAAAGAACCGTTCCAATAGGCGCCCAGACAGTGCTGGTTCGAGTCCTGTCGCAGCGCTTTCCAAAGGGGTACGGCCTCACCCAGCGGCAACATCTCCTCTTCCGGGTGCAGGCGTGCGTAGAGGCATAGCAGCGCGAACAGTTCGTCGTCGGCGACTTCACGGATGGTTATGGGCATAGGTGAAACCCCGTCAGGCTGCCAACGTCTCGTTCGGCAGGGCCGCCGCCAGTTGGGACACGTCGGAAGGGTGGGCGTAGAAGTAGTTTGCAATCTCCGCCTGAAGGGCGGTGATGCGCTGCGTATAGGTCGGCGCGGTCGCCGCCAGCAGGTTGGGATTGGCTGCCGAAAGCTGCTGACGCAGAGCCGCAAGGGACTCTTCCAGGATGCGGAGGCTGCGAAGCGCGATTTGTAGCTCTTGTGAGTTGGCAATCATAGCTTGTACCTGTTACTGTTTGGGCTGAACTTCAAAGGCTTTCTGCGAGCGAAAAAAGCACACATCGAATTCCATGAAGAAGTTCACCTGACCGAGCAACAATGGGACGTGCTCCGCCTGAGTCCAGGCGAACGCAAGCCGAACCGGGGCGAAGCTTCCTACAGTAACGTTCAGGAACAGGGGGCAGGCCGGGGACTGAGCTAAATTACCGCCGAGGCGCAGGACGGCAGCCTGCTCCCTCCAGACAGCACCAAGCGACAGCCCTAAAGAGTAGGGCAGCACGTTGAGGCTCGCGCCGGAGTCCAAAAGCGCGGAGGCTGCCATGCTGTTGCCCAGGTGCTCCAACGTCAGCGGGAGATAAGGTGCCATGCCAACGTCACCGACAGACGGATTAACGGTTGTATAAGGAACGCGCAACGGACTCGCCATGAGTTCATCCTTGCTCCGCTTGATCTGCGGCGAAAGCTTTCATTAGGGCATCGGCGGCTTCGTAAGAGTCATAAGGTGACCAAACGGGGTAGTCACCCGGCGGCAGGATGTTCTCATCCTTTTCCAATTCGGTCACGAGATAATGCATCACCCTCAGTTTCTCGGCACGATTCAATTCGTTGAGAGTTGGCAGCAACTCCGTCATGGTCATGGCTGATTCTCCTTTTTGGACCTAAGCCGGCAACTCCACTGCGCCATCCCCCTCCACGCCTTCCGCCGCGCACGTCTTTCGGGTCAGGGCGGCGGCGATCAGCCCGGCGAACAGGGGGTGGGCGCGGTTGGGGCGGGACTTGAATTCGGGGTGGAACTGGGTGGCGATAAAGTAAGGATGGACGGACGGGGGCAGCTCGATGATCTCGACCAGACGGTAGTCGGGCGAAACGCCGCTGAAGACCATGCCCGCCCCCGCCATCTGCTCGCGGTACTCGTTGTTGACCTCGTAGCGATGCCGGTGACGCTCGGAGATCGTCCCCGCGTCATACAGCTGCGCGGCGACCGACCCTTGGGTCAGGCGGCAGGGGTAGGCGCCCAGCCGCATGGACGCGCCTTTTTCAGTGACGTGACGCTGTTCGGGCAGGATGTGGACCACGGGGTAGGGGGTGTGCGGGTCTACCTCCTCTGTGTTCGCGCCGTCCAGGCCGCAGGCGTGGCGGGCGAACTCGATGACGGCCATTTGCAGACCGTAGCAGATGCCGAAGAAGGGCAGGCCGCTCTCGCGGGCGTACTGAATGGCCCCGATCTTGCCCTCGACGCCGCGCTCGCCGAAGCCCGGCGCGACGATCAGGCCGTCCGTCTGGGCGAAGCGCCGGGCCAGGTCCAGCCCCGACTCTTCCAGCGAGTCGCTCTCGATCCACTCGATGTGGACGCGGGCGTCGCTCTTGATGCCGCCGTGCTTGAGCGCCTCGGCGATGGAGATGTAGGCGTCGCCGTTCCCCGTATACTTGCCGACGACGGCGATGTTCACTTCATGCCGGGGCTGCTTGACACGGCGCACCAAGTCATGCCACTCCGCCATGTTGGCCGCGCCGTCGGGCATTCCGAGCCGCTGGACAACCAGGTCGGCCAGCCCTTCCTCCTCGAAGACCATCGGAATCTCGTAGATCGTTTCCGAGTCTTTGGCCTCGATCACGGCTTCTTTGTCCACGTCGCAGAAGAGGCTGATCTTCTCCTTCATGTCGTCGTCCAGGTCCAGCTTGGTCCGGCAGATGAGGATGTCCGGCTGGATGCCGATCTCGCGCATCTTGATGACCGAGTGCTGGGTCGGCTTGGTCTTGACCTCGCCCCACGGGCCGACGTAGGGGATGAGCGTGACGTGGACGTACAGCACGTTCTCGTGGCCGACGTCCTTGCGGAGCTGCCGGATGGCCTCCAAGAACGGCAGGCCTTCGATGTCGCCCACCGTGCCGCCGATCTCGGCGATCACGACGTCCGCCCCGGACTTGTCGCCCAGGCCGATGACGCGCTCCTTGATCTCATTCGTGATGTGCGGGATCATCTGCACCGTCCCACCCAGATAATCCCCGCGCCGCTCCTTGGCGATCACCGTGGAATAAACGCCGCCGGTCGTGACGGTCGAGTCGCGGGTCAAACTAATGTCCACGAAGCGCTCGTAGTGGCCCAAGTCCAGATCCGTCTCGGCCCCGTCGTCGGTGACGAACACTTCGCCGTGCTGGTAGGGGTTCATCGTCCCGGCGTCCACGTTGATGTACGGGTCGAGCTTGGTCATGGTGACGGCGAAGCCGCGGTTCCGCAGCAGGCGGCCCAGGCTCGCCGTCGTGATGCCCTTGCCGATGGACGACACGACGCCGCCGGTGACGAAAATATACTTGGTGGACATAGGACTCCTGAAAGAAGGTCTCCAAAGAAACGGCCTCGAAGAGGCGACGGGAACGAATGGGGCGCGGCGGGGGAGGTGCGGCGCAGGCCGGAAGGGGGAAGTCCCCATCGCCCGCGCGCCTGACTATTATGGCATATTGGGGGGGCGTTTGGCAAGCCGGGGCGTCTGCTGTGGGAGGCCAGAACATGGGAGGCCAGAACATGGGAGGCCGGAACATGGGGCGGGAGGCGATCCGCCGGTCAGAAATCTGGCGGGGGACCCACCGTGCCGCGCACGACCAGCGTTGCCGGCAGAAGAACGCGGGGCGTTTCCATGCGCTCGCGCCGCACCTGCGCCGCCAGGATCTCGATGGCGCACCGCCCAATCTCGTTGTAAGGCTGGCGGAAGGTCGTGAGGCCGAGGGCGAGCGCCGGGGCGTCATCGTCGAAGCCGATGACGGACACATCCTCCGGCACCCGCAGCCCCATCTCGTGCAGCGTCTCGATGGCTTCCTGGGCCGAGCCGTCGTTCCAGCACAACACTGCGGTCGGGCGCGCATCTCCGCGCACCGCCATGATCCCGTGGAGACGCTCCGCCTGGCCCCCCGCGCGCACGAGGTCTTGGACCACCCATTCGGGTCTGACGGGGATGCCGGCGGCGGCCAGAGCCCGGCGGAAGCCCTGCTGGCGCTCCAGCGCACTGTGTACGAAGTCCGGGCCGCCGAGGAAGGCGATCCGGCGGTGCCCCTGCGCCAGCAGATACTGCGCGGACTGTTCGCCCCCGGCGACGTTCGCCACGTCCGCACACGGCAGGGCGGTGTCCTCGCCCGTGTCGCCGACCAGCGCGAAGGGGACGCCGCGCTCGCGCAAGGCGGGCACCACCGGGTTGCCGATGGAGGGGGCGATCAGCAGGAGGCCGTCGCAGCGCCCGTCGCAGTACACGCGGATGCTCTGGTGGGCGTCCGACCGGAACAGGTGGTTGCTGAACACCGTCAGGTTGTGCTCCAGCGCGTCGGCGGCCATGACCAGCCCGCGCAGCAGATCGGTGTAGTAGCCGCTCGTCACCAGCGACTCGCTGGTGACGCCCGTGACGAGGCCCAGGGTGAGGACCGAGGCGGCTCTGCGGTGCCGCTCCACGGCTCGGGGGCGATACCCCATCTGCCGCACGGCCTTGAGGACCCGTTCCCTTGTCTCTTCGCTGACCTGACCACGCTTGTTGTTAAGCACGAACGAGACGGTCATCGGCGACACGCCGCAGGCCGCCGCCACATCCCGGATCGTCGTCATTGCTGCCCTTCCACTCGATCGGTCTGGCTTATAATACCGGCTGGCGCTCCGGCTGTCAAGCCCGCCACCCGGACGACCAGCCTCGGCGAAAAATAAAAACGGGCGGAACAAAAATAGCGACGAGAGCCTTGACAACACGCCAAAGTCGTTGTATAATGGCCTTAGTCTTTACATGTAAAGGAGATCACTCCAGTGAGCAAACGCCGGTACACACCCGAGGCCCTCCGGGGCTTCACGCTGATCGAACTGCTCGTCGTCATCGCTATCATTGCGATACTAGCCGCCATTCTGTTCCCGGTCTTCCAGAAAGTCCGCGAGAACGCTCGCCGCGCCTCTTGCCAGTCCAATGAAAAGCAGATTGGTCTGGCAATCACCCAATACATGCAGGACGGTGACGAGCACATGCCCCCTGGCACCGCCCCCAATGGCGGCGGCGGCGGCTGGGCTGGGCAGATCTACTCTTACGTCAAGAGCGCCGGCGTCTACCGCTGCCCTGACGACGCCACCGCTCCCAGCGCCGGCACGGGGAATGGTCACGCCATTTCCTCCTATGGCTACAACTCCAATGTGGCCGGGTATGCCCCGAATGGCTGGTGGAACAATATCAACGCGCCCGCGGGCGGCCCCTACCCGCAGGGCCTCCCGCTGGCCAGCATTGCATCCCCCGCAAAGACCGTGGCGCTGTTCGAGGTCGTCAACAGCAACGACTACGACATCACGGCGCCTTACTGCGGATATGATACCACCTGCTTCAGCAGCAGCCGGACGGATCAGTTCATCCCCTACTTCGGCGGGTCTGCCTCCGGGAACGGCGTGGGCGGTATAGGCGGCTTCCACGGCGCGAACAACAGCGACCCACCGCACAGCGGCTTCCTCAAGTACGCCACGGGGTGGCTGCAAGGCGTCGTCGGGCCGGACCGCAACCTGTACTATGACCCGAGCGGGCGACACAGCGACGGCGCAAATTACTTGTTCTGCGACGGGCACGTCAAGTGGCTCCGCGGCGACTCCGTCTCGCCGGGCTATGACAACACCACCAATGGCGACTGCGGCAGCTACGCCAACAACTTCGCCGCCAACACGGGCTGCGGAACTAACGCCGCGACATTCAGTACGCAGTAAATCGGGGGGAGTGACACCGTGAAACAACTTTCATCTCTCTTCCCGCCGGCATCACGCGCACCGCTTCTGGCCTGCGCCCTGCTTGCTCTGGGATTATTATCAGGGGGCTGCGGTCAGGACAAGGCCAAGCCCGCACAACTCTATGATCCCGGCAAGGAGGCCCAGCAGAAGGCCATCGCCGAACAGTCGCAGGCGGCCTACAAAAAAAGGATGCACGACCAGCACATGCCGGGTTACTGACCATGCAGAGACCGGACCAAGCAGTAGCGCCCCAGGTAACTCCTTGGGGCGCTGATTTTTGCCCTTGACTCTTTTCTCATATCATGCTATTATAGTTAGTGTAACGTAATGATAAGGAAAGGAGAAGGAACAATGTGGCAACGATTTACAGAACGCGCCCGGCAGGTCGTATTCCACGCCCAGGCGCGGGCGGCCTCCGTCGGGACCAAGCAGGTGGAGCCGGAGCACCTGCTGATCGCCATGACCGACGTGCCGGAGTGCATGGCGGCGGTCATTTTGGAGCGGCTGGGCCTGCGCTTAGATGCGGTGCGGGAGGAAGTGGAGGGACGGATCACAATCAAGGAGAGCTACGCCGCCCAGGACATGACGCTGTCCCCCGCTGCCCAAAAGGCCGTCAACCTGGCTTACGAGGAGGCCAAGCGCTTCAAGCACGACTACATCGGCGCGGAGCATCTGCTGCTGGGGATTTTGCGCGAGCAGACGGGGATCGCGCCCCAGGCGCTGGCCCATCTCGGCGTGACGCTCGAAGCCGTGCGCGAGCAATTGCAACAAATGCAGCACAAAGGATTCACCCCCGAGGAGGTTCCTAAGCTCCAGCCGGGGCTTGAAAGCCGGATGGCGGAAATCGCGGCGATGATGGATGCTGAGGATGACAAAAGGCTGGAAGAGTTGCGGCGTCAGGAAGAACTCCTGAGCCTCGATGAAGCCGTCAAGTTTCTCGGCACCAGCAAGCCGACGCTGTACCGCCTGCTCGGACAGGACGAGATCAAGGGACTCAAGGTGGGCCGCCAGTGGCGGTTCCGCCGCGCCGATCTGATCGCCTACATGGAACGCGGCCCGGTGGCCGTCGCCGCCGCCCCGAAGGAGGATTTAGACATGGAACTCGCCTTTTTTGATCAGCAGTTGTCCGTGGAAGAGACGGACACATCCGGGGACCCCGAAGCCAAGACGATCCGGCTCGCGCACAAGATCATGCAGCTTGCCATCGGCGCAAAGGCCAGCGACATCCACCTGGAGCCGAACGCCGACGACTTCCTGCTGCGCCTGCGCGTGGACGGCGTCTTGCAGGAGACGCGCCGCCTGCCGTCCAGCACGCGCGAATCGCTCACGGCCCGATTCAAGACGATGGCCGAGATGGACATCAACGAGAAGCGGCTGCCGCAGGACGGCCGCATCCCCGTCCGGCACGAGGACAAGGACTTCGACTTCCGCGTCGCCGTCATTCCATCCATGTACGGCGAGGCCATCACCATGCGGATTCTCGCCAGGCAGGACGTCCTGATCGGCCTGGACAAGCTGGGGCTGGCGCCCGAAGACCTGCGGCAAATCCGTGATCTGATGCACCAGCCGAACGGCATCGTGGTCGCGACCGGGCCGACCGGGAGCGGCAGGACGACCCTGCTGTATTCCTGCCTGCGGGAAACGGCGGATGCCGAGAAAAAGACCCTGACGGTGGAGGACCCGGTCGAGTTCGCGCTGCCCTACACGACCCAAACCCAGGTCAACAAGCGCGGGGGCCTGACTTTTCCCACCGTCCTGCGCGCGTTCCTGCGGCAAGACCCGGACATCCTCCTGGTCGGCGAGATGCGCGATGGGGAAACCGCCCAGATCGCCGTCGAGGCGTCGCTGACCGGCCACCTCGTGCTGTTCCCGCTGCACACCGGCGATGCGCCTTCGGCCCTGCTCCGGCTGCTGGACATGGGCATCGAGCCGTACCCGATCTCGGCGACCGTCAAGGGCATCGTCGCCACCCGCCTGGTGCGCCGGGTCTGCGACGGCTGCAAGCAGCCCGTGGATCTGTCCGGGGAGCCGACGCTGGGCTACATTGCCCGGCTCGCCGCCGAAGGCGGCTACGAGATCCCCGACGGGGCCGTCTTCGTGCGCGGGACGGGCTGCGAGCAGTGCCGGGGGCGCGGCTACCGGGGACGGACGGGCCTGTACGAAGTGCTGACCATGACCGAGGCCCTGGCCGAAGCCGTCCTGCGCCGCGCCCCCGTCGAGGAGCTGACGAAACTCGCCGTGGCGGGCGGGATGCGGACCCTGCTGGCCGACGGCATCCGCAAGGCTGTGGAGGGCCAGACCACGATTGAGGAGGTGATGCGGGTGGTGACGGTGTCGGTGGGGTAAGCCCCCCTCCCCGGCGCACTGGTCTTGGAAGGCCCTCCATCGTCGGAGTGTCCTTTGGTCACGGTAAGTCTCTAGAGACCCAAGTTGCGGCTCTCAGTTTCTGCTTCGCTATCTACCGGAAAGGGCCAGGAATAGGTCATGCCACTCCGCCAATCTCTACACAAAGCCGTCCGCTTGCTTGGCTTCGCCGCTCACATCCTTTGGGAAGCCTCACCGCTGTGGACTTTCCTGCTCCTCGTCGCAGGCGCCCTCAGCGGCCTTATGCCCTTGCTCCAGATCGTCGCTACCCGTGGCTTGGTCAATGCCCTCGCCCGTTCAGGGCATAGCCACCCCTTCCACGCGGGCTTCCCACACGGGCTGGGGCCACTGCCGCCGCTGCTGCCCTGGATCGCGGCTCTGGTCGCCTCCCTGGTCATCGTCAACATCGTAGACGCCGTCAGCCCCCTGTTGACAGCGCACTTGCGGGAGCGCGTCGGCGAAACCGTCGAGCGCCGCATCTTTGTTAAGGCGCTGGCGCTCAACTTGGATGCCTTCGAGACGCCCGACTACTATGACAAACTCGAGCGCGCCTGGAACGCCTGCGGCGCGCGCATGGTCCGGGGCCTGACCACGACGCGCGACTTGCTGACGGGGCTGGTCGGCGGGCTGGGCATCCTGGGGGTTCTGGCGCACGTCCATTGGCTGCTCGCCCTGCTGCTGGCCGCCGGCTCCATCCCCGTCGCCGTCGTCAACATCCGCCTGTCCCAAGCATTCACGCAAATCAACTACCGGCAGTCGCCCCAAAAGCGCAAAATGGCCTACTGGCGCGCTCTGTCCACCAAGCGCGAAGCTGCCGCCGAGCTGCGCCTGTTCGGCCTCGGCCCCTATCTGCGGGAACGGTGGCGGGAAGCGGACGAGGCCCTGCGACGGGAACTGTTCACCGCCCGCCGCCGCTTCGCCGGGCGGCAGCTGCGGACGGATTGGGCGGGACACTTGCTCGGCGGGATCGTGATGGCCGGGGTCGTCGTCGCCGGAGTGCATGACGCTATCAGCGTCGGCCTCGTCGTTGCCACTCTCTACGCACTGCGCCAGTTTGAGGGCATCCGGGATGGCCTCGGCTACCAGCTCGGGGACACGGCCGACTTCGCGGCCAAGATCGAGCACCTCCAGGAGTTCCTGACCCTGAACACCCCGGCGGGGAATGCCCCTAGCGCGCCGGCATCGTCACCACAGGACATCCGGATCGCCCAGGGCATTACCTTTGAGGACGTTTCTTTCACCTATCCCGGAGCCGCCGCGCCGGCGTTGGGGCCGCTCACCCTGCACATCCGGCCCGGTGAGCGCCTGGCGCTGGTCGGCGAGAATGGCGCCGGCAAGAGCACCTTCGCCCGCCTTCTGCTCGGTCTTTACCGTCCCACCACAGGCCGCATCCTCGTGGACGACGTTGACCTGGCGACGATTGACTCCGCCCTCTGGCGGACCCAGGCGGCGGCGGTGTTCCAAAACTTCGTCCAGTACCGCCTGACGGCGCGAGAGAACATCGGCTTTGGAGACACACGCCGGCTGGCGGCGGCGGACCATATCCAGGTGGCCGCAGAGCGAAGCGGAGCGCACGAGGTGATTGAGCGGATGCCGGCGCAGTACGAGACGCTCTTGGGCAAGGGCTATCACGACGCCCACGACCTTTCCATTGGTCAGTGGCAGAAGCTGGCCCTGGCGCGGGCATACCTGCGGGATGCCCGCATACTGGTGCTGGATGAGCCGGCGGCCTCTTTGGACGCTCTGGCCGAGCAGGAAGTCTACCGGCACTTCAGCGAAGCCGCCGCAGGCCGGACGATGCTCCTGATCTCGCACCGGCTCGGCTCGGCACGCCTCGCCGACCGCATCGTTTTCTTGGAGAAGGGCTGTGTACGGGAAGCCGGCCATCACGAAGAACTGTTGGCCGCCGGCGGTCAGTACGCGGAGCTTTACGCCCTCCAAGCGGAGTGGTATCGTGAGCCGGCGGTGAGACCGGAGGGGGGCGAACGTCACCTTCATGGACTGCGTTCGGAGGAGGCTGCTCATGGCCCTGAATAACACAGCCGCAAAAAAATCAGCCGCGAATGATGGCGCGCGGCCGTCCGAGGACCGGATCGCCGAGCGCTGGGGCTACCTCGCCCGCCTGCTGCGCCTCCTTTGGACGCTCTCTCCCGGGGCGATGGCCGTCATCGCCGCCGTGGATGTGACGACGGGCCTGCTGCCCCTGCTGTCCCTGGCCGTCCTGCGACGCCTCGTGGACGTAGTTACGGGTGGAGGGCATGGAACCGCTATGGTACGCCAAGCCTTGTTCTGGGTCGCGGCCCTGGCGCTAACCTCCGGGCTGTCGCCGATGGGGTGGATACCGGGCAGCGTCGTCAAGAATGGGATTCAAGAGCGGCTCAAGGCGCTGGTTCAGGAGCGCATCATCGCCAAAGCCCAGGCGCTGCCGCTGGCGGCCTTTGAGCAGGCGGAGATTTACGACCAGCTCCAGCGCATCGAGAAGGGCCTGGACAACCGGCTCTTCAGCACCATGGCGTTCGTCTTTGACATTACGACTGCATTTGTCACTCTGACCTCGCTGGTCCTTTACATGGGCCTTGCACACTGGCTGCTGCCCCTGATGCTGATGGTCGGGACGACACTGTCTCTGCTGCCGCGCATCCGCATCCTGCGGGAGCGTTACATCCTGGAGCGCAAACAGACGGAGCGGGAACGGCGCCTGGGGTACTTCGAGTGGCTGATGACCGGCCGGGAGCCGGCGGCCGAGGTGCGCCTGTTCGCCCTGGCCGACCACCTACTCGGCTCTTGGGGGCGGCTGTACGCGGAGCTGCGCCATGAGCGGCTGGCGCTGGTGCGGCGCGAGTTCCGCTTCGAGGGCGGCAGCTCAACCGCAGAGTCTCTGACGTTCGGGCTGGCGCTGACGGCCGTGGTCTCTCTGGTGGCTGGCGGCGCACTGACATTAGGGCAGTATGCGGCCTTTGTCGGCGCGGTGCAGCAGTTCCAGCAGTCTCTCTTGGGCTTATTCTGGAGGATGGCTCTGATTGACAACGACCTGCGCTACATCCGCGACTTCTTCCTCTACTTGGGCCAGCCCGAGGAGACTTGCGTCGGCTCCGAGACCGTCGGCTCCGAGACTCCCACCCAGAAACCGGCGGGGGCACTCCAGGAAGGGATCGTGTTTGAGAACGTCGGTTTCGGCTATCCCGGCTCGGACCGGCTGGTTCTGCGGGGCGTCAGCCTCCACATCCGGGCCGGTGAGCGTCTTGCTCTGGTCGGTGAAAATGGGGCGGGCAAGACGACGCTGGCCAAGCTGCTTCTGGGCCTGTACCGCCCGACGGAGGGGCGCGTTCTCGTGGACGGGGTGGATTTGACCCACCTCAACCCCCAGGTTTGGCGCAGGCGCGCGGCTGCCGTGTTCCAAGACTTCCAGCAGTATCACTTGACCGTGCGGGAGAACATCGCCTTCGGCGACCTTGACCAGCAGGACGATGAGGAAGCTATTCGCCAGGCCGCTCGGCTGTCCGGGGCAGCATCGGTCATTGGAGATTTGCCGCAGGGATACGACACGCTGCTGGGCAAAGACTTTGAGGACGGGCAGGAACTGTCCCAGGGCCAGTGGCAGAAGATCGCGGTCGCCCGCGCTTACCTGCGGGACGCCGACGTGCTGGTGCTCGACGAGCCGACCGCAGCCCTGGATGCGCGGGCGGAGGTGGAGGTCTACCGGCAGTTCCGGGACGTGTCGGCCGGCAAGACGGTACTGCTGATCTCGCACCGGCTCGGATCAGCACGCCTGGCCGACCGTATTCTGGTGCTCAACGGTGGAGCCATCGTGGAGCAAGGCACGCACGCGGATCTGCTTGTGCTGGGCGGACGTTATGCCCACATGCTTGGGGTTCAAGCACAGTGGTATGCTTAGCTAACCCGAGTCTTGGGTTGAAATTGCTGTGTTTACGCCCTCAGTTGCTATTAGCAGCATTGGCAGCAGAAATTACTTTCTGAATTTGATCTGAATTTGAGTGGCAACCTGCTTATCTGAAATAGAGCCAAGCGAACGCTAAGATTGAGACGGGTTAACTGCTACTATTATAAGCAGGTGACAGCTAATACCTAGTTTTCAACTCAAGACTCGGGTTTGCATAAGGGCGGGGGAGAAAAGGGCAGGGGAACCCCGCCCCTACGGGCATCGGCCCGGTGAAATGTAGGGGCAATGTAGGGGCGAGGTCTCCTCGCCCTTTTCTTCTCTCGCCCAAAGGCTTAGGCAAGAGGTCTATTGACGTACAGGTCGGTGAGGCTGCCGCCGGACCGTTTCCAGTCGTCGACCGTTTCCAGTCGTCGCGGGGTACACTGCCGGCATGACGCCACCGCTTGCCCCCCGCCTCGGCTACGGCCTTCTGCTGGCCGCCTCTATCGCCTATGCCGCGTTTGTCGCGCCGCGCGGCGACCCGCCCGGCGTGGGCTTCCTGACGCTCGCGCTCGGGCGCGGCCCGGCGCGCAACCCCGCCGTGTGGGGCGTCTTCCAACTGCTCGGCGTCGTCCCCCTGATGTACTGGGCGCTGCTCTTCCCCGACGGGCGCGGGCAGCGCCCACGACTTCAACGGGTATCGGTCTGGCCGTTCGCCCTGGGCATGATGGCTCTGGGTTCTTTCTCGCTGCTGCTATATCTCCTTCTGCGGCGCCCCTCTCCCGACCCTGTTCCCGGTGCGCGCAGCCGCGTTGTCCGCTGGTTCGGGGGCCGCCCGTTCGCCGTGTTCGTCGCGCCGGCGCTGGCTGCCCTGCTGCTTTACGTCGCCGGCTGGGGCAATCCGGCGGATTACGTCTTCTGGTTCCGGCACAGCAATTTCGTCCACCTGATGACCGTGGACCTGCTGCTGCTCCTGCTCCTCTTCCCGGCCCTGCTGCGCGACGACATGGCCCGGCGCGGCGTGTCCGAGGAAGACACGCTGGGACGCCTCGCCCTCGCCGTTCCCCTCCTCGGCCCGGCCTTGTACCTGCTGCGCCGCCCCGCCGAGCGCGCGTAGTAGCCCCATGGTGGAACCTTTTTCCAGCCTATTCGTCTGCCAGGTGACAACTCCCGTCCATAAATGGCCGGGCTTCTGAGGTGCGCCCACGGGGGCGCAAGCCTGTTCAGCCGTTTCATTCACGAAGGGCTACTCTGGATTTTCACCATAGCCGTGTTATCCCACGGCAAATTGCTTTGGATTTAGTCTTTGGATTTAGTCTTTGGATTTAGTCTTTGGATTTAGTCTTTTGTTTCTCGATATGACTGTTTCTATTATGACTGTTTCTATTATGACTGTTTCTATTATGACTGTTTCTATTATGACTGTTTCTATTATGACTGTTTCTATTATGACTGTTTCTATTATGACTGTTTCTATTATGACT